>Ga0187888_1004323_pt1 | contig 10466 bp, 8 predicted proteins | sample June2016WEW_7_40_FD_132987 | JGI IMG/M metagenome (GOLD analysis project Ga0187888, IMG submission 132987) | Peatland microbial communities from SPRUCE experiment site at the Marcell Experimental Forest, Minnesota, USA - June2016WEW_7_40 | ecosystem: Environmental > Terrestrial > Soil > Wetlands... | reverse complement strand
TTTCTCCTGAGCCTTGCCGATGAACACCACACCTTCTGGCTTGTGGAACTGCTTGCGCTGCTGTTTGGCAAAGGTCGTCCTTGCGTTGTCCCTTCTCGAAGAGAATCAGAGGAATTCTGTTGTCTTTGGCAAACCACTCGATGGAACCGACGAACTGGCGCGTGATCGGCTCCACCATGTGAGTGGACGCCACTTTATGCCCGCGGTGGATCCGTATGAACTTCAATGTGCCCTCGACGGCCTGGAGTTGGGGCACATAGACGTTGAGGTACATCCGATCGATGCTCCCCACTTCCAACACAACGTGCTTGCTCAAGACCTCGGCGACAGTCTGTGGTACGCTCATCGCGGCTCCGGTTGCGGGGTGCCTTTACGGCCAGGCGATTCGCCTTACGGCGGTCCCATTCAACGGAGTGGTTTACCATTCTCAACTCAATGCACGCAACCGGAGCCATCAGTCGACATCTGCACTTAACGACACGCTCGTCGGTCTGAGGCGAAGCCTCGCTGGTGTTGTGTCCCAAGCCTGGGCACGACATTAGATCAAATGCCGAGTTTTCGTTAGTTGATCAAAGTGGCACCGGGCTGGTCCGTTATTGTGAGCGTGAACCCCTTTTCCAGCAATTCCTGTCCTGAAATCTCGGTGCTATCCGACATGTCCAAACGCGAGACTCGATAGCGCGCCGCAGGATCCAGACCCCGTAAGCGGAACTGGGCGCATCGTAGGTGAAGGAAAACGGGAGATCAGCAGTGGTGGCATCCCGGAGCGGGCCGATCGGAAACTCGTCCAGCCACAAGACCCGACCATCTTCGAGGGTTACCAATGCCTCTTGCCACACAGCGTCGCTGCATTCCTAAGAATCGGGGTTGCGCGCATCGATCGCGAACTCGCTGACTCCTCCAAGACCCGCGGATACCGGCAGGCCCTCCTTCCCGCCGTACAGCTTCCGACTTTGGAAGCGCTGACTGTCCTGCACGCTCAGCGAGAAAATCACACCGCGGTACGCGCACGCGCTAGTGTGGTCCTCGACCCCGACCGTGGCTCGGAAAGTTTTTGCTGGACTGGGCAGACGCACAGCCAGTCGCGTAGCGGATTGCGCGAATAAACCTGTGGGATAGGCTCCCCCAGCCAGGCGCAGAGGATTGCCGTCGCGGCCGTTCCGTTCGATCGGCCGGTCCGGATTGAAATTGACGCCGCCTTCGTGATTAAGCACCACGACATACAGCCGAGGACCTATCGGTTGTGAAACTCCCTGGCCTCTAAATCCTGCGCCGCCTGGGTGATGATGTTTTTCGAGAAGCCAGTTCGCCCTATGAGGAGTTCCTGTTAATCCAGTCTTCTCGTCAGGGTTACCAAACCTAATTTATCTACAAGGTCGGGTCAGATCAGAGTGAATACCGGTCCGAAAGCCAAACAGCTTCGGTTTGAGGACAAAGGTCTCCGGAAGGAAACGGCCCCGCACGGTCGCGGAGTCACTGCTTTTGCCCGATCTCATGATTTGCCAATCTCTCCAACACCCGTACAAGCCCAGAATGATCCCAACGGCCTCCGCCACACGCAACGGCCGAGTTAAATAGCTCTTGACAAACCGCTGTATTGGGCAATGACAGATTAAGTGTACGTGCTCCCTCGATTGCCAAGTTGAGATCCTTACGGTGCAACTCGATTCGGAAACCGGGCTCGAAGTTGCGCTTGATCATCCGGTCTCCGTGCACCTCCAATACCTTCGATGAGGCAAAGCCACCCATCAATGCTTGGCGAACCTTGGCTGGGTCTGCTCCGGCCTTCGATGCAAACAATAGCGCTTCCCCGATGGCTTCGATGGTCAAGGCTACGACGATCTGGTTGGCCACCTTTGCAGTTTGGCCGTCACCATTTTCCCCAACCAGAGTCACGTTCTTACCCATGACTTCAAACAGCGGCCGCACGCGCTCAAAGATGTCCGCTGGCCCGCCTACCATGATGGTCAGCGTGGCTGCCTTGGCTCCGAGTTCTCCGCCCGATACGGGAGCGTCCAAGTAGCTGCATCCGATCCTGCCGATGCGCTGCGCGAAATCCTTGGTTGCAATGGGCGAGATCGAGCTCATGTCAACCACGATTTTGCCGGGTGTAAGTCCTTCCGTGATCCCGCCGGCGCCAAAGAGCACCGCTTGGACGTCCGGTGTATCCGGCAGCATAGTGATGATGATCTCGGCCCTCCTGGACACCTCTGCGCTAGATCGACAAGCGGTGGCACCTTTCTTCAACAATTCGTCCGGTACGGACGTGCGGCTATACATGAACAATCGGTGACCCGCTGCGAGCAGGTGCCCCGCCATCGGACGCCCCATGATGCCGAGGCCAATGAAACCGACATCTGCCATCCTTATTTCTCCCGTGCGCCGACTAAACCGGCGGCTGTAGTGAATAAAAGAGTCATACCGTAAAGAGTTAGCGACCCATACCGGCCCCGAGTCCCCCTCGCTCAACTCCCTTGCTTCCCACGCCTGACTCACGCCGACCCGCCGCACTTCGCCTTCCAGACGCCGATCGCGTGCTTTGCCCCCTACGCAGAAAACCTACCCGAACACGCAAAACCGATTCTCCGGTTGTCCTTCTATTTCGGTTTGAATCGCATAGAGTCCACCCCCCTGGTCGCCTGGCGGGGCGTCTTCCGAGGCAGTTGCGAAGTAAAGAGTTCTTATGTCCGGCCCCCCAAAGGTGCAGGACGTGATATTTTTCACCGGCAGCTCAACAACCCGATCAACCTTCCCGTCCGGCGCCACGCGGACAATGCACCCGCCAAAAAAACGGCAGTTCCAGAGGTAACCTTCCGCATCGACTGTCGAGCCATCCGGTAAGCCGCGCGAAAAACCCTGAAAAAAGGGCCTCTCGTTTTCGATTGTTCCGCTAGCCACGTCATAGTCGTAGGCCCAAATGGTGTTCGCAAGGGTGTCACCGAAGTACAAGCGTCGATGGTCAGGACTCCATGCGAGAGTGTTGGAAATGCCAACTTCTCGCCGGTGTATGGTTGTCCGGGTATCCGGATCGATACGGTAGAGAACGCCATCCTTGCCACCTGTCTGGCCTGGCGAACCATCCGGGTTTACGTTGTTGCGCATCGAGCCAGTCCAAAGCGAACCACGCGGATCAGCGCGTCCTTCATTTAGACGGACCTTCGGCCATCCCTCAAGAAGAAAAACATGCTTGTGGCGAACGTCCGACGCTGGCTCCCACAAAATTACGCGTGAGCCGAGCACAACCGCGAGCACTTGGTCACGATCTGTCAGCGCGAGCGCTGTGACCGGCTCATCAAATACCCACGTTCGGACACTCTGATTAGCCGGGGTAAAGCGATGAATCAAGAAACGGTTGATGTCCGTCCAGTATACGGATGCCTGGCCTGCATGCCAGACAACGCCCTCGCCACATCTGTCTTCAGTTGGCGCGACGCATATTGCTTCCGAGATAATCACATGGGCATCCACGGCGACAGTGAGCATGCTTAGTAAAGAACGTTGCGAAGACGTCTGTTTGCGACTTATTTCGCATCGTCCACTTGACTTTTCTGGCGAATATTCAAGCCACTGTGTTGCAGGATTCCAAACTTTTCAAGAAAGTTGAAAGCAGCTTCTTGAGCCTGCAGATTCTGTTCGCTAGTCCACGCAAAAGGAGGGGTTGAACCGTGCCCACCCCCTACGATGGTGGTGAACTGGTTCCGAGAACCCGCGCTCTCTAATGCTTCATGGAGGCGAACCGCTTGCTGGTAGGGGACAATCTGATCTTTGTCGCCGTGGATGATGAGGATGGGAGGTAAATCCCTTCGAACGTAGCTCAACGGAGACAGTTGTTCCGCAAGCTCCATACGATTTGGGAGATCTCCAAACCACCGCACAGCGTGATTTCTCGGAGTCGGAGGTTGCAGAAACTCGGCAACATCTGTGACTCCAAAAAAATCAATGACTGCTGCCACTTTTACTTCGGCAATAGAACCTGCACCCCATTGATCGGAGGGTTGTTCGCACTCTCGATCGAAACCTGCCGCCACATTAAGCATTCCGGTCATAAGCGCCAGGTGCCCCCCGGCCGACTCTCCCGCAAGGACAATCTTGGATGTATCGAACCCGTATTCCTCCGCGTGGTGAGCAACCCAGTGCAAGGCACACCGACAGTCCTCGACCGCTGCTGGAGCCAATGATTGGTATGCCAGGCGGTATTCCACATCGACGAAATCCATTCCTCGTGCGAGATAGGGCAGCCCTTTCAATAACGCATCGTCCTTGTTTCCAAGAACCCACCCACCACCATGGAAATAGATCAAGACCGGTCGGACCGAGTGACCACCTGCAATAACGTCGAGCGTAAGGTCCACAGAGCCTGCTTTTTGATAAACAATGTTCGGCGAGAAATGTAACTCGTAGGACGCAGTCGCTGCCCACTTGGTTACGGGGTCGAGCTGCTGAGCCAGCCCGCCACTAGGTATGAGGAGAACAAGCAGAGCCAGTGTAATCTTCTCGTTCACGTTGGAGCCTCCCCCATTGAATGATTTGAATGGATGTGTGAAAAAAAGGGTTTGGATTAGTGTTCTAGACTAGGTAGCCATGTTCACCTCGGCAAATCACTTTGGACCGCAGCGATGTTTGCCACCCGCTTTTCCTTTGTTTGACCATCACCGCTAACACAGCTTCGGTTCGAAAGAACTGGGCATGGACAGTCACGTAATAGCCCGAGCCGAGAATCTATTCAGCTTTCCAAAACCCTTTTCCTGGCATTCTCACGCCTTTGCCCTGTGAAGGAATTTTCGTGTGACGTCTTCCAGAGTCTGGCCTTTGGTTTCTGGAACCAGTTTGAAAGCAAAGATCCAACAAACTAGGCACAGAACCGCATATACCCAAAAGACTCCCGCCGCCGTCCCGAAGGTCCTTTCCAAAACACTCATCAGATTCCCCAGGAAAAAGATTGAGGTTGCGGTTGAAACCCAAACCACCACCGAGCCCGCGGCCATTCCTTTGGCACGAACACGTGTGGGGAAGACCTCGGACATAATGAGCCAAGTCAGCGGGGCTAAGCTGACGATATAAGTTGCCATACAAAGGTACATGGCTCCCACGATGAAAAAACCATGTAGCCCTAAATAGAAAAATGTGCCCATCAACAACTGTGCGACGCCCATGCCCGCAACTCCCCAAAGCAGAAGCGGTCTTCTGCCCAGACGATCAACAACTAACAGGGAAACGACGGTGACGATGATGTTGAAGAGGTTCATGATCACGGTCTGACCGATGGCGCCGCTCACCTGGGTGAACCCAGCTTTTTGGTAGATGATAGGCGCATAAAACGTCATGGTGCTGACGCCTGTCCACTGCTGAAAGAATGCGAGTCCAACAGTAATGAGCAGTGCCACACGCACCCCGGGTCCAAAGAGTTCCCAGATGTCGCCCTTTTCCTCCTGAATACTGCCGAGAATGGTGCTGATTTCCGAATCAGCATTCCCCGCCCCATCGGTTTTGGTTAATACACTTCGTGCCTCCAGTAGGCGATTCTTTTCCACTAGCCAGCGAGGACTGTGGGGAACAAAGAACAGCCCGATGATCAGGACGAGGCCGGGTGCGAAGGCAGATGCGAACATCCACCGCCATGCCTCCGGGATACCACTTTTCAAAAGGAAGTAGGCGACAATAATAGAAGCGGTCGAGCCGACTACTATCGCGAGTTGATTCAGGGTCACGAGACGTCCGCGGATGCGGGCCGGCGATGTTTCCGCTATGTACATGGGTGACACCACAGAAGCCAGCCCAACTCCAACCCCACCCAGGATCCGGTAGAGGTTGAAATCAAACATCCCTTTCGCTAGGGCGGTTCCCAGCGTACCGGCCAGAAAGACGCCAGCCGCGATCATCAAGGTCCATTTTCGACCCAACGCGCTGTCAGACAAAACCGGACCAAGAAAAGGTCCAAGTATGCAACCAACCGACGCGCTACCCAGAGCCCAGGCCTCTTGCCCTAGAGTGAGTGCAAATTGACCCTTGAGCACCAACACTGCTCCCGTAATAATCGAAAGGTCGTAACCAAAGAGAAAGCCGCCAACGGCAGCAATGAGTGAAATAACATAAACGTAAACGTAGAGGTTGCGGTCTGGCCCGCGCGAATGGGCCTTCGCTGATTGATCGGGGACTTTAGTCTGATCCATGCACTTTCACTGTGTTCCGAATTGATTTCACAACCCTGATTCAATGCAGTCTCGGAGAGCGTCTGTTAAACTAGCGACCTTGTCCTTGAGACCTCACGAATTGTCCGTCGCTATCATGTCTCGTTCTCACTCGCCGTCACTTGATAGAAAGGCGGCAATCCCTTAGCGATTCGGAAGATGTTTTGCGCGGCCGCGTGGGTACGGCGTCGTAACGTAGCCGTTGTCCCTCCAGCAACATGGGGCGTCGCAATTACGTTCTTCATGTGCAGGAGGGGATGTGAAGGATCGAGGGGCTCCTGGGCGAAAGTGTCCAGGCCTGCGCCTCGAATCTTACCCGTTTGGAGCGCATGAATCAGCGCCTTCTCGTCAACGATTCTCCCGCGCGCGACATTCACCAGCACCGCCGTCGGCTTCATTAGTCCAAAAGCGGTCTCGTCAATCAGGTGTCGAGTCTTAGATGTTAGCGGGGTATGGAGTGATACGTAGTCGGCTTCTGCCAGCACTTTCGCAAGATCCTGGGGACCGCCCAAAAACTCGATGTGGTATTCATTGAGTACGGCCTGTGGGACCTCGACGGCATCCATTGCTAAGATTCGCATCCCCAAGGCCGACGCACGTTTTGCGAGCTCGCGCGCACTGGCTCCGAACCCCACCAATCCCAGTGTCTTGTCCTGGAGCTCTTCATTGGTCGGATGAAAAAAAACACCAGATCGAATATTATCGACGCTTTGATGCAGGTTTTTCGCGAAACAGAGCATGAAGAAAAGAGCATGCTCTGCCAGAGCAATGCCACTGAAGATCCCGGGAGTATTGGCCAACCCAATACCCTTTTCTAGGATGTACTTCACATCCAGATGGTCCAACCCTGTCCCGATGACCTGCCAAAGATCCACTCCTGCGGCTTTGGCGGCGTCGACCATTTCATGCGTCCCCCATCCTCCTTGGTCCACTACCACCCGAACCTGGTGCAACTGATCAGCAATCGGTCGACTCGGGTCATATAACGAGACGCTACATTGCCCGCCGATGGCTTCTAGGAAATCGCTATAACAAGGAGATGCTAGATCTCTAAAGCCGACGAATAGAACTCTGATTGAGGACATATCTGTGTAGAGACTCCATCTGAACGATTGAAGCTTCCGTAAAGCAAAGCTCAAGACCGTCCAAGAAAACTAGGTGCTGAATGCCAGCGGTGAAAAGAACCGCTTCACCAGTCTGTGACAGTAATCGGCAAACATGTATACGGTATTCTCTGGCGAATTGTCAAGCACTTGAAATTCTATATAGTTGTGCTTTATCGGGATATCTCACTATCAAATTGGGCTTAGGGGTCGTGGCCTAAGATTGTGGTTGACACTCGATCTCCCGATGTATACAGTAGACACCTTGGCGCCAGAGGCAATCTCGTTGCAGTTTGGCCTGCAACGCCAGTTCCCGCCTTGAGTCAGAAAGAGAATGTCGGCCTCCAGCAGCCGCGCCAAGACAACGATGCACGAGCAAAAGCTGGAGCCGACGCAGAGAGAGGCATGAACATCAAGATCGGCACTGCACCAGACTCGTGGGGTGTGTGGTGGCCCGCCGATCCCAAGCAAATTCCGTGGCAGCGATTCCTCGACGAAGTTGTCGAGGCCGGCTATGAGTGGATCGAACTTGGCCCCTACGGATATCTGCCGACGGATCCGCGAGTGCTCCGAATAGAACTGGAGAAACGTCACTTGAAGGTGTCGGGCACATTTGCCATGGGTGAACTCGAGGACCCCAAAGCCTGGCCCCAGTTGGAAAAGCAGGTGCTGGGTGCAGGCAAATCACTGAGTGCTTTGGATGCGAAGTTCCTTGTGCTGATTGACGATACCTATTCTGACACTGTCACGGGCAAGCCAACGGGACCCAGCCGGCTCGATGAGCTGGCCTGGAAAAACTTGATTGACACAACGCACCGAGTAGCCGACATCGTTCGAGGCCGCTTTGGACTCACGCTCGTCTACCATCCCCATGCTGAAACGCATGTTGAGTACGAGGATCAGATTGAAAAGTTCCTCGAGCAGACGGATCCCGATCGAGTGGCACTCTGCCTTGATACAGGACATCACGCATATCGCGGCGGTGACCCAGTGAGCTTCCTGCGGCGCCATCATCAAAGGATTGCCTACCTGCACTTAAAGAGTGTTGACCAGAAAGTGCAAAAGAAAACGGAGTCCGAGAAGATTCCTTTTCCTCTGGCGGTCGCGATGGGAATATTCTGCGAACCCTCGCAGGGGGCGGTCGACTTCACGTCTCTTCGAGACGTGCTACAGAGCACGAATTACGCGGGGTGGGCGATCGTGGAACAGGACATGTATCCCGCACCATTTGACAAGCCGCTGCCCATTGCTAAGCGGACGCGAGCCTACCTCCGCGAAATCGGGATAGGGTGAGTTTTGCGTTTTGCAGCTCGCCCTAGCGAGAGGCGTCGGCAGGGCAGCGATCGGGGATCATCAAATGCTATGTTGGCGCAGCCACGGCGTCTAGGATGATGGCGGTCAAGAGAGCATATATATCAAGACCATGTGCAGCCGAGGAAGCGTTCTGGCACTCATTAAAAAGGAATCAGGCAAACCCAAGTGCATGACGTTGGAGTGCTTGTTGGTCTTGTGCTAAGGGCTGAAGAATCCGCTAATCGCCGAAGCGGATATTGGATCAATCCATGAAAATGTTTATAAACGGGCACTGGGTGGATTCTCCAAGAATGACAGAGGTCATTTCTCCGTACTCGGGGAATGTTGTTGACACTGCCCCCGACGCGACTCCGGAGCAAGCCGAGCAGGCTCTGGCTGCGGCAGAAAGAGCTGCGGCGGCGATGAATAAGTTGACGGCGTATGAGCGTAATCAAATCCTCGTGCGTGCGGCTGACATTCTCGCCCGCAGAGTTGAGGATTTTGCTCGAATCGTGAGTTTGGAAGAGGGCAAACCCTTGCTCGAGTCGCGCGGCGAAGTGGGCAGGATGCCTGATCTATTGCGGCTCTGCGCCTTTGAAGGATCGCAGATGCGCGGTGAGACGCTTCCCGTCGATGCTCAAGCGGGGACCCGCGGGAAGGTGGCCTTCACGTTGAGAGTGCCTTGCGGAGTCGTGGTGGCGATCAGTCCATTTAACTACCCCCTTTTGCTGGTGCTCCACAAGGTAGGGCCGGCGCTCGCCGCCGGGAACGCCGTCATCCTCAAGCCGGCGAGTACAACGCCATTGACGTCCCTGAAGCTGACAGAGGTGCTTCTCGAAGCTGGACTGCCGGGGGATGGACTGCAATGCCTTACCGGTGCAGGATCTAAGCTTGGACCACTTCTGTGCGCGGACCCTCGGGTTCGCCACATTAGCTTCACGGGGAGTACGGAAGTCGGGAAAAAACTGGCCAAAGTTGGGGCAGGCAAAAAGTTGTCGCTGGAGATGGGGTCAAACTGCCCCCTCGTGATCCTCCCCGATGCCGATCTCGATGAAGTAGCTGAGGCCACAGCAGTTGGCGGTTACGTGAACGCAGGACAGGTTTGTATCTCTACTCAACGTATCCTGGTTCACCGGAAAGTGTATGCCGACTTTCTGAGTGTGCTCAAACCACGAGTTGAGGCGATCAAGGTCGGCGATCCACTAGCGGAGGACACGAAACTCAGCGCTATGATCACGGTCAGCGATGCGGAGCGGGTGGAGTCGTGGGTCCAGGAAGCTGTGCAGAATGGCGCACGCCTCGTAACTGGAGGACAGAGACAAGGCGCGGTCGTTGCCCCAACGATCGTGGCAGACGTGAAACCACGGATGCGAGTTTCCTGCGAGGAGTTATTCGGGCCTGCGGTTGCCGTAACTCCTGTAGACACGATTGAGGAAGCCATCGCCCTGGCGAACGACAGTAAATACGGACTGGGTGCGGGCATCTTCACCCGCGATATCAATTCCGCATGGCGCTTTGCGCGCGAAATGCAAAGCGGGACTATTCAGATTAATTGGACACCCCTCTGGCGCGCCGATTTAATGCCTTACGGGGGATTCAAAGACAGCGGCATTGGTAGGGAAGGAGCCCGGTACGCGATTGAGGAACTGACAGAAATCAAGACCGTGGTTTTCCATGGGACCGGGTAATTAGCCAGACCTGTGGGTTGTGCCAGAAGGGAGACGAAAAAAGTGGCGAGTGGGCAGAGTTCAAACGAGACGCGTCTGACGATGGCCCAGGCTTTAGTGAAATATCTTAGCGTTCAGTTCAGCGAGCGCGACGGCAAAGAGCGCCGCCTCATTCCAGCCATATTTGGGATCTTCGGACACGGGAATGTGGCGGG
>Ga0187888_1004322_pt1 | contig 10467 bp, 8 predicted proteins | sample June2016WEW_7_40_FD_132987 | JGI IMG/M metagenome (GOLD analysis project Ga0187888, IMG submission 132987) | Peatland microbial communities from SPRUCE experiment site at the Marcell Experimental Forest, Minnesota, USA - June2016WEW_7_40 | ecosystem: Environmental > Terrestrial > Soil > Wetlands... | reverse complement strand
CACTGATGCAGGTGCCGATCGGTTGGCTTTCGGACCGCTACAACGTACGCTGGCTGTACGCTGGGTGCTTCGCGCTCTGGTCGGTCACCTCCGGCCTTACCGGGTTCGCGGCGAGCCTCGGGGTGATGATCGTGCTCCGCGTGCTGCTGGGCATTGGTGAATCCACCTACCTGCCGGGCGGCATGAAGATGGTCAGCGTCTTGTTTTCACCCAAGGATCGCGGACTGGCCTCCGGCCTGGTCAATTGCGGAACGCGCGCGGGTCTGGCTGTCGGCGCTCCAGTGATTGCGGCGGTGGTTGTCGCGCTTGGCTGGAAGAATTCATTCTTCCTGCTGGGCTTTACGTCGCTTCTCTGGCTGGCGCCCTGGCTGATTGCATTTCCCCGGCGCGCCAGCAGCGTCACCCACGCATCTGGCAAGGGGAACTGGAAGTTTTCCAAGGTGGGCCGCAATCTTCTCGGGATGAGCCTCGCGCACATCGGATACGGGTACTACTTTTATCTGATGGTGACCTGGCTGCCCTCATACCTGGTCAAGGCCCGGCACCTCTCGCTCCAGGAAGCCGGAGCGTACGCGGTGATCCCTTATCTCACGTTCACGCTCGGCGAACCGCTCGGCGGATGGATCGCGGACCGGCTCGTCGCGGCGGGGCGCGACGAGATCTTCAGCCGCAAGGCAATCATCACAGTCTCGTACCTGACCAGCGTGATGCTCATTCCGGCGGGACTCGTCGTGAAAACCACACCGGCGATCGTGCTGCTAGGCGCCGCGTCCCTAGTGGGCCTTTCGACCGCCAACATCTTCGCTCTGGTACAGCGCATCACGCGCGACGACGAGGTCGGGTTCTCAATCGGTGTGTTGAATCTGGCGGGCAACCTGTCAGGCGTGATTGCGCCGCTGGCGACCGGCCTGATCGTCGAGCAGACCGGGTCCTACTTTCCGGCTTTCGTCGTGGCCGTGGTGGTGCTGATTGCGGCGATCCCGGTTTATTGGCTGATGGTTAAAGGGCGGAATCATGTCTGACCGAAACACACTGCTGGTCAGGCGCGGCAGCTTCACTACCCGCAAGGGCAACGATGTGCTTTGGCACTTCACACGCAAGTTCTTTTGCCTCGGCAAGAAGATTGTTCCCGAATCTCTATTGGACGTGAGGGTACACAAATGAAGCTAAATCGCAGAGAGTTCGCGAAACTGGCGGCCGCAGCGGCCGCCCTTCCCGCCGCAGTGGCGGAAACGGACCCCGACTACAACCAGCGGCTCCGACCGGAGTTTCACTTTTCGGCGAAGAAGGGCTGGATCAACGACCCGAACGGGCTGGTTTACTACAAGGGCGAATACCACATGTTTTTTCAGCACAACCCCTTCGATGTGAAGTGGGGAAACATGACCTGGGGTCACGCGGTGAGTCCGGATATGGTCCACTGGACGCAACTGGACGACGCCTTGCATCCCGACAATATGGGCACCATGTTTTCCGGTTCGGCGGTGGTGGACTGGATCAACACCGCGGGCCTGCAAAAGGGTGACGAGAAGACAATCGTCCTCATTTACACGGCCGCCGGAGGTACCAACCCGGAGTCCAAGGGGCAGCCATATACGCAGTGCATCGCCTACAGCACGGACCGCGGCCGCACCTTTACCAAATATGCTGGCAATCCGGTGGTGCCGAACATCGTGGGCAGCAACCGCGATCCGAAGGTGACCTGGCACGCCCCCACGCGGCAGTGGGTCATGGCGTTGTTTCTGGACGGCAATACCTACGGGTTCCTCTTCTCGCCCAACCTGAAAAACTGGAGCCTGATGCAGACCATTAGTGTGCCCAATACCCGCGAGTGTCCGGACTTCTTCGAGATGCCCGTGCAGAATGAGCCGGGCGTGAGGAAATGGGTCTGGACGGGAGCCAACGGCAACTACCTGGTGGGCACGTTCGACGGAAAGCGTTTCACACCGGAGGTCATGACGCAATCGGTACACGCTGGCACGAACTATTACGCGGTGCAAACGTTCAGTGACCTGCCGGATGGGCGACGGGTACAAGTGGCGTGGATGAACGGCGGGCAATACCCTGGCATGCCGTTCAACCAGCAGATGAGTTGTCCCTACGAATTTCAACTGCGGAAGTACGGCTACAACTCGTACCGGATCTTCGCGTTTCCCATTCGCGAGATTGATGGGTTGCGCGGGCAGCCCCGCACCTGGAACGACATCACAATAGCGCCGGGAGAGAACCCGCTGGCCGGGATGAAGGGCGACGTATGGGACATCGTCGCCGAGATCGAGCAGGGCACAGCTAAGGAATTCGGGTTCAGGGTCCGAGGACGAGAAGTGAACTACACGATCAAGGAACGAGCAGGCAGCAATACCCTGGCCAACGCCCAACACAGTGCGCAACTGGAGCTTAAGGATGGGAAACTCGGATTGCGCATTCTGGTGGACCGGACTTCGGTAGAAGTTTTCGGCAACGGCGGCGAACTCGCGATTCCCTCTTGCTTTCTGCCCGATGAGAACAACCTCGACCTGGAGTTCTACTCCGCCGGTGGAGCCGCGCGCATCATCTCTTTGAGCGTTTATCCGATACGCTCGATCTGGCGCGAGGGTTGATATGGTCAGTCCCATCGTGTTAGTCACCGAGATGGAGTATCACAAGGCGGAGTCGGTCTTTGCCGGCGCCGCCGGCCTGGATTGCGCGCCGGCGCCGGAGAGTGAAGACGAACTGGCCCAGGCGGTTCGTGATCGGGACGCGCGGCACGTGGTGGTCGGCATCCAGCCCTATCGCAAGGCGCTGTACGAAGCTCTCGCGCCTGGTAGCGTGATTGCGCGCTTCGGTGTTGGGCATGACGGGGTCGATAAGGCCCTGGCGACGGCGCGAGGCGTGTTCTGCACGAACACGCCGGGTGTACTGGACCAGTCGGTGGCGGAGCACACGATCCTCTTGATCGGGGCCGCGGCTCGGCATTTGGTGCCGCTGGCGTCGGGAATGAGGAGCGCGCAGTGGTCTCCGCAGGCGGGTTCGGAGCTGAGCGGGAAAACGCTGGTGTTGATCGGAGCCGGCCGGATCGCCCAAGCCGTGGCGAAGATTGCTGCGTTTGGCTACGGCATGCAGGTTGTGGGAGTGGACGTCACGAGGCGCGAGATCGAGGGGTTCTACACCGTCACGGACGATGTGGACAGGGCCCTGGCCAGCGCCGACTTCGTCAGCCTGCACTTCCCGGCGGCACCGCAGAACGCGCACTATTTGAATGCCGCCCGCCTGGAAAGATTTCCGCGCCAAGCATGGTTGATCAACACGGCCCGCGGAGCTGTTGTGGACGAACTCGCGTTGTATGACGCACTGGCGGAAGGGCGGATTGGGGGCGCGGCTCTCGATGTTTTCGAGCGCGAGCCGTATTCGCCTGCCAGCCCGGCGCGCGATTTGCGGACTCTGCCGAACGTGATCCTGACGCCGCACGTCGCCAGCAGCACCTTCGAGGCGAACCGCCGCATGGCGGAGCGGGTGCTCGAAAATATCCGACTGGCCGAGGCACGGCGTTACGATCGCATGGACCTGCTGAATCGGCAGTCTGGGATCCTGATATCACCGGAACCCAACGGAAAGATCGATGCGCGCGGAAATTGACCGGTTCTTCACGCCCCTTACGCATCTGACTCGGGAGTGCCGGCGCCGCGTTGTGGCACATCTGCTGAATAGTCTCGGGTCAGTTCTTCCCCGTAAAGGTCGGTGAAATCAGAGTAATTTGGCACCGCTCCCCGCCTCGCGGGGCACAAGGACAGCATTGCCGCGTGTGTGCGTTGGATTGATGACAAGGGCAATGTTGGCAAGGAGAGTCGGATCTGCCCCAGGGAGCGCGACTTCCCCAGAACATCGAATCCACTTTAAGCGCAGTTGGTAGAGGAGGAATCCACGCGAACGGTATTGGCGGACTGCGGGAGGCCGGGTTCCAACCCAGCGGCTTCGGCGGCACTTTGGGGCACGACGTCCGACAGCATGGGGGCCTGAACAAACTCTCGATATCGTATTCAATTCCTCAGGCGTACAATGCCGCGACCTCGTAGTCCTCGATCCGAGGGATGAGCAGTTCGACGCTGCGGCCGCTTTGCTTCCAGGAGACTTCGCGTTCCGCGCGGAGCAACTCCACTCGCGAAATGCGTACACCCTCGGGAACCAGCAAGCGAACGCTCTGGGGACCGATCGGATAGTGGCGCCGCAACCATCCGTAGGTCAGGTTGGGGTTGTTGTAGTTGACGATGTGGACGGCGAACCCGGGCTCGGTCTCCCAGGCGAACACTTCAGCGAGTCCTTCGCCCGTTACGCTCACTGGCGTCTCGTTCTTCAGGATCCACCGGACCGCGTTCTGGATTAGCAGGCTGAGGTCGGTGTGCCCGGTCTTCCAGCAGCTTCGGTCGATATCGCCGGGGAAGTAAACCAGCCGGCTGCGCCCTTTTTCGCTTACCACGATCGCCGGCTCATCAGTGTGCGGCTGCCGCGGGTATACCATCTCCGGCGGGTGCCCAGGATAGGGCGGAACGACCGTCAGGATCGGGGCGGATGAAGCCCGCACGGGGACGTAATACTCGGCTCCCGGGAGCAGAGTCGTGCCCGCGAAACCGTTCAGAATTTCATGTTTCCTTTCGATGTGAGCGTAGAAAGATGAAAGATCGGAGTGACCGTGAAACGGCGAAAGGCGGGTTCCGAGCGCGCCCTGCTGTTTCCCTGTCCTCTGGATGCCGAACTGGTCACCCAAGGCGAAGTCGGTACGGGGTCTTCCGTTCCGGTCATACAGGCCAGTCTCGTAAGTGGCAAGAAGGGAGCCGCCCGCTTGGACGTACTGACGCAATTGCGCAGTCTGCTGGTCGCTCAAAGCAGCGATATTGGGCAGGATCAGCGCGGAATACTTCTTCAGCGTCTCCGCGCCGAGGTCATCATCGTGAACGAAATCGAATACGAATCTTCCTTCGAGCAGTGCGTAATACAAGCCCTGCAAATACTCCCATGACTGCGCATCTGCCGGAGGGGTATAGAACGCGTTCGTCCGGTTGCTGAAGACCACGCCGAGGTTGGCGATGGAACGCTTGTTGACGAAGTGAACCTCGTGCCGGGCGTGCCATCGAAAGAACTTGCGAGCGGGCTCTCGCCAGCGCTGATCCTGCGGGTCGTGGCCAAGCCACGCGCACCACGGTACGGAGCCGCCGGCAGCAACTTGCGCCCACCAGAGCGTCACCTCGGCATCCACTTTGGACACGTGTCGCCACAGCAGGCGCGTGGTGCTGTTCGAACCATTCCCGATCGTCGTCGGCCTCCCCTTCATCAAGGCGCGAACCACCCGGGCCGATTGCGCCGCTGCCCATATCGGCGCGTCGCCTTCGAGGCCAGTTTGGCCCTGATGATCTTTCCGCGCCTGGTGATCGCAGTTGAGCCAGCGCGCGCCCGCCGCTAACCGCTTCAGATCCTGGGTCGCCACCAGTGAACCATTCATGTTCACTGCGCAGAGATTGTCCTCGTGCTTCTCCTGGGCGATTGAGTCCCAGAGGTGGACGATTTCGAGCGTTCTCTTGATATCCTGATCGTAGAACTCCGGACTGTTTGGATCGGCCAGCCGCCGGCAGGCGTCACAGTGGCACACCCTGGGCTTGGTGGAAGTAGGAAAGCTGGCTACCAGGAAGCCATCGAAATCGTACAGGGAGTTGACTTCGCGCAGGATGGACGGGATCTGTACGGTATAGTAATCCGAGAACCGACACGTCCAATAGATCCACTCGTCTCGGGGCGGCGCACCCCGGATTGCGAGTTCGTCGCGTGTTTCGAACTCGCCACGGGCGTCACGCACGAACCAGTCGGGGCGCACCCGGAGCATGTCGCCGAACAGCGACTTCGGGTCGATCCGCATGAGGACACGCATGCCTTGCTTCTTAGCCGCGCGACTGTAATCACCAAAGTAGTCCCGGCCACCGAGAAACGGATTGCGGCGGTGATGCTGGACCCTGGTAGGATAAAAGGCCGACATGCCGGCCCCGTTGAGGATGAGCACATCTACTTTCAGGCTCATCCAAAAGTCGATCCACTCACCAATGTTGTCGACGAGCGGATCCCGCTCATTGGCATCATGCAGCGCAACCCGGCGCATCTTCTCGTACCAGGGCTTCCCGGTGACCCGCTCCGCTTGTACAGCGAAGGCAGCCCCGGAAACGAGCGAACCCGATGTGAGCAAAAACTGCCGTCTAGGAATCGACATAATTTTTGATATCCCAGAATATGACATCGAATATTAGCACCGCCGATGTCGCGAGTCAATGGCCTGCTCACTTGTCGCTCCCAGCCTTGACAGCTGGGGTCCTGGCGGCCTCCAGAATTCGCAGCCAGTTTTCGCCCATAATCTGGCGGATCGCTCCCGCGGAGATTCCCCGTGCACTGAGAGCCCGCGGAAGCTTTTCGTACTGGCTGGCGTCAAAATCTCGCAAGGCGCCTCGCCCGTGGACTAAGTCTAAACCGATGGCGACGTGCTTGGGTCCAACGAGGGCAATCACATGCGCCACATGAGCTGCCCAATCGTCCACCGTGGGAAGTAACGGCTCGGCTTCCGCGCGCTCGTGCCACGGACGGCTGTAGAATTCTCGCCAGCGCTGCCCCGTCGTCCAGTCCAACTGTTCTTCGTAGGAACCGAAGTCCAGGTTTGGAGAGCGGATAAGGTCCGGGAGGAACCGGGTCAGGTCGGCAAGCGTCCAACCGGTTTCATTCGGCGGCTCGGGATGATTCTTGGACCATTCGTAGTAGCGCGCGCTCAAGACTTCGGCTGCTCCCTGGATCCCTACTAGTCCGCCTTTGGCGGCAAGGCGCTTTGAGGTATTATCCGAAAGATTTGCCGGGTTAGGGCATAGCTGCCGCATGGCCGTGTGGCTCGCTACAACGGGAGCGCTACTCGCGTCGATGATCGCCAGTTGCGCGGCTTCACTAGCGTGCGATATGTCTATGATAATGCCGAGCCGATTCATCTCCCGAATCAGCCGCCGCCCTTGAGCGTTGATGCCGTTCCATCGGGCTGGCCCACGGTTGGCATCGGCGTATGCAGTGGTTTCGTGGCCCGAAAACTGAATCGACCGCACGCCGAGACGATACATCGCATCCAGAACGCTTACATCGCCCTCATTGTCGAACCCCGCTTCGATGCCCAAAATGACGGCCATCTTGCCGGAGTTCACAATACGGCGCACGCCGGCGCTGTCTACCGCCATCTCCATCCGATCCTGGTGAGTCTCTAGAACCTTGTGAAACGCTTCTATGAGCCTCAGCGCCTGCTTAACCGTGCCGTTGTAATTGGTGTAACCGTATGTGCCGATGTTTTCGATGGCTACATTCAGCCCTGAGTCCCAAGCGCGACTATAATCCCAGGGACCAATTGGTTGCCTCTGCCATGGGTCGATGCCCTCCCAATAAACCCGGTTCGTGATGTGGACGTGGCCATCCATTAGAATTGAGGGTACGGTCGGCTGAGCCGAAAGGGGGAAAATCAACCATCCCCGAAGGAGAAGTGCGGAGAACAAGTACGCCTTCAACACCGCATTACTGATATCACAGAATATTGCGAAATGCAAGATTTTGACCCCAACCCACCGGTCCTGGCATAATTATTGAGTTATTGTGGGATATCAGCAAGGGGAGCACTCTGTGGCGATGGCTCCGAAACGGGATCTAGCGTAGTGCGGACATTCCCAAAGTTCTGATTTTGGAAGGAGATAGGCAGATCGGCTGGGGCGCTGGCCGCGCCAAATCCGCCCCCTTCTGAGGAATTAAAGAGGAATTAAAATATGGACATCCCTCGAAGAGAGTTCCTTGTTACGTCGGGTGCCTTGATTTCCGCGGGGCTACTGGCCGCGCAACAGCCGTCCCCCGCTGGCGCCTGGTATGAGAAGGCCCGCCGTTACGGGCACTCCAACTTCAGTGAACTGGATCCCCTGACGTTTGACGTCGGAGAGTGGCTGGACTACTGGGCCAGCCTAAAGGTCGATGCGCTGTTCGTCAATGCGGGCGGGACAATGGCTTTCTATCCGACCAAAATTCCGCACCACTATGTAAGCCGGTTCCTCGGAAGGAGGGATCTTTTTGGCGAATTCACCGCGGCGGCCAAAAGCAGAGGCATCCGTGTTTTGGCGCGAGTCGATCCGAAATCCACGTTCGGAGGGGCAATCAAGGCTCATCCCGAGTGGTTCATGCGTTACGAATCCGGTGAGTATATGTCGCGCAATGAGGGCGCAAAAAAGACCGATCCTCTCAGCGACGATCGAATTTACTGGACGTGCATGTTTACTCCGTACTTCACGGAGCAGATTCCTTCAATCATGCGCGAGATCAATCGAGCATATGATATCGATGGGTTTTTTGCCCCGAGTTGGCCGACTTCCACCAAGCCGAAGCCGTGCTTTTGCGAAACGTGCCGGCGCTTTCCACAGGAAGGGCCCGCGCTCCTGGAACGCACTACAGTCCGCACTCTCGAGGTCGTCCGGCTCTGGGATTCCCTTGCTCGTGAGAAGCGGCCGCAGAACATTTATGTCATGAATACCAACGGCTCGATCGAAGCGCAGCAAGATCAGAAACTTCTCACCGACGCCGTACACATGATCAATGCCGACCATCAGGCGCGCCGCGATCATCAGGGACGTACGGGCGATGCGCCGATTTGGAACATCTCGGAAACGGGCAGAATTCTGCACGCCGTAGCGAAGGTTAAGCCGAGAGTAATCGTTACGGCCGCCAATAGCACCACACGCTTGCTGTGGCGTCACATCTCGAAATGCGACGCGGAGTTGACAATGCAGTACGCCCAATCGGTGGCAAGCGGAGCGGGACTGCTCTGCGCATGGTTAGGCGGCGACGATGACGACCGCCGTTGGCGGGAACCGACGAAGAATTTCTTCCAATGGCACGCCCGGCACGAGGAGCATTTCGTTAACCGCAAACCCATGGCCAACCTCGGCATGCTACTGAGCCAGAGCTTGAATGCCGTCTACGCTCCGCCCAAGGACTCGGATACTTGGGAATATATTCACGGGCTTTACGCTGCGCTCCTCGACGGGCGATTTGTCTTCGACCTTGTTCACGAAAACGATCTCGGCGCCGACACTCTGAAGAAGTACAGTGCGCTGATCTTGCCGAATGTAGCTGTGCTCAGCGATGCGCAGGTTGCCCAGCTGCGCCAGTATGTCGAATCCGGCGGCTCCCTGCTGGCTACCTTTGAGACTGGCCTGTTTAACAATGACGGCAAGCCCCGCGAGGATTTCCCCTTTGGCGACGTCTTTGACATCAAGCGCGTTGGAGCACGCCAGGGGGCGCTAGGTCCGGATGCATCTTCCTACTACGGGCGCATTGAAAAACGCCACGAGATTTTACAAGGTTTCGAAAATACTTCTCTGCTTCCCGGCTGTGAGTATCGAATTCCGGTAAAGTCTTCCTCCCCGCCCATCCTTACGGTACTCCCACCCGAGCCAGGTCATCCGCCCGAACTTGTCTACTCTGAAGTGAAGCACACGGATGAGCCGGCCATCGTTCTCCGCGAAACAGGCCCCAGTAGGTTGGTATACTTCCCAGGCGATATCGACCGAAGTTACTGGCGCTCCGGTCATCCGGATATCAGTAGGCTCCTGTGCAACGCGATAACGTGGGTTACGCGCGGCCAGAGCCCAGTGATAGTAGCCGGCGAAGGTCTGGCGGAAATCTATGCGTGGGAAACGGCGCCCGGCTTCGCCGTGCATCTATTGAACTACAACAACCCCAATGCGACTTATGGATGGCTGCACCACAATTATCCGTTGGCACCGCAGCGCGTCACGATGCAGTTGCCGGAAGGGGCAATCATCTCCAGGGCTCATCTGCTCCGTGCCGAATCCCCGTTGCAGTTCCGCCAGAATGGGCGAACCGTGGAGTTCGTTATCCCGCGCGTGGATGACTACGAAGTTGCGGCCCTGTATGCACGCTGAGGGCGTGAGAGCCTTGACAGTCAGACCACGATAGGCGGCAACCGACTATAGAATATCGGTGTGCGCCGGCTAAGACAGATTCCGTCCGACTCCTATCGTGTCCCGACTCCCAGTCAGCCCCGGTCCGCCAGCAGTCACATAGCCGAAACTCGCGCCTGTCCCATTTGGGCTCATCCAGAACGAATAAAGCTTCGCACGCGAAACGTGAAACCGAAATCTCACCGTCTGGCCTTGGATACCGCTGAGATCTCCGATTCTCTTCCAGCGGACCGGCTGGCACGTGCCTCCCGAGTGGACTGCTACGCAGTGGTTCGCGTCCAACCCGGACATTGCCTTGCCGTTAGCCTGACTTTCGAAGTGCGAAAGTCGGGTTAGCATCCCCTCGGGGGTCACCCAAAACCGGCCAGTCGGGGTCACCTGAAAACCGGCCAGTTGTAGACCGCCATCCAGGACATTGTGAGCAATGTCTTGAACGAAGAAAAGAAACATCAAGTCATAGCCT
>Ga0187888_1004316_pt1 | contig 10487 bp, 4 predicted proteins | sample June2016WEW_7_40_FD_132987 | JGI IMG/M metagenome (GOLD analysis project Ga0187888, IMG submission 132987) | Peatland microbial communities from SPRUCE experiment site at the Marcell Experimental Forest, Minnesota, USA - June2016WEW_7_40 | ecosystem: Environmental > Terrestrial > Soil > Wetlands... | reverse complement strand
GTACATCATTGCCGTGGTGGTGGATCATGGCCTGGCAAAGTCATTAGCTCTGCCCATGGCGGTTCCGTTCGTGTTGGGCACCGGAATCGCCATCTTTCTTTGGGAGCGAAGGACCAGTGAACGAGAGGCGGCGCTGCACGTGAAGAATCCCATGGACTTGTGGAGCGCCATCAAGTTTGCGCTGATCTTCGCCGTGGTGATGTTTGCCTCGAAGGCCGGCTACGAGTACTTCGGAACTTCCGGGATCTATGTGACCAGCGTTCTCGCGGGCCTGGTAAACCCCGACGCTTTCATCATCTCCGCCGCGCAACTCGCCTCCGTAAAAACTCTCGCGCCTGGTACGGCCAACGCCGCCATTATTGCCTCCTGCGCCAGCAACACTCTCGCCAAGGGAGGAATCGCCGTGATGTCCGGCGGGCGCCCCCTCGGCCGGGTCATCATTCCCATATTCTCTATCCTGACGCTTGCCTCAATCGCCGTCTGCTTTTGGGCTGCCCGGTAGCGCGGACGTGCCATTCGGGGACGAGGGTCTGGTCACATCGACATTCTATGCGACCGACCGCTCTCGGCCCTGTTTGGTTGCGGCTGTGCCGCGCTGCGCTACCCGCTCAATTATTTCGCCTACAAATTCATTCAGATTCACCGGACCCTGCGAACCAGTCCGGCAATGGCTGCTGGGGTAACAGATCACCTTTGGAGTGTGGCTGATCTTGTGGCATTATGGGAAAGCGAAGAGCGACAGGGAGAAAGAGCGATGGCGTGATACTCTTTTAACGGGGGGCCTAATGAGAACCGTAAAGAGCGGGCAGAAGTGGTCTCGTGAAGTGGAATGCGAGAACTGCAAAGCCAAACTAAAGATCGAAGAAGGCGATATCAAGAGCGAATCTGGTCTTCGCCGCGATAAGTCGATTGATGGCAGTAACTACTTCTTTCGCTGCCAAGTGTGCGGCCACAAGAGGTACCTACTAATAGGCACCTCCCGACATGACAATAAGGGCCTTGATAACATTCCTTTGTATGTTCTAAAGAACGCTCCGAGCGACTATTAACAAGTTTTTTCAAAGAAGCCCACTACCGAACTGGCTGAAACTGGAAAGAGATCTTCCCCCGCTCGACCAAACCCGCGGCCAGGTGGCTCAAGTCAAAAGAAGAGTCTGTGGTGAGAACTAAACGACCGCCCTCGCCAAACCCTTGGGGTGGGCCAAATCTGGTGAGCAAAGGTGGGTAATCTTTGGCGAGCGCTTAAGCCCAGGGGCGGCTGGCAAACGACATTTCGTCGTGGTCACCCTCCTTGGCGTGGTGTGGGCAGGCAAGGCGAGGAGATTCACGAATGTCCGCCCACTTCTTATGCATTCTTCGCTTGACAAACCCTTGGACCTATGATAGCCTACAATGTTGGTTATGTTGCGGACACATTGTCGTAGGCGAGGGCCGGTTAGACACGCGGCGCAAGGGATGGCGGAAGGGTCCCGGCACTCGGCGAGAATGGGAACTAAACATAAATAAGAAATGATACGACCGAAGCCAGTATGTCATTGAAAACACACAAGCCCATTCGAAACGAAGCTAAGAAGTATCTGAAAACAAGGAAGTTACACGTTAACGACGGGAAAGAAGCTAATAAGTACTTGAAAACAAATGACATAAATTCTTGATGGGCCGCGAATTAGACGCGTTTTGCGCGCCAATTAGCGCCAATCGGACACCAAATGGAGCGAAAAACAGCGCATTTTGCGAAAACGAAGTCAAGCTTTCGACTGGAGAGGCAAGGGCAAAAAGTCGGCTACACAAGGTTTGAGGTTTGCGTGCCTGCCGGTAAAAAGATGTGCGGACTTGGTTCAGTGGTATGTAGCGGCGGGTTTACCCCGCCACGTCTTCGTTTTTCAACGTGCGGTGGCGGCGTAAAGCCGCCGCTACGGCCTTTTCAGTTGCCTGCTAAACGGAGAAGAAGGTCAGGTAGGGTTCGCCCTTTGCTTCGCGCAGCAGCAGGAGCGCCAATTCGCGAGCGTGATAGTCGCCCCACAGGGAGGACTCTCCGCAGGGGCTGTGGCGGCCGCGTGGGATGTAGTCCCAGCCGCGGGGGCGGTGATAGACGCTGTGCAGGATCAAACCCTGGTGCTGTGGTGGGGTGGAAAGATAAGGCTCATTAAACAGCGTGTTCGCAATGGTTAGGGCGCCTAGCCTATAGCGATTTCCCGGCTCAGCGTCTTCGGGCCGTGATCGAAGATAATTCCCCAGGCGCCAGAGTCCCTGAGCGGCAATGGCTGCGGCTGAACTATCCACCGGCTCGAAGTCGTTGAACGGATCGCTAGGCTTATTGCCCCAGTCTCCCAACTTCGCGAGTTGCGGCGCGCCGGTATCCCAGTAGGGGATGCCGTCTTGCGCGGCTTGCTCAAGATAGTAGTCGCAAGTTGCTTGACCGGCGCGGAGCATCATGCTTTGAACCTTTTCACGTCCGCCCAGCGGTTCTAATTCCTCCTCGGAAAGCGTCTGGAGAAACTCGAGTTCTTCCGCGTAGCCGCACATGATCCAAGCCAAGCCGCGCGTCCAGGTGGTGAACGGCGAATATCCCTGCTGGGTCGCGGGGCAACGGTAAAGGCCGTTGTTCATGTTGAAAATCGACTCATGCGCCACGCGCCCGCGCACGTCGTACACGTCGCGACCTTCACCGTAATAGACGGAAAACTCCGCCGTCACCGCGGCATGATGCACGAGGCGCTCGAAGAGCGAAATGTGCCGGTCATTCTCGCCCGCCAGCACATGTCCCAGGCGGTGCGCAAGAGCCAGTGAGCGCAGGGAGCGGATGGTGTCCGCAAAGAGCGAGTGCGGGCCGTTGAAAGAATAGACGAAGCCCCGGCCGTCGTGGATTGGGGACCACCGTGACGCCTGCACGGCGCCGCTCACCTTCAGCGCCAGGGCGTAAAAGCGGCGTTCGTCCGGGCCGGCCGCGAACTTTCCTTCGGAAGCGAGGCGCAGCAGGTTGCCGTAGGAGCTGACGCAGTTGAACCCGTGATCGTGCACGCCGGTGTGGGTGAGGTGCGGGGTCATGCGCTCCAGGGTGTTGCGGCGTCCGTAGTCGAGGAACCACCCATCGCCCGTGGCGTCGTACTGGAGGAGTGCGGAACCGTACAGGAAGCCCTGCGTCCAATCAGTCCATTCGCGCGCCGAGTAGACGCCCTGGATTGTAAAGACGGGTGAACCGTGCGCCGCGTCGAAGGTCTTTTCGATGGCGCGGATTTTTCCGGCGGACACTTCGAAGAGCCGTTCGATTCGAGGCCGCAGGTTTTCAAGTGTAAGTTCTGTATTGATGCGGATCATGGTGGATTCGTAGGCGCGGCCCTCGGAACCGCCCGCCGTGCAACCACGAGGATTGCCCGATGGCCGATTAGAGCCGCCGCACGTGAAAGCCGCCGTCCACGTTGATGACTTCCCCGGTGGAATAGGGCAAACGGCCCTCGGCGATGGCGGCCACGGCGCGGCCCACATCCTCCGGCGTCCCCCATCGAGCGAGGGGCATCAAGCCTCCGGCAATCATGGCATCGTACTTCTCTTTCACAGGGCCTGTCATGTCCGTAAGCACAATCCCAGGGCGGATCTCGTACACGTTGATTCCGTACTCGGCCAGGCGCGTGGCAAAGAGTTGCGTCATCATGGAGAGCGCGGCCTTGCTCATGCAATAATCCCCGCGGTTCACGCTGGGGGCATAGGCGGAGACAGAAGAGATGTTGACGATCTTCGGCCTGCGGCTTTTCTGCGGCCTCGCGCCTAAACCTCGAATCCAGATATTCGCCAGCGCCTGGGTGAGGAAATAAGGCCCGCGCACATTGGTGTTCATCAGCCGGTCAAAACTCTCTTCGCCGGCTTGTAGTAAATCGAGTCTCGCCTGCGGGGCTACACCGGCGTTGTTAACCAGGAGATCGACCCAACCGAAGCGTTCTTGAACCGCTTGCAACAGGCCCGCGCGATCCGAGGCGTTTGAGATATCCGCGCGGAAAACTCCGAAGCGCGGCGAAACGCTGTTCTTCGGGGCGGCGGGTGTGCTTTCAAGCGCTGCCTGCTCGCACAGCGCTGCGGCTTCGATGGCCGACTCGTGGCTTTGGACGTAGTTGATGGCAACGCAGAAACCCAGACGCGCCAGCTCTATCGCGATGCCGCGCCCGATTCCGCGCGAAGCGCCGGTGATGAGAGCCACGGGTTGAGCTCCCGCCGCCGCAGCAATCCGTTCCTCGGCCTTTCGGGCGGCTGGGCGCGGGGGCTGAGGAGTTTGCCCCCCGGCCGCTGGAGGTTTGGCAAGTTGTGCTTTCTTCGCTTGTAGTTCCTTTGCCTCCGGACGCCCTTTGTAGAATGGGTCGAGCGGATAACATCCCGAGACGAGCCCCTGCCGCGGGCCATTGGTGCAGTCGCTGAACGTTCGGCAGATTTTCTTTCGATCCAGCCGGCCTTTCTCAAGGACGTCAGCAGGGAACTCCGGGTAGGGCAGCATCATCCGGCCCAAGCCGACGAAATCCGTCCATCCCGCCCTCACCACCGCTTGCGCGAAGTGCGGGAGGTAGTCTTGCAGATACGTTCCGCCTGAGGAAACAAAAACCAACTCGGGTACGGACGCCTTCAATTCCGCAGCCGCGGCCCACATCCGGACCGCCCCCTGGAGCGGGTCTTCGGGAGGCAGATAAGCGTCGCACGGCGGGAACAGGGCGGGTCGCTGCAAATGCGGGGAGTAATAGGGGCTGCCGGCGCTGATGTTCACCAGATGCACATTCAATGAACTCAGGAGAGTCAGCACACGCCTCGCCTCCCCAAGGTCGGAGCGAACCGGGTTTTGCGCGTCGACTCCAAAGCCCCAGGTATAGGGCTGTTGGCCGGGAGTACTGGCCGGTACACCCCGCTTCGTTTGAGCATCCGGCACGAACGGAACCGAGTCATAGGCGCTCAGACGGACGCCGATCTCGAGCCCGGGGGCCGAGGAGCGAACGGCATCCACCAGCCCGCGCAGAAAGCGGGTGCGATTGTCAAACGAGCCCCCATAGGGACCGGCGCGATGATAAGCGCCCAAGAGTTCGTGCCCGAGGTAGCCGTGGCAGTGCTTCAGGTCTACAAAATCAAAGCCGCTCTCTTGGGCCAAACGCGCTGCCCGGCCGAACGCCCCTACGATGCGGATGAGTTCCTCGTCAGAAACCGCCGGCACGTTGACGCAGGCTGGGTACTTGATATCCAGAATCGGATGGTGATAGGCGATGATCGGCTCCAAACGGGCTTCCTCGCGCGGCCGGCAGAAACGTCCGGAGTGCGTAAGTTGCAGGCCGATGATAAGGTCGCCGGTCTCGCCAAAGCGCTCGCGGTGGGCCTCGATCATCTGGCGGCGCAACTCCGCAAGTGCGGGGGCGGTTCGCTCGTTCAAAAGCAATTGGCGTGGGTTGGCCCGCGCTTCGGGAAGCACCGCCACGGCTTCGCATCCCCAGAGCAGTTTGGCGCCGCTCACTGCGAACCGCATCCAGCGCCGGCGGGTTAGGTCCGAAGGTGCACCATCCGGCTGGGCGTCCCAGCCTTCCATGGGCTGCACGGCAAAGCGGTTTCCGACGCGGCGCTCTCCCTTCAGCCAGGGCACCACAATAGGGGCGGCGAGCGGCGAAGCCGGGGCGCAGAGAATCGCCTCGTCCACAGGCAGGTCCCATCCCAGCCGCTTGAGATGGTTCGCCAATTCCAGCGCCGTGTGAAAAGTTGCTATGCGAGGATAAGGCTGTTCGGGCATGCGCGTAAGATAATAGCACGGAGAAGGAAAGCAGAAAGCAGAAAGCAGAAGGCAGAAGGCAGAAGGCAGAAGGCAGAAGGCAGAAGGCAGAAGGCAGAAGGCAGAAGGCAGAAGGCAGAAGGCAGAACTACAACTCGCTCCCTCGGAGTGTTTGCGGTAACGCGCATCTCAAAGCAACGAGTATTCCCATCTGCCGACCTGCCCACCTGCCCTCCCGCCTGCGGAAACCTCGGCGCGAAGATTCTGCATCAATACTGGGGACAGGTTTCCCGAAGCTGAACCGATTTTTGGAACTTTTCGCAGGTGCGACGGGAATCCCGAAAGAGGGAGCCGTGAAAAGTTAGTGTATCGGGCTGAAATCCTTTACAATGCTAGGCACCTTCAGTAGATCATTGGGGGCTGTGAGTAATCCGGCCGCAGAACAGCGCTAAAAGGTCGAAACTGACAAGATGGGTCACGGGAGGAAGCATGAGGAAGCCACGGGCTGTAAGCTTACGAGCGACATTGGTATGCGCACTGGTTGTTTCATTCAGTTTAATGTCTAAAGGGCAACAGAGGGACGTCGTGCCGGCGCGCGTGACGCAGGCTGTGGACCCTGAGAACCGGGTTACACTGCGGGGGAACACTCACCCATTGGCGCGTCCTGAATTCGACCAAGGGGCGGCGCCCGATAACCTGGCGACGGAACGCATGTTGCTGGTCTTGAAGCGCTCGACTGAGCAGGAAACCGCGCTGCGGAAAATTCTGGACGCACAGCAAACCAAGTCGTCCCCCAACTATCACATGTGGCTCACTCCCGAGCTGTTTGGCCGGCAGTTCGGCCCTGCCGATGCCGATATTCAGGCGGTGACGGATTGGCTCACGTCGCAAGGCTTCCAAGTCAATCGTGTGGCAGCGGGCCGCACGGTGATTGAGTTCTCCGGCACGGCGGGCGCGGTGCGGCAGGCCCTTCATACCGAGATCCATAAGTATGTGGTGAACGGCGAAGAGCATTGGGCCAACGCCAGCGATCCGCAGATTCCCGCCGCCCTCGCGCCCGTGGTGGCGGGTTTTGCCTCGCTGAACAATTTCCCCAAGAAGCCAATGCACCACGGCCTTGCTGCCTATACCAAATCGAAATCCACCGGGCAGGTGAAGCCATCGCTCACGGTCACCAGCAGCGGCGTGACCTACTACGCCCTTGGGCCGGCGGATTTCGCCACGATTTACAATATTCCGAGCTGGAGTTCCTTCACTGGCGGCACGGGGCAGACGATCGCCGTGGTGGGTGAGACCAACATCAACCCCCAGGATGTGGCCGACTTCCGAAGCCTGTTTGGACTCAAGCAGCAGTCCCCGGCGGCCAACTCCCCATGCCCCGCTGTTCCCGCGCCTTTAGTCAACGGCAGTTCGTTCAATATTCCGCTCGGCATCTGCGTGAATGGCCCCGACCCGGGGATCATCCCGCCTTCGGTTTCGGGAGACGAGACTGAATCGGACACCGACATCGAATGGAGCGGCGCGATTGCGCCATCTGCCACCATTGCCTTCGTTGTTTCGGAGTCCACCGAGGTTACCGAGGGCATTGATCTCTCTGCCCTTTACATCATTGACAACAACCTGGCCCCGGTTATGACGGAGAGCTACGGTGGTTGCGAGGCCGCGCTCGGAAACGGCGGCAATGCTTTTTACAGCACCTTGTGGGAACAGGGTGCGGCGCAGGGAATTAGCATACTCGAGGCGTCGGGCGACGAGGGCTCCGCGGCTTGCGACATCTTTGCGTTGACGGGCGTTGGTGCGGCGCAATACGGCTTGAACGTGGTCGGAAACGCTTCCACGCCGTTTAACGTTGCGGTGGGCGGGACGGACTTCAACGATGTGAACACCTGGTCTACCTACTGGTCCTCGACAAACAACTCGACCACCCTGTCCTCCGCCATGTCGTACATTCCCGAAATGGCCTGGAATGATACTTGCGCGAATACCGGTAACGTGAACGGCTGCTTGGCTGGGGTTTCCGACACGGGCTCGGACCTGGCCGGCGGAGGCGGGGGAGAAAGCAACTGTTCCTCATCCACCACCATCGAAACTGCGGAAGGAGAGGAGATAGAGTGCGTTTCCGGATACTCCAAACCTTCATGGCAGTCGGGAACCGGGGTGCCCAATGATCAAGAACGGGATGTGCCGGACCTCTCCCTGTATGCGGGCGACGGCTACACCAATAGCTTCTATGTGATTTGTGAGGCCGACTTGGGCACGCCCGGCGAAAGCTCCTGTGTTGAAACCGCGAGCGGGGTGAATTTCTCCGGCGTGGGGGGAACCTCCGTAGCCGTGCAAGTCTTCGGCGGCATCATGGCGTTGGTCAACCAGAAGTACGGCCCACAGGGGGTTGCAAACTACGTTTTGTACCCGCTGGCGGCGAAAGCCGGCGCGAGCTGTGCCTCGACCGCGGCCATGGCTCCCACGGCCAGTGGTTCGAGCTGCGTTTTCTACGACACCCAGACCGGCAACAACTCGGTCGCTTGCGTGGCTGACTCTGCCAACTGCAGCGATCAATCGGTTGCCGGCACCGGTTACGGCATCCTTGTCAACAACAGCGGTCAAGCGGCTTGGACAACTAACGCCGGTTATGACCTGGCCACCGGGTTGGGCACGGTGAATGCGGCGAACCTGGTCTCGCAGTGGAATACGGTGAGCTTCACGCCCACGACGACGACACTCACGATCACCCCGCCGGCGGGTTACACGTTGTCTAGCATTCCGCATGGCCAGCCGGTGAACATCGCGGTCGGCGTCAATCCTTCAGCCTCCACCGGCGATGTCTCGCTGCTCGGCGGGCCGGCCGGCTACAACGCTTCTTGCACGTCGACTCCCTGCAATCTCGGCATTGACTTCGCGACCTTGTCCAACGGCTCCGCCTCCGGGTCCACCACGATGCTGCCTGGCGGAACCTATGGCGTAACGGCGCGTTATGCTGGCGACGGAACTCATGCGGCGAGCACTTCTTCTCCGGTCCAGGTCACCGTGGCCCCGGAAAACAGCACGACGATCCTGCAACTAGGGACCTATGATTGCAGCGGGAATATCACGTATGGCACCACAGGCTCTCTCGTGTACGGAAACAGCCTCAACTGTTCCGGCGTCCTTTACAGTCAGTACTTTTTGCGCATGGATGTGACCAACAGCACGGGTAATCTCTGCTTCAGCAGCACCACCGGGAATCTGAGTTATCAATGTCCTACCGGGCAGGTAACGGTGACGCTCAACGGGAGCGCCATGCCGCCCACAGTCGACGTGGGCGCGCCCTCGGGTAACACGCCAGGGACGTACAACTTGAACAGCCAAGGGACCGCCGAAGATGTTTTCATCCAACTTCCAGTGGGCACCGACTCCCTGGTTGGCAACTACGAACCGCACCCAGTCTCGCCGAACAACAGCTACAATACGAGCACGTCCAACCCCGTTGGGGTTACGATCGCCCAGGCTCCGACCGCAACCAGCGTTACGCCTTCTTTATCAACCGTCACATCCGGCGAGACAGTCACCCTGACTGCCATCGTGACCACCAGCAGCCTGGGCCTCGCGCCATCCGGCACTGTGGCGTTCTTCAACGGAAGTAATCAGATCAGCGGCACGCCGACTTACACCTACGCGGCAGGCTCGTACGCAGGCACTGCTTCGCTGACCGCGACTCTCTCGACATCCTTCACGGCCAACGCCAGTATCACTGCCAAATACAGCGGCGATGTGGACTACGTGACTTCAACCTCGACGGCGGTTCCGGTGACCATCACGGCCACACCCGACTTTAGCTTGGGCGCCTCGCCGACCAGCTTTACGATTACGTCGCCGGGCCAGTCCGGGAGCACAACCGTTTCGGCAGGCGGCGTCAATGGTTTCACCGGCACGGTGAGCATCACTTGTGCGCTGCAAGCGACGATGACTTATAGCACGTGCACCCTGACTGCCAGCACGCTTACCCCGGGCGGCACAGGCGCGCAGTTGACTGTGGGCACCACGGCCCCATCCGCTGCGTTGCGCCTGCCGAACCGGCCGCGCTGGTTTCTGCCGGGCGCGGGGGTTCTGTTGTTTGGTTGGTTGCTCCTCCAGTTCGCGGCGGGAAAGCATCGCCGGGTGAAGCTGGCCTTCGGCTTGCTCGTCTTTGCGATGCTGGCCGCAGGTTTCGTCGCCTGCGGCGGTAGCAGCAGCACGCCTCCTCCGAGCAGCCCTGGTACTCCTACAGGAAGTTACACTGTCACCGTAACGGGCACCAGCACGATCAATAGCGCCACCGTTACCCACACGCTTAATATCCCGGTGACCGTGCAGTAGAGCAACTGGTGGTTTTAGGGGCGGCCCAAGGGGCCGCCCCTCCATTGCAGTTTTACCCTCCGACACGGGCGTGACCTCAGCGTCAACTGTAACTTCCTTGAAGCGGCGGCATCCCTGGGTTATCATCTGCTGAGGCAGCAAGCTTAAGAGGGGCGCTTCGAAGGTGGTTGTGTCAGACTCAGCGAGTCCGCGCGTGCAGTTATTGCATGAGCGGCACGCGGCCGCTTGATGGAGGTGCGACGATGGTTGTTGACCTGCCCAAAGGAAGGGAACGCGAATTTCTGCGGCGTGGTTTTTCCCGCCGCGACTTCACACGCCTGTCGTTGTTGCTGGGGGCCGCAGCCGCCTTGCCGTTTTACAACGAATCGGCTTTGGCGCAGTTATCTGACATCGGCCCCATACCGCCAGATGCGACAAAACTGAACGC
>Ga0187888_1004311_pt1 | contig 10500 bp, 5 predicted proteins | sample June2016WEW_7_40_FD_132987 | JGI IMG/M metagenome (GOLD analysis project Ga0187888, IMG submission 132987) | Peatland microbial communities from SPRUCE experiment site at the Marcell Experimental Forest, Minnesota, USA - June2016WEW_7_40 | ecosystem: Environmental > Terrestrial > Soil > Wetlands... | reverse complement strand
GATCAGGTGGATCGAGTCGAGCCCGTACTGCTTCTTGTAAGCCTGACCCTGCACCGCCAGCATCTTCTTGGTCAGGCCGTAGTTGACCACGCTGGCATGGCATGGCCCGCCCCACAGGTCGTCTTCTCTGAGGTCCCCCTCGAGATAGCCGGGATAGCTGCACGCCGTGCCGATGTTGACCACCTTGCCGACCTTCGCCAGCCGCGCGGCCTCCATCACGTTCGCGCCCATCACCAGGTTGCTGTAGTACAGTTTGGCCGGCTCGGTCTGGTTGATCCCGATCCCCCCGTAGTACGCGGCCGTGTGGAAAACCACGTCGCAGGGGTGCTCGAGCAGGCAGCGCAGGCAGGAATCGAGCGCCACGAGGTTGTACTCGCGCTGCCGGGGTACGAAGACCCTTGCTCCGTAGCTCTCCAGCCGCTTGACCAGGTGCTGGCCAAGGAAGCCGGCCCCACCAGTCACCGTGACGCGCTTGTTCGACCAGAAACTTCTCATGTCGGGGCTCCAGGAATGATGCAGTGACTCGTGGTTAGTGGCTCGGGGCGAGTGACTTCACACATTAGCGAACGGATTCTGGAACTCGATGAGCTGTGCGGCGCGGACGAGCTCGGAGATGCCGCGGTCGAGGTCGATGGTGGTCTCGAAGCCCTTCTTGCGGATCTTCTCGTAGGAGACCTCGTAGTTGCGCTGATCGGCGTCGTTGCCGACCTCGGCGAAATGGAGATAGAAGTTGACGTGCTCAAGGATCTTGCGGGCCACGTCTTCCTTGGTGAAGTTCATGGTCTCGTGGCCGACGTTGTAAACTTCGTCCTTGACTTCGCTCCACCGCTCGAGGGCGAAGATGAACGAGCGAGCCATGTCGCGGACGTGGACGAAGGTCCGCTTGAATCCGCCCTCGTAGACGATCAGGTTGCGGTTCTTGACCGCCTGGTAGGTGAAGTCGTTGGGCATCAGGTCCAGACGCATCCGGTTGCTGACACCAAAGGCGGTGGCGAATCGGTAGGCAACGCTGTTGCCCGCGTCGAGCACCATCTGTTCGGCCGCACTCTTGGTTTCGCCATAAAGGGTGATCGGGGCTCGTGGCGTCTCCTCGTTGCAGACATAGTCAGGTATTGAACCGTAGATGCTGCCGGTGGAGGCGTAGAGGAACTTGGTGTCGGGCTTCCGGTGGGCCAGCAGGTTCCGGGTGCCGTCCACGTTGACGGCCTGGGCGAGCTGCGGCTCCTTCTTGCAGGCGGGGTAGCCGACGATGGCGGCGAGGTGAATGATCGCGTCCATGCCTTCGACGGCCGCCTTCACGGCCGTGGGGTCGCAGACGTCGCCCTTCTGAAGCTCGAAGAACCGGTTCTGGCAGCAAGGAAGCAGGCCGTTGCCGCCGAACTTGAGGCTATCGAGAACCCGGACGCGATGCCCCTGTTCGAGGAGCATGGGGACGAGCGTTGAGCCGACGTAACCGGCTCCTCCGGTGACGAGGATTCGCATGGCAGGATCCATCCTTGGTGGTTCGACTCGAGACGCGCCTGGAGCGTCGCGGATCGTGGAAGACAGTGGAGAACCAATCCGTGCAGCCGGCAAGAAGTGACGGGCGGGAGAGCACGCCCAGGCCCCCGTCCTTGCGGGCACGTCTTTCACGTTGCGTAGCGTTTGGTCGAACGGCAGACCTTCCTGAAGAGCATCCGAAGATTGAAACGTCGCCATCGCGTTCGGGCAGAACACGGCAGTCATGACCAACGGTTCGATCTCTGGCCTGCCCCGGGCTGTCCGGGCCAGAGTATTGACGAGTCCAGCCACCTTGTCAACGGCACTTTGACGGCGTTCCTGTGCCGCGCCTCGCGAAGCCTGTCCCTGACCCCGAGATCCCTCGAGGTCCCTTGGACGGCCGGTCAAGAATTACGTATGGTGTCCCCGGAACTCGCATGGTGTCCCCGGAACTCGCCCGCCCGGGATGAATGGCCGCGAAGGAGAGGTCCGCGCGGCGGGACGCTCCCTCTTCTTATGCTTGTGATCCGTCACAGACGCTGCTTGAGTCGGACGGCGGCCCACTCCGCTTGCTCGGCAGTCAGGGGTGGGATGATCGGATCTTCGCCGTAAGCGACTTCCTTGAGGTAGGGGCCAAAATCGTAGGCCTGGTCAAGAACGGCTTGGAGGTCGAGGGTGGTGTCAGGATCCCCCGGAAGGAGCGGAATCGCAATGACGGGCAGTCGATTCTGGAGGCTGATCGGGTAGACGAAGAAGTCCTTGGGGCGGTCGAACCGATGGATCGACACATGGTAATCGAACGGCCCCGCTTTGGCCACGGCCACCTCTCGCGAGACAGCCGTCGTGTGAATGCCGCCGCGAAGCAAGTCGATCTCGACCAGGTGGGACTGGCTCTGGACGATCTCGCGCTGCTTCGACAAGTACTTCTCGCGTCCCGGGTTGCCTGGGCTCTTGTTGGACAGGCTGAGGACCTCGATGGACGCGACCAGGCGAACATCCTTGCCTTTGCGCCGACGGATCTCCACGAACGACTCCTCGAACGGTCCGTGTTCGATCGTCTCGACCGAGACGACCAAGGGCTCGGCCGGAAGCGGCTGGGCGACCGCGATGCCACCGCTACCCCGCCGGCGTGCTTCCTGGCCTGAACGGACGACCTCGACGTCCGGCTCCACATAACGCTGTGAATACTCCAGCCAGACCCGCTGGCTCGACTGGGCATAGTAGAACTCGGGCAGCCGCTGCTGGAGAGCGCCCTTGACGAACGTGATCAGGCTATCGTGAAGGTCCGGAAACCAGTCCGGGCTCTCCAGGTAGGGATCCATTCCGGGGAAAGGCGACGGCATCGGTCAACTCCTGCGAGATCGTTCCGCATGATCTGATTCTCGCCCGGGTTCCGGGGACGGTCAATCTCACCTGGGGCGAAGCATGATCCACGTTGCATGGCGGATTCGCCGGCACGCAGCGCGTTTCGTCAGCATCGAGACCGCCTGCTGTCTTGGGGCATGAACCTTGAATCACCTCCTCGTGGAGCACACATGAGGGGCGCAAGAGAGAAGCGACACCAATCTGCTGCGCATGAACAGCAGGGAGGCAAGCTCGGAAGCGGGCCGGTTAACCCCTCGCGTGACCGGTCGGTCCAGTGCCCTCGGGAACAAGAGACCCGCCTACAGCGGACCAGTCCTGGGGGCTACATGCATGATAGGAACAGTCTGAATCGTGCGTGGTCGGTGTCGGAAAGCGCAGCGAGTGCGTTTTCCCTGAGGGTGTGGACAAACGAACCCTTCCCGCGAGAGGCTGGTTTCGCTGCGAAATGCGAGCGTTTCCTTGATATGTATCGAGAGGCATAAGTGGACGCGATGCGTCTTTTGAGGCGGAAGACGCACCTCGCTGACGTGGTTCCTCGGAAGGAGATTTCGACCCTGGCTGTTTCCTGGTCGTCGCCGCGGCTTGTTGGCACGATAGGTTCCACTTGAACTAAACCGCTCCGCGGTGGTGACGCCCAGTTACTCGGCGAGCCTGCGTCGGCCTTGCTTTGCTCTCGCCTCGCCTCGCCAGTGGATTGCCCAAACCACCCCTCTTGCCCAACCATTCAACCTACGTATTGAAGCAAACCGCGTGCCGCCCCCCGGCTTCGTTCAAGAGGGTTGTACACGAAAGGCCGACACGGCCTGCGGCGAGGCCATCGTCTGCGACGGCCCTTCGCGTACAACCTTCTTCTTCCTTTTCTCTACTTTTCTCTGCCAGTCGCGGCCCCAGCTTTTCAGGCCATCGATACCCAGCTCGGCGCGCGGCATCGACGGCGGACCCCGACGATTCACCGAGGTAGTGCTCAACGAACAACCTCTGCCGGTAGCTGGTTCGGGCAGGGGTCAGGAGACCATGCCCGAACCAGCGCAACAAATCCGATAGGCAAGAAAGCACGCGCCAACCGGAACTTTGCAGCATGCCAGGGCGACATCCCACAACAGCGCAGGGCAATGCCTCGGTTCCTCAGTTCAGAATGTCCAAGGACTCCGCCGGGATGAACGCCCGCGGAAAGACAGGAAAACTAGAGAAATAGGGCCGAGACGCGGCAGTTTCTGGTAAGCCAGTCAGGAAGGTCGGGAACTTTGTCGTCCCATTATCTGCATCAGCGCGCGCCGTGTGAGCAGGGACGAAGAGCCAGCGCTTTCCCTCTCGCTTCCCGGCGCCGCAAAGTGAGTCACAGGCCAGCCTTGGCGTGACGACGCCGATTCTGCTTCTAACCCACTGGTACCACCATGCCGGAAGAAACTATTGATGCTGGTCTGCTCGAGCAGACAAAGAACCAGATTCGCAAGCTGGTGGCCGAAATCGCCGACCTGGCCGAATCGGACGTTCAGCCGGCGGAGTTTTACGTCGAGTTCCTCAACCGATCGGTGGCCGCGGTGGCGGCCTCCGGCGGTGCGTTCTGGCTGCTGGACGGCCGCAGTGGATTGCGCCTGCAGTACCAGGTGGAATTCGCCCAGACCGGGCTCATGGACGGGCGCGTCAAGACCGCGCCCCACGACGCGCTTCTGGGCTGCATGATCCAGGCGTCGCAGGCGCAGATCATTCCTCCGGGGGCCGTGATCGAGGGGGTGCCCCAGGCGTACAACCCCACCGGCCAGACTCTGATCATCGCCCCCCTGGTGGTCGACAAGCAGGTGGTCGGCCTGCTCGAGATTCTGATGGACCCCAGCCGGCGGGCGGCGCAGCAGAAGAGCACGCTGCGGTTCGTCGGCGACCTCTGCGACCTGGCCGGCAATTATCTCAAGAACCGGCAGATGCGGCAGATGATGTCGCAGCAAAGGCTCTGGAATCAGCTCGAAGGTTTCACCCACCACATTCATGGTTCGCTCGACCTCAAGGAAACCGCCTATTCGGTCGTCAACGATGGCAAGCGGCTGGTGGGTTGCGACCGCCTGAGCGTGGCTCTGAAGCTGGCCGGCCGGACCATGGTGGAGGCCGTCAGCGGTCAGGAGGTCGTCGAGCAGCGGTCCAACCTGGTGCGCGACCTGACCAAGCTGTGCAAGGTCGTGATCCGCTCGGGCGAGGACCTGGTGTACACCGGCAATACCGAGGGCTTCGCCCCGGACATTCGCGACGCTCTGGAAATCTACGTCGATGAGTCGGGTTCCAAGGTCGTGGTCGTCACGTTACTGCACAAGCCCGAAGAAGAGGAAGGGCCCGACCAAAAGGAGCACAAAGAGAAAGTCCCCTACGGCTGCCTGGTGGCCGAGCAGATCGGCGACGAGGTGGCACCAACCGACATGCACGCGCGGACCGAGGTGGTCGCCCGGCACGCCTCGACGGCCCTCTGGAATTCTCAGGAACACCACAAGATCTTCCTCAAGCCGTTGCTCAAGTTCATGGGAGCACCGTGGCGCGTGCTGCGCGGCCGGACCCTGGCGAAGATCGGTGCCGTGGTGGGATTGATCCTGGTCCTGATCGGCGCCATGTACTTCGTTCCCTGTGACTTGACGATCGAAGGCCGCGGCTCGCTCTTGCCCGAGGAACGGCGAACGCTCTACGCACCGATCGCCGGCATAATCATCGAGGTACCCGTCGAGCATGGAGACATCGTCAAGAAGGGCGACGTCATTGCCCGGCTCGACAGCAAGGACCTCCAGAAAGAGATGAAGAAGCTGATCGGTGAACGGGACAAGGCGTGGAGCCAGAAACTGATCGCCGAGAACCAGGACCAGAAAGCCTCGAACTCGCAGTCCGATCAGGATATGCAGTACCAGGTCAAGTCGCAGCTTGCCGAGGCCAGACTGACGTACAAGAGCGCCAATGAGCAGATCGAGATCGTCCAGGAGCAGATCGAGATGATGACCATCAAGGCGCCTCAGGATGGGATCATCACGACCTGGGAGGTGAAGAAGAACCTGATGGGGCGGCCGATGGAGATCGGCCACGAGCTCCTGAACATTGCAGCCATCGGCGGCGATTCCGACTGGGTGCTCGAGGTCGACGTCCCCGATGACGACATGGGGCCGATCCTCATGGCCCAGAGCAAGCTCCAGCAGGAGATTGCCGCCGGCACGAAGCAACCTGGCACCCCCCTACGCGCGTTCTTCCATGTCGCCACGAATCCTGAGAGCAAGTACCAGGGCTACGTTCGCCGCATCGCCGCCAAGGCCGAGACGGTCGAACAGAAGCACGTGGTCAAGGTGACCGTCGGCTTTGACGAGGCGGTCCGGCGCGAATTCTTGTCGCGAAACCAGGAACTTCGGCCCGGGGCCGAGGTCCGGGCCCGGGTCGACTGCGGCAAGACCCGCTTGTCCTACTACCTGCTCCGCAAGGTCGTCCAGGTCTGGTACGAGTCGGTGATGTTCCGCTGGCCGTTCCTGCGCTAGGCCAGAGGGCGGGGGCCCAGTGCAAACCAAGAAACGAGAGGGGGACGGAGCCCCCTGCCCACAACCGCAAGGGCGGGTGAGACTTTTCCCCCTATGACTTGAGTGACCGGCTCACTCGGGACACCCGCCCGAATCCAGCAGGTTGTCAGGAACGACCTGATTCACGGGATCATTCTTGAAACATTCATTCGAACCTTGAAGCTGGAGGCTTTTTTCACCATGACCGCTGCCAAGACCGCCGCAGCCATGGCCGTTGGGTTGCTGACGACACTGTCCGTCGCCTCGTTCGCTCAGAATGGCCAGGACCAGCTGGCCACCGCCAATCCCACTGCCAACGCCACCGCCCTGGTCCTCGACGAACTGGCCACGGTGGATTGGATCGAGAAGTCCGACGTCGCCGCGCTCCGCGAGGGCGTGATCGAGAAGATGGAACTGCGGCTGGGCGACCCCGCGCTTGTGAGCAAGCCTATCGGCTACCTGCATCGGGAAGCCGCCGAGCTCACGGTGGCCAAGAACAAGATCCAGGCCGAAAGCGTCGGGGCGATCGAGAAAGGCAAGGCGTCCTTGGGGGTCGCCGTGGCGATTGTGGCCATCAACAAGCGGCTCAACGACCGCAAGCCGGGAATGGTCTCGGCCGAAGATATGGCCAAGGCCGAGGGCGAGCTCAAGGTCGCCGATGCCCAGATTCAGGAGGCCACGGAAAATCAAGCCGCTGCCAAGGCCGAGCTCGCGCTGGCCCAACAGATCCTCAAGGAGCACACCATCGTCGCTCCGTTCGACGGAGTCGTCATCAAGCGGATGAAAAACCCCGGCGAGAGCGTGCGGGCCAACGAGGCGGTCGTCCAGCTCGGCAAGCTCTCGCGGCTTTGCGCCAACGCCTACGTTCCGCTCAAGCATGCCTTCAAGGTCAAGGAAGGGCAGATCGTCGAGATCCGGCCCAAGGTCGATTCCGTGGAAGGAGGCAAGGAGGAGATCGAGAGCTTGAGGTTCCGGGGCAAGATCACCTTCGTCGATCCCCAGATCCAGGCCATCGCCGAGACCGCCCGGCGGATCCGGGCCGAGTTCGACAACCCAGACTTCAAGCTGCTGCCCGGTCTCAAGGTCCAGATGACCATCTACCTGACCGACGACGTCGCCTCGAGAATACCCCAGCCGGCCGCTCGCTGAGCCCGGGCACCGATGGGCAAAGTCCATGTGAACAGAATCTCCCCCGAGGACCGATGACCGATGAGCGCCGCCCCGACACTGGCCCCCGTGACCCCCTTCGGGCAAGCCGCCGAGCACCTGAAGGTGAAGCTCCGCGCTGATCTGGTGGTTCAGCCCCAGTTCTACGAGGGGATGACGCATTATGTGATCAAGGACCCACTGGCCCTCAAGTACTTCCGGTTCAAGATCGAGGAGTACTTCCTGCTCCAGCAGTTCGACGGCAAGCAAAACCTCCAGGACGTCAAGAAGGCCTTCGAGCGCAAGTATCGACCACAGACGATCTCGATCGAGGACCTGACCCGGTTTGTCGCCCAGTTGCACGAGGCCGGCATCATCCTGATCGACAGCCTGGAACAGGCCAAGGTCCTGATCCGCCGCCGCCGCAAGAACCGCTGGAAAAAGGTCTGGGCCTTCCTGGCCAACATCCTCTTCATCAAGATCCCGATCATCGACCCGGAACGGCTCTTGACCTGGATGTACCCGTACTTCCGCTGGATCTTCACCTCCTACTTCGTCACGGCCAGCGTGGGGCTCATGCTCGCAGCCGTCACGCTGGTCATCAGCCAGTGGGACCTTTTCTACAGCAAGCTCCCGGAGTTTCAGAGTTTCTTTAACTGGTGGACCATCTTCAGCTTCTGGATCAGCCTGGCGGTCGTGAAGATTATTCACGAGTTCGGCCATGGGCTCACCGCCAAGCATTACGGCGGCGAGGTCCACGAGATGGGGATGCTCTTTCTGGTGTTGACGCCGGCCCTGTATTGCGACGTGACCGATAGCTGGCTTCTGCCCAACAAGTGGCACCGGATCTGGATCTCCGCGGCGGGCATCTACGTCGAGCTGTTCCTGGCCAGCATCGCCACCTTCGTCTGGTTCTACACCGAGGCCGGTCTGCTCAACAGCCTGTCGATGGCGACCATGTTCATCTGTTCGATCAACACGGTCCTCTTCAACGCCAACCCGCTGCTCCGCTACGACGGCTACTACGTGATGGCCGACTGGCTCGAGATACCCAATCTCCGGATCAAGAGCACCCAGTTCTTCGCCTATCTGATCCAGGAGAAAGTGCTGGGGCTGGAAATCCCGGTTCAAAGTTACTTGCCCCGGTCGCGGCGGTCCCTGTTCGTGACCTACGCGATCGCCAGCTACCTCTACCGGTGGGTCGTGACCTTCAGCATCATTTACTTCCTGACTCAGGTCCTCAAACCGTACAAGTTGCAGTCGATCAGCTATATGCTGGCGACCGGCGCCCTGGTGCCGCTCTTGGGGATGCCCGTCTATCAGATTGTCAAGTTTCTACGCACGCCCGGGAGGTTGCGCAAAGTGAAAAAAGCACGCACGGCCGGCTTCGCGGTGGCGGCCGTCGCCATCGTGACCGGGATCTTCTTGATCCCGACTCCGCTGCGAATCCAGGGAACCTTGGTGCTCACGGCGGCCAGACCCGACGAGATCTACGCCGAGATTGAAGGACAGCTCGTCGAGCTCAACGTCCGAGACGGCGAGTGGGTCAGCAAGGAAACGGTCATCGCCAAGCTCATCAACCCCGAGAAGCAGAAGGAGCTCGTGCAGAAAACGGCGGACCACGACATCAACTGGGCCAAGGCCCAGTGGTACAACCAGAGCCCGGAGCGCGAGAATCGCGCCCTGGCTCGTCAGCATCTCCAGGCCGCCGAAGAACTGGAGCTGATCCTCCAGAAGATCAATGAGCAGATCGGCAAGCTGACGCTCGTCGCGGCGCGCGACGGCCAGGTGATGGGCGTCCCTCATCCCGAGACGGTCGGCCAGGTGCTCAAGCCGGGCAAGCCGTTCTGCGAGGTGGGCGACCCCCATCATATCGAAGCACACCTGATCGTCGATCAGTCCGATGTCGACCTGATACGGCTGGGCCGCCGCGCCTGGGTCAAGATCTACGGCCGGTCCGAGACCACCTACCTGAGCGCGGTCTCGGAGATCGCCAAGCGAAACCGGGACGAGATCCCCCCTGAGCTCTCCCACGATGCCGGCGGTGAGATCGCCGCCAAGGCCGATCCCAAGACAGGCGCGGTCAAGCCCCAGACGGCTGTCTACGAGGCGATCATCCCGATCGAGAACCCGAGCCTCACGCTCCAGCCGGGTCTCCGCGGGTTCGCCAAGATCGACGGGGGTACAAGCACGTTTGGCTGGTGGCTGTACCGGCTCTTCCACAAGACGTTCCACTTCCGGCTCTGATCTCAATCGCTGATGATCTGGCGATTTCTCCAGGCGACGAGCAGGTGATCAGGCCCGGCCGCCGGTTGTCGATACCGCCGGCCGGGCCTCTTCCTTGCGCAGTGAGCCCGGCAGAACGCCAGGCATGACGGCGACCACGGTGTCGAGCCGCACAACACCTCGGGTGAATCGTCCCTCGGTCCCGGCCTGGCCATCACGTCTCGTCAATCGCCATCCAGCCGTTCGATCGGGCGGGGGAAAAGAAAGGGGTCGGATGCTCGAAAGAGGGCATGGTTCAACTTCAGCATCTTCGCAGGTGACAAGAGCTGGGTGGCTGGGGTCGAGCTGGCGACAGCCAGCGAGCCCCCAGCGCGGAAGCCTCGGATCTGGGGGCGTCGCGCTTCGGGCGTCGACCCCAGCCACCCCGAGGTGTAACCTGCTTTTTTGAACCATGCCCGAAAGAGGTCCCTCTCTCCGGCCGTCAGCTCGGGGCCCGAAGCATGGGCAGCCCGCCTCGTCCGCGGTCATCAGCTCACCTGCCGGTAGTCAGTCGTCGACGGCCCGGCCCGTCGGGGTAAGCTTCTCAACAAACAGGCCGGCCCTTATCCCCGAGCTGGGGACAAGGGCCGGTCTTTCGTTCTGAATTCCGACGCGTTGGCGGTTGCTGGATCTCGCTGGCGATGGTCACTTGAGCGAGTCCCAGAACTTGGTCCAGGAGCTCTGTTTCTTCTCCGCGGTTTTCTGGGCAGCCGCCAGACGCGCCGCCTTCTTC
>Ga0187888_1004305_pt1 | contig 10509 bp, 9 predicted proteins | sample June2016WEW_7_40_FD_132987 | JGI IMG/M metagenome (GOLD analysis project Ga0187888, IMG submission 132987) | Peatland microbial communities from SPRUCE experiment site at the Marcell Experimental Forest, Minnesota, USA - June2016WEW_7_40 | ecosystem: Environmental > Terrestrial > Soil > Wetlands... | reverse complement strand
TCTCTTCGACGCCCACCAAACTTCTTTCAATCGCCCAACCCACCAAACTACAAGCCCTTGCCCTCCATCGTCCTCCAAGGCCTGCTACCCGCTCTGCTCCCCTATCGACGGATTGGGGAACCTGCGAATGCCTTGACACGATGTGGGTATTGATCATAATTAACAAAGCTCTCAGTGGCTCCCAATGAGCGCACCATTGGCGACGGGGCTAGAAAGGGAACCCAAAACGGAAGAAAACCATGAGTGAACGAACAGCCTATAAGAGCCCTCTACACGAGATGACCCAGACCACCCCCACCTGCCTATGGAACGACTCGGCATCGATTCGAGAGTTGACCTACTCCATAGAGCACGGTGCGGTGGGAGCCACCTGTAACCCCGTCATTGTGGTGGAGGTGTTGAAGAAGGAAATGCACCGCTGGCAGAATCGCATTCGGCAATTAATTGAGGAAATGGCCACGGCCACGGAGGAAGAAATCGGCTGGAGGGTGGTGGAGGAGATGTCGGCCAAGGGGGGCGAACTTCTGAAGCCGATCTTCGATCGGAGCGGGGGGAAAAACGGCAGGCTGTCAATCCAAACGGACCCGCATTTCTACCGGAACACGGAGGCCATCGTTGCGCAGGCAGTTCGCTTCAGCCAGCTTGCACCTAACATGATTGTAAAGATCCCTGTGACCCGGGCGGGTATTCCCGCTATCGAGGAAGCGACCTACCGGGGAGTAAGCATCAACGCCACGGTCTGCTTCAGCCTTCCGCAGTGCGTTGCCGTGGCCGAGGCGCTGGAACGAGGGCTGCAACGGCGGGAGAAGGAAGGTCTGGATATCGCCAGCATGGGGCCGGTGTGCACGATCATGGTGGGCAGGCTGGATGACTGGCTCAAGGTGGTGACGGAAAATCAAAACATTACCACCGATCCTGGGTATCTGGAGTGGGCAGGGGTGGCCGTGTTCAAGAAAACCTATCGCCTCTTTCAGGAACGCGGGTACCGGATTCGGCTCCTCTCAGCGGCCTTCCGCAATCACATGCATTGGAGCGAATTCATCGGCGGGGATGTGGTGATCTCCCCCCCCTACAAATGGCAGCTTCGTTACAACGCCAGCGACGTCAAGGTCGTATCGCGCATCGACAAACCGGTCGATCCGAAAATTGTGGAGGAATTGCTGCGGAAATATGATGACTTCCGACGGGCCTACGAAGAGGACGGATTATCGATAGACGACTTTAACGACTTTCCACCCACCCGGCGCACCTTGCGCCAGTTCATCGGAGCTTGTCACGAGCTGGCGGGCCAGATCCGGGAATTCATGATCCCCAACCCTGACTTGAAGTAGGCTTCAATCTGCAATCCAGCCTTCAGGAAAATCGGGTGTGTTTCCAAAGCAGGCAGCCGCAGGCGACTAACATGGCCAGCATCAAGACGACGAGGACCACGATCCAGGCACCGGCCATGATGATGGGCGGCCGCATGGCGTAACGCGCCAGCCATACGAAAGTGCCTGTCGCCAGGGCCACAATCAAGAAGTCCCACCAGCGCCGCCCCGCCGTTTCCGCTCCCAAGGGATCCTTCCCAAATTGCGCGGAGGTGGTCACTTCCAGATTCAATCCATAGCGGTCGCATTCCCGTGCCACCACTTCGTGGACGGCCGCCCGTTCGCTATCTGGAGCCATCGCGCTGCTGATGGCGACAGCTCCCAGGATCATGATCAGAGAGCCCACGATGACTTGGGCTTGTTCGGGCTTTCCGAAGCTGGCCAATTCACCAAACACCAGCACGCCCCACGCCAATCCCCAAAGCTGGTTGGTGTTGGAAAGGGGAATGCCCCGGCCAATGCCAATATACTTGGCGGCGTATTGCTGAAAGAGATCGCCCACCACCCAGCAGAATCCTCCGAGAAACAGCCAGAAGAGGACAGGGCGTGCCGCCGTCAGGGTTTCCATAACGGGCTGCACTCCGCCCAGAAATACCAGGGCAAGGGTGATGGTTGTCACCAGCTCACCCACCGTGAACACGGTGACAAAGGAGAGGGGATTCATCCCGCTCAGATAGGCTTTGCGGTAAGGGATATACATGGTGCCCCACATGAGTCCCGCGCCGAGCGACGAGAGAATTCCTGCCACCAGCCGGTGCGGCGTGCCGCCTGCCTGGTGCGCGGAAGCCAGGCCCAGCAGGGTCGCGCCAAAAACAACGGCTCCGGCGCCGCCCAGTACCTTGGCCGCGGTTTTCCAAGCGTGGCCGCGCAGTTCCCGAAACAGGAACCAGCCCCAGAAGATGCCAACCAGGGAATTCGTATTCCAAAGGGGAAAGGCGATGGACAAGCCCACGTCGCGAATTGCAAAAACCGTCAGGGTGTTGGCCACGGCCCACAACGCGCCAGCGAGAATGGCCCAAACCATCAGATGGGCTCTCGCCCGCAGGTCAAGAAAAATGTAGGTGGTACCTTTCAGGACTACCGGAAGGGTCCAGCGAGCTACGAACACGCCGCTAACCATACAAAGCGAAATCAGGAAGGGTGAGAGCCCGATGGTGACCAACTTGGTGGGCGCTTCCGCCCCACCCAGCCAGGCGCCCGCCGCCAAGCCACATACTACCCCCAGCACGTGAAGGGACCGGGGAGTGGGCGTCGAACGTGTTTGCGTTTCCAATAGGGTTACCTCTTCAGTGGACGTAAATCAACAACAGCACGCCAAGCACGAGTACGGAAAGAGGTATCCAGAAGTGGCCGTCGGTCAATACCGCTTTGGCGGTTGATCTTTTCAAAGGGAACCTCCCCTATCCCCTGCAGGGATCAGTGAATTTCCTCTAGCGCCACGGCGCGGTGCTCATCGTGCGACTTGCGGGCGGCAAGTCCCATCACTACCGGGATACGTCCATCGATCCCGCTTACGGGAGTTGGGCTGCCTTCCGACACCGCCTTCACAAAGGCCTGGAGCTCATTCGCGTAGCTCTCCGCGTAACGGTCCATGAAGAAATGCAGGGGCAGATCTTTGCGGATGGCGTTCGCTGTTGAGACCACTGCCTGATTCGGATAGCAGTTGCCCGTTGCGATCGCCCCGTCGCTGCCCAAGATCTCCACCCGTTGATCGTATCCATAAACCGCCTTGCGACAGTTATCAATGGTTCCGATTGCGCCGTTCTTGAAGCGCAGCAGGACCACCGCGGTGTCCAGGTCGCCAGCCTCGCCAATGAGAGGGTCCACCCTCACCCCGGCGGCGGTGAAAACTTCCCCCACCTCGCTGCCCATCAGGAAACGCGCCATGTCGAAATCGTGGATGGTCATATCCAGAAACATCCCGCCCGAGACCTTGACATATGAGATAGGGGGAGGCTCTGGGTCGCGGCTGATGATGTGTAGCAGGTAAGGTTCGCCGATCTCGCCGCTCTCGACGGCCTTTCGCACGCGGGCAAAGCTGGGATCGAAGCGCCGGTTGAATCCGATCTGCAACTGGACTCCGGCCCTTTTCACCGCCGCCAGGGCCCGATCAATCTTTTCCAGGCTATGGTCGATCGGCTTCTCGCAGAAAATGTGCTTACCCGCGCGGGCCGCTTCCACAATAAGATCCGAGTGCGTATCGGTGGACGAACAGATCAGCACCGCCTCGATCTGGGGGTCCGCGATGACCTGTTCAGCACTCTCGCTTACTCGCGGGATGCCGCAGCGCGCGGCCACTTTCTCTGCCGCTGGGCGGTTGACGTCCGCGATGATCAGGGGCGCGGCTTCGGGCAATCGAAACGCCAGGGTCTCAGCGTGAACGGCCCCGATTCGCCCGGCGCCAATAATACCGATAGGGAGTTTGCGCTTGCTCAAGGGGATTCTCCTCGACTACCAAGGATGAGTTTGCTCCTAACTAAGAATAGTTATGCTCGATCGAGCGCAGGTATTCGCGGTTGCGGCGAGCGCTCTCCTTCGGCGTGCCCATTCCCGGCAGGACGTCTTGCTCAACGAGCGTGTACTCGTTGTAATCGTGGGCCTTCAGCCAGCGCATTACCGCGGGGAAGTCCACTGAACCCTTTCCCAATTCACAAAAGACTCCGCGGCGTAATGCCTGGAAGTAATCCCAGTGTTCGGCCCGAGACTGCCGGGCCACCTCCGGGTGGCAATCCTTAAAGTGGAGGTACCACACACGCTCATGGAAGCGCTCCAGTCCCGCAATCACGTCACCGTCACCCGCTCCGTAGACGTAGTGGCCACAATCAAACACCAACCCCACCAATTCCGGGTCGGTCAGATCCAGAAAGCGGGAAATCTCCTCCGGCGTCTCGACATAGCCGGCGCAGTGATGGTGGAAGACCGTCCGCAGCCCTGTCTCGGCGCGCACGGCGCTGGCCACCTTATTCGCACCCTCAGCAAAGGTTTTCCATTCCGCAGGACTCAAGGCCAGTTCAGCGGTGATCCGCCCGGCGTTGCGGGTGCGTTCCGGGACGGAGCCATTATTGTCAGCCAGCACCAGGAAAGGTTTGGGGTCCGTGGCCACGGCCGCCAGCAGCCGCGCGGTCTTGAGGGCACTCACCACGCCTGCTTCATGCGCGGCCGCGTCCTTCAAGGCCACTGGCACAAACGCCCCCAACATCACCACACCCCGCTGGGTTAGTTCCGCCCGCAGTACTTCCGGATCTGTGGGCATGAATCCCCAGTCGCCCAACTCCGTCCCGGTGTAACCCGTCTCCACCAACTCGTCCAGCATACGGCTGTACGCAATCGGCTCCCCTTTGGCTTCTTCAAACTCCAGCATGCCCCAGGAACAAGGGGCATTGCCTACACGCAAAGCGACCATGTTTTCTCCTTACGTGGGTTGAGGATTGACTCCTACCACGCTTCCACTGAAGCTAGAACTTCCTACTCCACTGTTTCGGCCAGCGTTCCACCACCACCTTGGTCTGGGTGTAGAACTCCACCCCGTGGTGCGCCTGGGCGTGCAGGTCTCCGAAGAAGCTCTCACCCCATCCGCTGAAGGGGAAGTGGGCCATCGGCGCCGCCACGCCTACGTTGATGCCCACGTTGCCCGCGTTGACCTCGTAACGGAATTGCCGGGCGGCGGCGCCGTCGCTGGTGAAGATGCAAGCCATGTTGCCATAACTGCGGGCATTGACGATCTTGATGGCTTCGTCAATCGAACTGGCGTGCATCAGGCTCAATACCGGACCGAAGATCTCGGTGCGGGCGATCTCCCCCTGTGGGGGAACATTGTCCAGGATCGTGGGGAAGACAAAGAAGCCATCCTCGTAATCTTTCACCTTCTTGCCCCGACCATCCACGAGCAGGCTTGCTCCCTCGCGCTCGCCCTTGGCGATCAGTGCTTCAATCCGCGCTTTGCTTTCTGCCGAGATGACCGGCCCCATCTCCACGCCTTCCTCCCGGCCGTATCCCACCTTGCGCCGCAGGGCCGCTGCGGCCATCTGCTCAGCTACCGCTCGCTTCGCGTCACCCACGGTGATGGCGACGGAAGCCGCCAGGCAGCGCTGGCCGGCGCAACCAAAGGCCGAATCCGCCAGAATCCTGGTGGTCATCTCCATGTCGGCATCCGGCATGATCACCACCGGATTCTTGGCCCCGCCCTGGCATTGGGCGCGCTTGCCGGTGGCCGCCGCCCGGCAGTATATGTAGCGCGCGGTCGGGGTGGAGCCCACAAAGCTGATGGCCCGAATCGCGGGATGGTCTAGAAGAGCATTCACGGTCTCCTTGCCACCATTTACCAGTTGCACGACTCCCCGCGGAAAACCGGCAACCTCGAGTAGGTGGAAGATCTTGTTGGAACTCAGCGGCACCCGCTCCGAGGGTTTCAGGATGAAACAGTTTCCGGTGGCCAGGGCATAGGGCATAAACCAGAAGGGGACCATGACCGGAAAATTGAAAGGCGTGATGGCTGCCGCCACTCCCAAGGGCTGGCGAATCATGTGCTCGTCGATCCCCGCCGCGATATCCTCGTTGTTCGAGCCCTGCATCAGGGAGGGGATGCCACAGGCTACTTCCACATTCTCGATGGTGCGCCGCAACTCACCGGCGCTTTCAGCGTACGTCTTGCCGCACTCCTCGGTTACGGTCAGCGCCAAGTCCTTCAGGTTTTCCTCCAGCAAAGCCTTGAGCCGGAACAAGGGCTGGATGCGCTCGCCGGCCGGCGTGCGCCTCCAATGCTCGAAGGCCTTCTGGGCCACTTCCGCCGCCGCATCAACTTCCTCCGTCGGCGATAGGGGAACCTCCGCCAGGACCTGAGCAGAAGCCGGGTTTAGAACCTTCAGAGCTTCTGCTGCGCGCGAGGCGCGCCAAGTACCATCTACGAAATTCTCCAACCTTGCGTGCATCTCAAATCTCTCCTTTCGCCGCCACCATTATCACAAGTGGTAGCGTTGTTTCTTGCGGGCTTCCTCGTAACTGGCTCGCGCCGCTCGTACGCTGGCGCTTTCGGAGACTTCCGCCACTGCCACATCCCACCAAGCCTCGTAACCCGGCACCCGCAGTTCGGGATCAGTCTCAATCACGATCACCGTGGTGCGGTCCAGCGTCTTCGCTTTCTGCAATGCTTCCTTAAGTTCGGCTAGGTTGTTGGCCTTGAGCGCGTGCGCCCCCAGGCTGCGGGCGTTGGCGACGTAATCCACCGGTAGGTAATCCCCATCCAATTGGCTGGAATCGGCGGAGCGGCGCCGGAAGCGCGTCCCAAATCCCCCGCTGCCCAGCGACTGGCTCAGCCCACCGATGCTGGCAAAGCCGTGATTGTCAACCAGCACGATGATGAGTTTAATGCCTTCCTGCACCGAAGTCACAATCTCCGTCGGCATCAAGAGGTACGTGCCGTCGCCCAGGAACACGTAAACCTCCCGGCTGGGATCAGCCAGTTTGGCCCCCAGGGCGCCGGGGATCTCGTAACTCATGCAGGAGTAGCCGTACTCCAGGTGATAGCCGTTGGGGGTCCGAGTGCGCCAAAGCTTGTGCAGATCGCCGGGGTGACTGCCTGCCGCTGAAAGCAGGATATCGCGCGGTCCGGAAGCTTCCCATAAGGCGCCGATCACCTCACTCTGCGCCGGATGCGGTTGATTGCCCAAGTGAAACAGACGGTCCACCTCCACTTCCCACGCCTCTCTCAGGGCGGCTACCTGGGCGGCATAATCGGCGCTGACGCGGAAGCCGTTGAGCGCCTCGGCAAGGCCCTCCAGGGCCAAACGCGCATCCGCCACCACAGGAATGGCGGAAACCTTGTAGGCATCAAACTCCGCGACATTAATGTTCACAAAGCGCACTTGGGGGTTTTGGAATGCCGTCATCGAGGCGGTGGTAAAGTCGGAATAACGCGTACCGATCCCCATCACCAAGTCGGCGTCGCGGGCCAAACGATTGGCGGCCAGCGTGCCCGTCGCCCCCACTGCCCCCACGCACTGTGGGTGGTCGTAGGGCAGCGATCCCTTCCCTGCTTGCGTCTCGCCCACCGGGATGCCTGTCCGGACCGCGAAATCCGCCAATGCCTGCCAGGCCTCACTGTACAGGACCCCACCGCCAGCGATGATCAGCGGATTGCGGCTTGCCCGAATGGCTTCCACTGCTCGCCCCAAGGAAATCGGATCGGGTGGAGGCCGGCGAATCAGCCACACGCGCTTCTCAAAGAATTCGAACGGGTAGTCATGCGCCTCGGCCTGCACATCCTGCGGCAGCGCCAAGGTTACCGTGCCGGTGTCCGCCGGAGAGGTCAGTACGCGCATCGCCTCCGGCAGGGCAGTGATGATCTGTTCGGAACGGTATATGCGGTCCCAGTAACGCGAAACCGGTTTGAAACAGTCATTGACTCCCGTATCCTGCGTGGAGGGGGATTCCAGTTGTTGCAGGACCGGCGCCACGTTGCGGCGGGCGAAAATATCGCCCGGCAGCAGCAGCACGGGGAGGCGATTGATCGTTGCCAGCGCTGCCCCGGTAATCATGTTGGTCGCCCCGGGCCCAATGGAAGACGTGCAGGCAAAGGTGCGTAGCCGGTTGCTGGTTTTGGCGAACCCCGCCGCCATGTGTACTCCCGATTGCTCGTTGCGTACCAGAATGTAGGGGAAGTCGGGGTTTTGCTGCAACGCCTGTCCAATGCCTGCGACGTTCCCATGCCCGAAGATCCCGAGCGTGCCGGCGAAGAAGGGATTCTGCTTCCCATCCCGCTCCACATACTGGTTCTTCAGAAAGGCGATGATGGCTTGTGCGGTCGTCAGCCGTCGTGTATTACCCATGTGGGCCTCCTTGGTTTCAAAAGAACTCTCATGGCCGGCAACCCCATCGCCTGTCGGGGTTGACGGACGGTAGTAAGAGCGGGATATGGTCGTCAAGTCGACAAGGTTCAGCCATTTTGATTTTTAAAAAGAGTTGGCGGGCAAGAAACATGCTCACGATATCCGCAACGGCGTAATGGACGTATTGTAAGAAATACCCCAACATGGAGAACTTATCGGCCATCGCCCCAAAGACCTTATCGAGAAGCAACAGTGTAAGTATCACCATGCCTATGGACAGAATGTATCGCCGTATCTTAACGACTGCATTTGAGCTTCTGGGATCGAAGTTTACCATGCCCAGCTCAAGCCAGCGGGCAATAACGATGCCCGTCAAAAATCCGGCATAGACCAAGAATGCGCCCGGCCGACTATCGATGCCCCAACTGTCCTTCGCCAAAATGCGATATTGATGCATTCGTTGCAAAAACAGCCGCCCAAAGACCGCAGTCTCGGCCCGTCGCTCTGTGCCTCGGTCTCGGGTTCGTGAGGTCATCGGGGTGGTCGAGCCTTTGCCCCGACCAGCGCCCGCCTTGCGCGAGGTAGGTTTCAGTTTTCCAGGTAAGAGAACGGCAGGCCCACCCTGCCATCAGTTACGCAGCCCGCCTTTCGTAGCGATGGTGCAGGCCACCGACCTGCGGGATCTCCACGATCTCTCCCGCCTCCGGCCCCTGCACGACGCGAGTGGTCGGAGCGTCCTTGGCTAAAGATAGGTGAGTTCTCGAACCCAGATAGTAATCGAAATAACTTTTCAGGATTTGTCGCAGATGGTTCTCTTCCAACACGATCATGTGATCCAAGCACTCGCGCCGGATGGAGCCCACCAACCTTTCCGCGAACGGGTTTTGCCAAGGGCTTCGCGGTGCGGTCAGGACTTTGGTGATTCTGGAAACATTCCCCGTAAATCTGGTCCCGACCTCGGATCAAAAATCGTGGCGCCGTGTCTTCCGGGAACGCTTCCAGGATTTGCTGAGTGGACCAAGCCGCCGTCGGATGTTCGGTCACGTTGAAATGCACCAGCCTACGTCGACGATGGGCCAAAACCACCAAACCGAACAGAACCCGAAAGGTGGCGGTCGGGACCGTAAAGAAATCGATGGAAACCAGTTGGTTCAGATGGTTGTCGAGGAACGCCTTCCAGGTTTGAGAGGGAGGTTGACGTTTTCTGGGGAGGAGTCGCGACACGGTTCGTTCCGAGATGGGGATACCCAGCTTAAGCAACTCCCCGTGGATACGAGGCGCTCCCCAAAGCGGGTTGGCAGTTGCTATCTTCAGGATCAGAGCTCGAATCGCGGGACTGGCTTCTGGACGGCCGCTCTTCTGCCTGGAAATCCAGCTCCAGTAAAGGCGAAAGCCCTTGCGCTGCCAGGCCACGACGGTCTCTGGCCTTACGATAACCAGCGCTCGGCGCCAATCCTTCCAACCCCGGGACAGCCACACCCAAAAGAAGCGATCCGTTGTCCCTGCCAAAAACTCGATCGACGACAAAGAGCGGTCCATTCCCAGGGGCGCCAAAGAGGCGAGGTAGTTACTGAGCAGGTGCAGGCTACAGATTTCATGGCGGCGGGAGCTGGGGGAAGGTCCTGTCCGGGAGGCCGGAGTCTTTGCGGACCTCGGTCGACCGAGGTCGGAAAACACCCTTCTTCAGTCCGAGAACGATCCTTCAAGCCGCCCGCCGTTCGTAGCGGTGATGCAGTCCGCCGACCTCCGGCAGTTCAATGACGGACCCCAGCTCCGGCGGTTGAACCGGCCTGGTTTCCGGTGCATTTTTCTCCAGCGACAAGTGCGTACGGGCCCCATGGTAATAATCGAAATACGATTTGAGAGTGCGCCGCAGAGACGATTCGTTGAACACGATCAGGTGGTCCAGACACTCCCGCCGGATCGATCCGATCAGGCGCTCTACGTAGGGATTCTGCCATGGCGATTTCGGGGCCGTCAGGACTTCGCGAATCGCCATCCGTCGGACTCGTTGCCGGAAGACGTCGCCATAGATGCGATCACGATCATGGAGCAGATAGCGTGGGGTCGTGTCCCAAGGGAAGGCCTCAGCAATCTGTTGTGCCGTCCATTCTGAAGTGGGATGGGCAGTAACGTTGAAATGAATCACGCGGCGCCGATGATGGGCCAAAACCACAAAGACAAAGAGAATGCGAAAGTTCACCGTCGGTACCACGAAGAAATCCGTCGCGACCAATTGCTTCAGGTGACGGTCGAGGAACGTCCGCCACGTCGGTGAGGGTGGTTTTCGGTGCCGCTCCATGTACTTGGCAACG
>Ga0187888_1004304_pt1 | contig 10509 bp, 8 predicted proteins | sample June2016WEW_7_40_FD_132987 | JGI IMG/M metagenome (GOLD analysis project Ga0187888, IMG submission 132987) | Peatland microbial communities from SPRUCE experiment site at the Marcell Experimental Forest, Minnesota, USA - June2016WEW_7_40 | ecosystem: Environmental > Terrestrial > Soil > Wetlands... | reverse complement strand
CGTGTCGCCAGACGATCGGCACCGTGCCCCAGCGCCGCAAACGACAACGTCCGGCCGTGCTCATCAAGCACGGCCGTGTGATCGGGCCGCCGTGCGACAGCCTCGTCAAGCAGTCGGCTCAGGTGGAGTCCATCCATGGGCAACGTCCCGTAACAGTCCGGCTCGATTCCCAGAGCCGGGGGAAGGAGTGGGGTTGGCAAAAGCGCCGTCGGTTGCATTCTCATTCTGGCTCCGTCCTGACTTCCGTCCCGGCAGGGTCAGAACTCGCGCCGATGGGCGTGAAGACCGTCTTGCCGATGTCCTCGTTGCTCGTTCGCGCCTCGGGGAACAGCAATCGATAGCGTGGCTCGTCCTTCACCAGCGACCGGGCCAGCGCCAGGAACAGGCGCCGGTGCCCCAGGGCGTTGGGGTGATCATCCCAGGCCGCGATCTCGAGACTTGCCGGGTCGTATCGGTCGAAGGTATCGCTAAGGTCGTAGATCGGCAGGGCATGATGGCCGGCGACTGCCTTCAGCCGGGCAACCGACTCGGCCCGAGCCAGGGGCGCATCCGCCTTGCCGACGCGGGGAATGATCACGATCACCAGCGGTACTCCCGCGGCACGGCACGTACCGGCCAGCGCGCCGAGCGTCGCGTCGTAGAGCTCCCAATAGTGAGGCCGCAACCTGGTCTTGATCTGATCCTTGAAGACCAGCTTTCCTGCGCCGTCGACCTGGAACAGGTCGCGGCTGACCCCGGCCTGGTCGAACGTGGCCTTGACGAAGTCATAGGTCAGGTCGGCCTGGGTTCGCAGCGCGTCGCAGAGATGGATTTCCATCAGCCGCAGGTCGAGCATGGTCGCCGAGTAGATCACCAGGTCCGGGTGGAACGACATGGCCTTGCGGCGCAGCGTCTCGAGCCGCTGGAGCGGGCTATAGGCAGCGACCGCGAAATTGAGCACCTCGTAGCGCCGGCCCGAATCGATGCCCCGGCGCCGGCCGTGCCAGTTGAGCCATTCCTCGAGCTGGTGGCTGTAGGTTTCCTGAAAGGTCACGCCCCAGCCCATGTCCAGCGAGGCTCCGAGCAGGGCGATCCGGAAGGTTCCGGGTGGCTTCTCGAGCGAGACCTCCGCGCTGTGCATGCCGTGAGAGTTGGTAACGAACGGCTGGCCGAACAGCATCCGCTGCACGCCGGGCACGAGCTCGAACTGCAGGAAGTCGCCGGGCAACAAGCGCGACACGCCGGCGTCGTTGAATCGCACCCAGCCGTTGGGTTTGCCCATCAAGCGGAGTGCCAGCTCCCCGCGCGCTCCCTCGGGCCCGTCGCCGCCGCCGATCAATCCCTCGTAATACCCGGCGGCGTGCACCTCGCGCTCGGCTCGGTTCAGCTCCGGGGAGCGGGCCGAGGCAAGCACCGAGCAGAGGCCAGTCCACCGCTCGGGCCAGGGTATAACGGCCACGCCCAGGAGCAAGAGGCTCTGGAGCATGACGAGCCGGGCCGATGCCGCCGATGTCGCTGGATTTGTCGCCATCGCGATCCGGCTCCTTGTCAGACCCCGAGAAGTCCACGATGCATCATGTCCAGCCAGGCCGCCAGGCTGGGACTTGACCAGAGCGACCAGAGCAAGGCGATCGTGGTGAAGGTGGCCGCCGTCTTGAAACCGCGGATTGCCAGCAGGCGCATCTCGATCCAACTGGTCGCGGCGCCCGCGGCCCGGGTCCTGCTCCTGGCGGCGGGCCGGTTGCGGCTGCGTCGCGCGTCAAGCTGAACGTTGACCAGAACCAGCACACCCAGCACGCCCCAGAAAAGCGCGTCCGGCGCCGCGAGGCCCCATGTTCCCCTCAGCCAGAACGACTGGTACGCGTGCAGCGCCCAGGTGGCCAGAAACACCGTCACCGTCGCCACCGCAAGTGCGGCCGGCTGCGGCCACCGCTTGAGCCGGAATACCACAGGATTGAAGAAGAGCCGGACCATGAAATCTTTCCAGTAAATATTGATCCGTCGCCAGTAGTCCGTGAATCCGGTCGCCAGCAGGTACCAGTGATGGGTCTCGGGAAGCTGGTAGCCGAAGAGATGAAGCATGCCGCAGGCCATGTGGAACTGACCCGAGACCCGCAGGTAAAGCAGGTAGTTGCAGACCAGATAACCCGCCAGGCTCGCCGGGCCTTGAACCTCGGCCGCGGGAATCAACAGCTCGTGATAGATCAGCCGGTAGCAGAGCAGTTGAACCGTCCCGCGAAACATCATCTGGAGGCCGCGCCGCTGGATCGCATGGACGTCGTCGGCAAAGTAACCGCGCTGCAGCGTCCGGTAATCGACGACCGGAAAATGCATGAAGCAGAAGTTCGGCAGCAAGAAGAAGTAACCGGCCGTGTCAATCAGGGTCTCGGGAGCCCGGGCATGCTTGAGCTCATACAGGTAGATGAGGAGCCGGAACATGAACATCGTTGCAATTACCGGCCAGACGGTGGCCGGGACCACGGCGAAGAGCGACTGGCTGCGCGCACAGGCAAGCACCGCGGCCAGCGCGGCAAGGCAGCCAGCGCGGGCGCCCCACGAGACGGGCAGGAAGCAAATCCCGATCAGCAGGGCGGCGAGCCCCAGGACCACCGCTGCCACCTCGTTGCCGAACACCCAGAACAGACCAATCACCGAGACGGCCAGGAACAACGGTTTCTTCCAGCGATACGGGGCCAGGTAGTGGACCGGCAAGGCGGCGAGAGCCAGAGTCGCCAGGGCCAGGAAGGCTCGGCCCTCGATCTGATATCGTTTGAAGAGGGCCACCAGCAACCCGAGCTGGACCATCGATCGGAGGAACGGTAGCACCTGGCGGCGGCACGCTTCGGGTTCGCCCGGGTACAGCCCCCATTCACGTCGAGCCCCGGGAACTCCGACCGCCGTGCTTGTCTCGGCGGGAAGATACTGGCGGTGCGGTGCAAGCCTCTTTGTTACCGTGTCTCTGATCTCTGCACCCATGGACCGGCCCCTTCTCTGTTATCAGCAATCCCGGGCATCGAGGGCCGCGACGATCCGCGCTGTACGTGCTCAAGACCGTGATCGAGCAGTCGCGCGCTCAAACGACACCAGACGAAGCGGGATGATCTCAAGAACGGGCGCCGGGAATGACGGGTTCGCCGGAGATGGGTGGCCCCCGGTCGGCAAGAGTGCGGGGACCGGTTCTTCCGTGAACCGGTGAGTCCCCCGCTGCGGCCGCGTCATCCCTGATACGCCTGCAACTTCCGAGGAGCTAGCTGGACTTTCGGTTTATGAAACGTTGCCGAGGGTGGAGAATCCCACGCCGGGATCGACAGGAAGGGCGCACCGGCGTGCCTGTCGATCCTTCGACCTGAAGCCGCCATCGATCACTCACGGGCTCATGGTTCTGGGTCTCCTTTCCCATGACTCTGGCGATTTAACCGAGAGCGTCCGGGGCTGTCAACCCGACTGGCCGGTCGCCGCGTCGATTTCGTGAACAACACGCCTGTGGGCTAACGGCTTTACGAAAATTCGGGCGACACAAGTTTTCGATTCCGGCCACCAGGGGCGACTCCCCCCTTTCGGTCTGGCCAGACAGAGGCCACAAGTAGCCGCCGGTCAAGCTCGACGGTCCCTTCTCAGGGCCGTTTCATGATTCGAAGCGGGAGTGGCAGTCTATTGTGGGCCTTCCAGGCTGACGTCTTCGGGACCCACGTTGCAAGTGTTGCGAGACTTGCTCGCTCGGATGCTCTTGCCCGTGGCCTGGATCGAACGAAAAGAACGAGCTTGGGCCGCATTCGAGTTCGACGCAACGGTTGCCCGAGATCCACCAATCCTGCCCGAATCATCGACTTCGTCCGGCCGACTGTTATACTGGCCAATAACGGCTTGTTTCTTAATGCGATGGGCCACCAGAGCCTGGTGTGGTTTCCAGCCCCTCAGAGCGTCTATCAAGATCCGAGGAAGTATCATGAGGTTCAGGGAAACGACTCTTGGGCGTACCATCCATAGGCTGCCGGGAGGGGAGCATCTCCTAGGCTTTGGCCGGAAACTGGTAAGTCCCTATTGGGGGTTGCAATCATTCAAATCGAAACGGAGAACGATGCTCACCTTAAAGCGCAACGTTCGGGAAGCCTGCTCGAGAACCGGGATCAAGTACACGCCACTGTGGGGTTTCTGGCCTCTTTACCTCGAGCATCCCCCCGAGATGTGGTTCACGGCAAGGTTCTCCGATGGTGAAAAACTGAAGATCCACTTAACATACGAACGCGGCTACCAAGATATCGATGGTATGGCCCACCTTCCCCTATACAATCAATTCGTATCCCAGATTCTGCCTCGATCCGGTCTTCATCCCACCCAGAGCAGACGGATACTCGATTGTGCTTGCGGAAGCGGTTACGGCTCGAATTTCATTCAAGGGGAACTCAGGTGCCAGGTCGTGGGGGTCGATCTCGACCCGGAAGTGGTCAAGTACGCGGAAAAGCGTTATGCCTTCAACAATTCCTTGCTGAGCTACAGGCAAGCGGATGCCACGGATCTCGTTTTCCTGGTCAGTGGCTCCTTCGTTGCGATCGTTTCCATCGAGACGATCGAGCACATTCCTGATGATGCGAAGGTCGTGGCCGAGTTTCGTCGGATCCTCCAACCTGGAGGTATTTTATTCATATCAACACCTAATGCAACTCTCCGACCGAGTACGGTGATCAGCGAATTCCACGTGAGGGAGTATTCACGCAAGGAATTCGAAGATCTTCTCACGGGGAAGTTCGATTCGGTGGCTATCATCGAGCAAGCGGGTTACCTCCTGGCCACATGCCGAGCCTAGATGCGACCGTTTCACCGGCCTTTTTCGCGCTTTGAGCAAGTAAGGTCGGGGGGGCGACGTCGTGGTCTTTGACAACCTGAAACCCCATCTGGCCTCCGGGCTGGCGCTAGCCATCGAGCGCGCAGGGGCCAAGGTGCTGCCCCTGGCGCCGTACAGCTCGGACTATACCCCGATTGAGGATCTGTGGTCCAAGGCCAGGCAGTATCTCCATCGGGCTGCGGCGCGGTGGCGAGGGACATTGCATGACGCCTTGGGAGAAGCATTGGAGCATGTGACTGTTCAAGATATTCTCGGCTGGTTTTCAACATGCTGGTCTGTGTGCAACCCATGAGTAAACCGCGCTAAATGTTGACCTGACGCTTCGCTGGTTGCAGTTCAGGTATCAATGGGTTATAATCAAGCCCCTTACTGCTGAACGCCGAGATTTTTTGGAGAGGTGCACCAACGATGATGCGAACTTCCGAAAGGAACGAGGAGACAGTCTGGCCCTCGAAGACGGATGTCGGGAAAGCGATCACCCAGAGCGTCGTCTGCCCCTACTGCGGGCGTGACCTCTCCGATAGATCACGATCATGCGACAAGTGTGTTACTCCAGAAGGCAGCTACCAAACATAGAGATATTGCCGCATAGAGACACATATCCTTCCCGCGTCGGATCGACTCGCGAGGGACTCGCTTTTGACATCACTGCACGGCCGGGGCTCCGTGAGCCAGCCTCCAAAATCGTGGTCATCGACAGAAATCGGCCGATTGGCACCACCGGAATAGATGATAATGAGGTTCAGGGATACGGTTCCGGGGCGAGCAATTCGGCGACTACCAGCCGGTGAGCAGATCTTGGACCTCGGTCGCAAGGCGGTCCAGCCCTATTACTGGGTAAAGTCTCTGAAATACAGGAAAATCGGGCGAACGACCTGGTTGCTTGTCAACTCCCGCGATGCCGTCACCAGGCGAGCTCTGGCTGGGTAACTCAAGGATCGGGAGCTCGAGACGGAACGCCTTCGGATCAACCTTAGGTGCGCAAAGGGGCCCTTGTTGATCCGTCCGAGATCGACCGACGTGGAGGTTATCAAGGGGATCTTCCGTTTCGGAGAGTATCGCGCTATCCAGGGACCGATAAGGGGACGGGAGTCGTTTACGTGACAGTCGGAGCGACTGTTGCTCGTCCCGTTGTCTTCGCGTCCCCTTATCTTCGCCCAAGCACTTATGGAATAAGGTCGCTGCAGCAGATCTACGAGTAACTTTCTCTGGTTTTTTCAGAGTCACGCGGACACCAGTACACAAACGGCTGGAGATTCTCAGGGCGTATTAGACAATACTCAGGGCGAGTCGTGGGATTTATGACGGAGGCGATGATGTAAGAATTGAAAGCCAGGCCGAAAAGACCTCAAATCGAAAACCCTGAGAAGGAAAGAGATGATTGGATCTCACTCCTTGACCAACTTGTCACGAAGGTTAACGCTTGGGTCCAGCCAGATTGGGCTACGAAAGTAATCAAGAAGGCCATGGGAGACTCTATTCTTGGAGAGTACGAGGCTCCGGCCCTGCTCATGCAACGTGACTTCGCCCGCGTCCTCATGGAGCCGATCACGCGATTTGCTCCCGGGGCTGACGGAGTGATCGATCTCTACCGGATGCCGGCTTATGACGACATCGCTAGCCTCTATCGTGTAGACGGCGAGTGGAAACTTCACTACGCATTCCGGGGGGGGAAAATGATCTCCGGAATCAGGAACACGGAACCGTTGCAGTTCACCGAAGAAAACTTCCTTCGGGTGCTCAACGAGATCTCTGACCATGGCGCATAGACTCTACGACTGGATAGGCCGGATAAAGGCAGCGAGCCGAGAATATCAGGCTCTGCTTGACTGACTTTCCAGACCTCCGGGTCGGTCGCGGACGTCGAAAGCCCGGCCTCCTCAAGGCCATAAAGTACAAGGTCGAGTGCCTGCCAGAATTCAGCCCAAGCATCGGTCTGCATACGCTGCACCAGATATTCGACCTGTCCTTGGATATTGGCGTCAGCCACGAGTCCCTTCACCGCTCTTCTCCTGGCGTCGTTGCCGCAGGAGCTGTCTTAGCTGAGCCAATCGCTCATGACGGCTTCCTTCCCGCTCGGGGAACCGAAGCTGCTGCAACCGGATCTGTTCCGCGCGGTAGGCCCGGATACGCCGTTCGTACGCATCAAGCTCGTCCTGGTGTTGCCGGTAGTAGCGCTCGACGATCCTGATCTCCTCGTGAGTCAGACTGGGGATCCAGCGGATAATCTCGTCGTGGGAGCACCCGTCCTGAAAGTACGGAACCAGGTCGTGAACCGTGATCCGGCTTGTGGAGAGCTGGAGCCCTCGTCCACGATCGACAAGAGTGATTACTTTCTGCATACCCCTCCCCCTCCGCGCGTGCATTGAGCACGACTGTTTATTCTAAGTAAGTCCCCGCAACGAGGAAAGTGACAGCACGCGGGTCGAGCCAAGCAGTCGTCTAGAACGCGCGGAACGAAGCCAACTAAAACCGGCGGCGAACCTTCTGTTTCAAAGGGGTAACGTCCGACGGCTTTGGCCCTTTCCCCGTAGAACGAACCCGATTTCGGGGCGAAACTGGAGTTCGGTCGGCCGGAGCGGAAGCCGGCCGCGATGTGCGAGAATCCTATGGAAAGCCGCAGAACCAAGTGAGCCGGAGGGAGATCGCCCTGGGACCCTGCTCATCGTCTCTCGACGCGGCCATGGCCTCGTGCTAGGCTGACCTTCTTGCGATCACGCCTTCCCATACATCATCGATCCTGAAACTCGGTTCTGATGCAAGGAGCCTGGTGAAGATGTCACGTCACTTTCGGGCCGCGATGGTGGGTTCTCTGCTGGTCCTGAGCATGGGGCCTGGCGGCTTCTGCCCGCGGCGCGCTCTTGCCCAGGACAAGGGACAGGTGCTCAAGATCGAGCGCGACTTGAAGACGATGCAGGGGCAATGGATCTCCAAGGATGGGCAAGGCGGCGAGAGCGTGTGGAACTTCAAGGAAGAGCATGTCTCGCTCAAGACCCCGACTCGCGCCTACGAGATGACCATCAAGCTGAACTCCAAGGGCGAGCCCGAGAAGCACATTGATTTTGACGTCTCCGAGAATTCGCCCAACGCCAAGGGGTACAAGGCTCAGGGGATCTACAAGTTCACTGACGACGGCACCCTGAAAATCTGTTTCGGCGACGGCGACTCGGGGCGGCCCAAGGAGTTCAAGACCGATTTCGGCAAGTCGTTCTCCTTCGATTTGAAGCAGAAATGATCTGTCCAGGTGGATCGCGGGCGGGTATTCCTGGCCGGGCCCAGCGTTCACATCTTTGACAATGTACCGGCCGTCGCTCCGTCGCTCCTCAGCCTCCAACCTCTGACCGATCCCCGACCAGACGGGCCGTGGCGTGGCCCGCCGCACCACCCGCTTCATGATGCCTGATCCTGAATCCATCGACTTGAGCACGGCCCCTTCCTCCCGCGGTCAGACTCCCGCGTTTGCCCTGGTTCTGATCCTGGCGGCGACGGTGGGGGCGTACAACCTCTCCTCGCGTCCCCCAGAGGCGCCGTCCTCGCCCGGCGCACCAAAGGCTGCTGAAGCGTCCGGTGCCCTCTCCGGTCCACCACCCCGGGCCGATGTTGCCGACGCGCTCGAGGCGCTCGAGCCGCTACTGCGATTCCTCAACCTCGAAACGACACCGGCTTCGCTCGAAGAGCTCGCCGCCGCGCTGGGCGGTTACCGCGTCACCACCTTGATCGCCTCGCTCTCTGACCCCACGGATTCCCGTCTGGGTTACGATTTCGACATGGCGACCGAGGCGACCCAGCGCGCCATCGAGTCGGAAGGCTACACCCTGGACCGGTTTCGATTTCCCTGGATCGACTCAGGCTCGCCCGCCCGCCCCGGCAGCACTGCGCAACCGGCTGTAGCCAGTCCCGCACCCGGCTCCGGTTCCGCGCCGAACGCACCCCGCCCGGCCGCCGGGGGCAACGCGCCAGCTGCCGCCCTTCAGACCGCCCTGCGCGGCTCGCGCCATGAACGGCAGCCCGGAACGATCCTGTTCCGTATCGACCGCGACGCGCCCCGGCCCGATCAACCGGCCTCTCCTCAGGAGCTCTTGCTGCTTCTCCTGGTCGGTGAAACGCCCACCTGGGGGATTCAGCAGGAGGCCCTCATGACCAGCCTTAACATCGCCTGGACACTCGACTTCCAGCGCAACACCAAGGCCCCCGATCGCGCACCGGCCATTCGCATCCTGGCACCCACGTTCTCCGGCACGGCCGATTCCATGGCACGCGTACTCCGAACGTGGACCGAAAGACAGCAAGAGCGGCGCGGCGCGCGGTTCTGGGTCTGCTCCGGCTCGGCCACCGCCATCGACAAGTCCTCGTTTGAACACAATGCCTTGCCAGCCCAGGCGATCTATTCCGCGAGTGTGATTCCCGATGAGGTCTTGCTCGGCGAGCTCTACCGATTTCTGGCCAGGCCCGCCGGCCGCCACGACCCCTCGGCACCCGCATTGCCGGCTGGCAAGATCGCGCTGCTCGTCGAAACCGGGTCCGGCTACGGCTCCGCAGTAGGCAACACCTACGGGACAAGTGGGACCAGCGACCAGTCCAAGCAGATCATCTCGATCCCGTTTCCTTCCCAGATCGCCCAGGTTCGAGCCAGCACGGCGAACGGACTGGACACCAGTGGCGGATCGGCCAAGAACCGTGTCACGATCCCCTTCGATCCGCCTTCGGGCCAGCAGAGCGACCGGTTGCCGGCGCTCTCTCCGCGGATGACCATCGCCACCGACAACCTGATCATTTCCAACATCCTGGCCACGATCGCCAACGAGGATATTCGCTACGTCGGCATCGTGGCGACCGACATCCTCGATGTGATCTACCTGACCCGGCTCGTCCGGGAGAACTGCACGGATGTGCAAATCATCCTGGTGGGCAACGATCTCCGCTACACCGATCCTCAATTCAGTCTGGATTTCCGTGGCACGATCATTGCATCGTCATACCCGCTGGATGCCCGCGCCCAGGTCTGGTCGTATCCTTACGAGGGAGCCATCGAACGGAGGCTCTTCGCCAGCGAATTCGACGTCGGCCGTTACAATGCCGGGCTGATCCTGCTCAACGGCGTGGCCGATCCCGACCGCGCGAACCGGCTGGTCGTCGATACCGGCAAGGCCGAGGACTTCCTGGTCTACGGTAAGCCGTTCGTGGCCACGTTCTTTGACTCGCTAAACCGGCGCCCCCAGATCTGGATCAACCAGGTGGGGCTGTTCAACGTCTGGCCGCTCAAGGTTCGGTCACTCAGCCATTGTGAGCCGGCGCTGCGAGCCAGGGCCGAGGCCTTGATCCCCCCGATTGTGAGTCTGGATCCCCAGACCGAGTCCACACGTGCCCTAAAGTTCGAGTATGATTTTCCATTGATCTGGAAGCTTGTCTTTTGCGCAGGGACTTTCCTGGCGTTCATGCTGGCGGCGGCCATCCTCTACACAAACCTGGGCGCGAAGTCTCCGGTGCACGGCCGGACAAGCTGGTTTGATCCCATGCTCAGCCGGTTCGAGGTTTCCGGCGACGACAGCTCGCGCAAGAATCTCTTCCTGATCGCGATGCTGTTGGTTTCTCTGACGGTCCCTTACTGCTTGCTGGCATCACCTCTGGACGTTGCCCTGCCACCTCTGGTCGCGGCCGAAGGTGAGCGCGAGGCATCGCTGGTGGTG
>Ga0187888_1004300_pt1 | contig 10519 bp, 7 predicted proteins | sample June2016WEW_7_40_FD_132987 | JGI IMG/M metagenome (GOLD analysis project Ga0187888, IMG submission 132987) | Peatland microbial communities from SPRUCE experiment site at the Marcell Experimental Forest, Minnesota, USA - June2016WEW_7_40 | ecosystem: Environmental > Terrestrial > Soil > Wetlands... | reverse complement strand
CGGAGGCACGGACCCCCGCCGACTTAATTGCCGCCATCGGCCGGGCTCTGGCCAGCGTCACGCCCCAAGACGCCTTGGGCTGGTTTGTCTCATGCGGCTATAGTTTTTGTTGAAACGCTCTAAAATGCTCCGAATCAACTTGAGCATGGACTCCGCAAAGTCGAGAAGCGTCTGGGTTACCTCCGGTTCCACGTCGGACAAGCAGAGGAAGTTATCTGATTTATGGACGCTGCTGGCACCGCCCAATTCCTTCGCCAACTGCTTCAGCCATTGCCTGCCCATGAGGTTCCACGCCGCCGACCAGTCCGTTTGCGGTATGTTGTTCTTGATGTCAGCAGCAATTGCTCCCCAATTTGGCCGGGAGAATCCCTCGACGAATTCAAAGCCCATATCAAGTTGGCTGAGGGCACTGGCCGATTCGGGAGCCAAAGCCTCGAGTGGGTCGTCTTCCTGTTTCGCCGCCGGCGGAGGCGGGAATTCAGTCCCGCATTCAAAACACTGGCGGGCCTCATCGTTGTTTTTGCGTCCGCAATACGAACAGGCTTTCACTGCCCAAAATATGTCTCTCAAGAAACTCGAACGAAAGCCTAAACCTTGACCGTGCTGCTGTGGGCATGGGAAGCCGCCCTTGGTTGTTGCCATAACGGAGTCCCTTTATTGGCCAATTGCTCGATGCTTTTCGGCTTGGCCTGCCCACAGCAAACAAAAGTGATTTCAGATCAGGTTTAGATTTCCCCGGATCAAGTTTGAAATTCTCAGGTCAAGTTTGAATTCCCAACCCGCATCCCCGCACCAGGGCGGGGAAGGAACAGTCGGCGCAGAGGGCGTTGGAGTGATCGCAGAAATCGCGGACGATTTGCAGAAGCCCCTGCTGGGCGGCGGCGGACTGAATCCCCGCCGAAGACCCGCGCCCCAGCAAACGTCGGCGCGCCAGACGGAGCAGCGCGTTGTCCTGCGCGGCGGGCCACGCCAGGTAACGGGCCTGGGCGGTTTGCCGCATGGCCTCGTTGCGGCCGGCCCGCGCCCGAATCCAAAACCAGGGCAAAATGACATTGACAGCAAGATCGGTGGCGCGGGCGTCGCCCAGGAGGGGCTGGGGCCGGGCCAGCCTGGGCGTGCGCAAGCCCCAGTGCCAGGACCAGAATTCATCCTCAGGCGCCTGGAGGCAGGCGAGGAGGGAGGGGGAGGCCTCGGGTTTTTCGGCGGTGAACCAGTGTTCCAGGCGGGCCGGGAAATCCCGCCAGGCGAGCCAATGGGCGGCCAGCGCCAGGCGCCGCTGGGGCTGGTTGGCCGGACGCAGGCCGTGGAAGCGCCAGGGTGCGCGCGGCAAAATCACGTCGCCGAAATCCTCGCGCTCGCGCCACCAGTGGTCCCAAAGGCCGCGCAGGTATTGGTCCGAGCCGGCGCGGGAAATGTCCGACGGGAGCAGGCCCGCGACGCCCAATAAGCGCGCCTGCCAGGCCACGACGGAACCGGGGAGGCTCTGGAGGCGCGGCAGAAGCTCGGCGATGCGTTGGAGGGGCCAGGTGTTTTGTTTGTAGCCCAGGGCGCGAAACAGGCTCTCCCAAAGGGCCTGTTCCCATCCGGCCTGGCGCGCGCGGGCCTCGATTTCGCGGGCTTTGCGCTCGAAGCGGATGAGCGCGGCCTGGCGCAGCAGTTCGGCGGTTTGCGCGGGCGGCAGCTCGGCAAGGGGGGCGGAGCAGGCGCCTTGCAAGGTCGTCGGCCATTTTTGGGAGGCGGGGGTTGCGGCCCACTCCTGGATTTCGGCCAGGGGAGTGTCGAGGAGTTTTTCCAGGGCAAGGACGGGGGCGTGGCTGGAGGCGGGTTGGGCGGCGTCCCAGACGACGTGGAGAATGACCCCGGCAAAGGCGGGGTTGCCGTGGTGGCGGTGGGCCTGCCAGTTGCGGGGGAGGAGGTCAATTTCAACGTCGCCGGAAACAGCAGGCTGGCTGCCGAATTGGAGCACCGCGCCGTGGAAATCGGGGCCGGCCTCGTGGTTCCAGAAGCCGGGATGGAGGACGCGCAAAGGCTGGCCGTCGGCCGTTTGGAGTTGGTCGCGGCGCAGGCGCTGATGGAGCCAGATGCTTTGGAGGAGGCGTTCGGGCGGATAAGCGGCCTGGCTCTCGGCCAGGAGGAGGCGGGCCTGGTTTTGCGAGCGCCACTGGGCGTAGAAATTGGAGCCGGGTGAGGACACACCCAAGGTTTGTCTGGCCGGGGCGCGGCAAAGTCAAGGCGGATTTTGAGGCTGCCGCCTTGCATTTTTAGGTGTGCTTGGCAAAATGGATGTCCCATGACCGACGGCAACATGATTGAGGTGGAGCATTTGACCAAACGCTACGCGGGGAACATGGCGGTGGCGGATGTGTCCTTCAATGTGGCGCGGGGGGAAATTGTGGGGTTGCTCGGGCCAAACGGGGCGGGCAAGAGCACGACGATGCGCATTTTGTCCTGTTTCATGCCGGCCACTTCCGGGGTGGCGCGGGTGGCGGGGCTGGATGTGGCCCACCAGGCGGATGAGGTGCGGCGCCGGATCGGTTATATGCCCGAGAACAATCCGCTGCATCTGGACATGCGGGTGCGGGAGTATCTGAAGTTCCGGGCGCGGCTCAAAGGATTGAGCCACAGCCGCACGCGGGAGCGGGTGGAGAGTGTGATGGCCCAATGCGGGCTGACCGAGGCCGCCCGCCGGATCATCGGCCAGCTTTCCAAGGGCTTCCGGCAACGGGTCGGCCTGGCCGACGCGTTGGTGCATGAGCCGGAGCTGGTGATCCTGGACGAGCCGACGATCGGCCTGGACCCCAGCCAGGTGCGGGCGGCGCGGCAGTTGATCAAGGACCTGGGCCGCCGGCACACGGTGCTGATTTCCAGCCACATTTTGCCGGAGGTGGAAATGACGTGCAACCGGGTGTTGATCATGCGGGAAGGCAGAATCCTGGCGGCCGACACGCCTGAGAATTTGCGGGAAAACATGAGCGGCCACGGGCAAATCATCGCCGAAATTGCCGCGCCGCTGGCCGAACTCAAAGAGTGCTGGGAACAGATGGGAGAGGTGGCCGACTACGACATTTCGCCGGCGGAAGGGGAGTATCATCGTTGCGCGCTGACGGCGGGCAACGGGGGGGATTTGCGGCCGCGCATCTTCGCGCTGGCGGCCCAACGGGGGTGGAAGTTGCGGGAACTTTCGCGGCGGCGCTGCTCGTTGGAGGACGCGTACATCCGGCTGACGCGACCGGAGAGCGAGGAGGAGAATCCCTGATGCGGGCGTATGTGACTTTGACGCGGCGGGAGCTGGGCAGTTTCTTCTATTCGTGGATCGCCTACGTGGTGGTGGCCGGGGCGGTGTTTCTGATGGGGGAGAGTTTCGTGGGGCTGATGAAGTCGCTGCAGGGGGAGGCGACGCTGATGCCGTTGCGGGAGATATTCGTGCGGTCGGAATATCTGTGGCTGATCCTGCTTTTTTCGGCGCCGGTGATCACGATGCGGCTCTTCGCGATGGAGAAGTACTCCGGGACATTTGAGACGCTGATGACCACGCCGGTGAGCGACCTGGCGGTGGTGCTGGCCAAATTCAGCGCGGCGCTGATTTTGTACTGCATCATGTGGCTGCCGTTGCTGGGGTTTGTGCTGGTGCTGCGCTATCTGACGCAGGACACCAGCTTTCTGGACGCCGGGACGCTGGCGGGGACGTTTTTGGGAGTTTTTTTGCTGGGGGCGCTTTACATGAGCATCGGCTGTTTTGCCTCGTCGCTGACGCGCAGCCAAATCGTGGCGGCCATGACGACCTTTGCGCTGGGCCTGGGATTGTTTCTGCTGAGTTTCCTGGCCGAGCCGTTTGCGCCGCACCCTGGCTGGGGCGCGGCCACGCTGAACTATATCAGCCTGCGGGCGCACATGCAGGACTTTTCGCAAGGGGTGGTGGACACCCGCAGCCTGGTTTTCTATTTGACGGCGAGCGGGTTCTTTTTGTTCCTGACCCACCGCGTGGTGCAAAGCCGCCGCTGGAGATAACATGCCCGAACTTGAAACTTCCCGACCCGGTTTCACCCGCGGCCAGCGCTGGCTGACGATGGCCAACTTGCTGGCGGGAACGCTGGCGGTGACGGCGGCGCTGGTGATGGTGAATTATCTGGCGGCCGGACACTTCAAACGCTTTCACTGGAACAACCTCGCCAGCTTCAAACTCTCCCCGTTGACGCTGCGGGTGGCGCGCTCGCTGACCAACGACGTGACGATCAGCCTTTTTTTCAATCAGGCCAACCAGGGCGACGTTTACACGATGGCGTGCGGGATGCTCACGGAGTACCAGAACGCCAATCCGCGGCATATCCATGTGGTCAAGGTGGAGGAGGAGCGGGATTTCGGGGAAGCCAAGGCGCTGCTGGAGAGGCTGCATCTGACCGGGAGCAACAAAAGGAATTTCGTGGCCTTCGAGAGCCCGGGGCAAAGCCCCGCCATCTACACCGAGATGGAGCTGGCCCACCTGAACGCCAGCGACATGGCCCACATCCGGCGGGACGCGTTTAACGGCGAGATTTTTTTCACTTCCTATATTTTTAACGTCATCTATCCCGAAGCCAAAAGGGCCTATTTTCTCACCGGCCACGGGGAGCGCGACCCCGGGGATCCCTCCGGACAGAAACCCAGCCCCGGCAAGGACGGGGTGGCCACGCTGGCGGCCATTCTGAAGGTCGAGGCGGGATGCGACTGGGGCGTGCTTTCCTTGCAAGGAACCAACACGATCCCCGCCGACTGCAAACTCCTGATCATCGCCAGCCCGGAGAAGCTGAGGCAAAACTACTCGTCCAATGAAATCGCGCAAATCCAGGAATATCTGCTCCATAACAACGGGCGTCTTTTGGCGCTGCTCAATGTGGATATGGGGCTGAATCCGCTTCTGAAAAAAAACTGGGGCGTCACTTTGGACACCAACGTGGTGGAGGAGTTGGATCCCAATTATCGCATTGGCCCGGGCGCTTTTGAGGCGCTCTTTCATGACGTGCCCAATCCGATTGTCGCTCCTCTCCTGGCGCAGGGATTGACCTTGCACATGTACTCGCCCCACCCGGTGTTCAACACCAACACCTCCGTCAACGCCCGCCCGGACGCCTCCCAAATTGATTATCTGGCGGGCACCAGCCCCAACGGCACGGATGGGGCCAGGAAAGGGACTTTTCCTCTCATCGCCTCCATCCAGCGCGGCGTGATCAATGACCGCGATGGGACGCGCATCGTGGTGGCCGGGGACGCGGACTTTTTGGATGACCAATTCATTGACCAACCGCCGGGGGCCAATCATTTTTTTGCCGGCCAGGCCTTGAAATGGCTCTTGCAGCGGCCGAACCTGGTGCTCGACGGACTGGGGCCGCGCCCGATCATCGAATACATGGTTTCTGTCACCCGGTCGCAAATGCTCCAGGCGCGCTGGCTGTTTCTGGCGGTCATGCCCGGGGCGGTGCTGTTCCTGGGCGGCCTGGTGTGGCTGCGCCGGCGGAGTTGAGGTGGAGGGTGAGGACAAAATCCACAGCGCTTCTTCTGGCCACCGCCGCGGCGCTGTGGGCGTTTATTTATTTTGTGGAATGGCCGATGCGCCAAGCGGCGCTCATCCCGCCCAGCCGGAAAATCCTCCCGGATTTGGACCCCGCCCAAATCACCGCGGTGGAAATCCAGGCCGGGGGACGAATCCTCCGCGTGGAACAGACCAATCACTCCTGGCAGTTGACCCAGCCGTTGGCGTATCCGGCCAGCGCCGCGGTGGTGGGTCAATTCCTGCAAGGACTGGCCCAATGGGAATGGCAATACTGCCTCGGCCCCGATGAGCTGACCAACCGCCCCAACGCCATGGGGGAATTTGGTTTCGATCCACCGCAGGTGACGCTCCTGCTGCGGGACAAGGAGCGGGAACGGGTGTTGAATGTCGGCCATATTTCCCCGGTCGGCGACCAGGTTTATTTGAATTTCAGCGGCAGCACCTTGATCTACATCGCCAGCGCCGACTTGCTCAATCATACGCCCGCCGCCCCGGACTTGTGGCGCGATTTGACCGTGCTGGATTTGGCCGGCGCCCCGTACCAAAGGGTGGAAGTGACCAATGCCAGTTCTCATTTTGATTTGAAACGGGACCCGGCCAGCCATTTATGGGGGATGACATCGCCGCTCCAGCACCGCGCCGACACGCCAAAGATTGACGCCTTGCTCGCCCGCCTCCAGGAGTTGACGGTGAGCAATTTCGTGCCCGACGGCGCCCCGGAATTGGACGCCTCCCTGCTGCAAGGGCCGACGCCCTCTCCCGTGCTCGAGTTGACCTTTCTGCGCGACGACAGCAAGACCAATATCGCGCTGGATTTGAAGATGGGCGCCAGCCCCACCAACAACCCCAAGCTGGCCTACGCCCGCCGGCTCTCCCCGGCCAACGTCATCGAGATCGCCCGGGACCCTCTTCTGCCCTGGGAAGGCAGCTATACCAATTTTCTGGATTATCATCTGACCAGCCTTTCTCCGGCGCTGATTGATTCCATCCAGGTCGCCGCCGGGGAAAAATTCACCGTCCAAAAAACCGCCAACGGCTCCTGGGTCGTCACGGGCGCGGAAACCTTCCCGGCCGACGCCTTATTGATGCAGGGGTGGCTTTCCGCCCTGACCAACATCGAGGTGGCCATCCCCTACCTGGTGGAAGCGGACCTGGCCAGCCACGGCCTGGACACCCCGATCCTGCAATACAAGCTGACCTACGCCCCCGCCGCCGGCCAGACCAACCCGACGGTCACCCAGCTGCTCTTTGGCGTGGGCACCAATCAACCGGGAATCTTTTTCGAGCGGCGGCCCGATGAGCAATCAGTCAACACTATTTCCAGCGAACAGTTCAGCCGGCTGCCCGGGGCTTGCTGGGAATTGCGCGACCGCTCCATCTGGAATTTTGAGACCAACCAGGTGGAGGGCATTGAGGTTCATCAACGGGGGACGGAACTCAAATTCAGACGGGACGCGCAACAGCAATGGCGCCTGGCGCGCGGACCCGACGGCCTCCTGGTCATCCCGGCGGCGATCGAGGAAACGGTCTATCGCATGGGCCGTTTGCGGGCGATCTATTGGAGCGGGGTCGGCGAGGACCATCTCGAGCGGTTCGGGTTTGACGAAACGGACTGCCGGATTTCCTTCCAGATCAACCGGGGCGGCCAGATGGAAACCAACACCGTCCAATTCGGACGGGCCTCCCCGCACCTCCACCCCTACGCCTCGGTCGAGCGGGACGGGCGGCGCCTGGTCTTCGAGTTCCCCCTGGATTTGTATGATCTGGTGACGACTTACCTGGGCCTGCCGCCGAATTTCCGCCAAACCCCTTGACTCCATGGACGCCCCACCCAAAAGCCGCCTGACCCGCCGCCTGCGCGCGGCGCTTCGATGGGCGCGGATCACGGCTTTGTTCTGCCTGTTTCTGGTGGCGGCGGCCGGGGCTTATCTGCATCTGATCGGCCTGCCCGATTTTCTCAAGCGCCCGCTGCTGGGCCGCCTGCGCGAGCGGGGATTTGAGGCCCAATTCAGCAACGCCCGGCTGGGCTGGGGGCCGGAGGTGGTGATTGACAACGCGGCGTTTGACTGCCCCGGCCAGCCGCTCGTGCCGCGGTTTTCGGGGGAGCGATCACTGGTGCGTTTCGACCTCGTCGGCCTTCTGCATCGCCGGGTGAAACTGGTTCTGCTGCGCATCTCCCAAGGCAGCCTCCAACTGCCCCTGTCCGCGGCCAAAGGCGACTTTCTTTCTGTCAATAATGTTTCCATGGACCTGGCCCTGCTCCCCAACGACGCCATCCGTCTTCAGGTGGCCCACGCCGGCTTCCACGGGATGCTGATTGACATCCAGGGAACGGTCACCAATTTCATGGCCGCGCGCGATTGGAATCCCCGGGCCGCGGCGGCTCCCGCCAACCGCGCTCCGGCCGCCAACCCGCCGCCGGACCCGTATAGCGCCCTGCGGCAGTTCGCGGAGGTCCTGGCCAAAATTCATTTCCTTTCCCCGCCGCATCTGTCGGTCTTCCTGGGGGCCGACGGGCATGATCCCGACTCGCTGTGGACTTCCCTCTCCCTGCGCGCCGGCGGCACGCAAACTCCCTGGGGTGAAGCCACCGGCGTCCGGCTGACTGCTTCCTGCGTCCACCCCATGAACCCCGGCCCCAGCCCATTCCTGAAAGTGCGCCTGACGGCCAGCGATTTGACCGCGCCCCAGGCCAAGGCCCGGAACATGGAATTGACGGCTAATGTTTCGCGCGCCGACGGAACCAATCTCACGGCCGTGGTCAACTGGGCCGCCGACGACTGCCAGGGCCGCTGGCTCGCGGCCGCGCCAACCAATGACTTTGAGGCCGCGCACCTCGATTGGAATGGAAGCGCTACGCTGCGTCCGACTCCGCTCACGTTCGTGGCCGCGACAGGAACGTTGCGGGGCGAACAGGTGGCCACCCGCTGGGGGTCGGCGCAATCCGCCCATGTCACCTGCGCCGCCTCGGCCACCGATGGTTCCTCCGCCGCGGACGCCAGTTGGGGCCTGTGGGCCAACTTTAACCGCTGGGCCTTGGACTGGCAGGCCGACGTGAACCGAGTGACGGGCCCCAAAATCAACTTCGGGCGAATCCAATGCGCCGGCCGCTGGCGCGCCCCGGAACTGGTGTTGACAAATCTGGACGCCGCCCTCTACGGCGGACGGTTCGTCGGCGGCATCCGGCTGGATGTCAGTTCCCGCGAACTGGGCGCGGACGCAAGCCTGGATTTTGACCCGCGCCAGATTTCCCATCTCCTCACTCCCTCCGCCCAACTTTGGATGGCCCAACTCCAATGGGACCAGCCGCCCCGGATCGCCGCCCGGGCCACGCTGATGCTGCCGGATTGGACCAAACCCGCACCGGATTGGTGGGACGAAGTTCTGCCGTCGCTGCAAATTGCGGGCAATTTTTCCGTCGGCCCGGCCTCCTACCGCGCTCTGCAAGTCAGTTCGGTTCAGTCCAGTTTCACCTATTCCAACCAAGCCTGGAGCCTGCCGCGCTTGCGCGCCACGCGGCCCGGAGGGGATCTCCTCCTGGATTACACCGGCAGCGATGAGACCGGCGACTTTCTACTTGTGGCGGACTCAGGCATGGACCCAAAGATCGCCCGCCCGCTGCTGCCGCCGCAGCGGCAGCCGCTGTTGGATGAGGTGAGTTTTTCTGCGCCGCCGCAAATTCACGCGGAAGTCCGCGGCTGCTGGGGGCAGCCCGGCAAAACCGCCTTCACCGCCCGTTTCGCCGCCACCAACTTCACGGTCCGCGGCGAAAAAATAGACTCCCTGGCCGCCGCCGTGGATTTTACCAACTTGCTGGCGCGGTTCACCGACGGCCGGCTTGTGACGGGCGCGGGGCAGTTGGCGGCCGAATGCGTGGCGGCGGATTTTGCCGCCAAAAGAATTTCCCTCAGCAACGTGGTCAGCACGCTGGATCCGGCGACCGTCTTGCGCGCGCTCGGACCGCTGGCTCCCGGCTGGCTGAAAACCCTTGTCTTTGAAACCCCGCCGACCGTCAAAGTACAGGGGTCTTTTGTCCCCGACGATGCGCTGGCGACCGATCTGCGTTTTGCCGTCTCCGGCCGGAATTTTCACCACGACAACCTGGCCGCCGGCCAGATCTCCGGCGAGGTCCATTGGGCCGCCAAATCCATCGCCGTAACCAATCTGTCGGCCCAGTTGTATGAGGGAAGCATGTCGGGCTGGGGCCTGTTCGATTACGCGCCGAAAGTGGGGACCGAGGTTCGCGGAAGAATTTCGCTCTTCAAGATCCAGTTGCCGCTGCTGGCGCGGGCCTTCGGCGCCAAATCCAACCACTTGGAAGGCTCTCTGGACGCCGGGGTCTCGATCCTCGGCGGCAATTCCGAGGACCTGAGAAGCTGGCGCGCCACCGGCCACGTATTTGTCTCCCAAGCCCGGCTGTGGGACATCAAGATTTTCGGCGTGTTCTCGCCGATTCTCAACGCCATCGTGCCCGGTTCCGGCAACACGCGCGCTTACCAGGCCAGCGCGGATTTTGTCGTGACCAACGCCGTGCTGAACACCGACAACCTGGAAATCCGCTCCACGGGCTTCCGCCTGGTTTATCACGGCACCTTGAACACGGACAAGCAGCTCAACGCCCGCGCGGAGGCGCTGCTGCTGCGCAACACGCCCTTCATTGGCGAGTTGTTCCGATGGCCCTTCGCGCTGGTGGGCAAGTTGTTCGAATACAAGATCGGCGGCACCCTCAACGCGCCCACTTACAAGCCTCTGTACATGCCGAAAATCCTCACCGAGATTCTGCATCCCTTCCACACCTTGAAAGGGTTCCTGCCCCCGGAGGAACCCGGCGCCCCGCCGTCCGCTCCAGCCACTGCGCCTAAAAATGCGAAGTAAAAATCCCCGCCCAAAGGGCGGGGCTTTGGACTGTGGCCTCCAGAGGAGGCCAAAGCCCAGCCCCCAAAGGGGGCTGGGCAAGTCGCGTTGTCCCGGTTTGTTCATCATCGGTTGAAT
>Ga0187888_1004297_pt1 | contig 10521 bp, 8 predicted proteins | sample June2016WEW_7_40_FD_132987 | JGI IMG/M metagenome (GOLD analysis project Ga0187888, IMG submission 132987) | Peatland microbial communities from SPRUCE experiment site at the Marcell Experimental Forest, Minnesota, USA - June2016WEW_7_40 | ecosystem: Environmental > Terrestrial > Soil > Wetlands... | reverse complement strand
CAAGGAAGCGAAGGATTACAATCCCGAATATCTCAAGAAGGCGGAAGAATATCGCAAGCTAACGGCTGACTTGAAAAAGTTCGACAATCTCCGACCGAACAAGGGTTCCGTCACCCTCACGAGCGCTACCGAACTCGGCCACCCCGACGCGCCGCCGACCTACATCTTTTTCGGTGGCAATCACGAGCGCAAGCTCGATGAAGTGCAGCCGGCGTTCCCAGAGGCGCTCAGCAGCGAAAAGCCGGACATCAAGCCGACCGAAACCTCGTCCGGCCGCCGTCTGGCGCTGGCGAACTGGCTCGCCAGCCCCACCAATCCGCTCACCGCGCGCGTCTACGTGAACCGGATCTGGAACGAATATTTCGGCAAGGGCGTCATCGGGACGGTCAGCGACTTCGGCAAGGCCGGCGACAAGCCGACCAATCCCGAATTGCTCGATTATCTGGCGGACAACTTCGTCAAGGACGGGTGGAGCGTGAAGAAGCTTCATCGTCAGATCCTGCTGTCGAGCGTCTATCGCCAGTCGTCGGAGCCGCGCGAGGATGTCGCGAGCGCCGACGCGGACGGCAAGCTGCTCGCCGTGTTCCCGCGCAAGCGTCTCGACGCCGAGCAGATCCGCGACTCCTATCTGGCGGTCGCAGGCCAGCTCGTTGACAAGCTAGGCGGATCGAGCGTGTTCCCGCCCATTCCGGCCAATTTGAACGCCGGCCCGGCCTGGGTGGTGTCGAAAAACCCGCAGGATCAAAACCGCCGCAGCATCTATGTCTTCACGCGGCGCAGCGTTCCCTATCCGCTTCTGGAAACCTTCGACATGTCGAACGCCCAGCTGGCGCATAGCAAGCGCGACGTGACCACGACGCCGTTGCAGGCGCTGACGCTGATCAACAACGAAACGGTGTTCCAATGGTCGCAGGCTCTGGCGGGCCGGGTGATCGCCGAGGCCGGGCCGGATGAAGGAGCGCAGATCGATCGGCTCTATCAGATACTGTTCTCGCGCAAGCCCAACGATGGCGAAAGGGCTCTCCTCAAGGAGTTCCTCGACAGCCACGAGAAGGTCGTCGCCGATCGCGCGGCGGACGGCAAGCTGACCATCGCCATTCCTGTCGGCAAGGGCCTCAAGGTCGCCGATCCGCTGCGGGCCTCGGCCTTTGTCGATCTCGTTCACGCCGTCGCGAACTCCAACGAGTTTGTCTACCGCTTCTGACACACGGAAACCGAACGTAAAAAGGAAACGACATCATGAGCAAGCAATCTCGCCGTGATTGGCTCTTTAATGTTGGCTATGGCTTTGGTGGTCTCGCGCTGAACGGCTTCATGCCGGGAGGCGGCGTGTTCTCCGTGCCGACCGCTCAGGCGGCGGGCTTCGTGGATCCGTTGGCGCCCAAGCAGCCGCACTTCGCGCCCAAGATCAAATCGGTCATCTGGCTGCATATGGACGGCGCGCCGAGCACGCTCGATCTCTATGATTACAAGCCCGAGCTCATCAAACTTAACGGTCAGGACGTGCCGGAATCCTTCCTTAAGGGGATCAAGACCAGCACGCAGGGCGGCGTCGGCAAGCTATTCGAGTCGAAACGCACATGGAAGCAATATGGCGAAAGCGGCGCCTGGCTGTCGGATTGGGTGCCCAATATCGCGCAGCACGCCGACAAGCTCACTTTCATCAAGTCGAGCGTAACCATCGGCGCCACGCACGACATTTCGATCCTGAAACTGAACACTGGCGACGTTAGCCCTGGTCGTCCGTCGCTCGGCGCCTGGATTTCCTATGCGCTGGGCTCCGCCAACCCGGACCTGCCGCCCTATGTCGTGCTCTACAGCGGCGCGCGCGAACCGCGTGCCGGCTCGGTGAATTGGAACTCCGGCTTCCTGCCGGCGGTCTACCAGGGCACCGCCTTCCGTCCCGGCCCGTCGCCGATTCTCAACCTCTCGCGTCCCGAGCTGATTTCGGCCGAGCAGCAGCGCGACAATCTCGATCTGCTGCACAAACTCAACGACATCGCCTCCAAGGAACGTCCCGACGACACCGAACTCGCGGCGCGCACGCGCTCCTATGAACTGGCCTATCGTATGGAGACATCCGCGCCGGAAGCCGTCGACTTCAGCAAGGAAAGCGCCGCCACCAAGGAGCTTTATGGACTGAACGACGAGGATGCGAAGGAATACGGCGAGGTGCTGCTGCGCGCCCGTCGTCTGGTCGAGCGCGGCGTTCGCTTCATTCAGGTCGTCTCCGGTGCGCTGGAGAAGGCCGGGACCGATCCGGACGGCAGGTCATGGGACGCCCATTCGAGGCTCGTCCCCAACCACACCGCTCACACCAGGGCGGTGGACAAGCCGATCGGCGGGCTTCTTACCGACCTCGCGGCGCGCGGCCTGCTGGACGAAACCCTGGTCGTGTGGACGTCGGAATTCGGCCGCACGCCCTACGGACAAAGCGGCGACGGGCGCGACCACAACCCCTGGGGCTATTCGCAATGGCTCGCCGGCGGCGGTCTGAAGCATGGCTTCACCTATGGCCAGACGGACGAAATCGGCCTGAAGACGGTCGAGAATCCCGTCGACACCTATGACGTTCATGCGACCGTCCTCCAGCTGCTCGGACTGGATCATCTGAAGACGACCTTCCTGCACAGCGGCCGCTCCGAACGTCCCACGGTCGTTTACGGCAAGGTTGTGAAGGACATCCTCGCCTAATCGATGACGAGAGGTTTCGTCATCTCGGCGTTGATGGGCTGCGCGGCGCTCGCCGCCGCCGGCCCTTCGGCGCCGCGAGCGATGGCCGCGCCGTCCATCTCGGTATCGATCGAAGATCTGTCTTTCGTCCCCGCGCAACTCAGCGTGACGGTCGGAACCAGGGTTGTCTTCGTCAATCGCGACCGCTTACCGCACTCCGTCGTCGGCACGCTCGGCGAGAAGGAACAATTTCGCTCCGACGGTCAACTCGACCAGGATGAGAGCTTTGCCGTCGTGCTCGACGAACCCGGACTGATCGAGGTCTCTTGCGGAATCCATTCACACATGCGGGCGAGGCTAACCGTGACGCGCTGACCAATTGGCGGCGACGGCGAGAAGGGAAAAACAGAACGATGCGTATGAAGGTGGTCACTCTATTGTCGATATGCGTCATGCTGAGTTGCGGACCCGTGATCGCCGCCATCGACTTCCATGGCTATGACGATGATCTGATGCGCGATCTCGACAAGAGCATTAAATATTTTGAGCCGGACATCACCGCGAAAAACGCCGACGCCGCCCGGGACGACGCCGCCGTCCTGCAGGAAGGCTTCAAATACACCGAGGCGTTTTTCGCCAAGAACGGCGCGGAAGACGCCGTGAAAATTTCGAGGGACGGCTCGCAACGCATCGCCGACGCGCTAAAATTCGTCGAGCAGAACGATTTCGAATCCGCCGCCGCCGCGGCGCGCGAGACGACACAATTGTGCAAGTCCTGTCACGATCTCTACAAGAAAACCATCGCCCGGTGAGGCGAGCGACCACGAAGAGGGAACCAACCACATGACCCGCTTGACCGCCAATGATTTTCACCCCGAGGTCTTAAAGCTCTTCGACCGCTATGTGCATGGCCTGACCGACCGTCGCGGCTTTCTCGAAGGCGCGAGGAAATTCGCCGCCGGCGGCGTCGGCGCGGGCGCCATATTGGAGGCGCTGAACCCGCGCTTCGCCGAGGCCGAGCAGGTCGCCAAGGACGATCCGCGCATTGTCGGAAAGTTCGTCGAATATCCGTCGCCCGAGGGCTATGGAACCGTGAAGGGCTATCTGGTGGAGCCGGCGAAAGCGCAAGGCAAGTTGCCGACCGTGCTTGTCGTGCATGAAAACCGCGGTCTCAATCCGCACATCGAGGACATCGCGCGGCGCCTCGCGCTCGACAATTTCATCGCCTTCGCGCCCGACGCGCTGGCGCCGCTCGGCGGCTACCCCGGCGACGAGGACAAGGCGCGCGAACTGTTCCCGAAGCTCGATCAGGCCAAGACCCGCAAGGATTTCATCCTCGCCGCGCGTGTGTTGAAGGCGTTGCCCGAAGGCAATGGCAAGGTGGGCGTCGTCGGCTTCTGCTATGGCGGCGGCGTCGCGAATTATCTTGCGACACAACTTCCCGATCTCGCGGCGGCGGCGCCCTTCTATGGGGCGCAGCCGCCGGCGGAAGACGTCGCCAAGATCAAGGCGGCGTTGTTGATCCAATACGCCGGCAATGACGACCGCATCAACGCGGGCTGGCCGGCCTATGAGGCGGCGCTGAAGGCCGCGGGCGTCAAATACGAGGCCTTCATCTACCCCGGCGCGCAGCACGGCTTCAACAATGACACGACGCCTCGCTTCGACGCCGCGGCGGCGAAGCTCGCCTGGAGCCGCACCATCGATTTCTTCAACGCGCATCTGCGCGGATGAGTTTCTCCCCTCGTCTCTCGCAACAGGAACGAACCAGATGAATGCTTTTGTAAAACTCTCCGCCTCGGCGCTTGTGCTATCGCTCGCTCTCGCGGCGCCGCTCGCGCGCGCGGCCGACAACGCGCCCGCCGTCGCCGCCCCGACCGCCGCACCGGCGGCGGCGCCAGCCGTCACGCCAGCCAACGATCCCGCCTATACCTACAAGACGCTGCGGCTCAATCGCGCGGCGGTCGACGCGGTGTTGTCAAAGCCCGAGCAGGCGCTGATCCTCGACATCCGGCGTCCCGACGAACTGACGAAGATCGGCGGCTTTCCGGTGTATCTGAGCATTCAGACCAGCGATGTGCAAAAGAGCCTCGGCTTCATACCGAAAGACCGCCTCATCATCGTCGTGTCGAACCGCGCGCATCGCGCCGGCGCCGTTGGCGATATTCTTCACGGGCTCGGCTACAATGTCGTCGGCGCGACCGGCGTGCTGGACTATCAGGATGAAGGCGGCGTGTTGACGAAGATCGCGCCGCCGCCGCCGCGCGAGGCCGCCGCTGCTTCTAGCGCCGCCCCTGGCGCGCAGGCGAACGCCGTCGCCGCGGCTCCGTCCGCCCAGCCCCTGGCGAAGTAAAGTCGTCACCGGGCGATCACATTTTTGTGATCGCCTCGGACGCCCGTTCGAACAGCCGTCAACAGGATGCGTCGCATGAAATTTCCTCGTCTTCTCCTTGCCCTTTCCGTCGGACTGTTCGCGACCGCGGCGCAAGCCGCGTTGAAACGGGGCGACTCCGCGCCCGATTTCACCGTGCAGGCCGCGACCGGCGGAAAGGGCTTCAGTTTCTCCCTGGCGGAGCAGCTGAAGAAAGGGCCTGTCGTCGTGTATTTCTATCCAAAATCCTTCACGCGCGGCTGCACCATCGAGGCGCATGAATTCGCCGAGAACTACGACAATTTCGTCGCGGCCGGCGCGTCGTTGATCGGCCTCTCCGCCGACACCATCGAGGTGCAGCGCGAATTCTCGACCAAGGAGTGCCGCGACAAGTTTCCCGTGGGCGCGGACCCATCTCTCTCGGTGATCAAAGCTTACGACGCCAAGCGGGAAAAACCTTCGCAGTCGGGCGATACGCTGGCCGACCGTATCTCTTACGTGATCGGGCCCGATGGCAAGGTGCTCTTCGCTCTCACGGATTCGAATCCTACAAAGCATGTCCAGGACACGCTCGCCTTCGTCAAGCAGTGGCGCGAACAACACCCGCGCTGATAGAAGCACATATCTCCATTATTGAGATAGACTAAATCGGAATATCCGCATATTGAGAGCTTGGGCGTCGCCCGTCCGTTCGCGGCGGCGGATGAACCAACATCTATCGGGACAAGGAGAGAGATCGAGATGCGTCAGTCTTTAACCGGCCTTCGCGCCATCGCCGCGACAGGAGCGGCTCTCGCCCTGAGCGCGGGAATTATCCTGTCCGCCAATGCGCAGAGCGCCGCGCCGGCCCCGGCCCCGGCTCCCGCCGCGCGGGCTGGAGGCGCCGGCCCTTCGCCGACAAAACAGGCCATCGAGACGCGCAAGGCGGCGTATGCCTTGATCGGAAACTACTTCCGTCAGCTTGGCGCCGTCGCCAAGGGGACCGCGCCCTATGACGAGGCCGACGCGACGAAGCGCGCCGCGCGCATCGCCTTCCTTTCGAACCTTCCGGGCGAGGCTTTCCCCGACGTCTCCAATGTCGGCGAGCCCGACACCAAGGCCAAGGCCGACGTCTGGACCAATCGCGCCGACTTCGACAAAAGGCTGAAGGATTTTCAGGCGCACGCCGCCGCTCTCGTTCAGGTGAACGCGACCGAGAAGGGCGCGACCGACGGCTTCAAGGCCGCCGTCATCGCCCTCGGCGAGGATTGCAAGGGCTGCCACGACACTTACAAGGTCAAGTAACTCTTCGCGCGGCGTTCCCCGCGGCACGGCTCGGGAACGCCGCGGCATTCGATCCGCGATCTTCCGCTCAAGAGATTGCTTCCATGACGACGCTCGACAACAACCTTCAAACGCAGGCCCGGCAAGACACGCAAGGCGCCGAACATCGTCTCGTCTGGGATTGGCCCGTCCGCCTGTTCCATTGGAGTCTCGTCGCGGCCTTCGTCGGCGCCTTCGTGACCAACAGGCTCGGCGTCGCCTATTTCAAATATCATGTCTGGTGCGGCTACGCCGTCATCACATTGGTGACGTTTCGTGTTCTCTGGGGTCTCTTCGGCACCAAGCACGCGCGCTTTTGGAACTTCGTGCGAGGCCCGCGCGCGACATTGCGTTATGCGCGCGAATTCTGGCGCGGATATGCGGAGAGTCACGCGGGACATAATCCGCTCGGCGCGCTGATGGTGCTTTTGCTGCTGGGAGCGCTCGGCGCGCAGGCGGCCTTCGGCCTTTTCTCCAATGACGAGATCTTCAATGTCGGTCCGCTTGCCGGCTATGTGTCGAAACAGACGAGCCTGCTGCTGACATCGCTGCATCGCAGGACATTCTACTGGATCGCCGCCGCCGTCGCGATTCATGTCGCGGCGGTGCTTCTGCATGTCGTCGGCAAACGCGAGAATCTTGTGCGCGCGATGATCACCGGTCGCAAAGGCGCTCACGCGGTCGCTCCCCATGACGAGATCGCCTCGTCGCGCGGTTGGCTCGCGGTCGCGCTAGCCGCCGGCGTCGCGACGGCGCTGGCCCTGCTGTTGCATTTCGCGCCCAGCGCCGAAGCCGATCCCGGCGAGTTCTGAATTTTTCAAGACTTCCTCTCGATCAACCGCCGCCATCGCCATCCAGGGCGCTCGGCCGTGGGTCTGTTGATTTGCATGGGCCGTAAAACCGATCGGCGAAGGGTCGCGCAAGCAAGCAATTGATCTCGGAATCATGGGAAGCCCTGGGCGGGCTCATGGTTGGACTCCGATTTTTACACCCCGCGCGCATGGTTCCATTTTATCCCGCCTCTGTTACTCTCGACATGTCTCGCGGCCCGTCCGCGCGCCCTCTGGCCGTCGCACACAGATCGGTCCGCGCCGTCATCACGCCGTTTGGCGAAAAGCCCGGCGCCGCCGGACGCGAGATCACGGACGCGAACTCGATTACTTTATCGTCTCAAAAAGAATGCCTACGCCCCGCATGTATAGACATTGAAGTGGGAGATTCGCCTTGGAAGACACGTCCTCGTCCATTGCTCCGTCCTTCGACACTCCGCGCCCTCCCAAGCCCAGATATTCCGTCCGCGTAGGCGTCACCGGCCATCGTCCCGACCAATTGCAACAAGACGCGACGCCCCGCGCGCGGGACGACTTGCTAAGCCTGTTCGCGGCCATCGAAACCGCGGCGGTGAGGAATTTGGAAAGCAACTCCCAATGGTATGAGCCGAGCAAGCCGGCAATTCGCCTGGTTTCCTCGCTCGCGGAAGGCGGCGATCAACTCGCCGCGGAAATCGTGGCGCGAGAATTTCGAGCGCGCGCCGACGAGGGTCAAACGCGGCCCCGCGCCGCCGATTGGTCGATCGACGCAATTTTGCCCGCGCCGAAAGGGGATTACGTCGCCGCATCCCGCGTCTCCGCGCGGTCCGAGTCGGGACAGCCAGTCGATGCCGCCGGTCAGTTGCTCGCCGCTTTCGCGCTTGCCGACCGGCTCCTCGAATTGCCCTTGCTGACCCACGACGGCACGCCGGCGGATGGCGGAGACAAGCCTGGCCCGACGAAAACACTCGACTACCACCTGGCGGCGCGCTTCATGATTTGGCACATCGACGTTCTCGTCGCCGTGTGGAACCGCAAGCCGGGTTCCGGTCCTGGCGGGGCGGCGGACGTGGCGCGCCTGGCCTTTGAGTCCGGCGTGCCGGTGATTGTCGTCGACCCCGAAGGTTCAACCCCGCCGCGTCGACTTATTGAAATTGACGAGAGCGGCGCCGGCGAACTCGACGATGCCGATTGCCGGCGCGCGGGCATGTTCGAAGAAATTTTCAGCACGCTGTTCGCCGTTCCGATCGAAGCGGAATCGGAACATTCGAATGGCGGCGAAGAGCCCGACAAACTGCTCAACGGATTCCTCGCCGAATCCTGGCCCGAGAATCGGGGTCCCGCCGACTTCGATGTGCTCAAGACGATCGCGAGCGGTCATTGGCCAAGACATTTTCGGCGACTGCCGATTGATCCGCAAGGGCGGCGTCAAGGCGAGTGGGACAATTTCCTAAAAGAAGTGTCGCCCGGCCCCGCGCTCGATAAGGCTTTGCGGGAAAAGCTTCTTCCCCGCTTCGTCTTCGCCGACGAGTTGGCGGTCCTCTATGCGAACAAGTACCGCTCGGCTTATCTCTCCGTCTATTCTTGGGCCGCGATCGCCGTTTGGGTCGCGCTGCTCGGCTTCGCGCCGCAGACGAGCCTTGACCCTCTGTGCTTCAAAGTGATTTTGGCAGTGATCGAAATTTGCATTATCGTCTACATCAGTTTGAAGGTGCGCTTCGGCAGAGGCAAGAAGTGGCACCGGCGATGGCTCGATTACCGAGCGCTGGCGGAAACGCTGCGGCACGTGCGCTTTCTCGCCTGCGCCGGCATGTTCGGCGGCAAGCCGACCGCCGCCGAGGAGCGTTCGGCATGGTGGCTCTGGTATTTGCGCGCCACGATGCGCGAGATCGGCCCGCCGGACGGACAACTCGACGCGGCCGCGATTCATGCGATCCTATGGGGCACGCGGACGGAAGAACTTCAGCCGCAGAGGGAATATCACAAAGGCGTTATCCGCGTGTTCGAGCGCATTGAACGTATCATCCATTGGATGGAGCTTGGCATCGTCACGCTGACAGTCCTCGTTCTAGCTGGTTTTATTGTCGTCGTGGGATGGTATTGGTTCGATCAAGTAAGAACGACAGGAGAGTATGCGTTCGCGTTCAAGGAAGGCGAGGATGGCCCGATGGCGTGGGTTTATCAGTTAAAGCCCTTGGTTTCCATTTTTGCCGCGGGCTTGCCGGCGATTGGAGCGGCGCTTGGCGGAATTAAGTTCACGGGCGAATTCCGGAGCACGGCGCTCCGTTCCACCGCCATGGTCAGCGCGATCGACGACCTTGAAGAACGCTACGACGCGATGCTCCGCGGGACCAAATTCAAGGACGCGCGCCGGTTACTGTTGAGGACCGCGAGCGTTCTATCGGAGGACATCAACGCTTTCCGCGCGATCTTCGGACAGCGCAATCTCACGCTGCCGGCTTAACGAAAGCGCCCACGCGCCAAGCCTCCCGAGGCGCCAGAGGAGCGGCCATGAAATCCGTCTGTTTCGTCCTGATGCCCTTTGGCGTGAAACCGGACGCGTCCGGGCGCGCGATTGATTTCGACCTCGTCTATAAGAATATTTTCAAACCGGCGATCGAACATGCCGGCCTTCTCCCCATCCGCGCCGACGAAGAGCAGTCGCACGGTTTCATCCACAAATTGATGTACGAGCGCCTGCTGCTGTCCGAATATGCGGTCGCCGACCTGACTATTCTCAACGCCAATGTCTATTATGAACTCGGTGTCCGTCACGCCGCGCGGCCCGCCACGACGATCATGACCATGGCGGATCAGACCGGGCTTCCCTTCGATGTCACGGGCCTGCGCGCCTTCACCTATTCGCTCGACGCGGACGGCAAGCCCAGCGACGCGAGCGGCGCGTCCAATTTGCTCGGCGAGCGGCTTAGAAGTTGTATCGCGCGCGATCTTGTCGACAGTCCGCTCTACCAACTCGTCGACGCGTTGCAGCCGCCGCCGATCGACCGCGAACGCACCGACGTTTTTCGTGAACGGGCCGCTTATTCCGCGGATACTAAGGCGCGTCTTGCGAACGCCCGGGCGGCTGGCAAAATTGGCGCGATCGAGGCGGCGGAGGAGGCGCTCGGCGACGCATCCGGGCTGGAGGCCGGCGTCGCCATCGATTTGCTGCTCTCCTATCGGGCCGTCGGCGGCTACCAGCGGATGCTCGATCTGGTCGCCCGGATGGACCAAACCTTGGCGCGGACGATCCTGGTGCGCGAGCAACTCGCCTTCGCGCAGAATCGTCTTGGCCAGTCGCGCGAGGCGGAGCAGACGCTGAAGCAGATCATCGCCGCGCGCGGCCCGTCGAGCGAAACCAACGGT
>Ga0187888_1004272_pt1 | contig 10569 bp, 3 predicted proteins | sample June2016WEW_7_40_FD_132987 | JGI IMG/M metagenome (GOLD analysis project Ga0187888, IMG submission 132987) | Peatland microbial communities from SPRUCE experiment site at the Marcell Experimental Forest, Minnesota, USA - June2016WEW_7_40 | ecosystem: Environmental > Terrestrial > Soil > Wetlands... | reverse complement strand
TCGTGGCCTTGACCGCGGCCAGAACAGTCGCCCCGATTCCCCGCTCCACGGCACGGTCGAGCGGCCCCCCGATGGCAGTTGCACTGAGCAGGAAGTCCAGGTAATGAAGGTCCGAGAAGTCGCAGAAGCGATGGACATTCCCCGGCTTTCGCGCCGTGACCTCGAGCAGGCAGGCGACCTGGGCCAGCCGTCCCGCGGAGAGACGTGTGACGTTCCTTGCTCTCTCGCCAGGGTCAGGCTCATTCATCGGTTCGCATCCCGCAACCCAGCGAGCACCGCCGCCGCCACGTCGATGCCCGTGACCCTCGAGAGCGCACGCCACCCAGGGACTGCGTTGACCTCCAGGATCGTCAGCCGCCCCCGGTCCAGATCCTCCACCAGGTCCACGCCGGCAACCTTGGCTCCGAGGGCTGCGGCGGCGGCCAACGCCAGGTGTTTCGCCTCGAAGTCGATCTTGGCGGGCTCGGCTCGGCCCCCCAGCGAGACGTTGGTGCGCCACTCCCCCGCGGGGGCAAACCGGCGCATCGCTCCCAGAACGTGCCCCCGCAGGACGAAGACCCGCAGGTCGTGGCCGGGATGGCGGATCGTTTGCTGGAGATAGAGGACCGCGCCCAGCCGCTCGAGCGCGTGCAAGGTTCGCCAGGCGAGCTCGCGGTCGCTCACCCGGACCAGGCCCCGCCCCTCCGAGCCGAAGAGAGGCTTGACCACCACGTCTCCTCCCAGGTTCTCGAACGCCGCCAGCGCCTCGCTCGCCGTCTGACCCGTCCAGGTTGGCGGCACAGGCAGTCCGGCCTGATCGAGCAATGCCAATGTCAGGTACTTGTCGACCGCTGCCTCGACGGCCCGTGGCGGGTTCCAGACGGGAACTCCCGAGGCAACCACGCGATGCAGCGCATCCATCCGGAAAACGACCTGCTCCAGGCTTCCCGGCGGCATCATCCGTACCAGAACACCGTTGGCTTCGGTCAACGCGACGCCACCGGCCTCCACTGTCTGTCGCCCCGCGCCGACCTGTGCCGAGACCTGCGCGAACGGCACCGCCTCGAGCCTGACATCGAGAGCCCCGGCCGCGCGCCGCAGGTCGGTGACATGCCAGCCAAAGCCAGAAACAAGGGCGACGATGGTGGTCATCGTTTCCGAGACGGCAGCAAATCAGCCGGGATCCGCCGCCCTGGCAGGTACGTACCGGTTCTTGCAATTGGGAGAGCTAAACGATCCGGGGTACACTGGAATTCGTGATGACACGCCATCGGGCGGGCTCACGCTTCGTGCCTATCCGCGAGTAGAGTTCACCCAGAATAACACGGTCCTCTTCTGAGAACACCTCAATACTGGTATGAAAGCGACCGGCCACGGTCAACCCGATGAGGCCGTTCGACCCCGTCACCAGGATGGTCCTCATCGGCGAATCCCCTCCGCTTGGCTGTGGACGGTCCAGGCAATCAAATCTGGAGTTTGCCGCTCTTGACGGTCAAGGAATTCAGGTTGGTCTGGATCAGGGCGAGGTTTTCCAGATCCAGAAGGGTTGCATGATCGAACAGGTCGGTGGGGCTCAGTGGCGACAACAGGCCCTGGGAGAAAATCGCATCGATCGCGGCCGCGTCCGGCGTGTCGTTCGACTTGTAGTACAGAGCCTGGCTCGTACTGCCGATCTTGATGACGTTAATCGGCCCCACCGCGGCCACAATTCCATTGACATTGCCGACAGACAAGCCCGTGCCTGTAGTCTTGTTGCCAATGGACCCACCCGAAACGATGGCGCTCTGGCTGTCGATCCCTCCATTGATCGTCAGGTTGCCGAGGATCGAGCCCAAGGAGGCGATGCGTCCGCTCTGGAGAGGCCCCTTGATGGTGACGTTGCCGTTGATGTTGCCCACGGACACGAGCTGTCCGGTCAACGTCCCATTAATGGTCAAGTTGCCGTTGATCGAGCCTGCCGAGGCGATAAGGCCGCCCTGTAGCGCGCCGACGTTGAGAGTCCCGGTCATGTTGCCGATGGACACGATCTGCCCGGTTATCCCTCCGCCGACCGTCAGGTTGCCGAGGGTCCCGCCGGTGAGGACGGAGCCGCCCTGCACGGGCACGGCGATCTGGATGGTCCCGCGGTTACAGCCGCTTTCAGACACGATCGGCGCATTCACCCCGTAGCCGATCGAGATGGGGCCGATGTCCGAGCCAGAGGTGACGATCGAGCCGCCCTGTACGAGACTGTTGAGCACGATGGTCCCATTGTTGTTGCCGGCGGACACGATCGGCCCATTGATCGAGCCGTCGATCGTGATACTGCCATTCAGCGCGCCGGAGGTGGTGATGGAGCCGCCCTGCACAGGGCCGTTGACGTTGATGGCCGTGCTGTTGTTGCCGGCCGAGATTGTCGGCCCGTTCATCGAGCCGATGGTGATGTTGCCGATGACCGAGCCCAAGGTGGTGATGGAGCCGCCCTTTAAACTGGCGCCGCTGTTGACGTTAATGGTCGTGTTGTTGTTGCCGGCGGATACGGTCGGCCCATTCACCTGGCCGCAAATGGTGATATTGCCGATGACCGAGCCATAAGTGGTGATGAAACCGCCTTGCACGGTGCCATTGAGGTCGATCGTCCCACTGTTGTTGCCGGTGGCCAAAATCGGACCGTTCATCGAGCCGTTGATGGTGATGTTGCCGATGACCGAGCCGTAAGTGGTGATGGAGCCACCCTGCACGAGGCCGTTGACAGTGACGGTGCTTTTGTTCAGGCAACTGGAGACCACGGTCGGGCCGCTCATCGAGCCGTTGGAAACGACGCCGCCGAGGTACACGACGTTTTTGGAAGGAGCGGGGTACGTGAAAGTCGCCCCAAGGTTTCCGGCGCCCGGCTCCCACGCGACCGGCTGGACCGTGATGACGCCCGTGATGCCGTTCGCGACAACCTGGCTGATGAGGTTGCCTCCGCAGATGATTTGCCCCGCGAGCCCAGAGCCGTTGGCCTGCACGGTCGTGGCGGTGACCACGGGGCCCTTGCAGGTCGAGGTGACATAGACCCGGCCGATATCCGCGGGCACTTGCGAAGTCGCTTGCGTGATCGGATCGGTCCGGATCCCGGTCGTCTGGATGGTGCTGGTGGAGGGAATCGGGCCGCAGGGGATGATCGAGCCGAAGATGCTCGGGGCGGTCACGTTGGGCAAGGAACCCCCGATGATTACGTCGCCCAGTGGCCCGGTGCTGGTGATGGCCGGCGTGAAGGCCGTTTTCGGCAGGCTGCAGTCTTCGGGACTGCCGACGTTCAGTTGGGTCTGGATCGAGCCGCCGTCGCCGCACAGACTGATGTTTTCGATGAAAGACCCGTCGAGCTGGTTGCACGAATTGAAGGTCTCGGCGACCGTGATGAGGGCGACCACGGCTCCGCGAGCGACGTTGCTGGGTGTAACGATGTTGGCGGTGCCGCTGCTGTTGGCGGTGCTTACCCCCTGGACCACCAGCACGACGTTGTTGTTGTCGAATTGGCCCCGGCCGCACGACGACGGACTATCGTCCATGAAGAAACCGACCTGCTGAGTGGCTAGATCCGCGAATGGGACCCGGAAGGTCTCCACGGTCGAATTGTTAATGGAGCCTGCTTGAACAATCGCGGTGCAGGGCGCGAGGAGGTTGGCCGCATCATTGCTGGAGGCCACCGCCCCCGTCTCGATCTGGCCGCAGTAACTCGTCATGGACCCGAACGCCACCGCCTGGATGCTCTTGGCGGCGATGGAGTGGTCCGGTACGTAATCCCGAACGCCGACACCCGCCACGTTGTCCAGGGGCAGATAGATTCCGGCCGGCGCGGAATCGGGCGCGAAGAAGGTTGAAGCCGCCGAGGTTACCTTGGTCAGGATGTTCCCCTCGACGTCCACGTTCCGCACACCGGAGATGCCGACGGCATCCAGGCGGGCCAGGTTGAACTTGGCCACGTCATTGAACGTCTCCAGGCTCAGGTCGTACTGATCGGGGGCCGTGCTGACGGTGTTGGTGATGCGGGCGGTGAGCTGCGGGTTGGCCAGGTTCGTGGAGGGGGTAAGGCCCTCGACCGACGGGCTGTCCAGGCCCTCATAGAAGTACTGGATGTTGATGTACTCCAGAGTGCCCGAGGGGCTCAATTTGGCATACGGGGACGTGGATGCCAGGGCATACGGATTCGGGAGCACGCCACAACAGGGATTCGCGGGCGTCGTTTCTTCGATCTCCCGCGTGATGCCGCCCTCGGTAATGTCGGCCACCACCGGACCGAAGCCCCCGAGGACGGCGATCGTGCCGATCTGCCCAGCCACGATCGTGCCCGGCGTGCCGCCACCCACTGTGATGCTGCCGATGGTGCCGGTCACCGTCAGCCCGCCCCCCAGGTTCCCGCGCACCGTCATGGTGGGGACATTACCGGTGATATTGATGACGCCGGTGGGTCCAAGGGAGCCGATCGTCACCGGGTTGACGATCGCCGGCGCGTCCGGGTCGTTCGGGTCCTTATCGATGTTGACCGTGCCGTTGACGGTGCCGGTGACCGTCAGGCTCGCGCTCTCCCATCGAGTCAAATCGAGCGTGCCATTGAAATCGGCGGAATTGGCCGCGTTCGCGACGTGCACCTCGTCGTCGTCCGCGACGATGTCCGTCCCCCCGTCCGCCGCCGTATGGGTGAGCGGGTCGATGCCGTTGATGTAGAACGTGTTGCCGGAGAGCGGGGAGGTGAGCGTTGCGGTAGATCCGAAGCGGATGTTCAGGTTGGCCAGCCCGCTGTAAGTGATGCCGCTGGGGCCCATGTCCATGCCGGTGAGCGTGGTCGGAGTCAGCGTGCCGACCTTGGCGATTCGGCTGCCGCTGTCGTCCACGTTCATGGTATCGGCCAGATTGCCGATGACGGTCAGCGCCCCCTGGATGTTGTTCACGTTGCCGTTGTTGGGCGTGGGGGCGTAGTTGGGCACGGGCGGCTGGGTGCTGCCCACGTTCACGGTGTTCACGTTGGAGCCGCCGCCGGTATTCACCGTGGTCGGCCCGCCGGTCCCCAGGACATTCACGGTGTCGGCGCCGGTGCCGCTGTTCAGGAAGGTGGTCGTGGGCACGGCTGTGCTGTTGATGAAGAAGGTGTTGCCGCCGGAGCCCAGGTCGATGTTCAAGTTGGCCAGCCCGCTGTAGGTGATGCCGCTGGGACCCATGTTCAGGCCGGTCAGGGTGGAAGCGGTCAGGGTACCAGTCTTGGAGATCGTGCTGCCGGTATCATCCACGTTCATCGTATCGGCGCTGTTGCCGATGACAGTCAGGGCCCCCTGGATGTTGTCCACGATGCCGCCCGTCGTGGGCTCCTTGCTGCCCACGTTGACGACATTCACGTTCGAGGCCCCGCCGGTATTCACCGTCGTCGGCCCCCCGGTCGTCCGCACATTGACCGTATCGGCGCCCGTGCCGCTGTTCAGGAAGGTGCTGGTGGGTACGGCCGTGCTGTTGATGAAGAACGTGTTGCCGCCGGAGCCCAACTTGATGTTCAGGTTGGCCAGGCCGCTGTAGGTGATGCCGCTGGGGCCCATGTTCAGGCCGGTCAGGGCGGAAGAGGTCAGGGTACCGGTCTTGGCGATCGTGCTGCCGGTATCATCCACATTCATCGTGTCGGCGCCATTGCCGGCGACAGTCAGGGCCCCCTGGATGTTGTTTACGATGCCGTCGGAAGCCGGCTCCAGGCTGCCCACGTTGACGATGTTGTGGTTGGAGCCGCCGCCCGTGTTCACCGTCGTCGCGCTGCTGGTGGCTTGGACGTTCACCGTATCGGCGCCAGTGCCGCTATTGAGGAAGGTCGTCGTGCCGGCCGCGGTGTTGCTGATGAGGAAGGTGTTGCCGCCGGAGCCCAGGTCGATGTTCAGGTTGGCCAGGCCGCTGTAAGTGATGCCGCTGGGGCCCATGTTCAGGCCGGTCAGGGTGGTGGAGGTCAGGGTACCGCTCTTGGAGGCCGTGCTCCCCGTATCGTCCACGTTCATCGTGTCGGCTCCACTGCCCTGGACTGTCAGCGGTCCCTTAATCAGGTCGATGATGCCGCCGGTCAGCGGGACCAGGCTGCCGAGGTTGACGACGTTGACGCCGCCGCCGGTATCGACCAGTGTCACGGTGCCGGAGGCCACGTTGGTCAGGTTGAACGTGTCGTTCTCGTCGCCGCCCTGGATGGTAGCGCTCGGGGCGTAGATGACACCGGCCACGGTGATCGTGCTGCCGATGCCGGGGCCCGACTTGCCGTAGTCGTCCTGGATCAGCACCGGGGCCCCGGCCGTGATCGTGGCGCCCGCGGCGATGCTGATGTTGTCGGCGACCAGCAGCGTCACCGAGCCGCCGGCGCTGATGCTCGAGCTGTTGGCCAGCAGCAAGTCGTCGCCCGACGGGTTATCGTCCGGGACTGTCAGCGCGACGTTGCCGGCGGTCGAGGTGATGGTGCCCACTCGCATGGCGCCGCTGGTTTCGGTGAGCGTGATGTTGCCGTTGGTGGACGCATCGATCTGGCCGGTGCCCGGGCCGTTGGGGTTGATGTTGGTGAAGCCCGTGATGGTGATGATCGGGGTGGACGCCGGCACGCCCGTCAGCTCGATGTTGCCTCCGGCTGTCAGGTCGGCGAAGCTGTAGGTGCTGTCGATCAGCGAGGCACCGCCGTCGTAGAATCCCGGGTCGATCGCCTCCGACGGCCCGTTGCCGGTCCCCGGCCGGAAATACGTGGTGACGGCCGTCGTCAAGCCCGTATAGTCTTCATACACGGTGATGCCGAAGTCCGCGGGCCCCGGCGCCGAATCCTGCTCGCTTTCCTCGAGCTGGGCGTCGAAGTCGCCGCCGACCTGGATGGAGTTCAAGGGCACGATGAACGGGGTCTGGTTGATATTGAAATCCGGGTCGCGCAGGATGCCCGTGAAATTGAAGTAGGCGCTGCCGCTGGCCAGCACGGTGAGTTGAATCGGCCGCTCCTTATGGTTCAGGTCCTCGCTCTGCACCAACTCGGCGTTGAGTGGGTTCGCGGACGAGCCGATCTGACCGTTCGCCGCCTTGACATCGAGGATGTTGGTGACCACGACCGCTTGCGGTCCGGTGGATTCGATGTTGCCGCTGGCGTTCAATATCTCCGTGGTGCCGATCGGATTATTGATGAGGCCGTTGAGGATGATGTTGGGGCTGCCGGTCGTGCTTCGGTTCTCGATGTCCACAAGCGTCGGCGCGTACGAGTAGACGACGTTGAACGCGAAGGCGTCATTGGAATTGGTGTCGTTCTGGACGTTGATGTCCACATCGTGAGTCGCGGTGCTGGAACTGAGGAAGTCGATGTTGTTGACTTCCATGTCCAGTGTGGAGTTGTTCAGGAGTTGGACCTTGTCAGACGTTGCCTGATAGTGGAAAGTGGCCTGGCTGCCGTCGATCAGGCCGTCGGCGGAGTTGTTGTTGTCGATCGTGCCGCCGAAGGACTGGTTGGCCACGAACGTGATGGTGCCGGTGGCGGAGTTGCTGATATTGGGGACGGTGATCTGTGTCGCGCTGATTGTCGGGGTAATGGTGCTGGACGGGTCCACCGTACCGTTGGCGTCCACGATCAGGAGGGGGCTCGGCCCGCTCAGACTGATCACGTCGGCGTTCCAGTGGATCGTGCGGTTGGCCACGACCTGGCCCGATGTATTGTTGTAGTGGCCGACAATGAAGCCCCCGCCGGCGGAGGGGTCTTGGATGGCTTCAATGAAGGTGGCGAGGGCCTTCACCGTGAGGGCCGCGGTCTTGATGGTGGCGCCGGCCGCGGCATCGACCTGCGAGAAGTCGGGCTGCGTCGAGTCGTAACGCGAGGGGCCGAAGAGATCGACTTCGGTGTTCGCCGTGGCCGAGCCGAACGCGGCATCGCAATTGGAAACGGCGGTGGCGAGGTCCTGGAGATTATCGTGCCGAGCCTCGATATCGACCTAGTTGGTCCCGGTGATGTTCGCACCGGTCAGGATAGTCACGTGCGCGGTGTCGTTGGCGTCCGCCTTCGCAGTGGCCGTGGAATCCGCGGCGAAGGCCTTCGCGGTGGAGTTCGAATTGGCCAGGAGGCTGTACGATGTCACGGCGTCGATGGTCGTGTTCTCCGCCATCAGTGCGGCACCCGTGCCGATCGTGGTCTGCGTGGTGGCCACGTTGGAGTCGTCGGCATGACTGCCGATGTACAGCTCGGCGTCGGCGTTCGAATTGACTCCCAACCCGCCGCCATCGGCGGTGGCGTTGACGTTTGCCGCGGTGTTGCTCTGGGATTCGACCAGGAGGGCGGACAGGGCCGTGACCTGGGCGTCCTGGCCCACGGAAGCCTGGGTGTTGAAATTGACGTTGGCGGTCGTGCCGGCACTGGCGATCGAAACGACCCCTCCGCCGGATGAGTCGGACGAGCCATCCACGTTGTTGTAGGACAGGGCCTGGAGGGTGAAGTTGCCCTGCGTGGCGATGACGGCGCTGTCGCCGACGGTCGCGCTGTTGGTGTTGGTGGTGGAGATGTTCGCGGTACCACCGCCCACCGCGACAAAGCCGCCGCCGCTGTTGGTGCCATCCGCGGACGTGTTGGCATAGGACGTGGACGTGATCTCGATATCGCCGCCGGCCTTGAGGTTCGCACTACTGCCCACGGACGTAGCGACAGTCGGGCTGGAGGTGACGTTGGCATCCGAGCCGCCGATCTGGACCGCGCCACCGCCCGAACCGATCGCCCCCGCGTTCGCCTCGCCGTCGCCCGTCGGGGCGTTCAGGAGGCTGCTGGCGCCTCCGACGCCGATGAGTTGGTACGTCCCGCTGGCACCCGTCGTGTTCAGCGGGATGACCAGGTCTTGGGTGCCCGTCCCCGCCGACGTGAAGACGAGTCCTTCCACGCCGATAGTGTGCGTCCCGAAGCTGTTGCTCGCGTTCAGGGTGAGGGCGCTGCCGCCCAGGGTCGCCGCCAGTTGGAAGCTGGGCGTCGGCGTCGCGGTGGCGTTGACGACGTAGTAGGTGTTGCCGCTCACCAGGCCGCCGATCGGCTGCTCGTTCGCCGCCGTGAGGATTTGTAGGCCGTTCGCGCTGGTGGGGTCGAGGGTGATGGCGGCGCCGGGATTGCCCTGACTGCCGACGGTCGCGGACAGTTCGAACTGGTTGGTGCCGTCGGTGATCACGTAATAGGTGCTTCCTGGCGACAGGCCGCCAATGGCCGCCGCCCCCGACCCGAGGCTGTAGACCACGGCCTGGCCGTTGCTGAAATTGTCGGGGATGGGTTTGCCGCTGGAGTCGTCTCCCAGGTCGATGATCGAATTACTGACCTGTTGCGGGGCGAACTCCAGCGGGGCCGGCGCCGTGTAGGTAACCGCCTGGCCGTTGCTGAAGCCCGGGAGGTTGATCGTGTTGTTGCTGACCGTCGTGGCGGGGTCGAAGGAGGTCGGGGTCAACAAGCCCTGCGTCGGGTCCACGAGCTTGATGGTTTCCGGATCGATCACGCGGACCAGGTAAGGGTCCCCGGACGTCAGGCCGCCGATCGGCGTGCCGCCGTTGTCCTCGTAGACGACCTCGTCACCGGTTTGCAGGTCATCGGGGCTGGCGAAGACGATCGTGTCATTGGTCGTGTTCACCTGCGCGGCATCGAACGAGGGCCCGAGCTCGAGCGTGTAGGGGTTGACGGCGATGACGGGATAGACGCTCCCGTCGGTGAGTCCGCCGATGGGCGGGTTGCCGTTCTGGGCGTAGGTGACGGTATCGCCGGTCTGGAGGCCATCGGGCAGCGTGAAGGTGATCTCGTTGTTGCTGACCTGGGACGGGGTGAACGAGCCGTTGGACACCGGGACCGGCGTGGTGCCGTGGACCGATTCCACGGTGATGCTGCCGCCCGCCACGATGGTCGCGTTGCTGCCGATGTAGGTGTTGATCGTGGGGGTCACGAAGACGTTGGCCAGGGATTCATTGACGTTGACAATACCGCCATTGGCCCCCGTCGTGTTCGCATGCCCCTCGGTCGTGGACGTGGACTCGACAGTGACGTTGCCGGTCACATCCACCGAGGAACCGTTGCCGAGGTAGGCGCTCAGAGCCGGGCTGGTTTTGGCCGTGGCATTGCCGCCCGAGCCGCTGAAAGCGCCGCCGCCGCTCAGATTCACAACGGCCGTGGACTGGTCCGCGCCGGCCGCTTCCACGTCCAGGCCCCCGGCCGGCTGCGCCGCCGTTCCCACCACGGCCCCGGTGCCCAGGTAGGCGTTGACATCGCCGCTCGCCGTGGCGGTCGCAAAGATCGCTGCCACGTTCAAAACGACGCCGACCGAAAGGGTGCTGGCGGTAGCGCTGGCAATGTTGGCGCCGGCGGCATCGACCGTGACGGTCCCGCCGGCATGGAGGGTCGCGCCGCTGCCGATATAGCTATCGACCTGCGCCGCGGCCGTGGCGGTGATGTTCGCTCCTTCGCCGGTCCCGGCCGAAACGCCGCTGGAACTGCCGGAGGCCTGGGCGCCTTTCGTGGTATCCTGCGTGGCCTGAACTGTGATGGCCCCGTTGGTCGCGGCAACCTGCGCGCCGCTGTCGATGAAGGCTTTGACGATTGGCGACATGTTCGCATCGGCCAGGGACACCCCGACC
>Ga0187888_1004266_pt1 | contig 10579 bp, 17 predicted proteins | sample June2016WEW_7_40_FD_132987 | JGI IMG/M metagenome (GOLD analysis project Ga0187888, IMG submission 132987) | Peatland microbial communities from SPRUCE experiment site at the Marcell Experimental Forest, Minnesota, USA - June2016WEW_7_40 | ecosystem: Environmental > Terrestrial > Soil > Wetlands... | reverse complement strand
TTCATCCGCTGCATGATGAAGCGTGGATCATTATTGATCCTGACCCATTTCTCGGACGAGCCGTTCTCTATCGCTTCTCGATAAGTGCCGGGGTTGGAGAAAACAACGTGCCGGTGGCTCCAATCCTCCGGGAAGCTGATCTGCTGGGCCTGAGATGGCTGACTAGAGAGCAGAGCGGCGCAGGCAAACACAACGCCGGCGATTGACATACGGGAATAACGGTTCTGGGAGTTCATGCTGTTCCTTCAACCTCATTGACACAGCGGAAATGGTATGTGCCTGCTGTTTTACTTTACTGGCCAGCGAATTTTCTTTTACGAAAACCGAACAGATGCCTAGGGGGACCGGCCCGCTTGGTGCGACTGGTGGTGTCCGCCTGGATGCCTTCGGAAGGAACTGCACTGCAACCACGCGCCCTTTTCTGTTCCAAAATCCGGAAATCCAGGCGGAAGCTCGTGTTCATTGCGCGATCTGAACCGGTGGTAGAATGTCTCCGCGGAGGGCAGCGATTGTGCAACTTAATGGTGGGCAGAGGCTGCGGGCGCTGAGAGAAAACCTCGGATATCGTATGCGCGACGTGGAACTGGCCAGTAATCAGATCGCGCAGAGATTTGAGAGTGAGGAATTCGCAATTCCGCCCAGCCGCTTGTCCGACATCGAAACCAAAGGCATAATCCCGAGTATTTTTCGGCTCTATTCGTTTGCAGCTATTTATCGGCGAGAATATCGGGAGTTGCTGTCCTTCTATGGCCTCGAACTCGACGGCATCTCAGCGGACATTGGCTTTGGGCATCCGCAAAAGTCTCATGTGTCCGAAGCTTTGAGCAACGTCAGACAGGTGCGGATACCGACGAGGCTCGATCCAGGATTCTCGCTTCAGAAAACGACGGACTTGAGACGTGCAATCGAGCAATGGGGTATAGTGCCCATGGCTTACCTTGGGCAGTTTGCGGACGACCGCTACACATATGGGTATATTGGATCGGAAGACTTCACGATGTATCCCATTCTTCCGCCTGGCAGTTTTGTGCAAGTGGACGAAGGCAAGAACAAGGTAGGGGAGGGAATATGGCGTTCGGAGTTCGAGCGTCCTGTTTATTTTGTGGAAATGCGCGATGGATATACGTGTTGCTGGTGCTCGATGAAGCGTGACTCCATCGTCTTGCAACCTCATCCCCTCTCTCCCGTTTCGGTGCGAGTTCTTAAATACCCGCAGGAGGCCGAGATTCTTGGGCAGGTTGTCGGGATTGCGATGCGCCTTGGAGATTGGCACTATTCCGACTTTCAACCAACGCCGAAAGTGCGCTCAGCACTGACCTCAGATGCGCCAGGGCAGATGGGGAGAGGGGCTTAGGCGCAGAGTGCGTCAGCGAAGCCAGGAACTCCCTTTCTGTCAGATGCTCGTTCGAGCATGACGCCAGCGCGTCTTTGAGCAGCACAGACAAAGGTTTCTTCAAGACCTCGGAGAGTAGCACCCGATGAGACGCACGGATTGCGCTTTGTGCGGCGTCGTCGCCATATACCTTCGCCAAACCCCAGTGATCGTATGTTCCCTCGCCGTCATGCAATCTGCCAACGTAGGAGAGTCTCCCCAACAACCCAGGGACAACGCCTAGGGTATTCGCTTCAAAGTCCTCGAGAGCGGATTTCAGCCTCATCGAATTTACGATTTCCGAAAGGACATCGGAGCTTAACTAAATACAGAAAACCCCTCTGCCGCCTGCAATGTATCACGGTGCGAACTCTTTCGCAAAGGAGCACTACCGTGAAACGACTCATGCTGGCTTTGGCTGCAATCGCTCTGTTTCTGACAACCGCGGCGCTTCCAAGTATGGCCGATGGCTGGCCCGATCCCTTCGCCTGTACCACTCGGGGCTGCAGCAAGTAGTCGACAAACTATGAAAGGCGGCGGGGTTCTCAGTTGAAAAGGAGCAATCTCAGGGCTATAGTGCTCTGAAATGCTCGCCAAGAATTGGCAGAAGCTGCCGTCGCTTTTCCAGTTGATCTCGCCGCATGTGCTTCTCGCGGTACTGGCGGTCGTTCTTTACAAGCGCCGCTTGTACCGGGAATTCCCGTGCTTTTTCGCCTATGTGCTTTACGAAATTGCTAAGTTCATTCCGCTGTTCGCGTTGTATTCCATCCCAGGCGCTGGGAAGCAGTATGCGTATGCTTTTTCCGTCACACTGATGCTTAGCGTCGCGCTGCGTTTCGGGGTGATTGACGAGGTTTCTAAAAATTTGTTCCGTGAATCCCAGTTTCTGAGGGTGGCAGCGCGGCGATCGCTTCAATGCATGACAGGTCTGCTGCTTGTAATGGGTGTCTTGCTCGCTGTCTATGCGCCCGGGAACAATAGCGTCAGGTGGCACGCCGGTGTATTCGTCGTCAACCGAGGAGCCGCTATGGTTCAATGTGGCTTGCTCCTTTCCTTGTTGCTCTTTTCCCGCTTCCTGGGTCTGTCCTGGCGTCGCTCCGCATTCGGGATCGCGCTGGGTCTTGGGGTCCTGACCAGCGTTGATCTTGCCACTTACGCTATTCGTGCGGAATTCCCTAGTGATGTAGTGAGGGGGGTCTTGAATTTGCTGAAAACCGGCGCCTACCTCGTTTGTGTTTCGATCTGGATCGGGTATTTGCGGGCGCCCGAACTTGAACCTGTGTCCCTCACGGTTGTTCCCCATGATGAGGTGGAGACTTGGAACACGGAGCTTCAACGCTTGCTCAGGGATTGATCGCCGCTTGGACTCTTGTCGCCGTTGCGTTCTTCGCGCTGGGGATTGTGGTGTATGTTGCCATCCGCAGCCGCACACGCCGGGTTGATTTAGAAATAGCTGTCCAGGCGTTCCGGTCTCTCGACATTGAGGCTTTCAGAAACCTGGTCGACTCCGCCGAGGAAGCGTTTCTTCGCAATAATTTATCGCCAAAGAAGTTCCGCGAGATTAAGCGGCAGCGTGCGTGGGCAGCATTCATCTACGCCTGGGAAGCGGGAAGGGCCGCGACGGCGCTGGCAAAGATTGGCCAAGCCGCGCAACGGAGCTCCGACCCGGAGATCGCAGCGTCCGGTGTTCAGGTTGCTGAGAATGCTTTTCGGCTTCGATTGCAAACCATCAGGGCTTGCCTCCACCTGCTGACCGAAATCCTATTGCCTGACCTGCAAAGCCGATCGCTTCCGCCCTTGGTAGATCAATATGAGCGAACGGCAGAAACACTCTTTCGACTCGGCAGATTTTCGTCTAGCTTAACCCCTAGGTACTTCCCGTCGCAAAAATGAGGTGCCTTGGTCAACTATCACACTAAAATGGCCCCAAAGGCCCTCCTTCTGCGGTCTGCCCCGGGACGGACTCTCAACGACGCTGGCCAGAAGTCCGCTTCGAGGACATCTCCCATTGATCTCCTCGAATCCCGTTTGCCGACCATACATCAGGAACAAAGTTACAAAAGGCACGCTGCCATGACCGGGCAGATTTCGCTCGGAGAGCTTGTGCGCCGAGATCGTCTCGAGCTCCCGTGAACATTCGACACAAATAGGCAGGCGATTTAGAAATCCGGAACGTATTGCCTAAGCCGGAGTTTTAGTACACGCAGTTCACATCCTAGGTCGACCTTGTAACTTTTTGCTTGATTCGCGAATCTGATGTAAGGTCCCCTGTCATCCGCGAGGCAAAGCAATCATGAGCTCACGAACCGATAGCCGCAAGTTCAAAACCATTAGCCGGCGTGAGTTGCTGAAGCTCACGCCGGTGGTAGCGCTGGGCGCCTTTGCCATCCCGCAGCTGCAGAAACCACTCCTCAAGACTGGTCTCGGCTTCAGCGATTGGGCTTCGGCAAGGCTGTTCCGCTCCGGCCATCTCGCGCCCACGTTTGCCGATTCCTCCCTCACTCCTTTCAACCAGTTTCCCGTCAACGACTACGACGTCGATGACCCGGAAGTTGATTTCGACAGATGGACTCTTACGGTGACTGGTGAGGTACAGAAGCCGGGAGATTACACACTCACGCAGATTCAGGCCTTGCCCCGGTTCACGCAAAATACACGGCATGTTTGCGTGGAGGGATGGGACGTGATTGGCCGGTTCGGCGGTGTGCGCCTCTCCGATTTCCTCAAGATGATTGGCGCCGACCCGAAGGCCCGCTTCGTGACCGTCGAATGCGCGGATGACTACTACGAGTCGCTCGACATAGCCACTGCCATGCATCCGCAGTCTTTGCTCTGTTACGAAATGTACGGTCAGCCCCTGACCCGCGAACACGGCGCTCCGCTCCGTCTGAGCATCCCCACCAAAGTTGGCTACAAGCAGGCAAAATACCTCACCGATCTCAAAGTGAGCCATGTACTGGAGAAGGTTGGCTACTGGGAGGATCAAGGCTACTCCGAATTCTATGGTCTGTAGCTCTGAGGAGACGACATGGCAAGCCGCGCGATCGAAATCGAAGATGTGAAGACGGGAGAAGTAACAGAAGCGGTGTACGAACACCCTTTGGTGGTGCGCCTCTGCCATTGGGTGAACGCGGTTTCGCTGTTCGTGATGGTAGGCAGCGGATTTCAGATCTTTCGAGCTTTCCCGAGCTTCGGAGCCAAGATCCCGCAAAAAGATCTTCTCAACTGGCCCAAGGCCTTTGCGCTCGGTGGATGGCTGGGAGGCGCGCTGCAATGGCATCTTACCTTCATGTGGATTTATATCGCGACCGGCTTGTTGTACATCGGTTACCAGATCTTCAGCGGAAACTACAAGCAGGTACTCTTTATAGGGCGCGACCTGCCTGGCGTGTGGCCAATGGTGCGCCACTACTTTTTCTTCGGCCCCAAGCCGCCGGTCAGGGAAGCCTACAACCCGCTACAGAAGCACGCATACACGTCCGCGTTTGGTTTGGGCGTACTGTCCGTCTTGACCGGTCTAGCGGTCTGGAAGCCGGTGCAGTTTTCGTGGCTGGCATGGCTAATGGGCGGATTCCATCTGGCACGGCTCTGGCATTTCCTGATCATGTGGGCGATGCTGGCCTTTGTGTTCGGACACTTGGTGATGGTAGTGCTTCATGGCTGGAATAATTTCGTCTCCATGTTGACGGGATGGAAGAAGGACCCAGAATATCCGTCGGAATAGTGGTTGCTTGCGGCGGCAGGGCGTTCACGGTTGCGGTGAGGAGCGATGCGGGAAGAGGTGATGTCGCTGGAAGATCCAGCCGGACAATTCAACGAAGGGTTGCTGATCCGGCGTATCCGGGACGGCGAACACGACCTTTTCTACGAGCTGATTCGGCCCTACGAACGGCGCGTGTACGCTACGGCCTTTGCCGTTTTGCGGAATGAGGCGGATGCCGAAGACGTGGCACAGGAGTCGGTGCTGAAAGCGTTTAAGCACATCAGGCAATTCCGTGCGGAAGCACGCTTCAGCACGTGGTTGATTCAGATTGCCGTCAATGAGGCGCGTATGCGGAAGAGGAAAGAACACGCCGACATGATTGAACCGATCGTTGACCATCAGGACGCGGAGGGCAACTATACACCCCGCGACTTCGCGGACTGGCGTGAGATCCCTTCGGAAACCCTGGAGCGGAAAGAAGTCCGGCGGATACTCGCCGAGGCGCTGGCTTCGCTGGGAGAGAAGTATCGGGAAGTGTTTGTGCTTCGCGATATGCAACACCTGAGTATTGAAGAAACAGCCAGGGCTCTTCGGATCTCAACTGCGTCGGTCAAGACCCGCCTGCTGAGGGCACGGCTGATGCTCCGCGACATATTAGCGCCGGGGCTCGGCGGTAGCTGGAGCAGCAAATTGTCTTTTGCAAAGGGGACCAAGCCATGGTAGTCAACTGCGAAGAAGTCTGGCGCGAGATTTCGAGCTACCTTGATGGTGACATCGAACCGGGTCTGCGGGCTGCCCTGGAAGAGCACGTCCGTGGCTGCAAGCACTGTGCCGCCGTGCTCGACGGTACCCGCAACGTCGTTCAGCTGTATGGAGACGAAAGGATGTTCGAAGTGCCACTGGGATACAGCCAGCGTCTGCAGCGGAGGCTGGATGAGAGTATGCCTCGCAGCCGGCGAGGCTTTCTCGGATGGATGGTCGCTGCCGCAGCGGCAGTCCTGGTCGCCGGCAGCTTCGAGGTGGCTAGGTCCTCCGTCTCCAGCCATCCTGAGCTGCGTTCGGAGCATGCCCAACCTGGAGCCGGCGTTCCTCCCGATATGCTGGTCTTGGTTTCAACGGATGGGAAGACATTTCACGTGCCTGGATGCCCGTTTATTCACGACAAAGCACACATTCAGACAATCGCGGCCCGGGAAGCGCTGCGAGCGGGGTACGCGCCTTGCGTCCGCTGCATGAAGCAGTATTTGAACGCTGGCTGACTTCGCCCTTGGCCACGGCTAATACCGAAGCGCACTCGTCATCCTTGGACAACAGAGTCTGAGCTGTCAGAAACAATGATCGGCTGACGGTTTTTCCAGAGCGGTGTTTTGTTGGGAGCCTCCGGGTCGCCGATTGATACTGCCTGCACCAGCTACCCTGAAGTTCTCGCAACCTGGAAGGGACTGTTTACCATGTCGCCGTTTCAGTAGGAGGGTAGCAGCGGAAAGCCGGTTACAATGGCTGCCTTGGGCTTCCGCCAGCCCAAGGGCCCGCGCTACACTGTCGGGGAGGTTTTTATGGCCGAAGTCGCCTACGTCTCTAACATTCACATCGAGCGCCTCACGGGCCCATTGCGCGTCGCGCGCTTGCCCGGCGAGGCTCAGCCTGTCTATTTCAGCGTACACAGCGAGATCGCGAAGCATTACGGTCTGGATATGTCGCGTTTCGGCGAGTCGCACGCATCCACGATCGACTACGTCGTCGCCGGACTGGGCGGTTGAATGCTCGGCACCTTTGCCGGCGCGCTGGATGCGCGCAAGATCAATGCTAAGGAAGGCCGCCTCACCGCTGACGTGCGCGGTGAAGTCGAAGAAGAAAACAAGGTCCTGATCATCCGCCGGGTGCACGTGACGTTTCACCTGCGCGCCGCGAATCCCGACGAAGTCCGCGAAACCGTGGATCGCGTCCACAGCGTGTATGCGGAAGGGTGTCCCGTGTACCGCTCGCTGAAGCCTGCGTTTCAGATCACCTCCAGCGTGGAGGTTGTGCCCGAGCAGGCGCCAGCAATGGAATAGGCATTCGAGGAGCGTCCGGCCAGCTGGTTCTGCGCTGCGAGCGACCCACTCCGAATAGTCCCGGTTGCAAATCTTAAGCCAAAGGTCGTTCGCTCGTTTGCTGCATAAAAGATATAGAGATTCAGTAGCATTTACATCGTGAGTAATCCGAAAAAGCTGGAGCCCTTGCCCATGCTGCAGGCGCTCACTTGCTAGGTTTTGCTGTCATTTGTCGCGCGACGAATCTGAGCGATGCTGAATTGATGCAATAGCGCAGATGTGTAGGTTCCGGACCATCGTCGAATACGTGACCCAAATGCGCGTCGCATTCAATGCATGAAACTGCAGTCCTGACCATACCGAAACTGGCGTCTCTCGTAGTGCGAACGTTCTCAGGCGCGATTGGCGCCCAGAAGCTCGGCCAGCCGGTTCCGGAATCAAACTTCGTGTCCGAGCTGAATAGGGCATTGTCACAGCAAACACAGCGATAGAGACCCTTCTGGTGAAGGTTCCAGTACTCTCCGGAGTATGCAATCTCGGTATCAGCCTGACGAGTTATTGCGAAAGCCCCTCGGGACAGCTGCTTCTGCCACTCGTCTTCAGTCTTGACGACCTTTGGCACATGAACCGTCCTCAGCCGTTCTCCCGAATCAGAGAATTCAGCAATCGTAACTGCCTCGGACGACTTCTTCGACGCCTGCGCTTGCACAAACCTTGGCTTTCGCAGTGACCACAGGATCAGGCCGGCTGCCGTTGAAACCGAGGTCAAGAGGAACGCCCGCCTCTCGGACTTGACCGCTCCTTCATCTATTCCGAGATCAGAGTCGAACATTAACGCTTCCTCCTGAAGCTCTACTTGCTGGTGTAGAGGTCCGGAAACTGCGAGCGAAGATGAGCAACTTTAGGCGCATCGTTGTACACGATATACGGGTTGTCTGGGTGATGCGCGGCATAGTCCTGGTGGTAGGCCTCTGCCGGATAAAAGGCTTTCAATGGGACTACCTGGGTCGCGATGGCGCGTGGAAAAACTTTGGCCTTTTCGAGTTGTGCGATATACGCCTCGGCGATCCGTTTCTGTTCGTCGCTGTCATAGAAAATGGATGAACGATACTGGGTACCTTCGTCGGGGCCTTGCCGGTTCAGTTGTGTGGGGTCGTGAGCCACGGAGAAGAAGACCCGAAGAAGCTGGCCGTAGGTGATCTGCGACGGGTCGTAGGTGATCTTCACCGACTCTGCATGGCCGGTTCCGCCCGTGCTGACCAGTTCGTATTCTGCGGTCTCGGCTGAGCCTCCAGAGTATCCTGACGTTGCGCTGATCACGCCCTTTACGTGCTGGAACACGGCTTGGATTCCCCAGAAGCAGCCACCTGCGACAACCGCCGTCCGCCCGGTTTTGGTCTTGGCAATTGGATCGTCTAAAGCGGGGTTCGGAATGGAGGCACTTGCCCGGTCACCCGCACTGCAGGCAGCTACGCCCGCGAATGTCACTGTCAGGAAGATGACAGACAAGCGTGAAAACAAGCTAGACATAACAACCTCCTCGTGGCTCTTGGCAAGTCGATTCCGAGCGCCCAGTTTTGTTAGAGTCCGCAGAAGAATAAAAGTTACGACTTTTCGATTCAGTCGGCTCGTCATTAGCGTAACTTTTACGCTCGTAGGACATCAACTCAAGGGACATGAGGACGCTGACCACGATGAGAATTGCACTTGTTTCCATGGTAACTGTGTTCTTAATAACAGTCTGGGCAGTGGTTCGGGGATCCGAACCTCTCCACCAGTCAGGTGCTCGTACCCCAGTACTGGTTGAACTGTTTACCTCGGAGGGGTGTTCCAGTTGTCCCCCAGCGGACAGGTTCCTGCAAAAGCTGGATGGGCAACCCATACCGGGCGCGGAAATGATTGTGTTGAGCGAACATGTCGACTACTGGAACCAGATCGGCTGGAAAGATCCGTACTCTGCCCGCTTCTACAGTGAGAGGCAAAGCGCCTATGCCAAGCGCTTTGGCTTGGATAGCGTTTACACTCCGCAAATCGTGGTGGACGGGGCCAGTGAGTTTGTCGGCAGCAATTCCCGCCTGGCCGACAAAGCCTTTACGAAGGCCTTGGGCTTTCCAAAGATTCCTGTCCATTTGTCGTCGATCTCGGCAGACGCCTCGAATACCTTGCACGCTCATCTAGAGACCGGAACACTCGGATCTTCATTTGGCTCACCAGAGGCGGATGTGTATGTTGCAGTTGCTCTGAACCGCGCTGAATCGCAAGTTTCGGCTGGCGAGAATTCCGGGCACAGACTGCTGCACGTGTCTGTGGTCAGAACTCTTACTAAGATTGGTTCTCTGAAACAAGGACAGGTCCTGGCGCAAGATGTTCAGCTCAAGTTGGAACCTGGGTCTGGCTCCCGCAATCTGCGGCTGATCGCATTTGTTCAAGAACCTCGGCAGGGCCGAGTACTTGGAGCCGCTTCGATTCTGGTCAGTGCGCAGTAAGAACGACTATCAAGTATGCTCCGTCCGCGAAGGTCCAGTCTGTTGGATGCCAGAAAAGCGGATGAAGGTCTGCGGTGAAGAATTCTTGCCCAGGAGCGTCACTTTTTCGATGCTGCTGAATCTAGGGGAGACAGCACCAGCCTGGCTGGCCAGGTGCGCTGGTAATGGCCTTAGCAGCGTTGCCTGAAAAACGGCCACGCGGCGTTGGCTCAAGAACAAACAAGGAGAAACCAAGATGAAAAAACGGATATCGATTGCGTTTGCAGCCGCACTAATGATGTCCACAGCCGCGATGGCTCAGGACACGATGAAACAGGGCGACCAGATGCACGACAATATGAAAGCTGACAACATGTCTAAGAAAGCAGTCAGCTTTTCAGGCAAGGTCAGCGACGACGGGAAAATGTTCGTGAGCGACAGAGACAACAAGAGTTTTACCGTTGGCAACCCAGAAGCGTTGAAGGGGCATGAAGGACATCACGTTACCGTCAAAGGACACCTCGACGCCGACAAGAACGAGATTCACGTAACATCGGTCAAGATGGCAAAAGGCGAGATGAAAGGCGAGATGAGGGACAATATGAAGAAGGACGAAATGCAGCACTGATCTGCACGGGTGCCCCTGGGAGTTTCCAGATCGGACAGCTATAGTTCTCTCTTCCTTCGGTTGATGCGTCGTTGCTGCGCGTCCGGAGAAGAACCCGACGGAGTTGACCGATCAACCAAGAAAGAAGCTTAACTGAACTTCGTTTCGCTTCGTTCCCACCTCGATTGTGGAAGGGAGGCGTGCCGTCAAGGGTCGAGACGAACGCCCTTACGGCCCGCCCTCCCTTCCTCTCCAACGAACGTTAGCCCGAAGTCGGCTTGTGGGGCGTGACCAGCCCCGTCAAGTGTCTTCCAAACCGAGGTTGTCGTTCACCGCTTGGCTGATTCTCTGCTTGCAGCCGAGGTAGCGCTCCGTTGTCTGGACCGATGCGTGTCCAAG
>Ga0187888_1004259_pt1 | contig 10585 bp, 9 predicted proteins | sample June2016WEW_7_40_FD_132987 | JGI IMG/M metagenome (GOLD analysis project Ga0187888, IMG submission 132987) | Peatland microbial communities from SPRUCE experiment site at the Marcell Experimental Forest, Minnesota, USA - June2016WEW_7_40 | ecosystem: Environmental > Terrestrial > Soil > Wetlands... | reverse complement strand
GCTGCACACCTCCGTCATCACCGAGACCGGCGAGACCTTCGAAATCCAGATCCGCACCGAAGAAATGCACAAGATGTGCGAGGAAGGCATCGCCGCCCACTGGAAATACAAAGACGGCGCCGTCTCTGCCGAGGACGAGCAGCGCCTGGCATGGCTCCGCCAAGTCGTAGAGTGGCAGCGCGACGTCTCCGATCCCAACGAGTTCCTCTCCACCCTGAAAGTCGATCTCTACCCCGAAGAGGTTTACACCTTCACGCCCAAGGGCAAGGTCCTGGTTCTGCCGCGCGAGTCCACGCCGATCGACTTCGCCTATTCGATTCACACAGAGGTTGGCCACAGTTGCACCGGCGCCAAAGTCAACGGACGCATGGTGCCCCTGCGCCACAAGCTTCATTCCGGCGACATCGTCGAAGTCATCACCCAGCCCGGACACAAGCCCAGCCGCGACTGGCTCGCCGTCGTCAAGTCCTCGCGCGCCCGCAACAAAATCAAGCACTGGCTCAACGTCCACCAGCGCGAGCGCGCCATTGAAATCGGAAAAAAGTTGATCGAAAAGGAAGCGCGCAAATATCGCATCTCGCTGAAAGAGATCAAGGAAGCCGACCTGCAAAGAGCGGCCAGCGAATACGGACTCGGCCGTCCCGACGACCTGATGGCCGGCATCGGCTACGGCAAGTACTCGGCCCGCCAGGTGCTCGCGAAATTCGCGCCCGCCGGCGCAGAACCGATGTCCGACAGCGAAGAGCAGGCGTCATCTCACGGCTTCACCAGCGGCATATCGAGCGGCATTTCAAGCGTGGTCCGCCGCGTCTTTGGCGGAGACACGAACGCCATCGTCGTCCGCGGACAAGGCGACCTGCTCGTCTATCGCGCCCGCTGCTGTAACCCCATTCGCGGCGAGGGCATCGTCGGCTACGTCACCCGCGGCAAAGGCGTTGCCGTCCACTCCATCAATTGTCCCAACGTCACCAATCTTCTCTACGAACCCGAGCGCCGCATCGACGTGTTGTGGGCCGGCGACAAAGACGGCCAGCCGGTTTCCTATCCCGTGAAACTCACGCTTCTCTGCGACGATCGCTTCGGCATGTTGAAACAAATTACCGCCGTCATCAGCGACACCAACACCAACATCCGCAACATGGAGTCCCGCAGCCAGAACGGCCGAGCCAGCATAGACGTAGTCTTAGAAATCGCCGACCTGAAACACCTCCAGAAAATCATGGATGGCGTCCGCCAAATCCCCGGCGTCCACGACGTGCAGAGATTACAGAAGATCTGAGGACCACGGAGTCTGTCGGAAAGCAAATGGAGGAACAAATAGCGAATAGTTGGAAGGCAAGACTTGATCGGTTGGTCGCGTTCTTTGAAACGCGGTGGAACATTCTCTTCGTCTGTTTATTGTTTGCTGCATTCGTCCTATTGGCGATTCATGGACGAGGTCCCTTTCGCCGAGCCACCTATTACAAGGATCAAGCCGATGTCTTGTCTATGTATGTGCAGACCAAAGCATGGATCGCAGGTATAGATCCGTATAGTGAGGCATCTCGGCTCGCGGTCTGGCCCAAGGAGCAGGGCGAGGAAGAGAAACGCAAATGAAGATGAACGGGAATTCTCTTGATGTTGTATCTGCCGCCGACTTCTCCGTCGCCCATGGCGGCCTTATTCCCGTTAGTTCGAGCGGGGCAAGGGAGCGCGTGCACGTGCGCGCTCCCTTGGCCGTCTTCGAAACCTATCAGAACGAATACTTCAACGAGAACTGAACCAGCCGCGGCGTGCCGTTGGTTTGCGTGATCTGGCCAATTCCGCTGCTACCGTTGGGCGCTACTGCTTCAACGTTCGCAGTCCCAGTAAACAATGGGTTTTGGAATGACGGATGGTTGAACAGATTAAAGAACTCGGTGCGGAATTTCAGGCTCTGCCGTTCGCCCAGCTTAAACGTCTTGCCGAGCGTGAAGTCGACGTTCACCTGCTTCGGGCCGATGATGCAGTTGCGCGGAGAGTTCCCAAAACCGGTGGAGCCATCCCCCGTTCCATTTTGGACAGGGCCGTCCGGTACATAGGCAGCGGGGTTGACCCAATTTGCAATCTTGGTGGCGAGGCTACCCGAATTCAAAGCGTTGCTGCAATTGAAGCCTTTAGCGAAACTGGCTGTAGCATTGGGGTAGTCCGCCAGATTATAGTTCGTCCCGCCACTCCCATCCGCAATCGTGATCGGCGAACCCGATTGCGCTACGATCACACTGTTTACCTCCCAGCTACCGAGCACATATCCCACGGCATCGTGGCGGTCGGCGAGGAAAGGCAGGGCATAATTGAAGCTGGTGACAAAACGCTGGCGATGATCGAAGTCGGAAAGACCCCGCGAGGCCGCCCCACTGTCCTGATCATTGACGCGCGTGAGGAAGGCCACGCTGGCGGTGGAGACGTCGTCGATCGACTTGGAATAGGTATACGCGCTTTGAAAGTACAGTCCTTTCGAGAAGTGGTGCGAAACGGTGGCTTGCAAACCGCTGTAGTGGGAATCCGAGTTGGGATAGAACGCCTCAAACGCAGAAGGATTAATTCCGAGGAAGGGCACTCGCGCCGTGGAATTCGCTGCTGAGTTCTGCGTAATTGAAATCGTTGCTCCAGTCGCTACTCCTGGTTGTAGACATTGCACTCCAGCGGCGATGTTGCCGCAAACCACGTTGATAGGGTTGGAGAGGCTAGCCAGCCTCGGTTGATCAGGATCAAAGGTCGAGCGTAGACGTGTGCCTTTGGTGCCCACGTATCCGAGTTCGAGAACCCAATTTCCACCCAACTGGCGTTGCACAGTCAAGTTCCACTGCTGCGTGGTGGGCGCAACCCAGTGCAGGGGAGTGGCGAGCTGAAAGTAGCCGGCGGCGGTTCCGGAGAACATTGGACTCCCGTTCGAGGCAGGCTGCCCGGCCGGGGCTCCCGTAAAACCTTGAAAAAAGGAGGGCGTCGGCACCAAGCCAAGGGGTACCTTGCCCAGGGGCGGTAGCGCGGAGAAGAGGCTGCCCATTTGATCTGGCGGATTGGCGCTCACAAATATCGGGTAAAACGGGGGCGAAAACGACAGGTTGTCGACGGCGCCAATATCTTCGCGGACGCTGTAGATGCCGTAGCCGGCACGAATCACCGTGCTGTGCTTGCCACCCACGTCATAGGCGAGGCCGATGCGCGGTTCTGGCACCGTGGCGTACTCATTACTCAGGGCGGCACTGTTCAGGTTACCGGTGAAGCCTGAAACACCGTACTTACTCACACAGCTCGGATACACGAATGCATCGCCGATCGTGTTGGCATTGTTAGGAATCGTGTTGCCCAAGTGGCAGAGGCTGTCGGAGGCCGCACCCACCCACTCCATGCGCAGCCCCAGGTTCAGCGTCAAATCTGGCCTGATCCGGTAATCGTCCTGCGCGAAAGCGGCATAGGCGGGAATGTGGTAATCGTGATTGGCATCGCCGCTGCCCCCTTCACCATAAGTTGGCTCGCCCAACAGGAAGTTCTGGAAATAATTGATGGTGGCGTCGGCCCCAGGGACGAAGAACAACAGACCGTTGTCCAGCACGGGGAGGCTGCGGCGAATCGAAGTGCGGTCGATTTCACCCCCGAAACGGAACGAGTGGTGCCCGTGCGACCAACTGACCGTATCGAGATAGACGAGGGAGTCCGATAACGCCGATTGCAGCTGGTTGGGGAAAGGTCCAATTTCCAGGCCGCTGCTGAAATGGAACCTGTACATGTCCGGCGCACCCGATGTGTTGTTGATGCCCAGCTCGGCCGGCGAGGCCCCCGCGACGGGAACGTTCTCAAGGGAGTCGCTGATGACGTTCACGCCGAAACGAAACTCGTTGATCAGGGCATTGCTGAAGGAGTGGGTTTCGGCGATGCTGCCGAACCGCCCCCGCAGCGGGACGTCGAGGGGGAAATTCAGGTTGCTGGCAATAGCCGGATAGCCCGTCTGAACCTGCAGGTTATCGGCGCCGAACGGCTCGTAGGTTTCGGAATCCGACCAGAAGAACCGCCAGGAAAGGCGATCTTTGCCCTGGTTGAAATCACGGTCCCAGTTGGCCGTGAACTGATTATCGGTATAGCGCCCCGGAACACTGAGAGAAAGTGAGCCAGTATTGGGTAGACCATTGGCGCCATTACCGGGCGTGCCGGAGACGCTGGGAATCAGCCAGCCACCACCCGTGCCCGGACCGAACTGACTGCCCTGGACGTTCAGCAAATTCACCGCTACCGGATCGAGTCCGCAGTCGACCGCTTTGTTGGCATATGCCGGCAAGGTGTTATTTGGGAAGAAGGTGGCGGCCAGACCCGTCGGACCGCAGGCGGCGCGACTGGCAGCCGTGTTGCCCAGCACCGGAACTGGAGCTCCACTGGTATAAGTTCCCAGCGAGTCGCCGCTTCGCTGCCGCGTGCCCTGGTAGTTCACATAGAAGTACCCCAGCTTGGCCTTGGGACCGACCGGGCCGCCGAAATCACCGCCGAAAATGTTCTGCTTGAGATCAAAGGGCCCTAAGAAGAAGTCATCGGCATCCAGCTTGGAGTTGCGGAAATACTCCCAAAGATCTCCGTGGAATCTGGACCCGCCGCTTTTCAGGATAGCGTTGATGTTGCCGCCGCCGTTACGGCCTTGACTAGCGTCGTAGAGGCTGGTACCGACCTTGAACTCCTGGATCGAGTCGGGGTTGGGGACCGGTGTGTACGTGAGTTCCCCGAACGAATAGTCGGAGGCCGAAACGCCCTCGATCAGATAGTTGTTGTTATCTTCTCTTCCACCGTTGACGTCGATACGCACATCGCCACGGCCGAGGGCAGCAGCGTTGTTCAAGTTGGAGGAGGCGCCTGCCGAGAGGTCGAGCAACTGCTGGAAATTGCGCGTGGCCAGCGGAAGGGTGCTGAGGGTTGTGGAACTGATGGATTGGCCCGTGGTGGCGTCCGTCGTATCGACTTGCTCCGCTAGGGCTTGGACTTCCACAACTTCCTTCACCACACTCACTTTAATAACCGCGGTCATGCGAGTCGTTTCCGTGATGCGCACCACCACGCCGGGAAACCTGGTGACGGGAAAGCCCGCCGCGTTCACTTCCACCGTGTAAGCACCCACAGGCAGCAGTGTCGCTGTGAACAATCCAGACGTGTCGGTCTTCGTTTGGCGTACGACCTCACCCGTGGCGTCGCTCGTGACGCTCACCTTGGCGTTGGCGATTACGGCTCCAGAAGTGTCCTGAACCGCGCCAGCGATGGCGCCCGTGGCTCCGCCTTGCGCGAACGCGAGCGAACCGAAGAACAGCGACAGCAGCAACAGCACAGCTAACTTTCGAGTGATCGACATATGGCCCCCTCAGCGGACGGTTTGAACTGCCTCGGAAACAGCACGCGTTTAAAAGGGATCAATTAGATACGGCAGGACGATCGACTGTCAAGAAAAAACGAACGGAGCCATGCCTCACTCATTCGCGTCCTTTTAATAAGGGGGTTGGGCGTGCAGCCCAGTTCATGCGCCGCCTGCGGCCAGACGAGAACCCGACCCACCCTCAGCGTGAAGGGCGCGACCATCGACGAGCACTCACCGGCAAGCCCAAATCCGGTATCATAGAGAGACATTCTTCCCGGAGGGGCAATGGCAGTTCCTGTATCCCAGATGTGGACAGTGGCCTCCTACGTTCTGCGCCAGAAGCTGGCCGGACGCAAGCGCTATCCGCTCGTGCTCATGCTCGAGCCGCTGTTCCGCTGCAACCTGGCTTGTGCCGGATGCGGCAAGATCCAGTACCCGGCCCACATCCTGAAAAAAGATCTCGCCCCGGAAGACTGCTTCAAAGCGGTCGATGAGTGTGGAGCGCCCATGGTCTCCATCCCCGGCGGCGAACCGCTGATGCATCCGCAGATCGCCGAAATTGTGGAAGGCCTGCTCGCGCGCAAGAAATATATTTATCTCTGCACCAACGCCCTGCTGCTGAAAGAAAAATTGCACCTGTTCAAGCCCAGCAAGTACCTGAGTTTTTCCGTTCATGTGGACGGACAGAAAGAGCACCACGATTTTTCCGTGTGCCGTGAAGGCGGATACGAACTTGCGCTCGACGGAATTCGCGCGGCAGTCGCAGCGGGCTTCCGCGTGACCACCAACACGACTCTTTTCGATGGCGCCGACCCGAACAGCGTGCGCAACTTCTTCGACGAGATGATGGACGCAGGCGTCGAGAGCATGATGGTCTCGCCCGGATATTCCTACGACAAGGCGCCCGACCAGAAACACTTCATGGGGCGCGCCCGCATTCGCCGCATGTTCCGCGCCATGCTCTCGAATCGCAAGACGACATGGCGCTTCAACCAGTCGCCACTTTTTCTCGAGTATCTGATGGGCAAGCGCAACTATAAGTGCACGCCCTGGGGCATGCCCACCTACAACATTTTCGGATGGCAGAAGCCCTGCTACCTGCTGCAGGACGGCTACGCCGAGTCTTACAAAGAATTGATGGAAACGACGGAGTGGGCCAGCTACGGCACCGAGTCCGGCAATCCGCAGTGCGCCAACTGCATGGTGCATTGCGGCTACGAACCTTCGTCGGTGGACGACACGTTCGGCTCGCTGCGCGGATTCGCGGACACGGTGAAGGCGACCTTCTCGCTCTATCCCGACAAGGACGCGCTCACCGATCTCGATCGGAATGTGCGCCCGGTGCATTCCTACAATCCGCTAGTTCAGATCGACGCGCAGACTAACGCCCAGATTAAAGCGCAAATTGACGTTGCCGCTGCTGCTCCGCAGGCGGAAGAGAGCCGCGCATGAGCGGTCGAGAGCATGGGCATGATCCTGCGCTGCCCCATAGTGCGCAAGCCCTTGCTCCCAAGCCGCACGCCAGTGATGAACTCGAAGTTGTCCCTGGATTTGAGCGCGAAAATCTTCAGGGATGGATCCCGCAACTCGCCACCGAAGCTGATATTCGAGCAGTCATCGAAAAGGCATTTGACTATCGCGGCGACGTAACCATCACCCGCAAGAATAAAGATAAAGACGGCTCCCAGATCACCGGATATCTTTTCGACCGCCGCATCGGCCCGACGCTAGCGAATTCCGTTGTTCGTCTGATGCTCGCCAACAGCAGTGAGCGCCCAGCCATCCCCTACTCCGAAATCGCCGCCATCGCCTTCACCGGACGCGACACCGCCGCCGGCAAGAGCTATGAAGCCTGGGTAAAAAAATACTGGGAAAAGCGCGCAAAAGGCGAGAAGAACATTTCGATCGAGCCCGAAGCGCTGGAGTAAGGTTTGTGGAGGGACGGGCGTCTCGCCCGTCCAATCTGAGCGCAGCTCGGCAACTGCCTGCGGTCACAGCAACTCTGGACTCGCTCTAGAATGATTCCCATGCTAGTGCTCGCCTCCGCCTCCCCGCGTCGCCAGGAATTATTGCGCAACGCGGGCATTCCATTCGAAGCGCAGCCTGCGCATATCGCCGAAGACATCCTGCCTGGAGAAGGTGCGAAGGAATGTGCCGAACGCCTGGCGCGCGAGAAGGCGCTCGCGGTTGCGCGCCAGCGTCCGCATGATTGCGTGCTCGGAGCCGACACCGTGGTTGTGGTCGACGGCCAACTTCTCGGCAAGCCCTTCGATGCCGCTGACGCCGCGCGCATGCTGCGCATGCTTTCCGGACGCGAGCATCAGGTGATTACAGGAGTGTGTTTGGCGGTCAGTGGCCAGTCGTCGGTGGCCAGTGAAACGACGTTCGTTACCGTGAGTGAAATCACGGACAAAGATATCACCGACTACGTCGCCAGCGGCGAGCCTATAGACAAAGCGGGAGCCTACGCGATTCAAGGCATCGCTTCCCGCTGGATTTCTCGCATCGAAGGGGATTACAGCAATGTAGTGGGACTGCCGGTAGCGCTGGTATTTCGCATGTTGCGCGAGCGCGCTTGCGTGTGAGACAGAGCAAAAAGAGTTCTCGGTTCTTAGAAAATCCGCGGCTCTAATCCGCGGCTCTTAAGCTTTCACGAAATCCGGGAACTGAGAACTTTACGCGGTAGGACCCGATTGCGGTTTCGGCGGTTCTTTTCCCTTGTCATCCGGGTCTTTCATAGAAGTCTTGAAATTCCGGATGCCTTCGCCCAGCCCTTTACCTAAGTCGGCAAGCTTACTCGGCCCGAAGAGCAACAGCGCGATGCCAATAATCAACAGAATGTGCCACGGCGAAAATAGTCCTTCACCCATAAATCCTCCGGTTTCGTGCTCGAAGCCGCCGACCAGCCTCTGTGGAAATTCTAAGCTTCCCTGAAGCCGGAGTCAAAGAACTCCTCATTATGCCGCTTTGATCAATCCCGCAATGAGCGCGGCGCGGCGCGGCAACTCCGAGATCAGGATGTGCTCGTGCGGGGCGTGCGCTCCGTCGCCGACGGCGCCGAGGCCGTCGAGGGTTGGGATTCCAAGACCAGCAGTGAAATTCCCATCGGAGCCACCGCCAACCGCGGCTTCGCCGAGCTTCCATCCCAGCTCGCGCGCGATGGCGGAGGCCTGAGCATACAACGCTGCAACTCCGGCGGTGCGTTCCATCGGCGGACGATTGATTCCTCCGGTGATCTCGATCTTGCATTTGCGATTGAAGGGACGAAGGCTGCGCATCTTTTTATCGATTCCGGCCGCTTCTTTTATGCGCGCGATGCGAACATCGACCTGCGCCGCCGCTTCGGCCGGGACCACGTTGGTTCGCGATCCGCCGTTCACGATTCCGACGTTCACCGTCAATCCCTTCTTCAGATCAGTGAAGCTGGAAATTTTTTCGATTTGACGTGCCAGCTCAAGAATCGCGTTCGCTCCTTTCTGGAAATCGAGGCCGGCATGAGAAGCCTTGCCGGTAACTTTGACGAGGTATTCGCCAACTCCTTTGCGCGCGGTTTTCACGGCGCCCTGGAATCCATAGGCAGGCTCGAGCACGAGCACGGCCGCAACTTTTTTCGCCAGTGACTCGGTGATCGCGCGCGACGAGTCGCTGCCCACTTCCTCGTCGGAAACCAGGAGCACGGTGACGGGGCGCGGCAATCCACCATGCCAGTCTTTCTTATTCCAATCCTGCAGTGCGGCGAGCGCGTGCAGCATCAGGGCGATGCCGGATTTCATGTCGAGCACGCCGGGCCCAGTCAGTTTGTTATCCACGGCGCAGCAAGGCATGGTGGCGAGCGTGCCTAGCGGATAGACAGTGTCGTAATGGCCGAGCAGCAGCACCGGCTTCGCGGACTTGCCTGCGAAATCCACTTGCAGGTGACTGCCATAGTCGTTTACCTGGTGGAAGTGCACTTCGCCGCCGAGCTCGGAAAATTTATGTGCGACGGCCTCCGCAACGCGGTCCACGGCGGCTTTGTTGTCGCTGGGAGATTCGATTTCGACCAGTTCGCGGATGGTCGAGACAATCTCGTCGCGGCGCTCGTTGAAATAAGCAAGACGCCGCTGCGCTTCGGCACTGGAATGCGTATGTGCTTTTCTGGAAACCGAATTCACGTGCGACTGTCCCTCGGTGGCGGAAGCCATTTGCTAAGTTGGTGCGCTGACTTAGAGCTTCTTACTCTTAGCTCTTGGCTTTTGGCTTTTGGCTTCGAGCCGCGAGCTTTACTTCCCTCGTCTCTTGGACGTCCCCTAAGTCTCGCACGATCTAGATTTCAATAACTTAGGATCACTTTACACCTACAGCCGCCGTTGGGCTATCGCCTGCTTGTCATTATAGCTGCTGATGTCAACCAGGAGTTGTCGTTATTCGCCGCTAACGTCAGGGCCGCCGTTCGAATGCTTGCGGACGCGATGAAAGAGCATGGCAAGCGGTATGCATAGCAGCGATAGAAATCCCAGCAATCGAAAGTTGTCGGCATAAGCGAGCAGAGATGCCTGCTGCTGGATCATTCCGTAAACCATCCCGAGGGCCTTTTGATGAGCCGTGTAAGTGTCTATCCCTCCGAGGTGAAACTTTGTCTCCAGGCCATGGAGCATCTCCATCACCGCAGGATTTCCGGCCGTGACGTTTGCCACCAGATAACTCTGATGGATTTGAGAGCCGCGCACTAGAAAGGTAGTGACGCTCGCGATTCCGACGCTGCCTCCGATGTTACGCATTAAGTTATAGATGCCGGCCGCATTCCCGATTTCTTCATTGTGCAGCCTGCCCATGGCCATGGTGGTGAGGGGAACAAAGATGAAGCCGCTAGCGAAGCCATTGATTAGGTTCGGCAGGGCGACGGAACCCATAGAAATGCCGAGATTGATGTGACTCAGCAGCAAAGTGGAATAGCCAAGGATACCGAAGCCACACGCCAACAGTAGACGACTGTCGATAGAATTGACCAACATCCCTACCATAAGCATCGAGAGCACGGAGCCAATGCCGCGTGGAGTAACTGCCAAGCCACTGTCCAGCGCCGAATACCCCATCAAGGTTTGTAGAAATAAAGGCAGCATGGCCGTGACGCCATAGCAGGTTGCGGAAAAACTCGATTTGAAGATTTGAAGCGGACGGAGTACCCCGAAACTCTCTTGTTTCCACAGCACAACCTGATAAGAAGAAAGCATGCGTGGAAAAGACGAGCAGCAGTTG
>Ga0187888_1004255_pt1 | contig 10592 bp, 8 predicted proteins | sample June2016WEW_7_40_FD_132987 | JGI IMG/M metagenome (GOLD analysis project Ga0187888, IMG submission 132987) | Peatland microbial communities from SPRUCE experiment site at the Marcell Experimental Forest, Minnesota, USA - June2016WEW_7_40 | ecosystem: Environmental > Terrestrial > Soil > Wetlands... | reverse complement strand
TGACATGCCCTGTCTTCACGACGGAGAGATAGGTGCCCCCCTCTGGGAAATCGTCCTGGCCAGGTTTGTAGCCGGAAAACCCTGCGATGCATTAAGGTTTGTCCCGCGTGAGGGAAGAAACCTCGCCAGGAAAATCAGGGATGCTTGCTCGGCCATTGGTGGTTTTGCCTCAACCGCACCGCTAACATAGCTTTGCAAGCCGTAGACCAAACGCAACCATCAAAAAAGGGGCTTATGTTGAAATATGCAACAATATCCGTCCAGGTTTTCGGACATATCTGGCATGAAATTGGCCTTTATATGACACCATGCCTTATGGTCTATTTGTCATGGCTTTAATTGCACAGCTAGCCGCGAGTGCGCTGTTTTTTCCCCCTCGGCCCATCCTTTATGAATGGGCGCCTCTGATGGGACGGAACCATCCCTACAAACTGGGTCAACTCGCGCAGGCGTAGGGTGATTCTTCAGCGCGCGAAGAGGGAATCTGGAATAGCGTTCGGTTGCATGTTATTCTCCTGTTCCCCATCCCGTGCCACAGGAGATGGCGACATGATTGTAACAGTCACGTTAAATCCGGCCATTGACAGAAGCCTCACGGTTCCGCGCTTTGAGGTTGGCAAGACCAACCGAGGAGAAGTGAGGCGAACCGACGCTGGCGGCAAAGGAATCAACGTCGCCAAAGCAGTGAAGCAATTTGAAACAAAAGTTTGCGCGCTGGGGTTTGTGGCGGGAAGCAACGGCCACTTCATCCTCGAGACGCTCGCCGCCAACGGCATTCCCGCGGACTTCACGAGCGTCCCGGGTGAGACGCGCGTGAACCTGAAAATCCACGATCCCGTGTACAGGACAGAAACCGAACTCAACGAACCCGGCTTTCAAGTGCTTCCTGAACACCTGGAAGCGATGAAACAAAAGATCAGAGAATATGGCCCCCGTTGTGACGTGATGGTCTTTTCCGGAAGCCTGCCGCCCGGAGCCCCGCCCGAGACATTTGCAGAACTCATCACCATTGCAAGAGCTTTGGGGGCAAAGTGCATGCTAGACACAGCAGGACCCGCTCTGAGGCACGGACTCGAAGCCAAACCCCTTTTGCTCAAGCCTAATCGGGCTGAAGTTGAAGAATTGCTTCAAGTGCGATTGAGGACCCGCCGCGAACTGGCCGAGGCAGCCCGCAAATTGCTTGCAATGGGCGCCGACGAAGCGGTGATTTCCCTGGGGGCTGAGGGTGCGATCGCGGCTACCAAGCAGGATCTGCTATCGGCCCGCCCCCCAGCCGTGGCCCCGCGAAGCAGCGTCGGAGCCGGCGATGCCATGGTGGCAGCCTTGGCTTATGGAGAAGTGAAACACCTTTCATTTCGCGAGTCATTCCACCTCGCCATGGCTGCCAGTGCCGCAGCGGTGACGATGGAAGGGAGCAAGGTGGCCGATCTTGCGCTCATCCAAAGTTTGATTCTCCTGGTTCAGATGGAAGATGTCGGGTGAAGCAGTCAGGAGTCAGGAGTCAGGAGTCAGTTGTCCCGCCACGACGGGTCAGTCGTCAGTTGTCAGTTGAGAGAACGGGGCTAGGGCAATTTTAGATTTTGGATTTTGGATTTTGGATTGCCCCCATCCGCCACCCCCTGCCTCCCGCTTGCTGCACGCCTTCGGTCTTCCTCCTGACTTCTGTCTTCTGGCTCCTGAATTCTGTAGGTGGGGGAAACACTCCGACTGCCCCCTGCCGACTGCATACTGCCCACCTTCTGTCTTCTTCCTTCTTCCTTCTTCCTTCTTCCTTCTTCCTCCTTCCTCCTTGCTTCTTCCTTCTGCCTTCTGATTTCTAATTTCTGCCTCCTGCTTTTCAATGGCCCGATCACCCAATGACCCGATGGCTCAATGCTTTGATTCACCATTCATCATTCGCTTCGTCCCTTCTTGCCGCTTGACTCATGGCCGCGCAAAACCTACACTCAGCGCGAGGGAAAGTTTCATGGGTCTGACGTACATCCAAGCGAGCATTGCCAATCCCGCGAGGCCTCGGCGCAGCGCGCGGCTCAAGTTCCTCGTTGACTCCGGCGCAATGTATTCAGTAGTTCCGGCGCCCGTGCTTCAGCGCTTGGGTATCAAGCCCGGCAAGACCAAGAGTTTTATTCTTGCGGATGGCACTGAAATCAAGCGGTCCCTCGGACAGGCTCTGTTTCGTATGAAGGGGGAGGAGGGTGCCTCTCCGGTCATCTTCGGAGAGAAGGGCGACAGCATTCTGCTGGGCAGTATTTCGTTGGAGGTTTTGGGTTTTATCCTCGATCCCTTCAAGCGCGAACTGAGGCCATTACCCATGATCTTGGCTTCGCATCGGCCCGATTGGAACCAAGCCCTGCTTTCCCCCCAGTCCCTAGCCCCCAGCCCCTAGCCTCCAACACCTAGCCCCTGCCCTGCTGACTCCTGACTTCTGATTTCTGATTTCTGACTTCTGTTTTTCAATGGCCCGATCACCCGATGACCCGATGGCTCAATGCTTTAATTCACCATTCATAATTCGTCATTCATAATTGCCGTTCTTTCCCCCTTGCCTTGCCCTCCGATTAGCTGTATACCGGAATGGTAACGTGGCGGTTATACACCCGGACTACGCGTCGCCATTGCCCGGTTGTCCGCGAGCGCCATGTTGTGAGAGCGAGGCTTGTTCCACACGTTGCGTGCGTGACTGTTTACATGCCAGCCGTGGCTGATTAACGGTAGGGGCCGATGTCCAACGACATACTGAACTCTCAAAATCTGCAGACACTCGTGACAAAAGTTGAGGAGGCAGCTCGCTCAAGCGAAGAAGGGGTGAAACACTTCATCGAGCCGGCGCGGGGCACGCTGCGTAGGGCTGTCAATAGACGACATCACATTGTCTTTGGGCGACGTGGTTCAGGAAAATCTAGCTTGCTTAGGAAGGGCGGGGCAGACCTGACAACGGGTCGCCGCCCGATCGCGTATGTGAACCTGGAAGCCTTCAAGGGGCACAGTTATCCTGACGTCCTCCTAAGCGTCCTGATTTCCACTTTTCAGGAGTTCAAGCAGTGGATCGAAACAGCCGCCGTGAATCCAGCACACAAAACATCCTTCTGGGATAAGCTGTTTGGGACGAAACCGGCACGCCCTGCCTTCAACCGCAGGGCAAGCGCTCTGCTCGCCGTTAAGCTTAAAACCCAGATCGAAGAGTTGCAAACACAGTTGCATGCAGTTGAGGACGCACACCTGAAGATTATCAGGTCAGTGCAAGAGCAGGACAGCAGCGGACTTAAGGCCGGCGCCGGAATGAAGGCTGAGTGGGTTTCCGCGTCCTTCGAAGCCTCGACCAGCTCGGCCAAGGCCCGGCGAGAGGAGGCGGAGGAACAGTACAGACGGAGCAAGATAGACTTCCTGCACCGCCATATTATGGATTATCAGCAATTGTTTCGTGACATGTCTGTCCTTTCGTCAGGAGATTCCTACCTGTTCCTAGACGACTTGTACCACATCAGGCGGGCCGACCAGCCTCAGGTCATCGACTACTTCCATAGGATCGCGAAAGACCATGGTCTGTGGCTCAAGATCGGGACAATTCGCCATCGAACCGACTGGTACTATCACGGGAACCCTCCGATTGGGGTCAAGCTAGGTGATGATGCGGACCAGATCGATCTCGACATTACCTTGGAGAAGTACTCCGTTGCCAAAGAATTCTTACTCAGGATTCTCAGTAATTTTGCGAAGGAGTGCGCTCTCAGCGTTAGCGATCTAATGACAGACGGCGCAGTAGATCGACTGGTCTTAGCAAGCGGCGGCGTGGCCAGGGATTTCTTATCGGTTTTCCGAATGTCGGTCGAGGTCGCACGAGAGCGCACTGGGTCGAGCGCCCAAGGCGGAGACAAAATTAACGCCGAGGACGTCAACGTCGCCGCAGGCGAATATGATGGTCCCAAGCGGGAGGAGTTCAAGAAAGACACTCCGGAGGACGACCAGAGCCTCGATGAGGAGTTCCAGACCATTCGGAATTTCTGCCTGGAAGAAGCCAACTCGAACTGTTTCCTCTTGGGGAAGGACGCCAAAGGGAGCGAGGTCGCTCTGATTCACGAGCTGGTCGACCTCAAGTTACTTCACCTGGTTCGGTCACGTGTCACGGTCAGCGGTAGGCCCGGAAAAATCTTCGAGGTGTACATGCTTGACCTGAGCCAATACGCCGGTGCTCGGAAGCGGCGGGGCTTGGAAATGATCGAATTCTGGAAGCCAGGGGGCCAAGAAAGCCTAAGAAAGGCGTCCTTAATCTACAATATCACATCCAAGCAGGCCTACGGCTCGCAATAGGCGACAGCCAGGAAGAAAGCAGGGGGCAATCGCAACCGCAATCGGGTAGCCACGGTCAGTGCGGTTTTGACCGTGGGTTCTTCCCTCGGTGGCGAAGGCATAGCCTGTTGGAACGGCTTCACGTGAGTCCCATGCTGTAAGGGGTGGTGAAGATGCTGGAAGATCGCTGGTGGTAGAGTTCCAACAATTTTCCTTTGGAAAATGTAACAGTTGCGGCGCGCCCCATCCACATTGACTACGTGCGGTTAAAGTTGGGGCATAGGGCATGACAAAAGCCCACGGTCAGGACTGGATTGTCCGTGCCTGCCCGCTGGCGTTGAGGGTGGGGGAAGTGCTTTAATGCAAACATCCCAAGAAGTGGGATGTCCAACGCGCGAACCGCCTATCGGGGCAGAATGTTGGTTGAAACCGTGCATCCGGACAAAAATCTACGAGACCTCGATCTGAATGGTCTCTTTCAACGCCTGACGGTCGCCTATTCGGACCTGTCTTCCCCGCCTAAAACGGCGCTGGAGCACCTCAACTCTGAACTTGAACGCGCTCGTCGAAAAGAGGACACACTTATATACATCGCAGCAATTAGTGCGGCGGTTAGCGTCTTCGCGATCTTTCCGGTGTTGTTGGTGGGAGGATTTCGGCTTGTAAGATCTGTTGAGCCAGTGGTCGAGCACCTACTCCGCCAGAGGAACTACTTAGTTTCACACCCTGAGATGGGTTTCGCCGCTGCCGCAGCCAGCTTTTCAGCCAGCTTCTACACATTGGTGCTGCACCAGCGCTTAGCGCGGCATTTGGCGGGGCGGTTTCCTCGTTTAGGACTTTGGACGCCGCGAGACATTGATCGGACAGGGTTGCCCTTTATTTTTCTTGCTGTGCTCCTCAACTACGCCGCCCTGGGTGTAGGTCTGTTGTTCCTGTGTAGTTACTCAGCCCCTGGAACCCCATGGACTACCTGGGCAGTGACCGCCTGGATGTGCGTCCCTCTTCCTGTGACTAGTTTGGTGCCGTCCTACCTCCTGATGTTCGTTTTTACCTATCCCCACATCAGATATGAGCTGTACGATGACGCGCCGCAGGCGACGCTTTTGCGAGAATTGCTCCTACTCCTCGATTATCTACAAGATATCGCAGACTCGGGTAGTGTATCGAGCGAGCGTAGGCGAACTATAATGCGGCGCATCGGCAGGATAGCTGACATGCTTCGACGCCTGTGCAGTACCAAGGGCACCCGACACACATCGGTGGTGGGTGTCTATCGGCGAATTTGTCAGGCGGCTGACCACTTCTTGGCTCTATCGAGCTGCGTTGCCTTTCCAAGGGAAGATACTCTGCCGGAACTGAAACGCAACGTCGTCACCTATGCAAACATCGTCGCTGGGGGAACCTATGACGCGCTTCCGACGAGCGAGGCTGGCGAATCTGAGGGATTAACAAAGGGCTCGCATCGGATGGCTATGTGGCGCCGAGCCGGCGGCTTACTGGGACTTTTCCTAGTTGTAGCGTTGCCGCTCGCGGTCTACGCAGAACTCGTGACACATTTCCGTGTCGAGATCCCAGCAAACCTCGACCCGACCGCTGGGGTGGTTTACTCAGGCTGGGTCGCGTTATGCCTCCTTGCTTACATCGATAAGCTGGCACCTGATGCAAAGGCCGCCCTGATAGACGTGATCAAGCTCGTCTTCAGGCGTTGAGCGGGTAGCCACGGTCAGCGCAGTACTGACCGCAGGCTGGCGCAGACCTTTCAGTTTAGGTCTGTGCACTGAAAGTGCAATGAACGCGAACGTCGCATACGCCAAGGGTCCGCGCCAGCGCCGTGCGCCAAGGAGGACCGTCTGTGACCGAAGAGAAAAAAGGGCCTTCGGAGCCGACATTGACGCAGCGGGTAGCCACGGCAGGGACTGTGTACCGCGGGCTTTTCCTTTAAGGGAATCGCGGTTAGTTTAAGGCGCGAGCTGACCGTCGTTACAAAAAAAGGGGGCGGTCTTCGAGGCGCAGCATCCCGTGTGCAGGCAACGTGTCCTGATGAAGGAGGCGAAATGCAGGAAGCAAGAGCCGGGCAGCGTCGAAGGATAGATCTCCCGCAGTACCCAAAGGCCTTTGTTGCAGCAGCCAGGCTTGCAAAGGAACGGGACCGGGTATTCGTAGCAATGCCATTTGAGGACGAACACCCGCGTATTTTGTGGAGAGTCATTCAGGGTGTCTGCAATATCCGTGGCTTGAACCTGCGCAGGGCTGACAGTTCCTCGTACCCAGATCTGATCGTCGCCGACATTCTGGAAGAGATCGAACGAGCCGAAATTGTCGTTGCGGATTTAACGGGTCTGAATCCCAATGTGCTTTACGAGCTGGGCATAGCCCATGTGCGCTGCGATTCTGTGATTTTACTCTGTCAGAAGGGGCAGAGGCTTCCATTTGACCTAGCTTCCTTTCGAGTCATTTTCTTCGACTTTTCATCCATTGATGGACAGGTCGCCTTTGCGGACCGGCTAGGCAGAACGTTGGATGAGATAAGGGTCATCGGGCCGCCTACTACCATTCAGTCAGTCCTCGAAAGGACGAGGCTTGTTATCAGCGACCTGCAAACCCTCGCAAGCCGACCTGATGATGAACTATCTAGGGAGGTCGTTTGGTATAGCGGCTTTCTGTCTTCTTTTGCGATCAGCGCCGAAGAGCCCTTTCCTCCGGAAGAAGAGGAATACCAAAAAGCGCTCATGCAAGAGAAGGATTCTCTTCTGGCGTTAGCTCGCCGGGGCTGTGTTATTCGATGCATAATCACGCCCCCAAGCCCAGACGCCCTGCTGCGTGGTAAATTGGATATCGCTTATTGCCGAGTGAAGGCCCTACTGCAGTTCCTCATGAGCCACGATGAGACGTTGAAGAATATTGAGTGGGCAGTCTCCCCCTTCCGGCAGAAGAGCCTTTACCTGATAGGCCACGTCTCACTGTACGAAGGATATAAGAGAGGGTTTCAGCGCGGATTCGGCCTCACTTTGCGCCAGACCGGGCTTGATGCCATCAATGCTTGCATTTCTTTATACGAAGTCTTGTTTGAATATCAGTCTACGTATACTCTCGCAAACTTTGGTGTGGGCGAATTGGACGACCGACGGGAAGCGCTCCGCTTGTCAACCATCAAATGCCTCGAGGGCTCACTTGAATTCCTGCGCTCGATTCTTGAGCGCGAGCGGCCCGAGGCATCCGCCACGTGCGGAACGGCCGATGATCCGCTGTAGGCCGCGCGGAAAATGGACATCCCGGAGCAGCCTGATGAAAACAGTAGGCAGCAACAGAACAGGCTCAGGCGCAATCACGGCTGAGGTTTTTCGCCGGCTGGCGCAGAGCGCAGTTCTGCAGCCCACAGACAAGACTGAAATCAGGCGAGCCGATCCATGCTCAGAACCCACGAATTATTGAGGTAGCAAGGCAGCGCAGACCTGTTCTGTAGGTCTGCGGCTCCTATTGTATTCGGCCGGGCGCATCGGTAGAATCCCGGCATGTCGCGCTTGCGGAGCCTGGTGCCCCCGGACGGCTATTCCTTCGTAACCCGCAATTTGCAGCAAGCGTAGCGCGGACCTGTTTTGTAGGTCCGCGGCTTTTCGTGCCCACCAGCGCACGTTGGCTCGGTTGACCATTGCCTCCACACGGCATCGCGCGTAGATTGATCGCATGTCAAAGTTGCGGCGCCCGTTCCTTTATGACCGCTATATCTTCGTGACCGTGAATTTGCTGAGATCGAGACGCAAGCTGGAGGAACGCGATTTCGGACGGTTGGCGATTTCACTGGCGCGGATGCGCCAAAAGCAGCGATTTGCACTGACGGCCTGGGTGTTTCTGCCCGATCACTGGCACGCCATCATTTACCCACCCCATCCGTTGAGCATCGCGAACGCAATGAGTGACCGCAGCGCAGACGTCCGCCCTTGGCGTCTGCATTGCAATGCCGTAGGTTCTTGTTTTTTTAGCAAGGATCTTCAAGCACTTCGTAGGGCCGAACGGCGTTCGGCCCAGGGCCAGCGCCGCTGGCCCCTACACGTTTGGTTACAGCTCCGCCGCGCTGTGCCACACTTGCTTCCTTCACCGGAAACATACAGAATTGTCAACGCCAAGCGAGAACGTCATGAAAACCCTTATCATCGGCAGGGGTGTGGTCGGAACGATTTACGGCTTGGCCTTGTCCAAGGCAGGCATTGATGTCACCCATGTCGTGCGCAAGGAGGGGCTTCCTAGCACCGACACCTTGGACCTGCTGGACTTGCGGCCCGGCTACCCGAAAAACACCCGGGTGACGTATGCTGCCAAGACAGTTGGGCAGATCAGCCCTTTAGACGGCTTTGACCTCGTGATTGTCGCTACCAAGCACTACCAGGCGGCTGAGGCCATCCGCCAATACTTGCCCGGTGCACTTGGCGCCACTTTTCTACTGTTCACCGCTAATTGGGATGGAACGGGGGAGATTGACCGCCTTCTGCCGCGATCTTCTATCCTTTGGGGTTATTCCGCCGCCAGTGGTGGCCCCGATGCTCAACGTATCCTTATCGCAACCGTGACCCCTACGGTGCGCTTCGGAATGTTGGAAGGCTCCGATGCGGAGAAATTCAGGGCCGTGACGGGATTGCTCCAACGCGCAGGTTTCACCTTGGACATTAAACCCAACATCATCGAATGGCTGTGGGCACACCATGCTATCAATGCTGGCACTATAGGAATCGCCCTCTGGGCAGGAGGGATCGCCGAAGCGACCCGGAGTTTCAAGACCTTGAAGCTGGGGGCGTTGGCCATCCGGGAAGCATTGCATGTGGTTGCGGCCCGTGGCGTCGACCTAGGGCGTTATCCCGACGCGAGAAGTATTTTGAATATGCCTGCCTGGCTTGCGGGCCTTGCCGCTATTTATGCCATTCGATTCACTGAAAAGGGTCGACGCCTTCTCAGGGCGAGTCACTTCGCCTATAGCCCGGAGGAAATGAAACGCTATTACTTCGATGTGCTCAACACCGGAGAGAACCTGGGCGTGGCTATGCCGCACTTGTCCGCGCTTCGCGAAAAGGTCGAACGTTATCCAGAGGTGTAGCGCAGACCTGTTTTGAAGGTCTGCGGTTCGTCCCATGTTGACAACAAAAAGCCGCGGACCTATAAAACAGGTCCGCGCTACACTTGCTGCGGTTCGTCCCATGTTGACAACAAAAAGCCGCGGACCTATAAAACAGGTCCGCGCTACTTCAGGAGGGATGCATGAAAGCTACGGAAGCGGAAAGATTGGGTAAAGCCGTTATGCTTGGGGCGCTGATGGTTGCCATGATGCTCGCGCCCGGCCGGGCTTGCGGGGAGGGGACGATGGGCGCCGCGCCGGTGCGTTATGTCGCCAATTTGCGCCTGTGGGTCCTCACGACCGAGCAAACCTCCTATGTGATGGGGCTCAATGAACGCGACGAGCTGCAAACGCTCTACTGGGGAGGGAAGCTCGAGAGCGACCATGACCTTTCCGCCGCGCGCCTGCACCCTGAACACGCCTCCTTTGATTCTCAGGAAACCATGAGCAATCTTGAATACCCGGGATGGGGCGGCCGGTATTACAACGAGCCCGCCTTGAAGGTGACGCTGGCATCGGGCGTCCGTGACTTGAGGCTGAAATACGCCAGTCACGAGATCCGCGGCGACATGCTGGAAATCCGCCTGAAGGATATTCAATATGACCTGTTCGTGAAACTCACCTACAAGGTATTTCCTAAAGGAGATATCATCCGCAAGCAGGCGGAAATTGAGAATCGGACGCTGCAGGTCGTGACCGTGGAAAGCGCGCAGTCGGGGGTCTGGTACGTGTCCGCAGGGGAGGGATATCGGCTCACCTATCTCACCGGGCGCTGGGCGGGCGAAACACAACTGGTGCGGGAACCCCTTCATCCCGGCGAGAAGGTGCTGGAAAGCCGCCGCGGCAACACCAGCCACCAATTGAATCCCTGGTTCGCCATCGACGAAGGGGGAGAGGCCGACGAGGAACACGGCCGCGTGTGGTTCGGCGCCCTGGGCTGGAGCGGCAACTGGAAACTGGTGGTGGAAGACACGCCTGCCGCCCACCAAGTGCGGGTGACCGGCGGCTACAACGACTTTGACTTCGCTTGGCCGCTCAAACCGGGCGAGAGCCTGAGCACGCCGCCTTACTACGCCGGCTTCAGCAGTCGCGGGTTCGGTGAAGCCTCGCGGCTGATGCACCGTTTTGAGCGCAACCAAATTCTTCCCGACCACGCCCATCCGCATGTGCGGCCGGTGCTCTACAACTCCTGGGAGGCAAC
>Ga0187888_1004253_pt1 | contig 10595 bp, 7 predicted proteins | sample June2016WEW_7_40_FD_132987 | JGI IMG/M metagenome (GOLD analysis project Ga0187888, IMG submission 132987) | Peatland microbial communities from SPRUCE experiment site at the Marcell Experimental Forest, Minnesota, USA - June2016WEW_7_40 | ecosystem: Environmental > Terrestrial > Soil > Wetlands... | reverse complement strand
TTGGAGAACTGATCATGCCAATGGGGATTTTGTTCTGGGTCTTGATGATTCTCTGGCTCATTTTCGGAATTCTTTCCGGGTCAATTGGGTCGGGGTGGGCCTTCTGGGGTGGCCATGCTCTTACTTTCGTTCTCTTTGCCCTATTGGGCTGGAAGTGTTTCGGGAACCCAATCCAGGGGTGAGCTATGATGCTCGAAGAGATTGGGAAGCAACACAATCTTAAGGGAACGAGGCGGTACTTCGTATGAAGATGACAAAGGATCAGCCAGTATTCCTGAGAGGATTTCTACTCGATATTCTTCGGGAATTCACCTGTTTAGGGATGCGCGATCTCTTTGCGGATTGTGAAATCAAACGATCAGCCGATCAATCGGTCTATCTTGAATTGGAGAATTGATCATGCCAATGGGGATTTTGTTCTGGGTCTTGATGATACTCTGGCTCATTTTCGGAATTCTTTCCGGTGGGTCGGGGTGGGCATTCTGGGGTGGTCATGCTCTTACTTTCGTTCTCTTTGCCCTATTGGGCTGGAAGTGTTTCGGGAGACCAATTCAGGGGTGAGCTATGATACTCGCAGAGATTGGGAAGCAACACAATCTTCAGGGAACGAGGCGGTACTTCGTATGAAGAATAGCATGAGCGCGATCTCTAACGGCCCCTCCGCCGGTCAGGGCGAGCGGGCGCGCCGGGCCGCGATCCGACGCGACGGGCCCCGGGACGCCGAGTTCCTGCGCCGTTGCGGGTGGGAGATCGGGGAGCGGCGGGCAGCCGAGCGGTACGCGCCCCCGGTCAACCACGTCGGTCTGGCCATGGTCGACCCCACGCAGGGATTCATCCACTGGCATATGTTGCCCGAATGGGTTGAGCAGGCCCGCGAGCGGTCCCGCGACTCGTGGCAGCACTGCCGGATGGTCGTGCGGCTGTACGATGTCTCCTACATCCACTTCACCGGGCTGAATGCCCACCGCATCCGGGACCTCCCGCTCCCCGCGCTGTGCGGGCACCTGTTCTTCCCGATGCCGGGGGGCGCGGGGACCTGGCAACTGGCGGAGGTGGGCTTCCTGCTCCGCAATGGCGAGTTCCTCCCCGCGGCGCGGTCGACGGTCGCGCAGTTCGCACGCGACTCGGCCTCGCCGCACTGCGACCACACCGCCCTGCTGGTGGACCACGAGCGGAACGTGGAGGAGGTCGGCAACGTCTGGGACCAGGAGAAGTTCCTGGCGGAGCGGAACGCGCCGCGGCTTCGCTCGCCCTTGCGGATCGGGTCCTTCGCGTTCGAGTCGCTGGCCTCGGGTCAGGATACCGAGCTGGCCCGGTTCGTCTCCGAACTGGCCGCCGCCCAGTGCGCCCTCGGCCACGAGGTCCACGTGTTCGTCCCCGCCGCCGGCGAGTTCACCGCGGACTTGATGCGCGGGGGCGTACATTACCACCCGCTGCGCGTCGCTCCGACCGGGAGCTGCCTGGAGGCCGCGCGCGAATTCGCGCTGTCCGCCGCGCATGCCCTCGACGGGTTCCCCCCGTTCGACCTGATCAACTTCCACGAATGGATGACCGGGTACGCGGGCTGGTATGGGACGCGGCCGGCGGTTGCCGCACTCGGCTCGATCGAGGCGATCCGCCGGGGCGACACGCCGCCCACCGAGGAATCGCAGGAGATCGAGCAGGTCGAGCGAGAGGTGGCCCAGTCGGCGCGGTGCCTGCTGGTGCCCCACGGGCTCTGGTCGCGGGCCCTCGAGGAGCTGGGGCCCGACCCCGCGCGGCTGCACGGGTTCTCGATGGAGGGCCGGCCGCCCGACGAGTGGGAGGCGCCGCTCGACTTCGGGGAGGTCAAGATGCAGGTCGGGATCGGCCCGCTCGACCGGATGCTCCTGTACGTCGGGCCGCTCGAGCACGCGGCCGGGGTCGACCTGATGGTCGATGCCCTGCCCGTCGTCCTGCAGCGGATGCACAACGTCCGCCTCGCCTTCGCGGGCACTGGGAACCTCGCGGGCGCGCTCGACTCCCGCGCCCACCAGCTCGGGGTGGCACACGCCGTGCGCCTGCTGGGCCACGTCGAGCCCTGGCAACTGTCGCGGCTGCTCCGCGCGGCGGAGGCGCTGGTGCTGCCGTCGCGCTACCGGGTCCCGTTCGACGACGCCGTGGTGGACCTCGCCCGCAAGGCCGGCCGCCCAGTGATCACAACGCACGGGGGGCCGGCGCACCTCGTGCGCCATGAAGAGAATGGCGTAATTACGTATGACAATCCCGGCTCGATGGTCTGGGCCATGGACCGCGTCTTGGGCGACCCGGCCCAGGCGGAGCGGATGGGGCGCAACGGCCGGCGCCACGAGACCAACGCCCCGAGCTGGGACGATGCGGCCCGCCGCTACTTCGAACTTTGTGTCCAGTGTATCCCCGAACTGACCGTGAGGCGCGGATCGACGGCCGCCGTATAATCAGCGCCCGTCATCTTCCGTAAGGGAGAGAACCAGCTCATGAGCACCGCGACTGTTAACGCGACCCTAGACGCCGCGGCCGACGACGTCCTCGCCGCCCCGATTAGCGCACCCGAGCACGAGGACGACCGTCCCGGGGGGCAGGCCGTCTTCGCGGCCTTCTGCTACGAGGATCCCGACAGCTTCATCGGCCGGTACGTCAGCCAGACGGTCGCCGATCTGGCCGAGAACGGGACCACCGTCTACCTGTTCGCGCGCAGACACTTCCCGGTGGAAGAGCCGGGCGTCCGCACTCACGCGGTCGGCGAGTGCGTCGGCGAGAGCATGCTCGGCTCGGTCCAGGAGTTCACCCGCCGCGCCGCCAACGCCTTCCTGCGCCAGTTCCCCGCGGGGACGGAGGGGGTCACCCTCCTGGGCTACGAATGGTCGGCCGTGCCGACCCTGTCGCTCCTGCACGCACTCCGCGACCTCCCGGCGGTCGCGTCGTTCCACTCCCTCGAGTGGGAGCGCAGCGACATGAGCGGCGAAACCAGCTGGCAGATCGGCGAGATCGAGCTGGCCGGGCTCCGCGAGGCCCGGACCATCCTGGTCCACCGGGCGTCCACCGCGAAGATCGCGCGGCGCCGGCTGCCCGAATGCGCCGGCCGGATCGCGGCGGCGCAGGAGTTCTTCACCTGCGGCGGTCCCGGGGCTGAACCCGAAACGTTGCGGGCGGTTCACCGCGTCGATCAACACTGACCCCTTTATTAGTGAGATTCATATTTTATGAGCATAACAATCGCTGAGAGAAATGAAACGATCGCTGAGAGGAATGAAACGGTGGTGGCCCTGGAAGATGTTGAAACGAAACAAACGGTGGTGGCCCTGGAACTTGAAGATGAGGCCACCGACTACCTCGCCGACCAGGGCACCGGACACGACGCGCCGGCCCAGGCCCACCCGAGCCGCCTCGGCGAGTATCTCCGCACGCCAGACCCCGCCGACACGGCCGACCGCCCCGAGGGGGGGCCGGCCCTCGCGGTCTTCTGCTACGAGGACCCCGACAGCCTCGTCGGCCAGTACGTGAGCTGGGCCGCCGGCCTGGTGGCCGCGCGCGGGATCCCCGTCCACCTGTTCGGGCGCCGGCCGTTCGCGGAGGGCGCGCCGGGCGTCCACAACCACGCGGTCGGCGACTGCGGCGGCGACGACCTGCTGGGCTCGGTTCGGGAGTTCACCCGCCGCAATTGTGACGCCTTCCGCCGCGCGTTCCCCTTGGGAGTGGCGGGTGTCACCCTCCTGGCGCACGACTGGTCCGCCGTCCCGGCCGCGCTGACCCTGAAGGCGATGCACGGCCTCGAGGTGCTCGTCGAGTACCATTCGCTCGAATGGCAGCGCACCGACGTCGGGAGCGAGACCGCCCGCCAGATCGCCGAGATCGAGCTGGCCGGGCTCCGCGAGGCCCGGACCATCCTGGTCCACCAGGCGTCCACGCGCGACTGCGCCCTCAGCGTGCTGCCTGAGTGCGCCGGGCGCCTCGAGGACGTCCGGATGCCGTTCCCCGTCCACCTGTTCCGGAACGACCTCGACCCGGGCGCGGTCAAGGGACGGTTCCAAGTCGGGCCGATCGACCCGACGATCGTGTACGTCGGCGACCTGGCCGCGGCGTACGGGGCCGACTTGCTGGTCAAGGCCATGCCGGCGATCCTCAAGAACCACACGCAGGCGCGGCTGGTCATCGTGGGGAATGGCCCGGAGTACTGGCCGATGCGCGTGTACTCGCGCTACCTGCTGCTCGACCACGCCATCCGGTTCGCGAGCGACGTCCAGGGCCAGGCGCTCTTCGAGTTGATCCAGGCCGCCGACATCGTCGCCGTCCCGAGCCGGGAGCCGACTCCGTGGTGGCCGATCCTCGCCGCCTGGGCGGCCCGGCGGCCGGTCGTGGCCAGTCACGAAGCGGCCGTCCCCCTCCTCGAGCACGATCACGACAGCATCCTGGTCTACCCGAACGAGGGGAGCCTCGTCTGGGGCATTGAGCGCTTGCTGTTCGACCTGGACCTCGGCCGCACGATCGCCCGCCGGGGTCACGAGAAGTTACTCGAGCGCTTCGGCGAGAACGTCATCGCCGAGCAGATCACGGACCTTATGCGGGTCACTTCGGCCTGAGGGCCCGTCGAGGGCGCTCAAGCGATCGGACCGCACCACGCCGCGCAGTGAGGAAGCCCAATCAGCCCTCCCCTGGAGGGGGGGCTGGGTGGCAGGCGTTTTTCCAGGAGAGCCCAGGTTCTCGGGGGGCTCTGACCGACACGGCCCCGAGCCCTACGGAGGTGACGAACATGACGACCCCGAGCTCGACCGAAGAGCGTGACGACCCGCTGCCCGCGCTCCTGGCCGCTTGCGGCCAGGAGCACGCCCTGCGGTGGTGGCCCGAACTGACCCCGTCCCAGCGGCAGCGCCTCCATCAGCAACTGGCGGGCATCGACCTGGAGCAGTTGCAGCGCCTGTTCCGCCAGACCGACCCCGCCGCGACCCCGGACCAGGCCGTGCGGCCGACCCCCGTGTTGCGGCTCGCCAGGACGTTCGAGGATCGCGAGCGGGACTGGCGGGCGCGTGCCTGGGGCGAGCCGTGCGGCCGGAGTGCAGGGTCCATTCCCTCGTCAGACTCCGAGTGGCCGGCCGGCCGAAACGCCTTTTCCTCACCACGCAGGGAGCACACATGCCACGCGGATATCTTCTGTTGATCCTCCACGCCCACTTGCCGTACGTCCGGCACCCCGAGTTCGACCGCTTCCTGGAGGAGCGCTGGTTCTTCGAGGCGGTCACGGAAACGTATGTGCCTTTGATCAAGTTCCTCGACCGCCTGAGGGCCGAGGGCGCGCCGTTCAAGCTGACACTCTCGGTCTCGCCGCCGCTGGCGAACATGATGGAAGACCCGCTCCTCCGCGAGCGGTGCGTGCGGCACTTCGACACGCTGGTCGAGCTGGCGGAGCGCGAGATCGAGCGGACGCGGCAGTGGCACGATGTCAACTTCCTCGCCACGATGTACCGGAACATCTTCGAGGACTCGCGCCGGACCTTCGTGGAGCGGTGCCAGACTCGGCTGGTCTCGGCCTTCCGGGACCTCGCCGAGTCCGGGCACCTGGAGCTGATGACCTGCGCCGGCACACACGGCTACCTGCCGCTGCTCAACTCCGAGCCGGCCACCGTGCGGGCGCAGGTGCTGTCGTCCATGCACGAGCATCAGCGGATTTTCGGGTCGCCTCCGGCGGGGATGTGGGTTCCGGAGTGCGCCTTCTATCCCGGCCTCGACGAGCTTCTGGCCGAGGCGGGGGTGCGCTACTTCGTGGTCGACTCGCACGCGGTCGAGCACGCCGACCCACGGCCGCTGTTCGGGATCAACGCCCCGCTGTACTGCCCCTCCGGGGTGGCCGCCTTCGGGCGGCATCCGACGACGTCCAAGCTGGTCTGGAGCAACAAGGTCGGCTACCCGGCCGATTACAGCTACCGCGAGTATTACCGCGACATCGGCCTCGAGCTCGACCAGCACTACCTCGAACCCTACCAGTACGCGCAGGGGGTCCGGACGCCGGTGGGGATCAAGTACTACCGGATCACCGGGCCGGGGCCGGACAAGCACTTGTACAACCCGGACCGGGCCCGGGACACCGCCGAGCGCCACGCGCGGGACTTCGTGGACCGCTGCCGCGATCAGGCCGTGCGCGCCAGCTCGCGGATGCCGGTCCCCGCGGTGCTCGTCTCGCCCTACGACGCGGAGCTGTTCGGCCACTGGTGGTTCGAGGGCCCGCAGTGGATCTATTATATCCTCCGCGAGCTGGCCCACGGCGGGCCGCTCGCGGCCGGGACGCCGGGCGAGTACCTGGCGGCGCACCCGGTCCAGCAGCGCGCGATGCCGGCGCCCAGTAGCTGGGGGCGCAACGGCTACAGCGAACACTGGGTCAACGCGAAGACCGACTGGATGTGGCGCCCCCTGCACGAGGCCGCCGCCCGGATGACCCGGGCGGTGCAAGCCTACGGCGCCGGAGGCGACCCACAGTCCGCCGACGCCGCCAGCCTGGAGGAGCGGGCCCTCTGCCAGGCGGGCCGCGAGTTGATGCTCGCTCAGAGCTCCGACTGGCCCTTCATCATCACCAACGGCACCACCGAAGAATACGCCCGGCGCCGCTTCAACGACCACCTCCACCGCTTCCACGAGTTGCTGAACTCCCTGGAGCACCGGAACATCGACGCCCCGCAACTGGAGGCCCTGGAGTACATGGACGCGATCTTCCCGGAACTGGATTACCGGTTCTTCGCCCCCGCGGGAGGAGCCACTTGCGCCTGATTCCCGCAAGATAGGTATAATTCCCGCAAGACAGGTAGTGGACGCCGGACGGCAGACACGGGGTCAATGGGGCCCCGGGCTTCGCCTTGCCCCATCCCTCAGTGGCCCTCCGTCATCGGCCATTCGTCGTTTGCCCTGAGGGTTTCACGAACGCCCGCTCGCGAAAGGAAAGGATGAGTATCGCATGGAGCTTCGACCCATTCCCGAGATGATCGACGGTTTCCCGAACTTCTGCGGGGCGGAGGCCCAGGTGGAGCAGGTCACCAGCGCCCGCCACCCGGTGTACCTCCAGGAGACCGACCTGCGACTCGACCGCCTCCGCGCGGCGTTCGCGATCGCCCTGCACATGCATCAGCCCTTGATCCCGGGCGGCGGCCCCGACCTCCGGACCGCGGAGGTCATCAGCAACCTCGACCACATGGTGCGGAACCCGGGCATCGGCGACAGCCACAACGCCCCGGTCTTCGCCGAGTGCTACGCCCGGATCGGCGACCTGATCGCTGAGCTCGTCGCCGCGGGGCGGACCCCGCGCGTCATGCTCGACTACTCGGGCGAGCTGCTCTACGGGCTGCGGAAGATGGGCCGCGGCGACGTGCTCGACCGGCTCCGCGGGATCACCTGCGACCCGCACCTGCGGCGGTACGCGGAGTGGCTGGGCACGATGTGGGGCCACGCGGTGGCCTCGTCCACGCCCCCCCCAGACTTCGAGCTGCACCTCCGTGCCTGGCAGCAGCAGTTCGCGGCGGTCTTCGGCTGGGAGGCCCTCGGCCGGGTCCGCGGGTTCTCGCCCCCGGAGATGGACCTGCCCAACCACCCCGACGTCGCGTTCGAATACGTCAAGGCCCTGAAAGAATGCGGCTACCGCTGGCTCCTGGTGCAGGAGCACTCCGTCGAGGCCCTCGACGGCCACGCTCTGCGCGAGCGGCACCTGCCCCACCGGCTGGTGGCCAGGAATTCGTGCGGCGAGGAGGTGTCAATCGTCGCGGTCATTAAGACGCAGGGGTCGGACACCAAGCTCGTCGGGCAGATGCAGCCGTTCTACGAGGCCCAGACCCTGCAGCGCCGGGAGGTGGCGGGCGTGTCGATCCCGCCGCTCGTCACCCAGATCGGCGACGGCGAGAACGGCGGCGTCATGATGAACGAGTTCCCCAGCGCCTTCCGGCAGGCCGCCGAGCGCCACGGCAACGAGGGGGTGGTCGCCGCGAACGTCACCGAGTACCTCGAACTGATCGAGCAGGCGGGCGTCACGGAGGGCATGCTGCCCGCCTGCCGGCCGGTCCACCAGGGGGCGCTGTTCGCACACGTCACCGCCTGGGAGCCGGGCGCCGCCGACAAGGCCCTGGAGGCACTCCAGCGCGAGCGGCCCGGCTTTTGCATGGAAGGTGGCTCGTGGACAAACAACATCAGTTGGGTCCGGGGATATGAGAACCTCTTAACTCCAATGAACAAGCTCAGCGCCCGGTTCCACCAGGTGCTGGACGGCCGGCCCGTCGACCGGGGCGGCCGCGCCTACCGCAACGCGCTGTTCCACCTGCTGACCGGGGAGACGAGCTGCTTCCGCTACTGGGGGCAGGGCTTCTGGACCGACAACGGCAGGGAGCTCTGCCGGCGCGGCCAGGAGGTCCTCGCCCACGACTTCGGCTAAGGGCGCGCCCGCCCCGCGCGCAGGGCGCGCCAGCCCGGCGCGCCGACTCACCGGCCGCACCGCACCGTCCCGAAACGACGAGCATTCGCATGAAAACAATTCAAGAGCAAGTCCACGCCGAACCTGAGGCCAACCTGACCGTCTCGCGCGGGCACGGCGCCCCCTTCGGCGCGACCGTGCGCCCCGGGGGCGTGAACTTCGCCGTATTCGCGCGGCACGCGGAGCGCGTCCACCTGGTCCTGTCCCGGCGGGGGCACGAGCGGTGGGTCGCCGAGATCCCGTTGGACCCGAGGCTGAACAAAACGGGCGACGTGTGGCACGTCTTCGTCCACGGCCTGTCGCCCGACACCCTCTACGGCTACCGCGTCTTCGGGCCGTTCGCGCCCCACGCCGGTCACCGTTTCAACCCCGACGTGGTCGTGCTCGACCCGTACGCCACCTCGATCAGCGGCGGCCAGCAGTGGGGGGTGCCCGACGTGCCCAACGGGGACGGCTACACCCGCTTCACGCGCCGGGGGCGGATCGACGACGACGAGTTCGACTGGGAGGACGACATGCCCCCGGGCACGCCGCTCGCCCGGACCGTGATCTACGAGCTGCACGTCCGGGGCTACACGCGGCACCCGTCATCGAAGGTCCGGCACCCCGGGACGTTCCTCGGTCTCTGCGAGAAGATCCCTTACCTTCAGTCCCTGGGCGTCACGGCCGTCCAGTTGATGCCGGTCCTCGAGTTCGACGAGTTGGACCAGCCCCGCATCCACCCGGGGACGGGCGAGCCGCTCAGGAATTACTGGGGCTACTCGCCGCTCAATTTCTTCGCGCCCAAGGCCTCTTACGCCGCGCACCCGGGCCAGCAGGTCCGCGAGTTCAAGCAGATGGTCAAGGAGTTCCACCGTGCCGGCATCGAGGTCATCCTCGACGTCGTCTACAACCACACCTGCGAGGGGAACGAGCACGGCTCGACCCTCAGCTTCCGCGGCCTGGCCAACGCGATCTATTACATTCTCGACCGGGAGGGGCGGTACCACAACTACTCGGGCTGCGGCAACACCTTGAACTGCAACCACCCGGTCGTCCGCGACCTGATCATCAGCAGCCTCGTCTACCTGGCGACCGAGCTGCACGTCGACGGCTTTCGCTTCGACCTGGCCTCGATCCTGGGCCGGGGCGAAGACGGCCGGGTGCTCGAGGACCCGCCCCTGATCCGGCACATCGCCGAGCACCCGCTGCTGGCCGGCACCAAGCTCCTGGCCGAGGCGTGGGACGCCGCCGGCCTGCACCAGCTCGGCAAGTTCCCCGCCTGGGGGCGGTGGGCCGAGTTCAACGGCCACTTCCGCGACGACGTCCGCCACTGGATCCGCAGCGACCCGGGCGCGGCCACCCCCTTGGCCAAGCGGATTTGCGGCAGCCTCGACCTCTACGGCGACTCCTCGCGGCACCCCCACCACTCGATCAATTTCATCACTTGCCACGATGGCTTCCCCCTCAACGACCTCGTCAGCTACAACCGCAAGCACAACTGGGCCAACGGCGAGAACGAGCGCGACGGCTGCCTCGACAACCTCAGCTACAACTGCGACCACGAGGGGCCGACCGACGACCCCCTCGTCAACGCCCTCCGCCAGCGTCAGATGAGGAACTTCCTGACCCTGCTGCTGATCTCACAGGGCGTCCCCTTCCTGTCCCAGGGCGACGAGTTCGCGCGCACGCAGCACGGCAACAACAACGCCTACTGCCAGGACAACGAGATCTCCTGGGTCGACTGGGGCTTTGCCCAGAAGAACGCGGGGCTGTTGCGCTTCACCAGGATGATGATCGCCTTGCGCCAGCGCTTCTTCGCCATCCACCGCGAAGAGTTCATCCGCAGGATGACCTGGCACGGCACACGGTTAGGCGACCCGGACTGGACCGGAAAGAGCCGGACCCTGGCGTTCCAGATGCATGGCTGGCACGGCCTGCCGGACCTCCACGTGATGCACAACGCCCACTGGGAGCCGCAACGGTTCGCCCTCCCGCCGCACCGGGGGCAGTGGTGCCGCCTGGTCGATACCGTCTTGCCCTCGCCGGAAGACATCACCGAGGAAGCGAACGCCGTGCCGGTCCGGCCGGTGGACCACTACTACCTGTCGCCGCGGTCGACCGTCATCCTCATCGCGTCGTGAGGGACCTCACAAAAGGCGCCCGCATCCCGGCCCCC
>Ga0187888_1004246_pt1 | contig 10604 bp, 11 predicted proteins | sample June2016WEW_7_40_FD_132987 | JGI IMG/M metagenome (GOLD analysis project Ga0187888, IMG submission 132987) | Peatland microbial communities from SPRUCE experiment site at the Marcell Experimental Forest, Minnesota, USA - June2016WEW_7_40 | ecosystem: Environmental > Terrestrial > Soil > Wetlands... | reverse complement strand
ATCGACGAACAGAACTGAACCATTGTGAACGCCGCCACCATAGTGCCCCCGATCCCAACTCCCCGGCGTTGGCTCCAGGATGGGGTTGCCGGCATACTTGGTGAAAGGGCCGATGATCCAGTCTGGCGATTTGTAGTGGGAAGCATCGAATACTTTAGGGAATCCTCCCCACCATTTAGCAGCGTCGTAGCCAACCTCTACGCTTTTGGTAGGCATCTGCCAGTCCAGGCTGTCGTTGTAAGCGCCGCCGCTGTCCTTCGGTGGGGGGGCGGGTGGACTTGGGTTTTGTCCCGCACGAAAGGGGCTTGCCGTCATCGCCCACATAACTATGCAGGCTGCGCATAATCTGCGGAGCACGCCAGGGCTTGGTTTATACATGATGTCGCTCCGATTCTACCGCTACCCACTCCTCCAGGGCTGAGGCGGCGAAATGACGGTGGGAGTTTACCCAGGTGGGTTTGCAGGGTCAATGCCGGGGACGCACCGTACTCTCCGGTAGCGCGAAGGCGAAGAGCTCGTCGTGAACCGCCATGACCACGTATTGTCTCCCATCGAGTTCGTAGGTCATGGGGCTGTTCTCGGTGCTATCCCCGACGCTCACGTGCCACAAAGTTTTCCCCGTCGCCGGATCGAGGGCCATAAGATTGCTATCCACGTCGGCGGTAAACAGCAGATGCCCCGCCGTGGTCAGGATACCCGCCCCGCTTTCGCCGTCACCGAGTTCGTGATTCCAAACGACCTTGCCGGTCCGATAATCGATGGCACGGATCGTGGAATTGGCCCACAGGCCCGCATCGCGACCTGCCCAACCCTCCGGTTTACCCGTTGTTGTGAGGTAAAAAATGCTGAACACGCGCCGCGCACTGACGTAGAAAAGCCCGGTTTGCGGGTCGAAGCTGGGGGCCAGCCAGTTGGTGGCGCCATCGGAAGCGGGCTCGACCAGCGCGCCGTCGGGCCTCGGAGCGTACCCTGGTTTGATGATAGGACGCCCGCGTGAATCAATCCCTGACGCCCAATTGATATCGATGAATGGAGCGGTGACCAGGTGTTCGCCGGTGGCCCGATCGAGCACGAAGAAAAACCCGTTGCGGCTTGCCTGGGCCAAAAGCTTGCGTGGCGCGCCGCCAAATTCCGCGTCAAAAATAGTGGGAGTCTCGACCGCGTCCCAGTCATGTACGTCGTGGGGTGAAGGTTGGAAGTACCAGGCCAGCTTTCCCGTATCAGGATTGAGAGCCACGATCGAGCACGAATAGAGATTATCGCCCGGGCGCACGTCGCCGGCGAGAACCGGATTGGGGTTGCCCGTGCCCCAGTAAAGGAGGTTAAGCTCGGGGTCGTAGGTCCCCGTCATCCACGTCATGGCGCCACCATGGAGGATGGCGTCGGAGTTCTTCGGCCAGGTTTCCGACCCCGGCTCGCCGGGTCGTGGCTCTGTGTACCACTTCCATTGCACTGCGCCGGTTTTCTGGTCGATCGATTCGAGGAAGCCGGGGATATCCGTGACGTCTCCCGAGACGCCGACAATCACATGATCGCGCACCACGAGCGGCGCCATGGTGGAAAAGTATCCGAGCTTGGCGTCGGCCAGCTCGATAATCCAACGGACTTTACCATCGCGCGCATTGAGGCTTACCAAGTGGGCGTCCGGGGTCGTGAAGTAAAGCCAGTCTCCGAACATTCCCACCCCGCGGTGTCCAATGTGGTCACCCGCCGAGGGGCGATGATAATGCCAGATCGTGCGGCCAGTTCGTCCGTCAACCGCCCAAACATTGTCCGGGGTGGTGAGATAGAGAATGCCATTCACTTCCAGGGGTGTCGACTTGATCGTGACGTTGGCCCGGAATCTCCAAGCCAGAGTGAGAGAGCCGATATTTTGGGAATTGATCTGGTCGAGCGTGCTGAATCGCCGACCCGAATATTCACCATTGTAAGTAGGCCAACTCGAAGTGGGTGGTTGCAAAAGGGTCTCGGGGGCAAGCCCTTGGGCGGCGAGCTGCGGCGTGAGGGCGCACGGTGCGAGAAAGATAGCCAACAGCAACCCCAGTCCGCCCAACTTGGAAGCGAACCCGCTGCCAGCACGCGGGGGCATTCCTTGCGTCCGACCCTCAACGGTGCGCAACTGATTCATTGCGTGATTGCGAAAGTAGGTTTGAAGATTCATAGATCAAGCCCAAATAATGGCAGTTTTGTGCGAGTCGAAAGGATTGCTGTCACTTTAAGGTTTCGAGATACGCGAAGAGATCGTGGAACTGTTCCTGCGTCATTTCGTCCAGCAACTTGCGATGTGCAGCGAGCGGATCGTGTACCTCGATGCTGACGTTGTCGAGCGAAAAAGACCGATACCAGCCGGACCCATCTCGCATGGCCACCGTGAACTCGTCAAGATGCACAAGAGGCCCTTCCACGCGCTCACCCGTCGGGAGCGCCACGGTTACGGTTGAGTGGGCGGGACCTCCGGTCGGGCATAGCATTTGCGTCTGGAGACGGAGGGGGGAATACTTGCCGGCGATGCGCTTCAGGTCGCCCGTTGGGGAATGGCAGCTTTTGCACCCGCCGGCTCCCAGGAAGTAGGTTTTCCCTGCTTCCGCGTTGCCCGTGAGAAGTTTCACCAGCGGATATTTCTCAGGAACCTGAGCGGACTCCAGCGCCTCATGCGCGCGGTCGTGAAGGAACGCGGCGATGGCTGTAATCTGTTCCGCGGTGAGCGGAAGTGGCGGCATGCCCTTGTCGGGCCGTCCGTTGCGAATGACTTCACCAATCAGATTCCCGTTGACGTCATGCGCCACTACTTTGGACCGGATCAGGTCAGGGCCTCGTGCGCCGGTGGCGTCGGGCGCATGACAGAAGCCGCACGACTGTTTGAACTGGCTCTCCCCGCGCGTGATCATTTCTCGCGAAGGAGACTGCGCGAATGCCACGACGCCCGAGGACGCGGCCAAAATCAGTACTGAGGCCAGGATAATTCCGCCCAGCAAGCGGCGAGGCCGACGCTCAGCATCCATGGCAACTCGCTGGCCGGCACCGCGGGCCGCTCCCTGTGCTGGGCAACGTGTTAATGATGCGTTGTGCTGAAAATAAGTCGATTGCGGGTTGAACATAAGGTGACCCTGAAATCAAAAGTATATCGCAGGACAGCAGGTTCCGATGAAAGATGATAATTCTGGGAGCGCGTCGAGACACGCCGCCTGAGATTACGACGGCGCATAATTGGCAAGTGGGGCGTATCATGCTCGAAAAAGCCCGTGAAAAACCGAATTGATCTGGCAAATTGTAGTCGCAAAGCGGTGGTTTTCTGCAAAACTCGCGTCGGTTAGACGTAAATGTCCGAATCTAATACACAAATGTCCGACTTTTTTCCGGGCATTGTGTCTGAGATTTGTGTGTTTTCATATACATTCCGGCTTCGTTCGTATTTTTTTAACATCTTTTTTCTCGTCCCCCTGCCGGAACTGGGCCATGGGGGGAACGACTTCGGCCCGCCGGCGTCGATCCCGGCGTTGGGGGCATTCGCTTCTTACGCATTCGGCAATTCCGGTTTGCTTTCGCGAGACATGGGGCGCTCTCCCTATTGCTTTTCGACTATTCTCATCCGCTGTTTCCTGACGGTTTATCCCGGCGCACAACTACCTTTATTTTCATGAATATCGTGGGTATATCGACTTAAGTCGCTTGTTTTCATAAACATCGTGGCATTAGTCAAATTGTCCCTTCCTTCTTCCTTTGTTTTCATCAACATCGTGGGACCATCCTTTATTTTTAATTCCCCTTTTTCCCCTCCGCCCGCGCCTGTGAAGCGAACTAAATATCTTTTTATCACATACATACATTTTTTAGAATTTCTCTGTCTCGGCGCCTAAGTACCTTCCTTTTCTAAGATATCGTGGGATACCTCGGGGTCGCTCGCTTGCGGCGGTTGCGCTTCGCGCTTTCGGCGCTGGATTTTCAGATGGGTGAGCCGCCGGACTTCCCGTATGTTGGCATACGGGTTTCTCAACAAGTGACATGGAGACCTCCTGGGCCCTCAGCGCCGGTGGGCTGGGGACTGGGTGCTGGGGGCTAGGTGCTGAGTTACCGAGCCTTCCTGGGTAGCCGGCCGCCTCCCCAAAACCCGGCATGCGGTGCGCCGTTTTACCCACACGCCAATACTCCGGTAGATATGGAGCATGATGGCGACCAGAGGCTAGGGAGATACGGACAAATCTTCCGGCGGGAGGGAATTTCTGTTGAATTAATCTCGTAGGGGCACCCCTCGTGGGTGCCCGATCGGGGGGCCAAACGGCCCCTGGGTGGGCAGGCGCGAGGCCTGCCCCTACGTCGCGGTTGAGCGGTTGGCTCCTGGTTCGTGGAAGGGTACCTGACACCCTTTCCTCCCTGACACCCTTTCCTCCCTGCACCCTTTCCTCCCCCCTGACACCCTTTCCTCCCCATCAACCCCCGAGCCCTGGAGGGGCGACCCACCCAATCCCCCAGACCAACCTTCACCACGGCGGCACGGAGGCACATGGGAAGAGGGACTGTGTTAAAATCCTCCACGGGTGCCGTTAAGGCCTCTGCATGGCACGCGGGATCCGGCATTGAGCGACCGGCAATTTCAGTTCGAATGGGACGAGGGCAAGGCTGCCGCCAACATCCGTAAGCACGGTGTGAGCTTTGAGCTTGCCTCGTCCGTATTTGTTGATCCGCGACTGCTCAGCGTGGCCGATTTAGAGCATAGCGAAGCTGAGGAGCGTTGGTTTTCCGTCGGATGTGCGGTTAACGGTGCGATTGTCTCCGTTGTTTATATCTGGCAAGAAATGGCAAAGGCGATAACGAAAATCCGGCTGATTTCGGCTCGCCGAGCAACAAGAAGCGAAATCCGCTTCTACGAAGAAAACCTATGAGTGAGACCACCATCAACGACGATCAGATGCCCGAGGAAATCGACTTCCGCAAGGGAGTCCGGGGATTGCACCACATTCCCCCGGACGCGAAGGTCTTTCTGCCTGCCTCCATCGAGCAAAGTGTGTGGCAGTACTTTTCCGCCAAGGCCCAGCAGAAGGGTGTGGACTTGTCGGAACTGTTGACCGATGTACTCAAGCGGGACATCGAGATTAACGAAGCGCTGAAGTAACACACGCCATCCTCCTGCCTTCTTTCGGGAGGGGAACTGCTCGTGGCGCCGTTTCCCTGGCGCCGCTTCCCTCCGTTTCTCCCTTCTAGCGCATCATTCCTGAACGAAAAAGTTACTTGACCCCTTTTCCCCCTTTTCCCCACTGACACTTTTCCCCAGAGGAAAGGAGAAAAACGGTTCCTGACACCGTTTCTCCCACCGTTTCTCCTCTGACACCGTTTCTCCTCCTTTTCCCCCTTTTCCCCACTGACACTTTTCCCCAGAGGAAAGGAGAAAAACGGTTCCTGACACCGTTTCTCCCTGACACCGTTTCTCCTCCCTGACACCGTTTCTCCTCCTGACACCGTTTCTCCTCAGCAAACAGGAAACATCCCACATTTCCGTTTTGAGCTCTCCCGCCGAATTTTCGGATCGTCGCCGTTATCAATATTCGTGCGGGTGTGAACGCGACGAAGAGGCCGCAGCTGAGCTGCCACCGGTTTGGGTCGAACGAGGTGCGCCTATGGCTGAGCTTGATCGCCTATAACCTGGGAAACCTAGGGCGGCGCTCGGCGCTGCCTGGCAGAATTGATAACTGGTCGTGACGAGTCTGCAGCAGCGTTTGGTGAAAACCGGCGGTCGATTGGTCAAGCACGCTCGGTACCATTGGTTGCTCCTGGCAGAGGGTCATCTGACACGGAGGCTGTTTGGAGCCATGCTGGGTAGGATCGCTGCTCTGTCCTTTCCAGAGGGTTAGGCGAGCCGCCGGCCGAGCGGATTTCAGCGCGGAGAGGGCAGGGGACGGAAAAGTGTGGGCGACATCGGTGGGAGAAGCGATAACTCCCGGCTGCGGGACCCTCAAGAGAGGGAGAAAGGGTTCTGTCTGTGGTCGCTGGAGATGCTGGACGTCGGAAACCCGACCGGCCTTTGCATTCGGGGGCGGCCAGGCGTACATTGTCAGTCGGCCCGGAGTGGATAATGGAAATTCCGGCTAGACGTCGTGGACTTCGATTGGGATTTCTATTTTGGTTCAGTGCCAGAACGCACAGGCAGACATGACTTGCGCCAAATCCCTTAGACACGATGCTCGGGACCTCAGGATAGATGAACCATCACAGGAGATGCTTATGCGCTACAGGGATTTGAGGGAGTTTTTGTCGTTATTGGAACAGGAAAACCAACTCGTAAGGATTAAGGATCCGGTCATGCCGGAACCTGACTTGAGCGCCATAGGCCGGGCGGCGCCCGACTTGGATAGCGGACCGGCTGTTTTTGTTGAAAAGATCAAGGGTTACAAAAACAGCATTGCACTGAATGTACAGGGATCGTGGCAGACTCACGCCCTCATGCTGAACTTACCAAAGGACACATCGATCAAGGAACAGTTTTTTGCACTGGACAAGCTGTGGAACGATTATCCGGTAAAGCCTGTATGGGTAACGGAGAAAGATGCACCTATCAAAGAGAATAAAATTAAAGAGGACATCAACCTTTTCGATATCCTCCCGCTCTTCAGGGTAAATAAATTTGATGGAGGTTTTTTTATTTCCAAGGGGCTCGTTGTCTCTAAGGATCCTGAAGACCCCAATGATTTCAACAAGGAAAATGCCGGCATATACAGGATTCAGGTTAAAGGGAAGGACCTTGTGGGAATTCAGGCTCTGCCTTTCCATGACATAGCGATTCATCTGAGAAAGGCAGAGGAAAGGAATGAACCACTGCCCGTGGCTATATGCATCGGCAATGACCCTGTGCTTAATTTCATGGCGAGCACGCCTATTGAGTATGCACAGTCCGAATATGATTTTGCCGGCGCCCTAAAGAGTGCTCCCATCGAGCTGGTCAAGAGTGAGACAGGCGACCTGGACATCCCAGCAAGAAGCGAGGTCGTCCTTGAGGGAAATATCTTGCCCAGAGTGCGCAAGATCGAGGGCCCATTCGGTGAATTCACTGGCACCTATTCAGGCGCCAGGCTGCAGTGCGAGATAAAGATCCATACGATCACTCATCGTACTAACCCTATCTTCGAAAACCTTTACCTGGGTATACCCTGGACGGAGATCGACTATCTACTTGCATTGAACACCAGCATCCCTCTCTACAGGCAGCTCAAGAAAGATTTCCCTGAGGTCGTTGCCGTGAATGCGATGTATACCCATGGAATCGGGGTTATAGTTTCCACCAAATCAAGGTTTGGCGGATACGGCAAGGCCGTAGCAATGAGGCTTTTGTCCACTCCTCACGGCATGCCCTATTCAAAGATCGTAATCATAGTCGACGAATTTGTTGATCCCTTTAATCTGCCGCAGGTGATGTGGGCCATGACGACAAGGGTCCGGCCTTCCAAGGACGTTGTGCTTATCCCGAATGCTCCGGGCATGCCCCTGGATCCATCCTCAGAACCGGCCGGCATCCAGACCAAGGTGATAATAGATGCCACCACCCCGGTCTCCCCTGATGTGGGGAGAGAGACAGAACTTCTGGAGGTGCCTGAAAAGACTGAGTTCTGGATGGATTATTTGAAAAAAGCCATGAGAAAGGAGAGATAACATGATTTGCCCGAGATGCGATTCCAACGCCGCGGATCTGCTGGTGAAGGCGCCTGTTGATAATGCCTGGGAAGTATATATATGTGGCACCTGCAATTTTACATGGCGATCTACCGAGAGCGAGGATATTACGAATCCCGCCAGGTATGACAGAAGATTTAAGATCGATCCGATCTCGATTCCCAACATGCCTGTGATGCCGCCCGTACCGAAATTGATAAAGTGACGTAATAGCACATCAAAGCGACGAGGCTTTGTTCTGTGATGTTTATCGATGATACGGTTTGCTGAGTGACAGATTGGTTGGTAGCCGCGCCGCTTTGTTGGATCACACCGATTTCAGTATCGAGCTGCTGAAGCATGGCCGCCTGGGATACCGGCGGGTGTATGTACTGCATCCACAAGGGCACGTCCGGGTTGGTCACGTCCCCGATATCAATCACTTGCTGCCAAAGTTCGCCGGTCGATTGGGTCCACGTCGTATATTCGTATCCGTCCTGTAGACCCATTCCGGCGAGGCCAGGGATGTGCTCGGGGCAGGGGGTGAAGGAAGGTTAGGATGTGGGGGCTGGTTGGCGGGCCGTCTTCCACTGGTCGGGAAGCAACTCGGCAAGGTGGCTTTGGGGATGGCTGCTGATCCGTCCGAAGAGGTCGCGGAGGTAGGCAAAGGGATCGAGCTTGAGGCGCTTGCAGGTGGCGATCAGACTGGTCAAGACGGCGGCGGTTTGTCCCCCGTTGTCGCTGCCATAAAACATCCAATTCTTCCGCCCCACCGCGATTCCACGCAGGCTGCGCTCGGCGCCATTGTTATCGATCTCCAGATCGCCGTCGTCGCAATAGCGGATCAGCGCCTTCCAATTTGACAACGTGTAGGCGATGGCTTGCCCCTCCGGACTCTTCGGCAACACCTGCGGCTGTTCTCGTTCCAGGTAAGCGCGGATGTCGTTCAAGAGGGGTTTCGCCTGGGCTTGGCGCAGCGCCCGCCGTCGGTCTCCGCGCAGCTTCTGCTCACGAGCTTCCCGCTCCACATCGTAAAGTAGGCGAACGTAAGCCAGCATGACCGTTGCGCGCACCAGGTCTGAGGACTGCGCCTCGAAAAACTTCCGCCGCGAGTGCGCCCAGCAGGCCACCTCGACAATCTCGCGCTTACCGTCCTGATACAACTGGTCGTAGCCCGAGTAGGCGTCGGCTTGCAGGTAGCCATGAAACGGTTGCAGGAAGTCGTCCGGCCCGTCCCGGCTGCGGTTCGGCGTGTAGTCGTAAACGATGTAGGGATGCTCGGCATCACCCACGTAAGTCCAGATCCGCCCCGTGCGCGTGCGTGGCAGCTCCGGGTCCAGCACGGGTACGGGAGTGTCGTCGGTTTGCACCACCTTGGAACTCAACACGCGCTGTTTCATCTCTTCGCACAACGGCCGGACCAGTTCCGCGCACTGCCGCATCCAGCCGCTCAGGGTCTGGCGTGACAATTCCACCCCGTGCCGCGCGAAGATCGCTTCTTGCCGATGCAGGGGAAGATGATCACTGAATTTGTTGACCGCCACCTGCGCCAGCAGCCCGGGCCCGGCGAGACCCTTCTCGATCGGCTGCATGGGCTTCGCCGCCGTGACCACCGTGCATCCCTGCGGGCAGGCGTATTTCTGGCAGGCTTCCTCGATCACTTGTAAGGAGGCGGGGACATACTCCAGGCGTTCGCTGATCTCTTCGCCGATAGGACGGAGTTCTCCTTGGCACTGCGGGCACTGCCGTTCTTGCTCTCCCAGATCGTAGACCACCCGCCGCCGCTCCAGGGTCGGGGGCAGACGCTGTCGCCCATGGCCTGAACGCGGGGTCGAGCGGTTCTTGGGCTTCTCGGGGGCAGGCGAGGTCTGCGGCGGGGCGCTGAGGATCGTCACCGCAAAGAGGAACAACTGGTGCTCACTGACCCGTTCGCGCCGCGGTCCGTAGCGCGCCCGCAGCAACTGTTCCAGGAGGTGTTGGACCTGCCGGAGCCGTTGCTCTTGGCTCTCCCGCTCCGCCAGCAGACCGGCCACCATCTGCTGCAACACCCGGGGGTCTTCCGGCAGGTGCTGGCGATCAATCTCCACGGTGATGTTTCTCCTCCGCCCGCTCGGCTCGTTCTCGTTCCACCGCCAAACTTACCCACTCGTTCATCAGCTCCCGCAGTCGCTTGTAGTTGGCTACTTTCTGGCGCATCTCCTCCACCTGTTCGGGGCGCAGGAAACGCGTGCTGCTCTTGCCCTGCCAGGTGAAGCTTAACTGGTAATAAGGCCCGTGCTTCTGCGGCTTCTTGGGGTCTTTGCAGCGGCAGCCCGGGTTGCCGCAGACGTTGTACTGCTCGCTGATACTGCCGGGATGGAGCGGCCCCAGTTCCAGGAGTTGCTGCTGCAGTTGGGCGAGGCGCCGCTGAATCTGGGTCACATTCATCATGCCGATAGTCTTATCATGGCTATCGGCATCTGTCAAGGAAAAAGTGTAGCTTTTCCACGAAAAAAGGGAAGAATCTTCAGGAGGTTCGCATCGCGCCGTCGGCTTTCGAAAGGGGTCAGGAAAGGGTGTCAGTCAGGAAAGGGTGTCAGGTACCCTTTCGGAGCGGGGTAGCGCACACGGACATGCTCTGTCCATTCCGGTGCGGCTCTTCCTCACGCGGGAGAAACGGTGGGGAGAAACGGTACCTGCGGGGAAAAAGGTGTCAGGTAGTGCGCCGGGATAAACCGGCATGCAGTTGAGGATGAAAGAGCCTTACAGGAAAGGAATAGCGAACCGCCTGGCCTTGAGTCTTGCGGAGGCAGTCGCGAGGCTGCCGTCGAAGCGTAGATAGAGGCATCAGTGGGCAGGGTATTGAGCTGCGGTATGTCCAGAAAAAGAAAGAGAAAGGCTGATGTGTTCAGTGGGAGGTAAACCCACCGAGGCAAAAGTCAGAACCTCGTAGCTTGGATAGAGGGGAAGAGGGAAACCGAATCTCT
>Ga0187888_1004244_pt1 | contig 10609 bp, 10 predicted proteins | sample June2016WEW_7_40_FD_132987 | JGI IMG/M metagenome (GOLD analysis project Ga0187888, IMG submission 132987) | Peatland microbial communities from SPRUCE experiment site at the Marcell Experimental Forest, Minnesota, USA - June2016WEW_7_40 | ecosystem: Environmental > Terrestrial > Soil > Wetlands... | reverse complement strand
TGGTCGGCCGCCCGGTGATCAGTTACGACGTCGACGGCGCCCGCGAGGTGGTTCTCCCCGAAACCGGCATTCTGCTGCAGCCGCGTGACCTGCCCGGCCTCGCGACCGCCATTCTGCGGTTGGCCGGCGATCCGTCGCTGCGCAGCACGATGGGCCAGGAAGGTCGGCGCAGGTTTGCCGACCAGTTCCGGCACGAGACGATGACCCGGCAACTCCGCTCACTTTACGAGCGATTGCTCGACGTGCCCGGCTCGTGCCGTTGATTCCTCACGCGGAAGAGCCGTGGCGGAACGCCGCAAGACGGCGAACTGGAGCTCGTAATTCTGCCCCTTGGTCAGGCTGAAACCCTCGACACCGTCGATGATGTTCACATCGAGCCGATACCGGTCGCGAAGAACCGGCGCCTCCTCGGGCGTGATCACTGTCAGCAGCGACGTTTTCCGGTCCAGCAGGTCGTAGAAGCCGTCCCGGTCTCGGACCGTGGCGACAGGCTTTTTCATGGCGTAGATGACGCCCGGCTCTTGGTAGTTGAGCAGGACCGGCTCGACCCCGGTTCGAGCTGAGAGGACCGCGAGCCGCTCACCAATCCGCTTCGAGGTGCGGTACGGCTCGGCCGCCGGGATCAGCCACCCGCCCACGACCAGCATGAAGACCGCCCAGGTCACGCCCAGGCCGATCCCTGCCTTCCCGGTCAATCCCCGATGCAGCCAGAGCATTGCCGTCAACGTCCCAGCGCCCAGCACGACCGCCAGAAGGGCCAGAGGCAGCCGCAGCAGGGCTGGCAAGCTGACCGCGGCAGCGAGCAAGACGACGGTTCCCGCAATGCCAATCCCTCCCAGCAAACCGAGACCCAGCCGGCCCAGCGGCCACCTCCTCAAGGTCACCTCCTCACCGGCAACGGCTTCCACCATCCAGGCCGCCAGCAGAGCGCACCCGGGATAGGCCGGCAGGAAGTAATGGAGCAACCGGGTCGGCAAGCACTCCAGGAAGACCCAAGGGCCGATCACCCATCCCAGCAAAAAGCCAAAGTCGGGGTTCGTCTTCCGCCGCGCCCAGGCACCCCAGACTGCCGCGGGAACCAGAACCGACCAGGGATAAAACGCCAGCGCCGAGAGCGACAGGTAATAACCGGGAAATCCCCCGTGCTCTTCCATTCCTGACGTGAGACGCTGCACAAGCTGCGTGCCCAGGGCAAACCGGAGAAACTCGCCACGGGAGACCACGGCAATGGTCAGGAACCACGGTAAGGTCGCAACGGCCAGTCCGAGCAGGCCCCAGCGGGGAAAGAGCCGCTTCCAGACCCGCGCAGCCGGCCAGCCCCACCACCACGCCATGGCTGTCGACGCAGCGAGAAACACGGGGCCGATCGGCCCTTTCGTCAGGCATGCCAGGCTCAGGCACACCCAGAAGGCCGCAGCCAGTGCGCGCGACGGACGGAGAGCCAGTTCGCGGAGGCAAAACTGGCAGCCGACCAGCCACAATGTCAGCGTGGCGTCGGTCGTCGCCAGCTTGGATTCGGCGACCATGATCGGCGACACGGCCAGCATCAAGCCGGCCAAGAAACCTACGCGGGGTCCCCACATGCGGCGGCCAATGGCCCAGATGAGCACGCACGTGGCCGAGCCGGCGACTCCGGAGACCAGTCGCACACCGAACGGGGAATTCCCCGCAATCGCCGTGCTCAGGCCCATCAGCCAGTAGATCAAGATCGGCTTGTGATACCGAGGCTCGTCGTTGAAAGTGGGAAAAAACCAGTCTCCCCGCGACCTCATTTCGCGGACGGCCACCGCGTAGCGTGGTTCATCGCGATCCCAGAGACCCGTGCGGGCATTTCCAGCCAGGTTCTCAAGCAAGGCGAGCGCCGCGATCAGGAGAGCGGCGGTCCAACCCCAACGCCCCATTGGCCCATCGGCACCTGGCTCACTGCCGGGGGCAGGCAGGGCGTCTCGATCCACGGCTCCCTCCCTCATCAGAGTAGACAGGTGCCTCCCCACATCGTGTGTGGGCCCGCCCCGTGCTGGAATGTATTGCCCCTTCGGGGCGTGTAAGTAACCGAGACGCAGGGAGCATCGCAGCCCTGAAAGGGCGGTAACAATTCAGCACAGGGCAACGCCCTGTCAGTATAATGAGACGCCTGGAATTGGCGAGAGCGTTTCCCGGACGCCCAGTGATTCCCCAGAACTCAATAATTGCTCAGGCTTACGGACGATCAGCGATGACCCAGCTCCAGCAAACCGAGGCGTCGTGCTTGCTTCAGGGTGGCGCCCTGTACCGCAGCCGGGTCGGCCTCGTGCCGGCATCGGGACCGGTGGACCTGCTCTTCGCGGGTTTCAAGGATGGGGCTTTCTCGCTCTACTGCGGCGACGCGCCGATCTACCACTTCGACCTTGAGGGCCGCTGGCAACGCGCTTACGTCGAGGTGACGCACTATCTCAAGAGCCTGGACACGAGCGTCCACGCGATCGACCGGGTGCGCCAGGGAGCCAATCTCGTCCTCCGGCGACGTGCTCTGCGCGCTGACGAGATCCGCGATCTCGATCTCCAGGTTCGCGGCATCGCCCTGGGTCTGATCGCCGAGCTGGACGGCGGTCGCCTGCGCCGCCAGGAACCGCCGCTGGGCAAGGCCCAACCCCTGGACAACGCGGCTCTGCGGGATTTTCTGGCAAGAATTGCCCGCTGGGATGCCGCAGCCTGGGCTGCTCATCACCGGCAGTATGAGGCGACTTACGGTCCCCTGCCCTTGCTTCCACCCGATTGCCAGAATGCGGTCGTCCTTCAGGCCACGTACGGCAGCGCCGGCTTGAGTTTCGGGAATGGTCCGGCGAGCGGGCACGTGATCCGCTCGCCCGCCGAGTTCCAGCAGCATGTCCTGGACGTCGCCCGTCTGGTGGGGCGCCGCCTGCTCCAGACGCGGATCGCCTTCCTTGCCTCGGGCGACGTGCTCCGCCGTCCCGCGGACGATGTGATGACGTATCTCGAGATCGTGGGCCGGGCTTTCACGATTGCTCCCCGCGTGCAGGGCCAGACCGAGCCAGCGTTGGAAGATCCTCCGCATGTCGAGGGCATTTATGCCTTCTTGGATGATTTTTCCGCACCCTGTCCCGGCCCCGGCGCATTCCAGGCATTCCGGCAATGCCACCTCGAGCATGTGACCCTGGGTGTCGAATCGGGCGCTGCTCGCGTTCGGGATCTCTACCACAAGTCGTGGTGCGACGAAGATCTTCGCGCGGTCGTGGCGGACGTGAAGTCCGCGGGCATCGGTTTGAGCGTGCTGACCCTGGTCGGCGCCGGAGGACAGGAACACGCCGACTCGCACGTGGAGCAGAGCGCTCAGCTTTTCTCTTCCCTGGGACTCACGCGCGGTGACACGCTCTTTCTGCTGGATGAGCGCCAGCTCGCTGATCCGGCTCGTGAAGGCGGTGACGGCAACGCCCTGATGGGGGAGGCATGGACCCGGCAGCGGGAGCGTTTCAAGCAAGCCCTGGAGCCGCTTCGCGAGCGCGGGATCAAGGTGCTTCCCTACAGCCTGGAGAAGCAATGGGCCTGAGCGAGCCAGACCTGACAGTCGGCGAGGTCTCCCTGGAAAGGATGGTCCGGGCCGTGGAGAAAGTGCGCATCCGGCTGCTTCGTGCTGCAACTGCACTGGAGCAAGCGAAGGTTCCCTACGCGGTCGTGGGAGGAAATGCCGTGGCGGCCTGGGTTTCGCGCGTCGATGAATCGGCGGTCCGGAATACTCAGGATGTCGATATCCTCTTGCGTCGCGGCGACCTCGAAATCGCGAAGAACGCCCTCGCAGCGGCGGGGTTCGTGTATCTCCACGTCAAGGGCGTGGACATGTTCCTGGACGGCCCGGAAGCGAAGGCGAGGGATGCCGTGCACGTGGTTTTCTCAGGCGAAAAGGTCCGTCCCGAGTATCTCTTGCCGGTTCCCGACGTCACGGATGCTGAACAGACACCCGAGTTTCGCCTGCTGAATCTCGAGCCGCTGGTCCGCATGAAGCTGACTTCGTTCCGACGAAAGGACCAGGTTCACGTGCTCGATCTCGCCGCAGTCGGTCTCGTCGACGAGAGCTGGGTGATGCGTGTTCCTCCAGAACTCAAGGAACGGTTGCAGGAATTGCTGGACAGCCCGGATCGATGATCTCGGAAGCTCACCGGCTTCGCGACTCACGATCACCCCTGTGCGCGATCGCAACCTCAAATGGGCGGGATCGACTGGCGGATCTCGTCAAGCAAGCCCCTGGTTCCGTGCTGATCGCACCAGGAATGGACGTAATCCCAGTCGATGCGGTCGCCCTGCACGGCGATCACGTCGCGGGCGTCGTCGCGGTCCTTGGAACGGTGCCCGAGCAGGCTCCAGCGGAGCTTGGTGATGATGACGTCCTCGGCGGTTGGAAGCCAAACCTCGCGGTTAGCCGCGGCGACCTTGCGGCGGCGACGAAATCTCTCCCTGTCATGCGGGTCAGTACTCAAGATGAAAAACTCGATCTTGAATTGGCTCTCCGCCACACTCGCCACAAATCGAGTCGTCATCGTGACCGTTTCAAAACTCAACTGACGATCGATTCGAATCGAAGGGGTGAGTCGACGGGATAGCTCGCCAATGGCCCCCTCCACGAGTTCAACGACGAAATCGGCATCCTGAGTGGAGCGTTCAACGCCATAGACGTTGCTCGAGTATGAGCCGACGAGCATGTAGGGAATCGAACAGGCCTCGAGAGCATCGATCACGGCCAACGTCGCCTCGTTGCCGGTCATTGTCCCGACCTCAGGCGGCGCAGCAAGTCAAGCCGTCCACGAAGCAATTCCTCGATGGTCTCCTCGTCCGCTCCGGGATTCTCGTCTCGTAGGCCGTCCCGCATCCGATCGCAGACTTGCTCAAAAAGCTCCACGCCGGCGAGAAGCTTTTTCCCCGGGGGCACCTGCCTGGCTCTCAGCACGCGATCTCGGTAAATGGCGTCCAAGAGTTCCTGAGTGGGTTCCATGGCGATGAGCTCGGCGGGAGTGAAAGAAAAGCGAGCACCAGTTCCCCTTCATGCTGCTGGGTGGAACGTGGTTTTGTCAATGTTCCAGACGAGGGGCGAAGAGCGGCGGCATCGACTGTTCATTGATTATACCGCCTCGTATGCCTGCCGCCGATGAAGCTCTCGAAGACGAGCTTGCCCAGGTCGTCCACCGAGCAATACGCGGCGACGCCGCCGGAAACGCGGGCCATCTCCTGCACGAAGTTCACGAGGCCCAGGTAGAAGTAGTCCTCGATCAGGGCGAAGCTCGAGACCCGGATGCCGGCGGTGGCGCAGTGCCGGACCTCGTTCAGGGTGTGGGTCGCGGTCTTCTCCGCGGGGGGATAGATCAGCACGACCTCGCGGCCCTCGATGTGCGCGGTGGGCTCGCCGTCGGTGATCACGATGATCTGCTTGTTGCTCGCGGACTGCCGCATCAGCCGGCTCCGCGCCAGCCGTAAGCCGGCGTGGATGTTGGTGAAATGCTGGGGCACGCGTCCTTGCGGCTGGTCCATATCGAATCGCAAGTGGACCCGGCTGTCGAACATGCTGACCGGCTTGGGGGCCGAGTTGAGCAATTGCCGCTCGGTCATCGGGCTGGCGAACGTGTAGAAGCCGATCATCTCGATCGCGTCCTGAGGATACTGGGCCCGGACCATGGCCTGAAGCGCGATCGCCACCTTCTTGGTCGTGTAATACTTGCCGTACCGCCCCATGGAACCGCTCATGTCGATGAGCACGACCGTGGCGCAGCGCGTTTGATACTCGGTCTCGTGCACGACGTAGTCTTCATGGTTGAGCCGGATCGGCACGCCGCCCCCCTGGCGAACATAGGCGTTCTTGAGGGTCTCGTGCATGTTGATGTTGGCCAGGGAGTCGCCGTAGACGTACGGCCGCGTGTCCTCGAGCTTGTCCGATCCCTCGCCCTTGTGCAGAGTGTCGTGCCGTCCCACGCTGTCGCGCCGGAAAGTCTGGAACAGGTCAGAGAGCGCCTTGTCCTGGATCCTCCTGATGCCCTTGGGCGTGACCTGCCACTGGCCCTCCTCGTCGCGCTCGATGAGCCCCTCTTTCTCGATCAACTGGACGATCTCGGGCAGATCGTCTTCGTCGAGGTCCTCCAGGTTGCGCAGGACGTTTTCGCCATACTGGAGCACGTACTCCGAAAGCTGGTCGAACAGCTTATCGGCCGATTGGGGAAGGAAGTTCTGAGATCCATCCCACTTGGAATACTCAAACAACGACATGAAGACCATCCGCTCGGTGGCAGCGGGCCACCCTGAGATTCCCAAGGTTCAATCACCGCCTGTAAGTCGATTCACCCGTCTTGGTTGCCTTGTTGAGCTTGTTGTGCACATGCAAGCCCTCCAGGATGAACTCCCCTGCGCTGGCCGTGGCCGCGTCGCGGGCATCGCGATCCCTGAGGTCAGGCAAGAGTGCCAGGCCGATCTCCTCGGCGCGCTTCCGCAGGCCAGGCACCTTGGCAATGCGCTCCAGCACGGCCTTGGTCGGCAGCATGTCGCCGATCTCGACGTTCTGGCCGGTCTCGAAGAAATCGACAATCGGGCGGAACTCGCGGACGTCGAAGTGGACGCCGAAGATGTTCTTGACCGCCTCGCCGATGATCCGGTGAATCAGCTTGTCCTCGTGCCCATCGTCCTCGTTCATCGCCAGCTCGAGCTTCCCTCGCGAGCTGGATGCCGCGAAGCCCAGATCGGAAACGCGGGGTACGATCCACGATTCGCCGTTGACGAGGGCCCGCCGCTCGGCGTTGGAGACCACGTTTTCGAGGTTCGCGATCGACATCCGGACCGAGACGCCCGATTGCTGGTTCACATGCGGCGAAGTTCGGGCCAGCCGCGAGATCTCCTCGATGACCTCCATGACGTAGATCGGGATTGCCAGTGACTGCCTGGCCTGGCCGGTGCCGCCATCCCGGTCGAGCCAGGCATTCTGCTCACTGATGGCGATGCCGATCTCCCGGGTCATCGGATAGTGCGTCCGCACGACCGACCCGATCCGGTCCTTGAGCGGTGTGACGATCCGGCCGCGGTTGGTGTAGTCCTCGGGATTGGCCGAGAAGACCATGCAGACGTCAAGCTCCAGGCGGATCGGGTAGCCCCGGATCTGGATGTCGCGCTCCTCGAGCACGTTGAAAAGACCAACCTGGATCTTGGGAGCGAGATCCGGCAGCTCGTTGATGCAGAAGATGCCTCGATTGGTGCGCGGAATCAGGCCGAAGTGCATTGTCAGCTCGCTGGAGAGATAGCGGCCTTCGGCATGCTTGATCATGTCGACTTCACCGATCAGGTCGGCGATCGTCACGTCGGGAGTGGCCAGCTTCTCATGATAGCGCTGTTCGCGGCGAATCCACGTGATCGGGGTCGCGTCCCCCTGCTCGGCCACCAGGTCCCGGGCATACTTCGAGATCGGATGGAATGGATGGTCGTTGAGCTCGGATCCGGCGATCACCGGCAAGAACTCGTCCAGAAGATGGACGAGCAGCCGCAGCATCCGCGTCTTGGCCTGGCCCCGCAGACCCAGGAGCAGCATGTCATGCCGCGAGAGAATGGCGTTCTGGATCTGGGGGACGACGGTCTCTTCGTAACCGAGGATGTCTGGAAAGAGCGTTTCACCGGCCCGGAGCTGCCGGACCAGGTTGCGTCTCATCTCGTCCTTCACCGACTCGATCCGGTAGCCGCTTGACCGCAATTCACCCACAGTCCGGGGCCGATCCATCCCCATCGCGCGCCTGCCTCTCCGATGAACCTCTATGCGGAAGAACCATGTCGCTAAACCGTTGTTATGCTAGGCAGCGAGGAAAGTGAAGTCAACGAAAGCACACAATGCTTGCGTGCAGACGGGCGACTGCCTCGGATTCCCGCTTTCAATTCCCCTTCCTTTTCCTGGATTGGCGAAGCACTCGATCGGGGCCAGGCATCTGGCCAGTTGCGGCCGTCAGCCCCATGAGGATTGGGTTCGTTCGGCGCGGCGATTTCGCGGGACGGTTATCCTAAATCTTTGTTCTGAATAGCCTTGACGACGTTGCCCGATTGGCTTCGATCGCGCCATTTTCGGCCGGCATAGCAACGGCGACCTTGCCCGTCGCACGCTTCCAGACGAACACCGGATGGCGCTCACGCTGTGTTCGGCGTGGGTCTCCCGACCCCGCCGTCCATTCCTTATGTTCGGGGTTATCGGTATTATGATCCGGTTCCCCCGATCGGAGAAGCAGGCGTGGGCGGCTGGGAGGACTGCGGTGCATCCGTTCAGGAATATCAGATTCCAGGCTGTCATCTGGACACCGAGGTTTCCCGTAAAGGTGAGTCGAGTGTTCTCCTACTTCCTGGGATCATACGGACAGTTGTTTGGGGGGGAGCCTTTCTCCGTGGACTTACCGCCGGATGTCCCTTCAGAAATTCCTCGCGCAATACTCCGTAGTGAAGATGGTCTGACAGTCCTTCAGGCGAGTGCGGATCGGCTTGATATGATTCGAACAGTGACGCCCCAGGGGGGGGCGGAGGTCCAGCTCTCGGAGAGCCTGAGACTGGCGACCGATCTTTTTGCCGGGTATCTTGGTATCATAGATGGTGTCGCCGGGCGTTTGGCCTGCGTCTTGGTTCGAGCCTCTACTGATGATGACCCCGCGTGGACGCTGTCTCGGCACTTTTGCCGAGACGAGGTCCTTGCTGGTCCGATCAATCGGCCGAAGGAATTCGAGCTTCACGCGCTGAAGCGATATTCGCTCGACAGAGGTATCGAGGTTAACAGTTGGGTCCGCTGCCGGACCGGCGTCCAGCAGGCAGTTGCTGAGAAGCCCGAGCAACGCGTCATAGTCGTCGAGCAGGATCTGAACACAGTCGTAGATGGCGACCGGGCTAGAGAATTCGCTCCCGATGAGATGAATGCCTTTTTCACGCCAGTCAGCGTTGAATTGGACCGGATTCTCAGTCTCTACTTTCCCCCTGAAGGACACTCTCGATGGTCGGCTCGGTGATCTCCGGCGAGATTCTGGATGAGGAGAGAAACCGGACGAATAGAGTCCGGGATTTCTACCAACAAGATGGCCCCAGAGAGACAAGCCACGATGATCTGGATCTCAATCGCTTGTGGTCAAACTGGTGGCGCAATTCCTTCGAGCGGATTGCGCAATCGCTGACATCGCCATGGCTCGCAATGTTCAAGCCGATTCCGAATAGATCGTATGTTCCATGGATCTTTTACAAACATGCTTTCGACGACTCTTTGGCCACGTTCGGGGTGCCTGAGGCAACCCCGGGACGACCGACGGAGTCAGAGGCAAAGAAGTCGCTGGCCGGTCTCCTGCATGAGCACCGCCTTTACCTGCAAAAGATCGCACGCGAAGGAGAGATCTCGCAAGAACTGGGGCGATCGGCTTGGACTATGCTCCTTAGCATTCTGTTCGAGGAAGATGTAGATGTTCCCGATGCGATCCCTGGTGTCGACGGCAAGCTATTCTATACGTGGAAGTCGGGAGAACATTACCTTGACTTGGAAATGTTCCCTGACGGCGAGACGGAATTCTTCTACCGCAACGCGCAGAGCGGCAGACTCTGGAATCTCTCTAGTCGCATTAATGTTCCTCTGCCCCGAGAGGCCGCTTCGAAACTAAGGCTTTTTCGAAGAGTGTGATGGAGGGCACGGCCAGTGGCCTCTGGGACGAGCCCGGAACTCGGCGGGGCGTTGGCTCGGGGGAACGATGGCGATCACTTGCCCCCCGGGGAATGGGTCATACGTGTTGCGAAAACCTCGAAGTACGGTTATGCCGCGCACCAGTCGAACTTTGAGCTGTCCACCAAGGACAGAGAAGCCCCAATCCCACGACTCTCGATCTGGGCTGAGCGGTTGACCACGGATGAGCAAGCGTGGCGTTTGACCGGCAGGAAGCCAGCCAACGACGCGGTACTACGCCTGAATGTCGATCTGATCCGCTCGCTGGTGCCAGAGCCCTCAGAACCGCCTACCCCTCACCTCGAAGTCGAGTGGGAGCCTCGATTCGTTGAGAATGAGCACGGGATTCGCATCCTCGACGCCGAACCAGGGTCGGCCGGGCACGCGGGCATTCGCTATCTTCGCTATGGTCAAAGCGCCCAACGCACGAGCCTGCGAGTTCAACTTGCGGAGAATGCAGTGGTGCGGCGGTTGCCCGAGCTATTGCTGGACGAAGGGGCGGCGCCCGTCAAGCAGTGATCGGCCTGCAAGGCCCCCAATTTCCCCGGGCAGAGTGAGCGGTTTCGCAAGCCATCACGCCATGGGTCGATTTATCTTTCGTCGGCCTGCACAAACTCCCGATCAACGATGACCCATCGGCCCGGTATTACCACGGCAAGAAAGATCATCACAAACGGGTAACCACGGAAAACCCAGCGCGGCCGTGCCGCAACCGCATGACTGCACGAGTGAACGATGAGCGCCGAAATTTCGGCGCTTCCTACAACTTCCGAGTCCATCAGGCGTTAGGAAATCTGCGCACGCCTCGAAGATTTTGAACGTTAGCGCGTTTTAACGTTGAGTTGCAGGCGCGGCGGGGCCTTCTCTCCTTCTCCCGCGGGGAGAAGGTGGCCGGAACGGCCGGATGAGGGGATTTGC
>Ga0187888_1004242_pt1 | contig 10613 bp, 5 predicted proteins | sample June2016WEW_7_40_FD_132987 | JGI IMG/M metagenome (GOLD analysis project Ga0187888, IMG submission 132987) | Peatland microbial communities from SPRUCE experiment site at the Marcell Experimental Forest, Minnesota, USA - June2016WEW_7_40 | ecosystem: Environmental > Terrestrial > Soil > Wetlands... | reverse complement strand
CGGCTATGGGCTGGAGGAGACGTTCGCCGATACGCCGGACATCGGCATCGTGCGCAAGATCAAGCCCTATGCGGGTCTGGTGCGCTACGAAGCGCGCAACGACGCGCCGGATTGGTCGCAAGCGGTCAAGGACGTGCTGGCGGCGGAAAAGCCGAGCGCCATCGTCGTCATGCTCGGCATCAATGACCGGCTGCCGCTGCGCGATCGCGCGCCGCCGGCAAAAGGCGCGGCCGCGCCGGCGCAAGGGCAGGGCGCGACGGCGCAAGGGCAGGGCGCGGCGACGCAAGGGCAGGGCGCGACGGCGCCCGCTGCATCGCCTGCAGATACGGCACGGCCGGACGGCGAGCAGCCGGCGGTCGCGGCCAACGAGCCGCAGCGCCGGGCCGGCAGCTACTACGAGTTTCACACCGACAAATGGGCCGAGCTTTACGACAAGCGCATCGACGACATGATCGCGGCGCTCAAGGGAAAGGGCGTGCCGGTGCTGTGGGTCGGATTGCCGGCGATCCGCGGCACGCGCTCGACCAGCGATATGAGCTACCTCGACGAGCTTTATCGCGCGCGCGCCGAGAAGGTCGGCATACCCTACGTCGATATCTGGGACGGCTTCGTCGACGAAGCCGGCCGCTACGCGGTGCAGGGGCCCGATTTCGAAGGCCAGATCCGCCGGTTGCGCACCGCCGACGGCGTGCATTTCACCAAGGCCGGCGCGGTGAAGCTTGCGCATTATGTCGAGCACGACTTGCGCCGCCTGCTGTCGAGCCACATCGTGCCGGTGGCGTTGCCCGGTCCGGAGGAGCAGGCGCCGAAGGGAAGCGCGGTCGGCGCGCGCCCGGCGATCGGCCCGGTCGTTCCATTGGCTGCGACCGGCGGCGGCGAGGGCGGCGACCTCTTGGGCGCCCCGAGCCATCCGGTGCCGGCGGCATCCGATCCGCTCGCGACCCGCATGCTCAGCCGCGGCGACGCCATTGCGGCGCCGCCCGGCCGCGCCGACGATTTCTCCTGGCCGCGCGGCGACGCCAATGCCGGGCCGGATGCGGCGCCCGAACCGGTCGTGCCGACGCCCGTACCACCGGCCAAGGCCTCCGGCGGCAAGAACGATTCAAGCAAAGGCGACGCCACCAAGATCGACGCCAGCAAAATCGACACCAAGAAATCGAGCGACGCGAAGGCTCAGCTGGCGGTGCCGCCGGCCGGGGCAGCCGCCGCGCCGGCGAAGCCGCGTCGTGCGCGCGAAGACCTCGACAGCGCGCCACGGCCGCCCATGCCGATCGCTCCAAGCCGGGATTAGGATCGCGCGCCCGACTGCTAAGCTATTGGGTTGCCGGAACAGCGGCACGAGAGTCGCGTTGTTGTGAGCCGAGCGCCGAGGCCATGGGGCCTAAAGGTCAAGAGGCGTCGCCGAAAGGGGAAACCAATGCCGAAGCAAGCAACCTCGTTGCGCAATTCAGTTGTCGGGGTTATCGCCGCAGCGGCGCTTTCGCTGCCTCTGTCGGTCGCGCAAGCCGATCAGCAGACCGGTCCAACAATGCCAGTGAAGAAGCACGCTGCAAGGATGCACCATCCGAAGCAGAGGGAATCCGAAATTCGCCCGGGGATTTATGGCGCCGCGCCAAGCTCATCGGGGCGGTGTGCGTGGCCGTATCGGAACCAGTTCCCGCCTTGCCAATCGACGTGGCCGGCCGGAGACCCGAATTACCACGGATCGCGACCCGGCGTAACTTTTGACGAGCCCTGGGACCCTGGCCGATAAGATCGTTGCACGCCGTGACGTTTCCCTCACCCCTTGCGGGGAAAGGTAGGAGGGTGTGGCGTCGCCGGCGTCGCGTCGGTCGATCCCGGCGCAAGCCGCATTCTGCATTGCAGCAACAAGCAATTGTGACTGCACGCGCTATTGTGTTGCCGAAACCGCAGCAACACACTGGTGTTATTCGTTTTGAGGCGAGGCGCTGGATCCAGGAGGAAGAACAAAGGGGGCGGCACAAGGAGAGTGCCATGTCGAAGCAAATAATCTCGCTCCGCAGCGTCGCCGTTGCCGCGATATCCGCGTCACTTTCGCTATCCATCTTATCGGTCGCGCAAGCTAATCAGCGGACCGGCACAGCGATGTACCTGAAAAAACACGTGGCGAGGATACATCATCCGATTCGGCGGGAATCTGAACTTTCCCGCAAAATCTATGACGTCGTGCCGAATGCGCCTGACTGCACCTGGCCGTATAAGCGAATGCTTCCGCCTTGCATGTCCACGTGGCCAGCGGGAGATCCCAATTACCACGGCACGTTACGCGGCGATCAATATGAATGAATAGTTGCGCCCTCAAGGCTGCGTGAGTTGGAGGCAATTTGCGATGTCTGCTTGACCCCCGAGAAGCAGACATTGCTTGTCTGTTTATGAGTTCGCGTCCTAAGAGCGCAATCGCTTCAAATTGAAGCGATTGCCGCTCTAATATCTTAGTAGAGCATGGTCTTTTCGGAAAACCGGCATCCACCCTCGGATCCAGTCCGAGGGCAGACTTTTTCCGGATCATGTCCTAGCGCGGCAGCAGCGACGAGCCCATCAGGAACTTGTCGACGGCGTGCGCCGCCTGGCGGCCCTCGCGGATCGCCCACACCACCAGCGACTGGCCGCGGCGCATGTCGCCGGCGGCAAAGACCTTGTCGATCGAGGTGCGGTAATCGCGGGTGTTGGCGGCCACATTGCCGCGCTGATCGAGCGCCAGGCCGAGGTTCTTGATCATGTCTTCGTGCACCGGATGCACGAAGCCCATCGCCAGCAGCACGAGCTCGGCGGCGACCTCGAAATCGCTGCCGGGAACGGCCTTCATCTTGTCGTCGACGTGCACGCAGTGCAGCTTCTGCACGAAGCCGTTGGCGCCGGAGAACCGCGTGGTCATCACCGCGAAATCGCGTTCGGCGCCTTCTTCGTGGCTCGACGAGGTGCGCAGCTTGAGCGGCCAGTTCGGCCAGGTCAGCAGCTTGTTCTCGTGCACCGGCGGAGCGGGGAGGATTTCGAAATTGGTGACCGACAGCGCGCCCTGGCGGATCGACGTGCCGATGCAGTCCGATCCGGTATCGCCGCCGCCGATGACGACGACGTGCTTGCCGGCGGCGAGGATCGGCTCGGCACCGTCATCCGGCTCGCCGCTGACGCGACGGTTTTGCTGCGGCAGGTAATCCATGGCGAAGTGAATGCCCTTGAGCTCGCGGCCGGGCACCGGCAGGTCGCGCGGCTTCTCGGCGCCTCCGGTCAGCACCACGGCATCGTACTCGGCGAGCAATTTCTCGGTCGCGACATTGACGCCGACATGGGCGCCGTAATGGAACACGACGCCTTCGGCTTGCATCTGCGCCACCCGCCGTTCAACGTGGACCTTCTCCATCTTGAAGTCGGGAATGCCGTAGCGCAAAAGCCCGCCGGCCTTGGCGAACTTCTCGTACACATGAACGGCGTGCCCGGAGCGCGCCAGTTGCTGCGCGCAAGCCAATCCCGCCGGTCCCGAGCCGATGACCGCGACTTTCTTGCCGGTCAGCACGGCCGGCGGCTCGGGCTTGAGCCCCGCCGCGATGGCGCGATCGGCGATCGCGCATTCGATCGATTTGATGGTGACCGGGTTCTCGTCGATGTTGAGCGTGCAGGAGGCTTCGCACGGCGCCGGACAGACCCGGCCGGTGACTTCCGGAAAGTTGTTGGTCGAATGCAGGTTGCGCGCCGCCTCCTCCCAATTGCCGGCATAGACCAGGTCGTTCCAATCGGGGATTTGGTTGTTGACCGGGCAGCCCGGGGTGCCGGGCATCAGCGAGCCGGTGCCCTGGCAATAGGGCACGCCGCAATTCATGCAGCGCGCGGCCTGGGTGCGGTAATCCGCCTCTGGCAGCGGCAGGATGAATTCGCGCCAATGACGAATCCGCTCCTCGACCGGCTCGTAGTCGCGGTCTTCGCGTTCGTATTCGAGAAAGCCGGTGACCTTGCCCACTTCGCTCTCTATTCCACGCGCTATTCCGCCGCCTGCATGGCAGCGGCCTGCGCCTTGAGTTCGTTGAGAGCGCGGCGGTACTCGACCGGCATGACCTTGCGGAACTTCGGGTACCAGAGCGGCCACTCGGCCAGGATTTTGGCGGCAACGGCCGAGTCGGTAAAGCGGGCGTGGCGCGCGATCAAGTGATGCAGCCGATGCGCATCGTGGCGGCTCATATCGGCCATGATGTCGATGAGGCCGTGGGTTTCAAGGTCGTGCACATGGTGGAAGACGCGGGCGTTGAGGTCTTCCTCCTGCGGCATCGGCTCGAGCTCGACCATGGCGAGATTGCAGCGCGAGGCGAAAGTGCCGTCGTCGTCGAGCACATAGGCGATGCCGCCCGACATGCCGGCGGCGAAATTGCGGCCGGTGCGGCCGAGCACCACGACGACGCCGCCGGTCATGTATTCGCAGCAATGGTCGCCGGCGCCCTCGATGACGGCGATGGCGCCGGAATTGCGCACGGCAAAGCGCTCGCCGGCGACGCCGCGGAAATAGCACTCGCCCTCGATGGCGCCGTACAGCACGGTATTGCCGATGATGATGGATTGTTCGGGAACGATTGCGGCTTCCGCCGGCGGCCGCACCACCAGCCGTCCGCCGGAAAGGCCCTTGCCGACGTAGTCGTTGGCGTCGCCGTCGAGCTCGAAAGTGACGCCGCGCGCGAGGAACGCGCCGAAGCTTTGTCCCGCGGTGCCCTTGAACCGCGCCACGATGGTGTCGGGCGGCAAGCCGGCATGGCCGTAGCGCTTGGCGATCTCGCCGGACAGCATGGCGCCGGTGGTGCGGTCGGTGTTCTTGATCGGCATGCTCAAGCGCACCGGCGCGCCGCGGTCGAGCGCGGCCTGCGCCTGCGCGATCAGCGTGCGGTCGATAATGTCGTAGATCTTGTGATCCTGTTTCTCGCAATTATAGAGCGCAACGCTCGCCGGCACGTCCGGCTTGGTGAACAGCCGGGAGAAGTCGAGCCCGCGCGCCTTCCAATGATCGACCAGTTGCCGCTCGTCGAGCATCTGCATCTGGCCGATCATCTCGGCGAAGGTGCGGTAGCCCATCGCCGCCATCAGCTCGCGCACCTCTTCGGCGACGAAGAAGAAATAGTTGATGACGTGCTCGGGCTGGCCGCGGAAGCGCTTGCGCAGCACCGGGTCCTGGGTGGCGATGCCGACCGGGCAGGTGTTGAGATGGCACTTGCGCATCATGATGCAGCCGGCGGCGATCAGGGGCGCGGTGGCGAAGCCGAACTCGTCGGCGCCCAAGAGCCCGCCGACGACGACGTCGCGGCCGGTGCGGATGCCGCCGTCCACCTGAACCGCAATCCGTCCGCGTAAACGGTTGGCGACCAGCGTCTGATGCGTCTCGGCGAGCCCGATTTCCCACGGCGAGCCGGCGTGCTTGATCGAGGTCAGCGGCGAGGCGCCGGTGCCGCCTTCGAAGCCGGCGATGGTGACGTGGTCGGAGCGCGCCTTCGACACGCCGGCGGCGACGGTGCCGACGCCGACCTCGGAGACGAGTTTGACGCTGACATCGCCGTCGGGGTTGACGTTCTTCAAGTCAAAAATGAGCTGCGCCAGGTCTTCGATCGAATAGATGTCGTGATGCGGCGGCGGCGAGATCAGGGCGACACCCGGCGTCGAGTGGCGCACCTTGGCGATGGTCTTATCGACCTTGTGGCCGGGCAACTGGCCGCCTTCGCCGGGCTTGGCGCCCTGCGCGATCTTGATCTGCATCATGTCGGCATTGACCAGATATTCGGCGGTGACGCCGAAGCGGCCGGACGCCACCTGCTTGATTGCCGAACGCATGGAATCGCCGTTCGGCAACGGCTTGAAGCGGTCGGCTTCCTCGCCGCCCTCGCCGGTATTCGACTTGCCGCCGATACGGTTCATGGCGATGGCGAGCGTGGTGTGGGCCTCGCGCGAGATCGAGCCGAACGACATGGCGCCGGTCGAGAAGCGCTTGACGATGGTCTTGGCCGGCTCGACCTCCTCGATCGGTATCGGCGCGCGGCCGTCTTCCGCGGCCGCCTTGAGGCGGAACAGGCCGCGGATGGTGGTGAGATGCTCCGATTGCTCGTTGATGATCGCCGCGTATTGCCGGTACTTCTCGTAGGAATTGCCGCGCACCGCGTGCTGCAGGGCGGCGACCGTCGCCGCGTTCCAGACGTGATCCTCGCCGCGCACGCGCACCGCATAGTCGCCGCCGACGTCGAGCATGCTGCGGTAGATCGGTGCGTCGGAGAAGGCGTCGCGATGCCGCCGCACCGCCTCTTCGGCGATCTCGGTCAGGCCGACGCCCTCGATGCGGGTGGCGGTGCCGGTGAAATATTTGGCGACGAAATCCGACTTCAAGCCGACCGCGTCGAAGATCTGCGCGCCGCAATAGGACTGATAGGTGGAGATGCCCATCTTCGACATCACCTTGAGCAGTCCCTTGTCGATCGACTTGATGTAACGCTTGATGACTTCCTTGTCGTCGAGCTTCTGCGGCAACTCGCCCTTCATCGCGACGAGCGTTTCAAACGCCAGATACGGATTGATCGCTTCGGCGCCGTAGCCGGCGAGGCAGGCGAAATGATGGATCTCGCGCGGCTCGCCGGATTCCACCACCAAGCCGACCGAGGTGCGCAAGCCCTCGCGGATCAGGTGATGGTGCACCGCCGCGCAGGCGAGCAGCGACGGGATCTGGATACGGTCGGCGCCGGCGCGGCGGTCGGACAGGATGATGATGTTGATGCCTTGGCGCACGGCGGCGTCGGCTTGGCAGCAGAGCGTCTCGACGGCAGCCGCCATGCCGGCGGCGCCGGCCTCGGCAGGCCAGGTGGCGTCGAGCGTCAGCGACTTGAAATGCGACTCGGCGATCTCGGAGATCGAGCGGATCTTTTCCAGATTGGCGTTGGTCAGGATCGGCTGATGCACCTCCAGGCGCTTGGTGTTCGACATACCTTCGAGGTCGAACAGGTTCGGCCGCGGCCCGATGATCGAAACCAAGCTCATGACCAACTCCTCGCGGATCGGGTCGATCGGCGGGTTGGTCACCTGGGCGAAGTTCTGCTTGAAATAGGTGAACAGCAGCTTCGGCTTATCCGACAGCGCCGAGATCGGCGTATCGTTGCCCATCGAGCCGACCGGCTCTTCGCCGGTCGTCGCCATCGGCGTCATCAGGATTTTCAGGTCTTCCTGGGTGTAGCCAAAAGCCTGCTGGCGATCGAGCAGCGACAGGTTCGAGATCGGCGCCGCTTCGGACGCCGACGGCAGGTCCTCGAGCACGATCTGCGTGCGCTCGAGCCACTCGCCGTAGGGATGGCTCTTGGCCAGCGTCGCCTTGAGCTCCTCGTCGGGAATGAGCCGGCCTTCCTCGAGGTCGACCAGCAGCATCTTGCCCGGCTGCAGCCGCCACTTGGTGACGATGTCCTCTTCCGGGATCGGCAGCACGCCGACTTCCGAGGCCATGATGATGCGGTCGTCGCGGGTGACGATGTAGCGCGCCGGGCGGAGCCCGTTGCGGTCGAGCGTGGCGCCGATCTGCCGGCCGTTGGTGAAGGCGATTGCCGCGGGGCCGTCCCACGGCTCCATCAGCGCCGCGTTGTATTCGTAGAACTTGCGGCGCTCCTCGCTCATCAGCTGATTGCCGGCCCACGCCTCCGGAATCATCATCATCACCGCGTGGGCGAGCGGATAGCCGCCCATGGTCAGAAATTCGAGCGCGTTGTCGAAACAGGCGGTATCGGACTGGCCTTCATAGGAAATCGGCCACAGCTTCTTGATGTCGGCGCCGAACTTCGGCGACGAGACCGAGGCTTGGCGCGCCGCCATCCAGTTGTTGTTGCCGCGCAGCGTGTTGATTTCGCCGTTATGCGCGATCATGCGGTAGGGATGCGCCAGCGACCAGGTCGGAAACGTATTCGTCGAAAAGCGCTGATGAATAAGCGCCAGCGCGCTCTCGAAGTCCGGATCGTGCAGATCGGGATAATAGGTGGCGAGCTGGTCGGCGAGGAACATGCCCTTGTAGATCAGCGTGCGGCAGGAGATCGAAACCGGGTAATAGCCCGAGCTGCGCCGCTCGCGCTTGCCGTACATGATGGCGGAAATGGTCTTGCGCAGGATGTAGAGCCGGCGCTCGAACTCGTCCTCCGACTGCGTCTTTGGATTGCGCGCGAGGAAAAGCTGCTTGTGCACCGGCTCGGTCGGCTTGACCGATTCGCCGAGCGTCGAATTGTCGGTCGGCACGTCGCGCCAGCCCAAGAGCGTCATGCCTTCTTGCGCAGCCACCGCGGCGTAAGTGTCCATGATCTCCTGCCGCCAAGCTGCTTCGTGCGGCAGGAACAGCGCTGCGATGGCGTAGTGGCCGGCCGGCGGCAATTTGAAGCCAAGCTCGGCCGCCTTCTTGGCGAAGAATCTGTGTGGCGTCTGCACCAAGATGCCGGCGCCGTCGCCGGCGCGCGGATCGGCGCCGACCGCGCCGCGATGCTCGAGATTGAGCAGGATGGTGATCGCGTCCTCGACGATCTTGTGCGATTTGCGCCCCTTGATGTCGGCAATGAAGCCGACCCCGCAGGAATCCTTTTCCAGCGCCGGATCGAACAGGCCGAAGCTTGACGCTCCCATCGTCATCCTCGCGCTCCCCGGCGGCGCCCCGAATGGCCCGTATCGAGGTTTTGCCACATCGTTCCTCGCGCCGGTCGCGTCCGGCGCCCGAGGGCGAGTCATCCGTTCTGGAGGCAACCTTCGTGCCGCTGCCGGCCTTGGCTGCTTTTATGCCGCCGTCCGACGCGCCCTCGCCTTCGGCGGCTGGCCCCCGCGCATCTTTCCCCCGCCTTTTTCCTCCCCGGGTGGGCGGGGAAGGGGGAGGGAGGGGAGCGCGCGCTACTGGCCACTAATTGGGACAGCAATGCTGTCCTATGCGGAACATGGCAAACTCCGGACGTAAGCACAAGTCCGCCGCTCCCGGCGGGCGATGAAAAGCTGCGGCCTTGCGCCTTTCGGCTCGGATTCCGGCAATGTCCTGCCGGCCAAGTGGACCACGACCCGGGCGCAAGCGCAATGGGCGGGGGAACTACGATCACCGCCGGATGAAACGTTTCGGGTCAGTTGTGCAGAAGTTTCGCACGGCGCGATCCACGACGGTGGAATATCCCGCTACCGGGCTCTATGAGACGGTGTCGGCGGTGACAGCGAAAACATGCGCGACCGTCAGCAGCGTGGATGTGGCCAGATGGTTTGAAAACACGGTCAAACCGTCTTCCAGGTTGGAACCCAAGGAACGCAGGAAACACCGGGACGACCACACCAGGGTACACAGCTTGCGCGTGCTTGATTCGGCAAGCATTGCGTTCTGCGGGCGGACGTTATCGGCTCAAGCGGACTGGCGGCAGGCATTGGGGGGTGCCGACTAGCGCGCTCGACGATGCCGGTTCCAGACCGCGACGGGCACCATTCAACACGGGTTTCACCACGACCCGTTTGCCGGCACGAGGGTCGTCATTGAGTAGCACTTCTGCGCATGCCCTTGCCGCCGAACAGAACTGCCTTGAGCTTTGGCAAAAGTCCCGTGTGTGCCCAAGCGCCGCCCTAATTGCGGGTAACGTTGTCGGCGTGCGAGTATTCGCCGCGCGATCGGGGTAGGGGTGCGTCCGTGAGGGCAGGGGTCTTAGCGGCCACGGCGTTTTCTCTGTGTGTCTCGCTATTGGCCGCTGCGCCAGGCCAGGCGCAGACGCCGCCGCCGGCATCGACGCCGCAAGCGCCGCCGCCCCTGCCGGGCTTCATGCCGGCTTTCGAGATCACCAGGATCGTGCGCGCGGCGGGCTTCGACCCGCTGGCGCTGCCGCTGCGTGAAGGCACCACCTATGTGCTGCGCGCGACGGACTTCCGCGGCATCCTCATGCGCGTGGTGGTCGATGCGCGAAGCGGCGCCATCCGCGCCGTCAATCGGATCGTCCCCGGTCCGGATCCCTATGGTCAGATCGGAATGGTCACGTCGCCCTATGGCGTGGCGCCGCCCTATCCGCCGCCGGACATCATGGGTCCGGACATGATGCCGGACGATGAGATCACGGCGGCGCCAGCGTCGCCACCGCCGCCACCGCCGCCGGCACCATTGCCGCCGCCGCTGCCGGCGGCCGCCGTTCGTCCCGGCGCGCATCCGCTTGCATCCGGTCCGCCATTGCCGCGGCCGCGCCCGGCCGAGCTTGCGTCGCGCAAACCGACCGACGATGCCAAATCCGATACCAAGCCCGATGCTAAGCCTGATGCAAAGCCCGAGGCCAGGCCGGGCTTGACGCCTGCCGGCAAACCGGACGCAAAATCCGGCACCGCCGTCAGCGGGCCTGCGGCGGCAGCACCGGTAGCGCCGAACAAATCACTGCCGGCGCCGGCGCCGATCAACGATTGATGCGCTGGAGCATGATCCGGAAAAAGCCTGCCCTCGGACTTGATCCGAGGGTGGAAGCCGGTTTTCCGAAAAGATCATGCTCCACTAAGATATTAGAGCGCCAATCGATTCAATCTGAAGCAATTGCGCTCTGGACCAGACCGGCGCAGATCAGCGCGCGCCGTGCCAAGGGTCATATGGCTTGTTCGGCAAGCTCTTGAGTGCG
>Ga0187888_1004227_pt1 | contig 10633 bp, 7 predicted proteins | sample June2016WEW_7_40_FD_132987 | JGI IMG/M metagenome (GOLD analysis project Ga0187888, IMG submission 132987) | Peatland microbial communities from SPRUCE experiment site at the Marcell Experimental Forest, Minnesota, USA - June2016WEW_7_40 | ecosystem: Environmental > Terrestrial > Soil > Wetlands... | reverse complement strand
TTTCTGGTGGCGCTGGTCTGGCAGATGGGTATTTGGGGCGTGCGCCATGGTATGGCCTGGGTGGGAGTCTGCGGCGCCGCGCTGGTCGGGTTGAGCCCGATGGTGGGCGTGGACGCCTCGAGCGCGTATAACGATGTCGCCCTCGCCGGCGTCGCGTTCACGCTGTTCTGCCTGCTGGAGCGTTGGGCGGAGAAGGGAACCGCGCGCCTGTTGCCGGCGATCGGGATACTGGCCGGCTTTGGATACGCGCTGAAGTACACGGGGTGGGTGGGTGTGGCATACGCGATTGGGTTTGTCGCCTGGAAGCGCAGGCAGGCGCGCGCGGTGGCCGTAGTGGCCGCGTTCGCGTTTCTGCTGGTGGTGCCGTGGATGGTCAAGAACTGGATGTGGATGCACAATCCGCTGGCTCCGTTCTTTAACGGCTACTTTCCGAATCCGTACGTAACCATTGATTTTGAAGAAGATTATAAGAATTACTTCCGGATATACGATCTCGCCAGCCGCTGGCAGATACCGCTGGCGGCAACCGTTCGCGGCACCCTGGGCGGTGTGCTGGGGCCGGTATTTCTTCTGGCGCCGCTCGGCCTGGCGGCGCTGCGCAAGCCGTTGGGGCGGCAATTGTGGTTGGCGGCTTTCGTGTTTGGCGCCAACTACTTCAGCAACATCGGGGCTCGATTCCTGATTCCGCCCATGCCGTTCGTGGCGCTGGCGATGGCGATGGCGCTGACAACTTTGCCGGGAATGGCGTTGGCGGTGGTGCTGTTGCACGCCGTGCTCTGCTGGCCGCCGATGGTCACAAAACTTGTGCCGCCCGGCTCCTGGCAATTGACGCTGACGCCGTGGCGGGATGCGTTCCGCCTGCGCGATCCGGAGCGCTATTACAAGATGCACTTGGCTTTGTATCCGGCAGTTGAACTGATAGAAAGAGTTGCGCCGCCGGGGTCGGCCGTGCTCACTTTCAAAGCGATTCCCGATGCGTACACTTCACGGCGCATCTTGGTGGACTATGAGTCGGCGGCGAATCAAGTGGCGGCGCGTATCTTTCAGAGTGCCGCAATCGGCACGGACCAGCCCAACGGGCGGCTGCGCTTCACGTTTCCTGCGCGGCCGCTGCGGGCGATTCGCGTTAACCAAACGGCGAGCGGAACCGACGTCTGGAGCATCAACGAGCTGCGCATTTTCTTGGGCGGCCACGAGCTGCCGCGGGAGGCGAGCTGGCGGCTGACGGCGCACCCGTACCCGTGGAGCATTCAAGACGCCTTCGACAATGCCCCGGTTACTTTCTGGCGCAGCGGCGAAGCCAATCGTCCCGGGATGTTTGTGGAGGTGGACTTCGGCGGTATTCGGGAGGCCGACGAAGTGGTGCTGGAGGGTCCCGCGGACCAGTACGGCATCCGGCTGGAGCTGGAGGGCGGGACCGGCGATGCGTCGTGGCAGCGGCTTGCCGGTCAGCCGGTGGCGAGCGATGGCGCGCCCTATCTCGGGTTTCGGCGGGCGGCGGCGGAAGAACTGAAACGGCGTGGTATCGACTACGTTCTCTGCTTCCAGGATGAAGCATGGGCGGATGACCTGCGGCGCAATCGCGACTTGTGGGGCGTGCAAGAAGTGGGCGCGGCCGCCGGCGGCCGGCTCTATCGACTGCCATGAAACTGTTTTTGGGCGTGGATGGCGGGCAATCCGGGACCACAGCGGCGATCGGCGATGAGACGGGCCGCGTACTGGGCGAGGGCGGGGCCGGACCGGGCAACCATGCCGCTGGCGGGGAAGGGCGCGCGAAGCTGGAGCGCGCCGTGCGCGAAAGCGTCGGTCAGGCCGCCGGGGAAGCGGGCCTCGATGCCGCGGCTCTGGAATTCGAATCGGCGTGCTTCGGCATGAGCGGCGGGCCGGAAGACAAGCGGGCGATTCTCTCGGGGACTGTCCGCGCGGCGCGGCTGGTCGTGACGACGGATGCGGCAGTTGCGCTAGTAGGCGCAACCGGCAGCGGGCTGGGAATCGTGGTCATCGCCGGGACAGGCTCGATGGCGCTGGGGCGCAACAGGCAGGGACGCACGGCAAGAGCGGGCGGCTGGGGGTACGTATTTGGCGACGAGGGCGGCGCATTCGACATGGTCCGCCAGGCGGCGCGGGCTGCCTTACGGATGGAGGAAGGCTGGGGCCCGGAAACGGCGCTGCGCGCGGCGCTACTCGAGGCCACTGGCTCGGCCAGCGCCGACCAACTGCTGCACCGTTTCTACACGCCGGAATGGGAGCGCTCCCGCGTGGCGGCGCTGGCGCCGCTGGTGGACCGTGCGGCCAGCGAGGCCGATGCCGTAGCGCTGCACATCGTGAACCAGGCGGCGCAGGAACTGGCCCAACTCGCCGCCGCCGTGCGCGCACAGCTTTGGAGGCCGACCGAGGTCGTGGAGATGGCATACTCGGGCGGCGTGTTCGCAAGCCGCATGCTGCTGGAGCGCTTCCGCATCCTGGTGGAGATGGAGGCGGGGAACCGGCTCGCCCCGCCGCAACACCCGCCGCATCTGGGCGCGCTGCTCGAAGCCTATCGCGCGGCGGGGTTGAGCGTGGAGCTGCGAACAGGAGTAAGGGCCGATTAGAAGCCTTGTGTTATGCGTGAGCGGGCTCGCGGATTTCGTTTCACTGCTGTGCCGGCCTCGATGGCCTGTCTGGCGTTCCTGGTGGCAGCTTGTCCTGCCCAAGCACAGCAGAAGCCGGCAGGCTCGCCTTCGACAGCGCAGGATTCCCTGAAGACGTTTCTTCGGGGCTACCTGCGAACCTTTCCTGGGGGCGATGACCCAACGACCCGATACTCAGCGGCCTTCGTTGACCTTAACGGCGATGGGAAACCGGAAGTCATCGTGCACGTCAGCGGACGGGACTGGTGCGGGACCGGCGGCTGCACCACGTTCATATTGGCCCGCAAGGATGCTTCCTACAGAGTCATTGGGTGGATACCAGCCACCCGGACTCCAATCCGCGTATTAGCGAGCACTTCGCATGGCTGGCGCAATATAAGCGCTTGGGTCCGTGGTGACGCTGTAGTCCAGGACGACACTGTTATCCCTCACCGTGTGTATGAGGCCGAGCTCCGGTTCGATGGAACGAGGTACCACTGGCGTCCTGACGATCCTTTCAACCCGCCATTGGTCGGCAAGGTGGCGGGAGAAGTCGTGATATCCGGATCGGATGCCGGGACGCTTCTGTATCCGTGATCCAGGAACCTGGTGAAGATTCGGCGAGCGGGCCGGGCATGCCCGGCCCCTACTATCGGGTACGAAGGCACGCCGGGCTTGCGCCCGCTTTGTCGGGCGAAAGCGCCTGCCGCCCGGCTGCGCCGATTGAACAATCGGCGCGCAGGATATCATCCTGCCCCACGGCCCACAGGGGGTCCGGTGCACGGGTTGTATCATAGGCTGTTATGGATTCGCGCCGGATGTGCCCGCACTGCCGGGCGTTCATTACCAACAAAGACAAGATTTGCCCGTACTGCAACGAGCGGGTGGGGCCGCGGGCCAATCGGAGTAGGAGTGTAGCTCCCTGAGCCAAGGATACCCATCTTTGCGAAATGGGGAGGTAATTATGAGACTGCGAACTTCGATTTACCCGGCACTCCTGTGCTTTCTCGCCCTCGCTGCGGGTTGGGGCCAAAGCAGGCCGGTTGCAACCACCTCCGCGGCGGACATCCCTCACCTGCGAAAGCAGGGTACGGCCACGCAACTGATCGTCGACGGCAAGCCGTTCCTGGCGCTGGCGGGCGAATTGAGCAACAGCACCGCCACCAGCGTCGAGTACATGAAGATGGTATGGCCGAGGCTGGTGGCGGCAAAGGTCAACACCGTCCTGGCGGGCGTTTCGTGGAACCAGATCGAACCACAGGAAGGAAAGTTCGACTTCAGCGTGCTGGACGGGGTGATCCAGGGTGCGCGGGTTCACAACCTGCGTCTGGTGCTTCTCTGGTTCGGAAGCTGGAAGAACAGTCTGTCCAGCTACGCGCCCGACTGGCTGAAGAAGGACTACGAACGGTTCCCGCGCGCCTGGAGCGCCGGCGGGCAGAGCATCGAACTGCTCAGCCCCTTCAGCGATGCCAACCGCGACGCGGATGCGCGCGCCTTTGCGGCCCTGATGCGCCATGTCAAGGAAGTGGACGGCCGCGCGCACACGGTCGTCATGGTCCAGGTGGAGAACGAAGTGGGAATGCATACCGATTCCCGCGACCATTCGCCCTTGGCCGACAAAGCTTACGCCGGTCCGGTGCCCAAGGAGTTGATGGATTATCTCCAGCAGCACAAGGATACCCTGATTCCGGAGTTTCGCCAGGCGTGGGAGGCGGCCGGTTTCAAAACCTCCGGGAGCTGGGAAGAGGTGTTCGGCGAGGGCGCCGCGACGGAGGGAATCTTCATGGCCTGGCAGTATGCGCGCTACCTCGACCGGGTGGCCCAAGCGGGCAAAGCCGAATACCCGCTGCCGATGTTCGCCAACGCGGCGTTGTACGCCGTTGGGAAGGGATTTACGCCGAGCGGCGGGCGTCCTTGGGACCTCGTAATGGACGTCTGGAAGGCCGGAGCGCCGCGAATCGATATCCTCTCGCCCGACATCTACAGCCAGCCGGACTTCGTGGCGTTTTGCGCCAAGTACACCCAATCCGGGAATCCGCTGTTCATACCCGAGACGCGATATCAGATGGAAGCCAGGGTGCTTTACGCCTTCGGACGTCATGATGCCATCGGTATCTCGCTGATGGGGGTCGAAAGGGCCGAGACTCCCGATCCGGAAATGGTCAGCGGTTACGAGATCATCGCGCAATTGGCGCCCCTGATTGCGAGACACCAGGGCAACGGCACGATGTCCGCCGTCCTGCTGCGCCCGGACGACCCGCCGCAAAAGATCCAGTTGGGAAATTACACGCTGGAGGTCGCGCGCTTGAGGCCACGGCCCTCGGCGCCGCAACAGCAGGGCTTCTCGGCGGCAATCTTCATTGCGGCGGGGCCCGACGAATACTATGCCGCGGGCGGCAGCGTGAGCGTCACTTTTTCTCCCAACGCGCCGGGGCCGGAGCATGCCGGAATCGGCACGGTGGAAGAAGGTACGTTCGTGAACGGCCGTTGGATTCCCAGCCGCCAGCTCGCCGGCGATGAAACCGGGCAGGGTGGGAATCTGTCCTTGCGGACGCACCCGGTCGATCGCATCCCGGCGGACGGCTACGTCGGCATCCAGCACGTTACCCTGTACCGCTACCGCTGAGCGCTCTGGCGGAGACCAACGACCTCTCGCGCCGGAGCCGAGTCCGACGACCGAGAGACTGCCCGTTTTGAGTGCCGCAACTGTAAAGTAAGGGAGCGGTCGCCGGCCACGGAACTGGTTATCTCCTGCCGGCCAGCGCTCCTCTCCCCTTCATCCGCGCCGGCCGCCAAGGACCCGTGTTACTATTCCGTTTTGCCAACAGGGAGCCAAGCGTGAAGGTTTACGAAAGCAAGGACATACGGAACGTCGGATTGGTGGGCCACGGCGATTCCGGCAAGACGTCGCTCACCGCCGGGTTGTTGTTCACCGCGGGCGCGGCCAACCGGTTGCTGCGCGTGGATGAAGGCAATACCATCACCGATTTTGACGACGAGGAAATCTCCCGCAAAATCACTATCTCGACAGCCATCGCCGTGGCGGAATGGAAGAAAACCAAGATCAATATCCTGGATACGCCGGGCTACAACATCTTTATTAACGACACGCGCGCTTCCCTGGTAGCGGCGGATTCGGCCCTGGTGCTGGTCGATGGCGTCTCTGGCGTCGAAGTGCAGACCGAGAAGGTTTGGGACTTCGCCAACCATTTCAAGCTCCCCCGTGCCATCGTCGTCAACAAGCTGGACCGCGAGCGCGCCGACTTTGGGCGCGCCCTGGAAAGCGTGCAGGAAGCTTTCGGCCGCTTTGCCGTGCCCATTCAGATCCCCATCGGCGCGGAACGCGATTTCTCCGGCGTGGTCGATCTCGTCCGTATGAAAGCGTACACGTACACCGCCGGCGGCGATGGCAAAGGCAAAGAGGGCGAAATTCCCTCCGAGCTTGCCGGCTCGGCCAAGGCCGCTCACGACGCGCTGATCGAAATGGTGGCCGAGGGCAATGACGCCCTCATGGAAGAATTCTTCGACAAGGGCACGCTGGCGCCAGATCAAATCGACGCCGGCCTCAAGCAAGCCATCCGCGAGATGCGCATCTTCCCGGTGCTCTGCGCCGGCGCCCTGCACAATACCGGCAGCGACCTGATTCTCAACTTCATCGTGGAAAACCTGCCCGCCCCCACCGAGCGCGAGGGCTTCGCGAGCGTGGCCGGCGGCGAGGAATCCACGCAGAAGATTGTCGAGACCGGCCCCAGCTCCCTGTTCGTCTTCAAGACCACGGCCGATCCTTTCGCCGGGCGCATCAGCTATTTCAAGGTCATCACCGGCGTGGTGAAAAACGACGCTGCCCTGCAGAACCTCACGCGCAGCTCGGCTGAGCGGCTGGCGCACCTCGGCAGCCCGCAGGGAAAGATCCTGCAGCCGGTGACCGAGTTGCGCGCCGGCGATCTGGGCGCGGTGGCAAAGCTAAAGGACACGCTCACCGGCGACACCCTGGCGGAGAAGGGCTTCACCGTCACCTACCCGCCCGTGAAGCTGCCCGAGCCTTCCATCGCTTTCGCCATCGAAGCCAAGTCGCGTAACGACGAAGACCGCATGGGCAACGCCGTTCACCGCATCCTCGAAGAGGACCAGTCGCTGCGCTTTTACCGCGACCCGCAAACCCGCGAGTTCCTGCTCGCCGGCGCCGGCCAGCAGCACGTCGAAATCGTGGTCAGCCGGCTGAAAAAACGTTACAGCGTGGACGTTACCCTCAAGGCGCCCAAGATTCCCTACCGCGAGACCATTCGCGGCCATGCCGACGTGCAGGGCCGCCACAAGAAGCAGACCGGCGGGCATGGCCAATTCGGCGATTGCTGGATCAAGATGGACCCACTGCCGCGCGGCGCCAAGTTCGAGTTCGTCAACGAAATCTTCGGCGGCGCCATCCCCCGCAATTTCATCCCCGCCGTGGAAAAGGGGATTGTAGAGGCCGCCGAACACGGATTCCTGGCCGGCTATCCCATGGTCGACTTCAAGGTCACCGTCTACGACGGCTCCTACCACGACGTCGATTCCTCGGAACTGGCGTTCAAATTGGCGGCCCGCAAGGCCTTTAAGGCCGCCATGCAGGAAGCCAAGCCCGCGCTGCTGGAACCGATCATGACCGTGGAAATCCAGGCGCCCGGAGAGTACGCGGGCGATTTGATGGGCGATTTGAACAGCCGCCGCGGCCGCATCTCGGGCAACGAAACCAAAGGCAGCACGCAGATCATCCGCGCCCAGGTACCGATGGCCGAAATGCTGAGCTATCAAAGCGATCTGACCGCCATGACGCAGGGCCGGGCATCTTTCTCGATGGAGTTCGATCACTACGATTACGTGCCCCAGTTGCAGGCCGATAAGATTGTTGCAGCGGCCAAAGCCGCCAAGACGGGAGACGAGGAAGAGGAGGAATAACGACACAGTGCAGGTGTTGCCGGTACACAACGGCAAGTATTGCCGAGACACAGTAGTCCGGGACTTACCTTACGCCAGTTGCATTACACACTCATAGTGTTGTAATGTTTGATCGTCCCTTTCTGGGCGCGGTTAAGGTAAGTGCTTTTGAATCTGTCGCTGAGTGTGTGAATGAACGCGCGAACTCAGACTCTCGCTTCCATGATCGTGCTCGCCGGGGCTTCCGTCATCGCCGGTTGCGCTACTAACCAGCACACCGGATTCCAAAACGCCTTTCTACCGCCGCACGCCCACTCCGGGCCAATCAACCTTGACCTGGACCAGCCGCCGCTGGTCGAAACCAATATCCAGATCAAGGATGTGCCCGGCTTCCTGCTTGCCGATCCGCAGGTGCCCCGCCACACGCGCGGCGACGAACTGGTCGAAGCAGCGGAGCGCCATTTCGCAACGGGCAAGCAGGCCTATGCCACGGGGGACCTCGGCACCGCGCGTCGGGAATTCGACCTAGCGATCGACACCATGTTCGACGCCTCCGATCTGAACCCGACTGACCGCCAGGCGTACGACCGGCGGATGGACCAGATGGTGGATGCCATTCACAGTTTCGACTTGTCCGGTCTGGGCGCTTCCGACACCAGCGAAGAGGGCCGCTTCGACAAAGCGCCGCTCGAAGACATTCTGCAGATGACCTTCCCGGTGGACCCTAAGATCAAGGGCCGCGTGCTCGACCAGGTGGCGGCCACGGTTTCACAGTTGCCACTGTTGGTCAACGACGCGGTGCTGGGCTACGTCAACTACTTCTCTAACCGGGGGTTCGGAACGATCATGGTGGCCATGCAGCGTTCCGGCCGCTACCGCCCGATGATCCAGCGCATCCTGGACGAGGAGGGCGTGCCGCAGGAGTTGATCCACCTGGCGCAGGCCGAGTCTGGCTTCCTGCCCCGCGCCGTTTCCAGGGCCCGCGCCCGCGGCATGTGGCAATTCTTGGTCTGGCGGGGCGGGGAATACGGGCTCGAACACACGGCATACGTCGACGATCGAATGGACCCGGAGAAGGCCACCCGCGCCGCCGCCCGTCACCTGCACGATCTCTACAACCAGTTCGGCGACTGGTACCTCGCGCTGGCCGCCTATAACTGCGGCCCGCAAACCGTGCAGTTGGCTGTGGAACGCACCGGTTACGCGGATTTCTGGGAGCTGCGCTCGCGCGGCGTGCTGCCCATCGAAACCACCAATTACGTGCCCATCATTCTAGCCATGACGATCATGGAAAAGAACGCGCCGGCTTACGGCCTGAACCAGGTTCAGATGGACCCGCCGATCGAGTACGACACCGTCGAGCTTAACGCCCTCACCGCCCTCCCCTTGATAGCCGATGTCACCGACACGTCGGTTGCCGAGCTGGCCGCGTTGAATCCGGCTTTGCTGAGCAACCTGGCGCCGGCCCACTACGCGGTGCACGTGCCCAAGGGCTCGGGCACGCGGCTGACGGCCGCGTTGGCTCTGGTCCCCGTCGAACATCGCACCGCGTGGCGCCTGCACCGGGTGGCGCCGGGCGAGACCCTGGCCGCGATCGGCACCCGATTTGGCGTCTCTACCGCAAGCCTGCTGGCGGCCAACAGCCTGCCAGCGCACGCTGCCGTGGAAGGCGACCTGCTGGTGGTTCCGGCCGCTGCCCGGACCGCACCGGCGGCACGGCGCGCCTCGGCCAAACACACTGTGGCCAGCCGCGCGGGCTCGCATTCTTCTTCCCACACCGCATCCGCCAAAGCCTCACACAGTGCCCCGGCAGGGCATCCGGTGGCAGCCAGACCGCGCTCCGGCGCCGCGCCGCTCGTCGGGAAGTCCGTCAGCCCGCCGACAGCCGCGCAACACCTCTCACCGAAGACGGCACCGAAGCCCGCCACGCTGGTCGCACACTCGGCGGCGAGATAGCCGCACTCGATTTTTCTAGCGGCTTACTGTTTTCACTATTGCCTCTTTTGTAAAAAGGGTTATTCTAGGGGTTGATCGTGCCCAGACGCAGGAGGCTTGGTGAATGTCGCATCGCTCACTGATCGTTGCTAAGGACGAAGAAGAGATGGAAGACTTCCACGACTACGAGGACGAAGAGCAAGAGGATTTGGAATCTAAGCTCGACGAGTACGACGAGGAAGACGAAGAGGAAGAAGAGGAAGCCATCATGGAAGAAATCGATATTGTGGAAGGCGCAGCTCCTCCCGCGGCCCAGCCGGCACCGGCTGAGTCGGGGCCGCCGGAACCCGCGGCCGTTGTGGAAGCCCCGCCCAAGAAGCCCGTGAAGAAGGCCACTGCGCCCAAGCCGGCGCCGGCGAAAAAGGTCGCGGCCAAAGCGCCCGCCAAGAAGGCTGCCAAGAAAACCCCGGTGAAGAAGGCTGCCAAGAAAGCTCCCGTAAAGAAGGCCGCTAAGAAAGCGCCGGTGAAGAAGGCCGCTAAGAAGGCGCCCGCGAAAAAGTCCGCCAAGAAAGCTGCGGCCAAGAAGAAGCGTTGATAAGCAGCGGGAACGCGTTCCGCCGTTCCCGCTATACTTCCTGGTTCACTACCTGCCGGCAGCGCAGAAAGAGTTCGAGGAGCGCCTCCGCGTGCTCCTCCGCGGAATGGGTGCCCGGATTTCCGGAAAACCCGGCGGAGGATTGCGGCGACTTGCCATAGCCGGTCTGCAGGGTGATGAACCGCATCAGTTCCAGCGCAACTTCCTCTTTCGTGCGTCCACCCGCCGCCGGCACTTGGCCGTCGGCTGGATATTCGTTCATAGGGGCTCCTGTTTCCGCCATCTGTCGTCTATTCCTCCGTGTGATACTACTCTAGATTACCCGATTTTCCAGCCGATGCCGCTCACTGCTGTCCGGCACATCCGAAAAATGCGAGGAGGCGCCCAGTCTCACCTGATGGAGGCGGACGACGGCCGGTGGTACGTCGTCAAGTTCCGCAATAATCCCCAGCACCACCGCGTCCTGGTCAATGAGCTGCTCGTTTCCCGCCTGCTCGGTTATCTCCAGGTCGCGGCTCCAGAAACCGCTTTGGTGCGGCTGAGCGATCAGTTCCTCGCCGAAAATCCCGCCATCCATCTG
>Ga0187888_1004220_pt1 | contig 10646 bp, 9 predicted proteins | sample June2016WEW_7_40_FD_132987 | JGI IMG/M metagenome (GOLD analysis project Ga0187888, IMG submission 132987) | Peatland microbial communities from SPRUCE experiment site at the Marcell Experimental Forest, Minnesota, USA - June2016WEW_7_40 | ecosystem: Environmental > Terrestrial > Soil > Wetlands... | reverse complement strand
TATGGGAGGTTTCCCTGCAAATTCAAGGGGAAAATCGCTCAAGACGTGGCACCATGTGTAGCGAGGGAATACAGTTACCGCTCCATCGCGAAAGGACTTACGGCAAGAATCGCCGGACTACTGTCAAAAACCTGTTAGGCATCGCTGGTCGTCGCAGCAAGAAGGCAGGTGCATAACCGGGCTGCTGGTTCTCCATGATCTGGATTTCCCGGCAGACGGCATTGAGCCTGTGGCCGATGAACGCGGTCCCGCCGAGCGGGCCCCAGTAGTACAGCAACAGCCTCCCCCATCGCTTGACGATTTGCTGTTGAGGTCCGCGAGTCGGAATACCGTCGGCCGGCCTTCCATGGGCAGCATGCTAGCGTGGTAGCAGACGTCGACGATCTCGTCGAAAACGGGCTTTGGCGGAAGCTCCACCTTCGGCCAGCATTGGAAGAACGGCTTGGGATCCCACAGCCCTTGGAGAATCGGGTGTAGATCGCGGGGGTAAACGCGATCTGTTGTTGTAACTCGAGGCTTCCGCTGTCTTGCCACGGTATGGCCCATTGAGAAAGCTACAGGATCGGCGCACACGAGTGCTCGTCGCTTGCGGCGTGGTCCCGCCTGTGGAGTTGTCGACCAGTGACACCTAAATATTGATGCTCCTCGCATGCCCAAGCCCGTCGCGAGCGCTCAAGGTGTAGCCGCTCGCTTTGAGCGATCGCAGCCAGTCGGCCATCTGGTCGCTGGGTATTTTCGTGGCAGGCGGTGTGACCTTGGTGGTCCCGATGGCGGTCAGGTAAATCCGGTCTTCCGGCATGGCAAACGCCATCGTGCCGCCGGGGACGAAATCATAGGTGTCGTCTTTCCGCATGGCGAACAGCATCTTGGTCTGTTCCACGTTGAGAACTCCCTCGAAAGAAAAGACGCCGCCACCCCTCTGGGTAAGCCGGACTTGGAGAACCGGGAAGCCTTTGGGGGGTGCAACCTCCAGTCATCTGGCGTTGCATGCGCTCGCTGAGGAAGAAGCCCCTTCAGCGTGATCTCGCCGACCCGCCTATCCTCGTCTTGCGTGATCGTCCCGACGACGACCTGCGGCGAGCCGTCTCCGTCCCACCAGAGCGGCCCTTTGCATCGGTAAACGTCTGCCATGGTTTCCGCCTCCCCCGAGACAATTGGGGCTGATGGAATGGACCCAAAGCGGGCCTCCCAGGCTCGCGAGAGTTTTTCCATGCGGAGCTTGCCTCATATCGGGATTCTACACGCACCTGGGGCATCCGGGTGCTGCGGAGTGCCCCACTCGCACATTTCACGATTTCGCATCTCACGTGAACTCGCTGTCTTCGGCAAGCGTCCCATCTGTGGCACGGCTCGCGTTGCGGTGCCTTCTCGCGAACCCGCGTCGGTCACATCGACCGAAGCCGGCTTTCCGAAAGGTGATCTTGGATGGCGATCGTCGGTCTGATGGGCGTTACCTCGAAATCAGTTGTCGTGGTCAGCACCGCAGCCTGTGGCAGACGACTCGGCGGTGGCCTAGCCCTCGACGGCCTCTTCACCGGCCTCGACCGTGCCCCAGAACGGACTGGGGACTCGCCGCCACGCCACATTCCGAGCCCGACCTCACTCCGCGCACATCATTGCGTGCCGAGCAGCGTGCATGTGCGCCCCTGTTCCAAGGGACCTCATTCCCCCACCTCAAGTGGCTCCGCCTTCCCGATCAAAAATGGCTCTGAATTCTCGATCGGTCCCAATCCCCTCTTCAACGAGGAACCGCTTGACTTGAGAGCCTCGCCGCGGCCGGCGGCGGGACGCAAACGGGGACGCAGCTAGGACGGAAACGGGGACGCAGCTAGTATTGACAGCGTGTCCGAGACGGGGACGCAGTTGGCCATGCCATCCACCCTGGCCACCGACCGCCGTGGCGCTGGCAGTCGTCGGGTCCTCTCGCGAGAGACCCGGCCACCCGGATCGGGTGAGATTACGTTGTCCCAAGAGCTTCGCACCGTCGGATTGCTCTGGCCGCACGTCTTGGTGGGGTACCAGTGGTCGCACACTGGGTTACGTCCTGGTCGTAAGACCAGTCATAACAGGTACATCCGCAGCTTCGTGTCACAACCTCCCTGGAACCAAGGCGATCCGCGGTGCTCATTTCCGCCTTGGCCACCGGGCCCCCGGCAGGGGTGGGCGGCAGGCTCGGACCGTTTCTGGCTGCTTGAACTCCGCGTTTCTCGGACTTTTCTCGACCAGTTGCGGCCCCAGCTTTCTGGCCATGGATACCCAGCTCGGCGCGCGGCAGGACGGCGGACCCCGACGATTTACCGAAGTAGTGCTCAACCAACAATCTTTGCCGGTAGCTGGTTCGGGCAGGCTCTCCTGACGTCTCCTGACCCCCCCCACCCTCTGCGACCGCCGGTCTCCCAGTCCCCGACCGGCGGCGCGCCACCTGGAGACCCTCGCCGAACGAAACAAATTCGCAACAACAGCAGTCGGGATCAAAGGGCGGTCAAGACTAACTTTGCAGCATGCCACTCTCCGGCTACGATAGAATGTGCAAGGCAGGCGTTGAAGACGACCGAGATGGCAAAGCAAAGCATGGGGGGACCCCGCCGATGGAAGTCGTCCTGGAATACTGTGCTCTTTGAAATTACGAACCGCAGGCCGTCAGTTTGACGGCCAAGCTGCTGCCCCGCTACAAGCGCTCAATCAGCCGATACGTCATGATTCCCTCGAAGGGAGGTTGCTTCGAGCTCTCAGTCGGCGGCAAGCGATTGTACTCGAAGCTCGAGACCGGCTCGTTCCCCGATGAAGAAACCCTGATCAGGGAGGTCGGCAAGGCCCTGGGGGCCTGAGGGAACTGTCACTCCAAACCAAAGCGTGCTCATGACTGGACGAGAAAAGCGACTCACCGATTACGCCAATTGCGCCGGGTGAGCGGGCAAGATCTCCCCGATGGGGATCGCGCAGGTTCTGCGCGCCGGGCCGCTCATGCATGATGACCCCAACGTCCTGGTCGCCACCGAGACCATGGACGACGCGGGGGTTTATCGCCTTTCGAACGATCTTGCCCTGGTCCAGACGCTCGACTTTTTTCCACCGCTGGTGGATGATCCGTACACCTTCGGGCAGATCGCAGCAGCCAACGCCTTGTCGGATGTTTACGCGATGAACGGCCGTCCGATCACGGTGCTGAACATCGCGGCGTTCCCCGACGACGAGCTGCCCATGGAGATCCTGGCGGCGATCCTCCGCGGCGCAGCCGAGCGGGTCGGCCTGGCCGGAGCGGCAACGCTCGGCGGGCACACCGTGCGCGACAAGGAAGTCAAGTTTGGCCTCAGCGTGACCGGTCTGATTGACCCGGCCGAGCTATTGACCAACGCAGGCGCCCGGATTGGCGATCTGCTCGTTCTCACCAAGCCGCTGGGCACCGGCTTCGTGACGACGGCGGCCAAGCGCCAGGAGTGTCCCCAGGCGGTTCTTGACCGCGCCATCGCCCAGATGATCGAGCTCAACGCCGTGGGCCGCGATGCCCTGCGTGCCGCCGGGGGCGTGCACGCCCTGACCGACGTGACGGGCTACGGCCTCGCCGGTCATGCCTGCGAGATGGCCGAGGGGGCGGGCCTCACGTTCGCGATCGAGGTGCGCAAGCTACCCGTGATCGAGGGAGCCGAGCCCCTGGCCGTTCCTCGTTATTACACCCGCGCCAGCAAGACCAACCGCGAATTCCTCCAGGGCCGCCTGCGGACCGAGCCCGGCATCGATCCCCTACGCCTCGAGTTCGCCTTCGACGCCCAGACTTCCGGCGGTCTTCTGATCGCCATCGCCGCCGACCGCGTCTCTCTTCTCATCCAGCAGCTCCGCGACCGCGGCGCCTCCGCGGCGGCCATCGTGGGACGCGTCGAGGAACGATCCGGAGACATCGCAATCCACTTGGTGTAACGACTGGGGGCGACACTCCTCTCAGGCCTCGATGACCTTGCAGCGGGGATAGGATCCCAGGATGTCGAGTCGTTCGCACCGCTTGCGGACGGCCTCGATCGCTTTCTGGACCGGGGGGTCGGACTCGTGGCCATCGATATCCATGAAGAACAAGTACGAGGGGTCGTTCTCGCCCTGTGTGTTGGGGATTGGGAACGATTCGATCCAGGTCAGGTTGACCCCGAATTTTTCGAACGGCGAAATCGTTTTGACCAGCGAGCCCACCTGGTTGGGCAGCCTGAGCATGAGCGACGTCTTGTCGCGGCCGGTCCGCTGCTCGGCCACCTCGGCGATGACGGCGAAGCGGGTGACGTTATGCAGTTGGTCTTCAATATTCTCGGTCAGGATGTTGAGCCGGTATGCCTGGGCCGCGGCGCGGCTGGCGACCGCGGCGGCAAACTCCTCGCGCTGGGCGAGCTCGGCCGCGGCGGCCGTCGAGACCACCTCGACCTTGGTCGCTTGTGGTAGGTTCTTGCCCAGCCAGTTGCGACATTGCGACAGCGCCTGTGACTTCGAGTAGACCCGTCGGACCTGGCCCCACTCGCAACGTCCGAGCAAGCAGTGGTGGATCCGCAGCCTCACCTCGGCACGGATCTTCACGTTGGGAAGCTTGATGAACATGTCGAGAGTATCGGCAATCCGTCCGTCCGTCGAGTTCTCCAGCGGGACAATGCCGAACTGCACGTGCCGCCGGTTGAGCTCTTCGAACACGGCGGCAATCGAGCCGACCGGGACGTGCTCCACGGCCTCGCCAAATTTTGCGACGGCCGCGAGGTAGCTGTAGCTGTACTTGGGTCCCAGACTGGCCACGCGCAAGCTGCGCTGAAGCGACCGAGAGCCACTCATCAACTCACGGAAGATCAGTCGCAAGGTCTCGATGGGCAGTGGACCTTGGCTGGCAGCCAGGGCGCGCGCGATCACCTCGTCCTCGCGGGCCGCGGACCAGATTTCCAGTCCCTGATGATGCTTGATCTGCCCGATCTGGGAGGCGATCTCGGCCCTGCGATTGAGCAAGCTGACGAGGTCCTGATCGAGCCGGTCAATCTCACCGCGCAAGGTCGTGAGCGTCGGAGCGCGTTTCGAGTCGGGCGACTCCGGATTCGATAGCTTGGCAGTCGGCGGGGTGCGAGTCGTTGGGGCGGGCTTACGGGCCATCGGTCCACTCGACGAGAGACAAAGCGAACGTAGAAACTCCTGGATCTCAGACGCAAGGTTCTGAGCGATAAGTAATTACAAGAAAAAACTGAGTCTGTCAAGCGTTTTCCCGCCGGCTCCCGCGGCAGAGTGATTCCCGCGTCGCTGAGGGCCGTGTATGATAGTGACTGGCGAGGCTGGGTTGCCGGGGTTCAAGGCCTCTCAGGTTCGCTGGGTGTCATTTTTGCAGTCGCGGTTGAGGCGCCAATTTGACTCTGCCGTTTTGGCAGAACCTGCAGGACACTCGCTTTCCTGGGCCGAACCAATGATTTGCTGTAAGCGTCATAAAATTCAGGGCTTGGGTCCAAAATTCAGACGCTTTCGAGCTCTGGCATATGGCTTGCTTATTCTTCATTCATCTTTTGAGTCACGGTGGCGCCAGGCGTTCCCGGCAAGTGGCTGTCGGTCATCAGTCCGGGCCGACTTGCCGGCCAAGGTTCATGTTCAAGCCGCCCGGGCGACGGGCCCGCGCGTGCTTCACATCGCCGCTCAACGTGGGAAAGGAGACTGGTCGTGGCTGAAGGTGAAAAACTCATCGGGATCGATCTGGGTACGACCAACAGCGTGGTCGCGGTGATGGAAGGTTCTGATGTGACGGTGATTCCCAACCAGGAGGGAAGCCGGCTCACGCCGTCGGTGGTCGCGTTCACGTCCAAGGGAGAAATTCTGGTCGGCGAGCCGGCGAAGCGCCAGGCGATCACCAATCCCCGGGGCACGGTCTACTCGATCAAGCGGTTCATGGGCCGCCGGCACGAGGAAGTCCGGACCGAGGAGAAGATGGTCCCCTACCAGGTGGTCGGCGGACCGAGCGACTTCGTCAAGGTGCACGTCAACAACAAGGATTATACGCCGCCGGAGATCTCGGCGCTCATCCTGCGGAAGCTCAAAGAGGCTGCGGAAAGCTACCTCGGCCACAAGGTTCGCAAGGCGGTGATCACCGTTCCGGCCTATTTCAACGATAGCCAGCGACAGGCCACCAAGGACGCCGGCCAGATTGCCGGCCTGGAGGTCGCCCGGATCATCAACGAGCCGACGGCCGCGGCGCTGGCGTACGGGCTCGAGAAGAAGAAGAACGAGAAGATCGTCGTCTTCGACCTGGGCGGCGGCACCTTCGACGTCTCGATCCTGGATGTCGCCGAGGGCGTCTTCGAGGTGCTCTCGACCCACGGTGACACTCACCTGGGCGGCGACGACTGGGACGAGGCCATGATCAACTACATCGCCGAGGAGTTCCGCAAGGAGCAGAGCATCGATCTGCGCAAGGATCAGATGGCCCTGCAGCGGCTCAAGGAGGCCGCCGAGAAGGCCAAGAAGGACCTCTCGTTCCAGGCCCAGGCGGACATCAACCTGCCATTCATCACGGCCGATGCCTCGGGCCCCAAGCACATGACCATGACCATCACCCGCTCCCAGTTCGAGAAGCTGACCGACAGCCTTTTCGAGCGGTGCCGCGGCCCGGTCATGAAGGCCCTCGAGGACGCCAAGCTCAAACCCGCTCAGATCGATGAGGTGGTTCTGGTCGGCGGCTCGACCCGCATGCCCCTGGTTCAGCAAATCGTCAAGGAAATCTTCGGCAAGGATCCACACAAGGGGGTCAACCCCGACGAGGTCGTCGCCGTGGGCGCGGCCATTCAGGGCGCGGTCTTGACCGGTGACGTCAAGCAGGTTCTCCTGCTCGACGTCCCCCCGCTCTCCCTCGGCCTGGAAACCAAGGGCGGCGTGATGACCGTGCTGGTGCCGCGGAACACAACGATTCCCACCGAGAAGAAGGAAGTTTTCACCACGGCCGAGGACAACCAGATGGCCGTCACCATCAAGGTTTTCCAGGGCGAACGGCCGATGGCCGGCGACAACCGCTTCCTCCGCGACTTCAACCTCGAGGGAATTCCCCCGGCCCGGATGGGCGTGCCCAAGATCGAGGTCGCCTTCAACATCGACGCCAACGGCATTCTGAACGTCACGGCCCGCGACCAGGGTACCGGCAAGGAGCAGACCATCCGCATCGAATCGTCCAGCGGCCTGAGCAAGGACCAGATCGACCAGATGCAGCGGGACGCCGAGTCCCACGCCAGCGAGGACAAGAAGAAGCGTGAGCTGGTCGAGGCGCGAAACACCGCCGAGCAACGCGTTTACCAGCTCGAGAAACTGCTCGAGGAGCACAAGGACAAGCTCAGCGATTCCGACAAGACAGCGCTCCGGGCGGCCATCGACAAGGTCAACGAGGCCAAGAAAGCGGACGACGTCGCAGCGATCAACCGGGCCGTGGACGAGCTTTCCCGCGCCAGCCAGGCGATGGCCGAGCATCTCTACTCGGCCGGTGGACCCGGCGCCGGCGCCGGCGCTGGTCCCGGCCCCGGAACCGGACCAGGACCCTCTGCATCGCCCAACGGCGGCGACGGATCCCAGAAGCCCGAAGACGTCATCGATGTCGAGTTCGAGGAGAAAAAGTGATCGCCGGCCGCTAAACCCCGCCCACGATCGCGGCTTCGTACTCTTTGGCCAGCTCCGGCCGACGGGACAGGCGCCTCGCTGTCGGCGAAGGCCCTGTCCCATTTTTTCTGCACTGATGTGAAGTTTCTGTTGGCATTCATGACTCAGCCCGCTGAGCGATCAGGCGGCGCCGTCTTGCGGCCGGCGCACGAGGCCGCTTCCCGGGGAGGTGGATCATGGCTTTCCGTTTCGACCGACTGACCTTGAAGAGCCAGGAGGCCGTCCAGGCGGCCCAGTCCCTGGCCCGCGACCGCGGCCACCAGCGGCTCGAGCCGATGCACCTCTTAGCCGCGCTTCTGGACCCCGAACAACAAGTCATCCGCACGTTGCTCTCGCAGCTTGGAGTGAACCCCGCGCAGGTGCTCAGGGCCGCCGAGGAAGGGCTCTCTGCACTGCCCAGGGGCAGCGGAGGCGAGCAGTCCCTGGGGCCCGACCTGGCGGCCGTTCTCGATGCGGCCCAAGCCGAGTCCGAGAGAATGAAGGATCAGTATGTCTCTGTCGAGCACTTGCTGCTGGGTCTAGTGAAGGTCAAGAGCAAGGCCCAGCAGTTGCTCGATGCCCTGGGCGTGAACGAGAAGGAGATCCTTCAGGCATTGCAGAAGGTCCGCGGCGGGCAGACCGTCACCGACCAGAATCCCGATGACAAGTACCAGGCGCTGGAACGTTACGGCCGCGACCTCGTCGAACTGGCCCGCAGGGGCAAGCTGGACCCGGTGATCGGCCGCGACGCCGAGATCCGCCGCGTGGTCCAGGTTCTCAGCCGGCGAACCAAGAACAACCCGGTCCTGATCGGCGAGCCCGGCGTGGGCAAGACCGCCATCGCTGAGGGCCTGGCCCAGCGCATCGTTTCGGGCGACGTTCCCAACAGCCTGCAAAACCGCAAGCTGATCGCGCTGGATATGGGCGCCTTGGTCGCGGGAACCAAGTTCCGGGGCGAGTTCGAGGAGCGTCTCAAGGCCGTTCTGAAGGAGGTCACCCAGTCCGAGGGGCGGATCATCCTGTTCATCGATGAGCTGCACCTGGTCGTCGGCGCAGGCAAGGCCGAGGGGTCGATGGACGCGGCCAACCTGCTCAAGCCGGCCCTGGCTCGCGGCGAGCTTCGCTGCATCGGCGCCACCACCCTGGACGAGTTCCGCGAGCACATCGAGAAGGACCCTGCACTCGAGCGGAGGTTCCAGCCGGTCTTCGTCGGCGAGCCGTCCATCGAAGACACGATCGCGATCCTCCGCGGCATCAAAGAGCGGTACGAGATTCACCACAAGGTCAAGATCAAGGACTCGGCACTGGTGTCCGCGGCCAAGCTGTCGGCCCGCTACATCACCGACCGATTCCTTCCCGACAAGGCGATCGACCTGGTGGACGAGGCGGCAAGCCGGCTCTCCATGGAGCTTCAGTCCGTGCCGACCGAGATCGACGTGGTCCAGCGTCGATTGCTCCAGCTCCAGCTCGCCAAGCGGATGCTCGAGGCGGAAACCGAGGCCCATGCCAGGGAACGTCTCCTCGAAGTCGAGGAGAAGATCGCCGAGGACGAAAAGAAACTGCAGGACCTGCGCCGCCAGTGGGAGATGGAGAAGTCGGGCCTGGGCGACGTGCAGCAGATGCGTGAACGCCTGGCTGCCGTCCACGAAGCGTCGAAGCAGCTCAACGACGAGTTTAACAAGCGGATGAGCCGCGGCGAGGACTACCACGAGATCGCCCGCGACCCGAAGTTCCAGGAGGCGCCGCGCCTGGAACGCGAGCGGAAAGAACTGGAACGGAGAATCGCCGAGACCGAGCGGTCCACCGCGGAAGCAGACGGCGGCCCGGCCAGAGAGCAGCGCCGGCTGCTGAAGAAAGAGGTTGACTCCGAGGAGATCGCCGAGGTTGTCAGCCAGTGGACCGGCATACCCGTCTCACGCATGCTGACCACCGAGCGCGAAAAGCTGCTTCGGCTCGAGGAACAGATCCACCTCCGCATGGTGAACCAGAACGACGCCGTGCACGCCGTCGCCGACGCGGTTCGCCGCAGCCGCGCCGGACTGCAAGACCCCAACCGGCCGATCGGCTCATTCCTCTTCCTGGGTCCCACTGGCGTGGGCAAGACCGAGCTGGCCAGGGCCCTCGCGGAATACCTCTTCGACAGCGAGGCGGCGATGGTCCGCATCGACATGAGCGAGTACGGCGAGCGGCACAACGTTGCCCGCCTGATCGGCGCTCCTCCCGGCTACGTCGGCTACGAGGAAGGTGGGCGCCTCACCGAGGCTATCCGCCGCCGTCCCTACTCGGTCGTGCTCCTGGACGAGATCGAGAAGGCTCACCGCGACGTGTTCAACGTCCTGCTCCAGGTGCTCGATGACGGACGGTTGACCGACGGTCAGGGACGGACCGTCGATTTCCGCAACGCCGTCATCATCATGACCTCGAACCTGGGCAGCCAGGTCATCGCCGACCTGTCCGGAACCGGCAACGAGGCCGCAATGCGGGGCGAGATCCAGAACATGCTGCGCGGGGCGTTCCTTCCCGAGTTCCTGAACCGGATCGACGAGACGATCATCTTCCATCCGCTGGGCAGGAACGAAATCAAGCAGATTGTCGATATCCAGATCAGGCGTCTCCAGATACAGCTCGCCGAGGCCGAACTGACTCTGAAAATCAGCGCCGCGGCCAAGGAGCGGCTGGCCGAGGAAGGCTTCGATCCAGTTTATGGCGCCCGGCCGCTCAAGCGAATCATTCAGCAGCGGCTGGCCAATTCGCTGGCTACCGCGGTTCTGGAGCAGAAGGTCAACCCGTCCGATGTGGTCGAGATCGACTGGAACGGCCACGATTTCACGTTCCGGCCAGTCAAGCCGCAGCAGCCGGCGCCGAAGTGACGGAAAGTCTGTCCGTCCGCCGAGGCATCAATCAGGGTGAGCTGGGGGGCTCCAGCGACGCGGGAGAAGCCGCCTTGGACTTCGGGGTGGCTGCAGAGTCAGGGGTGGAGATGGGCCCGACTTGCTTCCGGGTGCTGCCCGATGAGGCGTTGATCCCGG
>Ga0187888_1004213_pt1 | contig 10651 bp, 4 predicted proteins | sample June2016WEW_7_40_FD_132987 | JGI IMG/M metagenome (GOLD analysis project Ga0187888, IMG submission 132987) | Peatland microbial communities from SPRUCE experiment site at the Marcell Experimental Forest, Minnesota, USA - June2016WEW_7_40 | ecosystem: Environmental > Terrestrial > Soil > Wetlands... | reverse complement strand
GCGCGTCCTAGCAGCCTTCACCCTACCTATCGAGCGGATACATCTATCACAGACTTGTCGCTGCCTTTTCGCGCTCAAAGCACTTTGAAGAAGCTGCGGATTGAGAACATGAGGCAGCTCTTGCTGACACCGCCACACGTCTTGCTGAGGCGGAAGAATTTCGGCGAAGCAACTCTGCGGCAGGTGCGCGATGCCGTGGAGAGAGCCATTCTCGTCCAAGAGGGACTGCCGGGTGCCGACCTGGACTACTCATCGCTTCGCTCAATGACTGACAGTTTTGTGACAGCAGCCATCCCCAACCCTAGACACGTTGACATTGTCCTCCGCCGCATGAACGTTCTCGACGAACCCCACACCTACGCGGCAATAGCCAAGCTCTACGGCGTTACGCGCGCTAGGGTAGGCCAAGTGTGCTCAGCAGCGGACAGCCGCCTGAGGCGTACCCCTTCATTAGCCCGACTCAACCGCCTGTGGACCCTTGTTTCCCGTGCGTTGCGTCAGGCCGGCGGCATCATCGGCTACAGCGACTTGGCCAAAGAGATGTGCAGCGAGTTCTGCTGGACGGAAACGCCGCGCGCAGATATCTTGGAGTCACTTCTTGCCCTGAATAGTGTTTTCGTGCTCGATCCAGACAACGAATACGTCATTTCGCAGACATTCCCTTGTCCCCGGTGTGACTACGCGCGGAATCACCTTGAGGCAATACTTGGCGATTCGTCCGAACTTCACGTACTTGATGTGGCACACAGGTTGACCGCCGGATGTGGGACGGCTTGTCCACGTGACGAACGCTCCCCCGAAGCGTTCAGTACCGCTTTCGTGACCTACTTGGTGAATGCGTCCACCAAGTGGGACATTGTGGATGACCGGGTCTTGCCACGCGGAGAGTGGGTCAGGCGGTATGGCAATAGGCTTCATGAGGTCGTCAAGGTCACGTTGGAGCAGATCGGCCATCCTGTTCACTACAGTGAACTTGCCGCTCGCATCCGCCAAGACAACGAGAAACAGCACGATCTCTCCGATAGAAGTGTCCATGCGTGTTTGGGACACTATGCTGATGACTTCACGCTAGTAGAGCGCGGCACCTACGGTCTTGCCTCGTGGGATTCCAGACCGTACAAGACGCACGCCGAGGCCATTATCGAGCTTCTCGAAGAGGTCGGTGAGCCGATGCAAGGTCATCAGATCGTATCTAAGCTCACGCGCGATGGCGGATACAAGGAGTCTAACCTGCGTGCTGCTTTGGGACAGCATCCCAGCATCGTGAAGATATCACAGGACACATATGACCTTGCTGAAAGGGCGTACGCACCACACCAGGCAACGTGTAAGGAAGACCTTGTGATCATGCTCGGGCATAATCGAAGGCCGAACTTCGGTACTCAGGGGATCGCCATAAATGATGCCTTCTTGGAATCACGCCTGGAGAGTCCGACCGTCTCACAGTCACAGGGGGCACGAAGGTCTCACCTTCGTAGCACTCCATCAGCAGTCACGTCAGAGAACAAGGCCCAGGTTCCGGACATAGGTAAGCTGTTGCAGATTACCACGTCACACATGAATACGTCATATAAGCCAGTCCTCATGCTAACGGTCCTCGATCACCTCGATGCTGGAGGCGACGGTCTTGCGCTGGAAGAGGTCGCACGCGACTTTCTCCGATACTACCGAGAACGCATGTCATTATCACTCCCGATTGAGGATAGTACCTCCACGATACGCGGACTTCTTGCCTGTCACGACGAGACACTTAGCACGAGGCGCGCAGTCACACTCCTCCTGAAACATCCCCTTCGGATACTCGTAGAGCACGCCGTTCTTGATGTGATTGACGGACGGGTTCTGCCTACGCCCACAGTACAGCATATCCTGAAAGAGCCTCTTCATCGCATTAAACTGCGAACAGCAATTGGAGAAGCGCTTTCCACCTACTACGAGGAACTGGTGAGGAGTGGCAGATGAGTGGAGTGTGGTGGTGCACGACTTGCCAAACCCCGCTGATGAAGCGTGCTTGTGAGCGCTGCAAGTCCTCCTCAACAACTCGCGTGGCCGCAGACCTCGTCCCTGTGTTTCGTCAGGAGATGCAACTTCTGAGGCAGAAGCTCGGTTTCGGTTCTCTGCCTATGGCCACACCCGATTTCTGGTTGTGGTCCTCGGGCACGGTATACTATCGGTGTGGGCGACGCGTGGCCAACATGCGGTATGATAGTCAAGGAACGCCAGCGCTAGGGAAGTGCGACCACGCGCAACTACGGAACAGGGCTTTGCCTCACGCGCGCCTTGCTTCGCTAGTAGGGCGGTTGCAGGAGGCGAATAATACTTATCTTCGTGAAATTGAGGACGAGGCCATTAGGTTCATTCGCAATGTCGTAAGCCGCTTCCCAGACCACACGATAATGGTCGCATTTTCCGGAGGCAAAGACTCTATCGTTGTGTCACACTTGGTTCGAAAGGCGCTAGGGAGGTCGAACGTTCTTCACCTAATGGCCGATACAACTGTTGAGGCTCCTGATACTTCTAGATACGTTGAACAGTTTCGGCGCGACCACCCCCAGATTCCATTTATCGTTGCCACACCGCAAAACTCGTTCTACACACTGGCGCAAGAGATAGGCCCCCCATCTCGGATCATCCGATGGTGTTGCAGTTCTCACAAAGCGGCACCGATGGGGAACGTCGTTGCTGCGCTGCGATCGGGATGTTCGGGAGTCTTGGCTTTTGACGGGATACGGGAAGGAGAGTCGGCACGGCGGCGGACTTATTCACGGGTCACCGAAAAGGTGAAGATCGCTGGCGAAGTTCTCGCCAGCCCAATCAAGTCGTGGCGGGCCTTTGACGTCTGGACATATATTCTCACGAAGAGCCTGCCGTTGAATCACGGGTATAAATACGGCTTTCGGCGCATGGGGTGCTTGCCCTGTCCGTTCAACAGCAATTGGTCTTCTTTCCTGATTCGAGAGTTGTACCAACCGGACTACGAGCGCTGGCGAGGCTTTCTATTAGAGCACGCGCGTCGCATTGGGCATCCTGCGCCGGAGGGCTTTGCTGCCGGTGGGTGGAGGCTGCGCGCAGGAGGGCGCGGGATGGATCATGCGCGCGCCTCGATTGATAAACAGGTATGCTTGGTTGAAGATAGAACGTTCACGTATAGACTTACCCGCCCATACTCCGACGACTTGCTGGAGTTTCTGCGCCCCTTTGGGAACGTAAAAGTGAGCAATGACGACGGGGTCATATTGCAAGCAGAGATAGTACAAGGCAAGGCGCAGTCCTTGTTCGCCAGAATCAAGGCTACGCGACCAAGGAGCATGCTTCGCGTCACTTTTGCGAAAACGTGCAACCTCCGGCTGTCCAGCCAACGCTTCGAAAAGCAACTCAAACGTTTTCAGAGTTGCGTCCTCTGTGGGAGTTGCTCAAGCATGTGTGGCCCACGGGCGATTTCCGTGAATGGCCGCTATACAGTTGATGCTCACAAATGCGTGGGATGCATGGCGTGCGTATGTGGCAGCTGCATTGGCATCGAGTCATTTACCCGAAAGGGTACCGCCCAGAAGTGGAGTGTCTGCAGTGGGTCTGTCTGAGGCATTCGGGTTTGAGGAACAATGGCTGCGCAAGCTGATAAAGGTTATCGGCGATAACCCTGACCTATTTAGGCAGGACAATATTGAGAACTCACAGTTCCTGCTTGGCGGCCTTGGGAATCGGCAGGTCTTGGCGTTGAAGGACTGGGCCCGTGCTATGGGGCTTATCCGGCAGCGAACAAATGAGACCGGCTTTGAGCTTTCGCCAGTTGGCCGAATACTCAGCCGGTACGACCCACAGCTTGAGGAAGACGGTAGCTTATGGGCGCTTCATCACGCTTTATGTATGTCGGCAAATGACATCTGGTTTTACGCATCCTACTGTAATCGCATTCCACTCGGACAACTGATTACGCGTTCCCAGATCAAGGCAGCACTCGCCGCTGAACGTCCAATGGCAGAGTCCGTTATAGAGAAGAAATGTCTATTTCCGCTCCTACAGATTATGGGCCAGACTAGGCTGGGCCATGAATTCGGACTTCTCGTGCCGGCCGGCGAGGATATATACGAGCGAAGATCCCCGGACGTGTCGAGGCTTCACCCCGCCGTCATCGCATATATGGTCTGCGACTGGGCATCGCGCAGAAACAGAAATACGGTAAACATCGCGGAGATGATGGAAGTGGACGGCGTATGCCGGTACGTTGGCCTAGGCGAAACACTTTTCCTCGAGTTGCTTGGTGCCGTGCAGGAACGCTACGCTAAGAATGTTCTTTGGGTAAGTCTCACCGCCGGCCTCAACTCGATTGTCATTGCAACGCAGTCCCAGCCGCTGGCACTCTTAGAGGCGTTCTACCTTGAGCGTGTTGAAGACAAGGAGCCCCTTGAGGCCTTGCGCATGGCAATGAAGATGGAAGGCAATGAAGTCTCAGCGGAGCGCCCATAACATGAGTGACCTTGCGGTACACCTTGGCTCGTTAGTAACTGTTGCTCGTAGCAGGCGTTATCCGACGGTCCTCGTGGGTATTACGCAACCGAGCCAAATCCCAGATGGAATTCTGGCAGAGGTAGGACATGCCTGCTGTTTGAAGGTGGTCGATTTCCGCGAGCAGGTACTGACGCACGAGAGTAGTGTGATTATACTTGGGGCATATTCTCGCGGGCAGTTCATCACCTGGCTGATTGGCGAGGCACGATCCGCCGGGGGCATTCTTGTTCATCGCGCCGATGAGGTTATCGCAGCGTGGCCAGAGCCAGAGCGGAAGGCCTTCTTCATGGAATTCCTGCGAACAGAGTGCAACGACTCCGAAGACCGCAACCGAAGGGTGCCTATCATGCTTGTGTCCTTGCATGTTCAGCACTTCTCGCTGCCAAACGCAAATCGCGGCCAAGGTATTTTCCATCTTCTTAGCGATGCCGACAAGGGGGAACTGAAGTGACGAAAGACCGGACGCTGGAGACTTTGGTAGAGCTGTCCCCAGGTTTCAACACAGCAGTGGACCTCGACACGGACCTAGAGCGGGAAGCTAAGATTGCAGGATACATTCCGACCGATGTCGCGGGTGAAATATTCCTAGACATGGGCGAAAACCTCCACGTCTCCGCGTCTAGGCGCGCACGCGTCATAACAGGAACGTATGGGACCGGCAAGAGCCATCTTGCGTTAGTTCTCGCTCGGCTTTATCGGGATGGCGTGGACATTGCGTGCGTAGGCCCGGTCTTGCAGAAGTTGAAGGGGAAGTCTCCAGGAAAGGCCGCGAAGCTGGTTGAAGAACGCTCGCGTCTTGCTGGCAAGTTCCTGCTGGTACTGCTGAACGGCGATCGCTGGGGAGCTTTTGACGATTCATTGCTTTACCAACTTGACCAGGCACTCAAACAAGCTGGCATGGAGGACTTACTTCCGAAAACCGCTTACGACGCGGCCCTGGCCCGCGTGGAAGAGTTGCGGGAACATCATTCCGACGTATTCAAACGAATGGAGAGCCTCGTCAAAGAGTATGATCTACAATCTGTCGAGGTTCTTACCGAGCGACTGAAAAACAAACAACGAGAGGCATATGATACGTTCTGCCAGCTTCACAAGGAACTGTTCGCTGGGGCCCGGTTCTATCAGCATCATCTGATGTCTGCTGCTGACGTGTACGCGGCAGTTACCGAACGGCTTGTTAGGGAACGAGGATACGCTGGCATCATAGTGATATGGGATGAATTCGGACGTTACATGGAGCGAGTTGTGGCGGACCCTCGAGGCATCGAAGGCCAGAGCATCCAGGATTTCGCACAGAAAGGGTGTAACAACAGTCATCGCAACCAGGTCCACCTGTATTTGATATGTCATCGTTCGCTACAAGAATACGTCCGCATCAGTACAATTATGCGAACAAGCGGAATGTCCAGGACGGATGAGGAAGAGTGGAACAAGATTAATGGGCGCTTTCGCCAATTCGATATGAAGACAACCGACCTTGAGGTGTTTCAGTTGATGGATCAGGTAGTTATGCAGAAGGACCAAGACACGGCGTGGCATGATTTCGTGGCGGCGACAAGGGACTACATGGAGGAATGGACTGATACATCCCGACGTCTCAAGATATTCCCTGAGTTCACGACCGAACAGATCCATAAGATCGTGACCCTCGGCATTTATCCTCTGCATCCAATGGCGGCCTTCTGCCTTCCGCGTATTAGCCAGCGTGTGGCACAGAATGAACGAACGATGTTTCGGTTTCTGTCTGATAGCGGAGCAGATACCCTTGGGCCCTTCCTCCGCGAAACAGTATTTCCGGCTAAGCCGGGACGCCCACCATGTCTTCCTGCGGAAAGATTATGGACTTTCTTTGAACAGAGCGTTCGGGATCATCCGATATATCGGCGTATCGCTGGGAAGCTCGATCAGGCCGATACCAAGATCGATCCGGATGATATCGCGTCAAAACGAATCGTTCGAGCAGTGGCGCTCTTGCAGGTAATAGGGACAGATCGGGCCCCTTGTACTGAAGATGTTCTGGCGTTCACCCTGGCCTGTGCGCCAGCGGACAGAGAAGCATTGCGCGAGAAACTTAAGATGCTCTGCACGAAGAGCGAGAAGGCCGAGCGTGTTCTTGTGCAAAGTGTGAAGGATGGCGCTTACAGGTTCACTGGGGCCGCCTCTGACGACTTCGAGGCCAAAATCGATCAGATGGTCCGAGATGGCTCGGAGGCAATCTCGCCCGCTATGCATCTGGCGTCACTCAGCCAGGAACTGGGCATTGAATCGGCCATTCCAGCGACAGGCTACTCTGATGATTTTCTATTGGCACGTGCATTGGACGTACAGTTTGCGGATGCGCGCGATTTCGCGACCCCACAAAAATGGCTCTCCAACCTTGGCGCGGGCTCCTACCGCGACGGCTATGCCATCATTGGGCTTTGTGCCGATGGCGGGGAGATTCGGGCGGCAGAAGAGGCGGCCAAGACACAATTGAAGCACCCACAGATTGCCGTAGCCATTCCCAAGGAACCGGTGGGGCGGTTGGTGATGTTCCTGCGCAGACACCAAGCGCTACGCTCGTTGGAGCGGACGCAAGCTGCTCTCTACGCGGAGGGTGCAGATCTTCGAGAGGAATGGGAACAACAGTACCGTGACCACTTGGACGCCATAGCAAATGAAGTTAAACCCCTTCTGGACCCCGAACGGCGACTTCTCGGTTGGTATTTTCAAGGCGAAGAGCGAGAGCGTGTGAATACGCGAGCCCGGCTCCGGGAGGCGGTTTCTGACATGATGTACCGAGTTTTTCCCATGACACCAAAGATTGCCCATGAACGACTCACGACCGAGGAGGGAAATGACAACTTCCGAGGAGCACGTCGCTCGATTATTGACAAACTTCTGCAGCAGGACGGCCCGACTTTGTTGGGACGAGAGACCCACTCACAACAGAAGACCGTCATCACTTTCGTGTACCGCAAGAACGGGATCCTCCGACCGACTCCCACGGGATTTGTGCTCGACCGTCCTGAGGGAAAGGAATATCAAGGCGCTGCAAAAGTGTGGGATGAGATTGAGGCGTTCATTGAGCAAGCGAAGAAATCTGCTGTCAACATGACGGAACTGGTCGGTAAGCTGCGGCAGCCCCCGTTCGGTGTAAGAACTCGGTCCATTCCGTTGATTGCGGCGGCTGTTTTCCGAAAATACATCCAGCGCGGAAATCTTGCTCTTGACTACCGCAGGTCCACATCATCGAGCCAGCGAATCTCCCGTCTGGACGGAACGAGCATTGATGATGCGGTGCTTTCGGCGGAGAAGTATCAACTCGTCTACGTTGATTATGGCGAAAAGCATGAGGCCATTTTGACCGGCATTGCCGATGCTTTTGGGGTGAACGTTTCTCAGACCCGTGATCTGGGCGACCTTGTTGTGCAGTTGAGCGAGGCGATCTGCAATTGGTGGAGGAGCTTGCCTCAGTTTGCGCAGCGAAGTAATTCGGTCAGTAACATGAGTCGAATGATCCGGGAAGGCATCATAAAGCCGCTAGCTCAAGGGCGAGATGACGCCCAAGAGATTCTTCTGAATGTCACTGCAGAAGCGATTCAGCCTGGCGGGGGAAAGGACCAAGTCTCACGACAGGCCGTTGCTGACCTGTTTAGCCAGTTCAGAGCCGAACTTCAGGAAGCAGTAACGAAGCTCCTTATGGGGCAGGCTCTGAATGTGGTTGCCCAAGTCTTCACTACTCGAGAGGCGGCCCAGAACGAACCTCAGAAGGCGCTGAAGACGTGGTTTCTCTCGCTACCGGAGGAACGGCGCAACCTCCGCGTGGCGGGAGATGCTAGTTCGGTAATCAAGTATGCGCGGACAGCTGCTGAGAACGACACTCCGGCAGGAGAGCTTGTAGTTGGATTGGCACGCCAGATTACAGGAATGTCCCTTGAGGATTGGGGCGATGACATGCTGGAGCGGTTTCGAGGAAGACTCGAGAGTGCCAAGCGGACTATTGAAGAAACGGAGCCTCCCCAAGTGTCACCTACCGACCAGGCTGGCACAATCGTGATGACGCCGCCAAAAAAAGGACAAGTCTGCATCATGGTCAGCGATGGGTCCGAGACAGTCCGGCGGACGTTTGTACCCGTTGCTGACATCAGCATAGGTGGTCAGAACCTGAAGAAGATCATCGAGGGAGCCGTGGAAGGCATCCGGCGTAGCCTGCCTTCGGGCGAGACCGAGACCATCCTCGTAAGTGTCATTCGGGACCTCCTGAAATGAGCGTGGCCATATGCGTTGATCCCTACAAGGCTGTCTCTGACCCCAGCGCGTTCCATGTGAACACGCAACCAGAGTACGTCGAGGCCTGCCGTAGAATCGACAGGGCTTTGGCTAACGATCAGCAGCTATTGGTCACTCTGCACAATCCAGCCATGAGGAGCTGGTTCGACCAGTACTTGGGACGCGAGGCAACCACCTTGTCAATTGTTGACCCGTGTGATTGCCTGGCGCGGGCACTTGGCCTATCAATTTCCGACCTGCCACAACACATCCGAGAGAATCCAGAAACTATTGTCTCCGCAGGCCTTCTAACGGCTGCCGACACCTGCCCATTGAAGCACGGACAGAGTGGACTTGGCTGGGTCGCCAGCGTTCTTCTCGGCGGCATATGGTCCGAGGAGACCCTTACTTCCCCCACACAGCTTGGCGCTGTGGTTCTGGACCTCCTCCAACGCGCCAATAATGTCCCGCTGTCAGCTGCAACTTTTGTGCTCCAGCGCGCGAGAGCACATCAGTGGTCCACAGCCTCCCCCTTCTCACAGACACTACGATGGCTTTTCAATGGCAATCCCATTCGCCGAGCAGAGTGTTTGACTCTGTACTATTTGGTCAAGGCATATCCTCATCATATTCGGGCAGAGGCGCTGAAACATGGCGGTCGATGGGCTGAACTATCCGAGATCACGAATATTGATGACTGGGTTGACCACATGCCGGCGGGCGCTGCGGATTGTATCCAAGTGCCGCCTGGCTACGCTCACGAGGTTCAATCGTACCTCCGGCGGCAACTGGAATCCGTTCCGTTTGCTGAAGCTGTTCGCTGCGTATCGGGCGCTATCCCTGATGAGGAAGTTGTCCTACGAAGCCACATACAAAGACATCTTCGTGAGATTGACAAGTCGTGGGTACCCGTGTTGGACGACATGAGTGCGCATTTTCAACGCTTCAAACGACATGGCGAGTTTGCGGAGTACCTTCGCCGAGTACGCCCCGTGTCTTCCCCGCAGTGTGTGGAATTGCACTGGCGATGGGACGAGGTTGCTGACTGGCTAAAGGCAAGCTACTTTCCGTTCTATTCGTGGTGTGTAGCTGTGGGGCGGATACCAGATACTGCATCCAGCGTGAACTCTTTTGAGCAATGGCTACTGCATAACTATGACGAAATCACCAGAAGTGACGGCTTTGCCCCATTCGCACTTCGAGAGGCCATATCCACGTTCAACGGTTCTGTTCCGGTATTGGTCTTGGTAGTTGACGCGCTATCGTGGCCTTGTGCGGATCAACTCCGCGTCATGTTGGCTGAGGAAGGCATTTCTAATATAGATGCGCAAATGCAAGTATCGGCCCTTCCTGCGGTGACCTTCGTGGCAAAGCCTTGCCTGATCCGTGGTCAATTGCCCGGCCAACTTGAAGACAAGGACCAGGGTACTCAGTACTATGCCAGACTATTTGCGGAGGCATTAGGTGTATCACCGACGCAAGTCGCTTGTGCCGCTTCCAACGATAGCGGGCTTCAGGATGTGATTCGGGAGAGAAAGACAGCCTACCTCTATCTCTACAATGAGCTTGACTATGAGATTCACAGGGCACTTTCGCCAGATGAGAGACGTCGCAGAATACGGCTAGTTCTCCGATCCCTTGCGGTGGACGTTGTTGATACATGCAAGCGGTTCTCGGCTCTGCACCGTGAGGAACTCGCTTTACTAATTGTCTCTGACCATGGGTTTACAGAACTCCCTGAATCGGCCGATACCGATGTGGTGAGCGTCCAGGGGATAGAAGGCAACGCGTCACACGGACGAGTCTTCTGTTCTGCGGACGCGACGCTGGCTAACGACCCCAATCTTGTCCCTTTGGATACTACAGTCGCATCTGGTCAGTCGAGTCGCTT
>Ga0187888_1004210_pt1 | contig 10659 bp, 9 predicted proteins | sample June2016WEW_7_40_FD_132987 | JGI IMG/M metagenome (GOLD analysis project Ga0187888, IMG submission 132987) | Peatland microbial communities from SPRUCE experiment site at the Marcell Experimental Forest, Minnesota, USA - June2016WEW_7_40 | ecosystem: Environmental > Terrestrial > Soil > Wetlands... | reverse complement strand
TTCTTGTGGCCGCCCCCGGGCAACCGCAAGGGTTGCCCCTTCGTCCCGCCGAAAACACACAAAATCGTGGGAACGAAGCTAAGAAGTCATTGAAAACAAACGAAGTCGGCAAAACAATTTGCGCAAAATCAACGCATTCTTGCGCACGAAACGCACGAATCGAAGCTAAGAAAGAGGGATTTTTATGCAGGCCGCGCCTGTTAACGCAAGGATGGTCAGCGCGTGTCGGCCGGACGCTGCGGTGCAACCGGCGGCAAAGGGTCAGAATGACCTTTGACCAATCCGTCGCAGTGCAAAGTTAAGGATCGTCCTCTATCAAGCCGTCGGCCGCGGGAGCACTGCTGTAAGGTTCCATGGCCGATCAGCGGTCGACGTGGGGGTGTGATATCATCTCTTTCATTTTACTGCCCGTAGACTCGGGAAGCGGAGGAGGCCTGCAATGCTGATGGCTAAGATTCTGCGTTGGGCGGCCCGCACCCTGGGAACGCTGCTGGTATTGCTGATTCTGGTGTTCCTCATCGGTGAGGGCGCGCCGAGGCCCTCGATGCTAACGGCGCGCGACAAGTTGATGTTTCTCGCCCTGGGAGTGATGCTGACGGGACTGGTGCTGGCCTGGAAGTGGGCGGGCATCGGCGGACTCCTGGCGCTCGCGGGTTATCTTTTATTCTGTGGCATGGGCGGACGGCGGACGATACTGTCGCCCTTCCTGGCCGGGGGCGTTGCCGCTTGCCTTCACCTGTTGGCCTGGTGGGCTTCGGACCGCATCAAGTGGCAACAACTGCGCCGCACAGGCTCGTAAATCTGGTTTCTTCGCGGAGATGGTGATGAAAAAAATCCTCAACGATCCTTTTGCGTATGTTGACGAAATGCTGGAAGGTTTGTGCCTGGCGCATCCCGAGTACTACCGGCGGCTAGGGCCCGAAGGTCGGGTAATAGCGCGGGCGAGTGGTCCGGTGAAAGGGAAAGTTGGAATCGTTTCGGGCGGAGGGTCCGGCCACCTGCCGGTGTTCACAGGCTACGTCGGCACGGGCTTGCTGGACGCTTGCGCCATTGGCGACGTATTCTCATCACCTTCCGCGGACCAGATGGCGGAGGCGATGCGCGCCGCGCATGGCGGCGAGGGAATCCTGCGCTTGTACGGGAACTATGGCGGGGACAACATGAATTTCGACATGGCGGGTGAGACGCTCGAGATGGAGGGAATCTCGAGCACCACGGTGCGCGTCGCGGACGATGTGGCCAGCGCCCCGCCCGAAGAGCGCGCCAAGCGCCGCGGTGTTGCCGGGCTGGTTTACGCTTACAAGCTCGCTGGGGCCAAGGCCGAAAGCATGGCTACGCTCGATCAAGTCACCGCGGTCGCCCGGAAGGCCGTGGACGCCTGCCGGTCGATTGGCGTGGCTCTTACACCCTGCACGGTTCCGAGCGTGGGACGGCAGACCTTCGAAATCGGCGAAGGCGAGATGGAAATCGGCATGGGGATTCACGGCGAGCCGGGCGTACAGCGGGGGCCGCTACGGCCCGCGGACGCGATTACGGACGAGATGCTTTCCCGCCTGTTGATGGATATGCCTATAAAGTCAGGAGATAATATCTCTGTGATGATTAACAGCCTGGGCGCGACACCTCACGAAGAACTTTACATCGTTTACCGGCAGGTCGCGAGGCGATTGAAGGACGCAGGGGCCGCGATCGTGATGCCCCTGGTCGGCCGTTATGCCACTTCCATGGAAATGGCAGGACTGTCGATCACTTTCTGCAAACTCGATGACGAGCTGGAAGGGCTGCTCAAAGCTCCCTGCGATTGCCCATTCCTGAGGGTATGACATGCCGGCAGGGTTCACCACCGCAGTAGTGTGCGAGGCCATGAAGCGCGTGGTTGCGAAACTCGAAGCCGGCGCAGACGAACTGAACGCTCTCGACGCCGCCTTGGGCGACGGTGATTTGGGAGTGACCATGGTGCGCGGCGGCCGCAGCGTGCTGGCCGAACTGCCCAACCTGCCGGAGGACGTCGGCCTGGCGCTGCTGAAATGCGCACAGGCGCTGACGCGGCTTTCAGGGTCGACGTATGGGACCTTGCTGGCCACCGGCCTCATCAGCGCCGCTAAGACAACCAAAGGACGGCGGGAAGTTCCCTGGGCTGAAACCTCGTCGCTGCTCGGTGGCGCGGTCGCTGCGATGTCGCAGCGCGGCGGGGGAAAGCTCGGGGAAAAGACGGTGCTCGATGCGCTGGACGCCGCGCGTGTTGCGACTGACGGCCTTGACGATCCCGCCGCTTTGGCCGCCGCCGTCGATCAGGCTGTTGGCGCGGCCTTGGAGCGGTTTCGCGACCAGCCGTCTGGACAGGGCCGCGCCCGCATCTTTGCGCATAAGAGCGTCGGCCGGGACGATCCGGGAATGGTGGCCTTCAAGCGCATCACGGAAGCGCTGAAATGACAGGATTCAGGATTCGGGATTCAGGATTCAGGGGTGGCGCATACACGGGGTGGCGCAGACGTCCCGACGTTTTTCGTCGGGATGTATGCGCCACCCTGTGTCCGCGCCACCAGTGATTGCATTTCATTCGTTTGTAGGGGAGGCAGTATGAAACGTCTTTGGCTTTTGCCGGTTGTTTTCATGGTAGCGATGAGCGCCTTGGCTCAGTCGGACCCGTGGGCGCCGCTGCGCGCCTTCGAAGGGAAATGGGAGGGTGAAACCTCCGGCAAGCCGGGGAAAGGGACCACCGCGCGCGATTACCGGTTTGAGCTGAACGGCAAGTTTCTGTTCCAGCGTGACAAGTCTGTCTATCAACCTACGGATCCGGCAGGGAAGCCGCTCGAGCACGAGGATTTCGGTGTCTTCAGCTACGACACGAACTTGAAGAAAATCCTCTGGAGACAATTCCACAGCGAGGGATTCGTCAACGAATACGCCTTGGACTCGGTGAGCGCGGACGGCAAGACTCTCGAGTTCGTAACCACACGCATCGAAAACCTGCCCGGCTTTCGCGCCAAGAAGCAGTACCGAATTGTCTCAGCTAGCGAGATTGAGGAAACATTCTGGCTGGCGCCGCCAGGAAAGGAGTTGGCCGTCTACACAGTCGCGCATTTGAAGCGGGCTCAGTGACGCGGTCGCGTCCAGAGGCGCACACATTGCGACAGACACCGTCGCAACGTATGTGCCACCCATGCGATCTTCTTGTCATTCTGAGGAGCCGCAGGCGACGAAGAATCTCGCACTGCGCTGGAAGTACTCCGAGCGAGATTCTTCGCTTCGCTCAGAATGACAGTAGATTGATGTCGCGCCGCGTAGGCTACTTCGACAGGGCTTTCTTCAGCGCTTCCAGTTCGGGCTCGCCCGGGCCGAGGGGCAGCTTTACTTTGCCACGCTGAACTGCCGAGCGGCAGAGCGCCATCATAATCTCGAAATCCCTGAAGGCGCTCTCACCGTTGCAGGGGTGAACCTTCGTGTCGTCGTCGAGCCACGCGACCATCTCCTGCACATACGGGCCCATGTCATGTTCATAGTCCATGCAGCCCGGACCGGAGCTTGCCCCTTGGCGAGTGACGGCGCGCCAGCCGCCGCCGGTCAGCGCTTCCGCGAAGCCTTCGGAGCCCTGCGCGCCGATGCGGGCCTTGCGCCACCAGTAGTCGACTTCGGGAACATCCGGCGCGCCTTCGCCGCATTCGACGATGCCGCGCACGCCGTTGGCGAACTGGATGAACCCGCCGATGTAATCCGGGGACGGGTGGTTATCGGAAAACTTTCCCGTGCCCTCCGCCTGCCCGGCAACCCATTCCGCCTCGGCGTAATCGTTGTACCAGCGGGCGTAGTCAATGAGGTGTGTCATCATGTGCATCATCCAGCCGGTGGCGTGGCCGTAGACGGTGTGGACGCGGCCCAGCGCGCCGCTCGAGATGATCTCCTTCACCTTCTTATAGTGTTCGCCGTAGCGGTGCTGGTGGCTCACCACGGTTTTCACTGCGGCGTCTCGCACCAGTTTCATCATCTCCAGTGCCTCGTTGGTGGAAAGCGCCGTCGGCTTCTCGTAAGCGATGAGCTTCACCCCTGCCTCAACGCCGGCGCGGATCAGCGGCAGGCGCACGTCCGGCAGCGTGCAGAAGCAGAACACGTCCGGCTGCGTTTTCTTCACCAGCGCGGCAGCGTCGGAGCTGGTTTCGCTCACGCCAAATTTCTTCGCCGCGGCTTCCAGACGGCCTGCGTCAATGTCGCACAGGCCGGCCAGGCGGAACCGGCCGTTCTTCTGGAACGCCGTGGCATGATGCGTGCCGCGCTTCCCCATGCCCGCAACCACAACCGTGTATTCTCGATCGGAACTCATGGAACCCCCAGTGGATTGAGCCATTGAGCCATCGGGTCATTGATTCATTAAAACGCGCTCACCTCGCGCTGCCGGAAAAGCGACAGTTGAATGCCGGAATGGCACGATGAATGAATCAATCGCCCAATGGCTCAATGGCCCAATGACTCAATTCGCTTTATCCCACGCGACCACGCCCTCGATCACCGCTTGCACTTCTACCTGGGTCAATTCGGGGAACATGGGCAGCGAGAGCACACGCGCCGCCGAGGCCTCCGCGTGTTTCAGCGAGCCCGAGTTGCGCGCGCATTTACCCCACGGATAGCCTTCCTGCTGATGGATGGCGATGGGGTAGTGAGTAAGGGCGGTGATGCCTCGCGCATTCAAAAACGCTTGCAGGTCGTCACGCTTGTCCGTCTCAACCACGTAGAGGTGATAGATGTGGCGATAGCCGGGGACGGCATAAGGCAGCTTGAGAGATGTGTTCTTCAGGGCCGCATCATATTGGGCCGCGAAGCCGCGCCGCTGGTCGTTCCAGTGGTCGAGCTGCTTCAACTTGACGCTGAGCACGGCGGCTTGGAGATCGTCCAGACGGCTGTTGTAGCCCATGCTGTGAACGGAGCGCTTCAGCGAGCCATGGTTGCGCAGCTTGCGAACGAACTCGGCGACTTCCGGCCGGTTCGTGACTACGGCCCCGCCGTCGCCAAAGCAGCCCAGGTTTTTCTGGATGATAAAGCTGGCGCACATCGCGTCGGAAAGCTCGCCCAGCGCGAAGTCCGGGCCGCGCGCGCCGATCGCTTGGGCGTTATCTTCGATGACCAACAGGTTGTGCTTCTTGGCAATCGCCGCAACCGCGCGCATGTCGGCAGGCTGGCCGTAAAGGTGGACCGGCACGATGGCCTTGGTCTTCGGCGTAATGGCCGCCTCGATCAGACTCGTATCGATGTTGCAGGTCTTTGGCTCGCAGTCGACGAACACTGCCGTCGCTCCGGCAACCCAGATAGCCTCCGCCGTGGCGAAGAATGTGTTCGCGGTGGTGATCACTTCGTCGCCAGGCCCGATGCCGAGCGCCATAAACGCCAGCCACAGAGCGTCCGTGCCGGAGTTCACGCCCACCGCTTCCTTGGTGTTGCAATACGTGGCAAGCTCTTTTTCAAATTGCTTGAGCTTGGGGCCCATTACGAAACTGCCGCTTTCCAGGACTTCCAGAATCGCCGCGTCCATCTCGCTTTTCAGATTGTGATACTGCCGGACGTGGCCGTAAAACCCAACTTTCACCTGCGACATAACCTTCCTCCTTATTTTTCCAAATGAATGATCAACAAGAATAGCGGAGACTTGCGGAACTGTCTAGAGCAGTTGAGAGTCGAGAGTCAAAAGTCGAGAGAGCGAACTCGAGGGTTGAGAGTCGACCTGAAAGCAAACTGAAAAACGAAGTCAAATGGCAAAAGGCAATTGGCAAATGGTTTCCGATATGGCAAATGGCAAATTGCAAACCATTTGAATTTTGCCATTTGCTGTTTGCCATTTGAAATTGTTTTTCCTGCCTACTGCCGACTGCCGACTGCCGACTGCCTACTGCCTACTGCCTACTGCCCACTGCCCACTGCCTTCCTCACGCGCCCTTCACAACCTCGCGGACCTTCTCGACAGCGGACACATCCTCAAGGCCGGTCACGTCACCCTGAACGGCGCCCGTCGTAGAAAGTTCCACCAGAAGGCGGCGCATGATTTTGCCGCTGGGTGTTTTGGGAAGGGCCTGAGTAAAGAATATGGAGCGAGGTGAGGCGATCTTGGAAATTCGCGACTCGATATGGGAGCGGATTTCTTTGCGGCGATAATCCGAGGGCGTGAATCCGGTGCGCAGGGTAACAAAGACGACGGGCACCAGGCCTTTGATTGGATCCGGCACGCCAACCACGGCCACTTCGGCGACCCCTTTGCATTCCATCACCACGCTCTCGATCTCCATGGTGCTGAGGCGATGACCCGCCACGTTGATCACATCGTCCACGCGGCCGAGCACCCAGAAGTGACCATCCGAATCCTGGATGGCGGCGTCGTAGGTGAAATACGCGCCCGGAACTTTGGTAAAGTACTCCGTGACGAACCGTTCCGGCTCGCGCCACAAAGTGCGCAGCATCATGGGAATCGGTTCGCGAAGCACGAGGTTGCCGACGGTATTGGGCGGGACGGGATTCCCCTGGTCGTCAACGATATCGGCTTTGGCGCCCAGGAATTGGATGCCGCAGGAACCGGGCTTCATGGGCACCAGCCAGGCGGCGCTGGCCAGAGGGCATCCCGCGGATTCCGTCTGGCCCCAGGTGTTGTTGATATAGACTTTCCCTTTGCCCAATTTCTGATCCGTCCAGTGCCAGGCTTCGGGACTGAACGGCTCGCCCACCAGCGAGATTACTTCCAGGCAGGAGAGATCGTAAGGCTCCATGAGCTTCTCGCCATGTTTCATGAGCATGCGCAGAGCTGTGGGCGAAGTGAATATCTTGTTCACACGGTACTTGTGGACGATCTGATAGAATCGATCGGGCGTCGGAAAATCGATGGCGCCTTCGAAGACCACCGTTGTCACGCCGTTGGATAGAGCCCCGATCACACCCCAGATTTGCAGCGTGGCCCAGCCGATGTCCGCAGTGCACCAGAGGATGTCATGAGGGTGGTGGTCCATGTGATACTTCGCATAGACGTAGTTGTTGATAAGAAACGCAAGACCCGAATGCACCACTCCTTTGGGCTTGCCGGTTGTGCCGCTGGTGTAAAAAACCACTCCGGGCTCGTTCGCCTCGATCGGCTCCGCCGGGCATTCGATGGGCGCAGACTTCATCAACTCGTTCCACCACCAGTCTCGTCCCTTCTTCATCCGCACCTTGGTTCCGGAGCGCCGCACCACGATAACCGTTTCGACGACGGGGAGATCTTCTATCGCCTCGTCAACTTTCTCTTTCAGCGGCAACGCGCAGCCGCGCCGGTAAGCGGCGTCCGCGGTGATGATGAGACGAGGGTCGAAGTTTTCTAGTCGCGAACGCAGCGCCGGAGCGGAGAAGCCCGAGAAGATCGTGTTAAAAATGATGCCCAGGCGATAGCAGGCCAGCACCGCCACAATGGTCTCCACCAGATTGGGAAGGAAGATCGCCACGGTATCCCCCTTGCGCAGGCCGAAACGCTTCAGCACGTTCGCGAACTTGTTCACTTCGTGGTAAAGCATGCGATACGTGTAAAAGCGCGAGCTGAAGTCTTCGCCTTCCCAAATCAAGGCCAGCTTGTTGTCCGCGCCATGGCGCAAGTGGCGATCAATCAGGTTCAGGCACACATTGCTGATTCCGCCCGGGAAGTACTGTAGGTCTTGAAAACCGCCCTTCCGCACGCTTTCCCAGGGTTTGATCCATTCGAGTTCGGAGGCGACTTGTGCCCAAAACGAGCCTGGATCTTCCTGCGACTCGCGCAAGAGACGCTCGAAGGCCTCGATGCTGCCGGCGTTGGTTCCAGCCGCCTTCTGGGGGTCGAGAAACCGCAACCGGCTCTCGCGCACCATGTCGATCTGATCGGTCGATTCAATCATGCAGGTCTCCTGCGCGTTGTTGAACTGCGCGGTCCTTCGTGCGCCTGGACGCAGCGTGCTGAAAGCCGAACGCCCAAAACGGGGCACTTTATCTCTACCTGGAGTGAGTGTCAAGCTATCGTCTATAATCACCTGTCCGAGCGACGGCCAGAGTCAGCATACGAGGAGGGTTGGTTTATGAAGAGTTCTATTTCTCGCAGATCGGTTCTACGAGCGATGGGAACGGCGGCCTTGTCGAGTTCCGTGATTCCAGCAAACTTCGCTCTTGCAGAAGTTCCCGGGGCTGCGGATGGCGGCTGGCGTCCGGAAGGCCCCGGCACGCCCAAGATCTGCCTGGACATCGCGTCGAACCATCTCGAGGAAGCCACGATGCGCCGCGTGAAGCAGATCGGAGTCAACCACGTGGCCTGCGGCGGAAGCCCTCCGATTCCTTGGGAAGAAAGCCAAATTCGGTCGATCATGGACACGCTTAAGTCCGCAGGCCTGACGCTTGGAAACATGATGATGGGTGGGTTCCCGAACACGCTCTACGGAAGGCCGGGGCGTGACGAGGAGATCGAGAAAGTGCGCCGATCGATCCGCGCTGCGGGCAGAGCGGGTTTGCCTGTCATTGAGTACAATTTCTATGCGCACCGCGCCACCGAGGGATATTATGCGGAAATCGGAAGGGCCGGCGCGGGGCTGACGGCGTTTGATTACGACCGCGTAAAGGACCTTCCTCCGCTTGCGAATGAAGGGGCGCACACTCTCGACGAGATGTGGCGGAACATCACGTATTTTCTCAAGGCAGTGATTCCTGTAGCCGAGGAATCAGGCGTGCGACTGGCTCTGCACCCCAACGACCCGCCTGCCCCGATCAGTCGCGGTTCAGAACAGATCATGGGGAGCGTGCAAGGATGGAAACACCTCATCGAGATCGTGCCCAGCAAGGCAAATGGGATCACGTTTGATTGCGGCGTGACACGGGAAATGGGCCAGGACCCCGTGGAAGTGTGCCGTTATTTCGGAACACGGGACCGCATCAATCACATGCATTTCCGAAACGTTCAGGTGCGGGTACCGAATGAGAAATACACCGAGGTGTTCCTGGACGACGGACAGGTCAACATGTTCGCCGTCATGAAGGAACTGGTTCGCCAGAAATATCCGCGCTTGATTTATCCGGAGCATCCGCGCGCCTTGGATGCTGACCGCGAGCTGCCGCGCATGGGATCATCCTACCCAGGTGGCGGCGCTTATGTTGGCGTTGTTTACAACGTTGGTTACACCCGAGCTATGCTGCAAGCGGCTCTGACTGAGAGCGGACCGGAATCAGGCGACCGCGCCGGACATAGAATTCCGCGTCGCCCCACCGGACGCGATTCGAAAGCAGCGCCAGCACCCAGACCAGGAACTCGAGTGCGTCGCGCAGAGGGATCAGCCACCATCTCCTGGCCAAAAGCGGGTCTTTCATTCCGTAAGCGCCAAAGCTTAAGGCCACGCCCAGGCGGGCCGCCAGTGGAATGGCCAGACACCCGATCGCGATCAGGCGAGAGGGCGCTACCAAGGCTGCCGCAATCGACCACGGCAAGCCTTTCGTGAACAACTCCCCAACGTATCCCCAGGGCCGGCAGTGGCGTATGAACACGCCCCAGCGTAGTTGGTGGGTAAAGAACTGACGAGCCGTAGCGGAACCGCAGAGCGTTTGGACAGGGCAGGGGATCAGTTCAACACGATAGCCTCGACTCGCGATGCGCTTGCCTAGGTCGTGATCGTCGGTGGCGCGATCAGCCAAGGCCTCGAAGCCACCGATCTCCGCCAGACGGGTCCGGGTGAGCGCCATCGTGGCGCCCAAGGCAAATCGCACGCCTTCGAGCTTCCGCGCCACCAGAGTGCTGGGCAGCCAGTCGGTGGTCAGGTTCAAAGCCTCGAGTTCGGACCAGAGGCTGGGAGCGGTCATCCCGCGGTACAAAGATGTGACCGCCCCGACGGAGGGATTGCGAAAGGGCGCGACGACGCGCCGCAAATAGTCCGGCGGCACGCGCGTATCGGCGTCGCTAATGACCAGCAACTCGTGTCGTGCTTCCGGCAGCATGCGGCAAAGCTTGGCCACTTTGTTGTTCGTGGCATGGTCCGCCCGTCCTACTACCAGGCGAATTGGCACCGTCGGAAAATCGTGCATGATCCGCTCGACAACGGGAATGGCTAAGTCCCGTTCGTCATCCACGCCAAAGAGGATCTCGTATTGCGGGTAGTCCTGCCGGCAGAAGCTCGCAAGGTTTTCGTAGGCCCCACGCTCCAACCCCTTTAAGGGCTTCAGAATGCTGACCGGGGGAGTGAAGTCCGGGCTCAGCTCAGGTCTGCGCCGGAAGAAATCCCAGGCGCAGAGGATAGCCGCCAGATAGTAAATCAGTGGAAGAATCGCTATCGCAAGAACTGCCCACCTAAGAAGAGACAACAGGACCAGTCCTTTCTTCGATCTCGTGTTGAAATGCCAGTCAGGTCTTTCTGGCGAACGGTTATTTTACTCGAAGCCTGTGGCAATCTGCAGCGTGATCTGGGGGCTGTCTTGAGACCTACAACTCATTTAACCATCCACAGTTCTCGGGCCCGAATACGACCGTCAAGAGCGGCAGCTTTGGGGTCATCACGAGAGGGTAGCGCAGAGGTGGGCGTCTCTTGCCCCCCTCTGCGGCTCTTTGGGGCGGCGCGAATCCTGGTTTCGTCATACCGGGCCGCGGGATATAATCGCGTGCATGTCGCGCCTTCGCCGCTTAGTGGTATCGGACCGCTGGTTCTTTATTACTTG
>Ga0187888_1004209_pt1 | contig 10659 bp, 6 predicted proteins | sample June2016WEW_7_40_FD_132987 | JGI IMG/M metagenome (GOLD analysis project Ga0187888, IMG submission 132987) | Peatland microbial communities from SPRUCE experiment site at the Marcell Experimental Forest, Minnesota, USA - June2016WEW_7_40 | ecosystem: Environmental > Terrestrial > Soil > Wetlands... | reverse complement strand
CGCCGCGGGATTGAAGTTGACATGAACGTCGACGAGCATATTGTCATCTGTACCGAGGTGAACCCACCAGCCCGGACCGCCCGGGTCGAACCCGCGCTGAAGGGCGGCCACCCCCGAGAGCATCAGACGTAGACGCTCGGCCTGGCTATCGCCCGCGGCGGTGCTCACGATCACGGGCCGCCAGCGGCCCCGCTGGTCGCGGTAGATCGCCTCGGAACAGCCGCGAAGTACGGTCGAGTGATTTTCGTCGAGCGGCCAGGCGATGGTCCACTCGAGGTTGCGCTCGATCGGGCGTCGGGCTCGTGCCGCATCACGGAGCTCCTGGAACACAGGTGTCGCGAGCCAGGGTTCCAGCCATGTCACGGCCTCGGCAATCAGGGAGGTACTGGCCGCGGGCGCTTGTCGCGCGCCCACGCGGGCGCACGCCTCGGCCAGCGGCTCGCCGCGCAGCAGTCCCTTGTCGGCGATCATCGCCCGGATCAAGCGGTCCAGGCGCGCGGCTCGGGGAGACAGCCGGCGAGCGGGATCGAAATCGATCAGCCCCGGTCGGGGCGATGGCCGGAGAACCTGTTCGGGCTCGCCGATCTCCGTCTCCACGATGGCGCGCTCGATCGCCGATAGTCTCTGAGCGAGGGGCGGGCGGGCGGGCTCACCCTCCGCTGCAGGCGGAGTCGACGTCGTGACATGGATTCGAGGAACCGGCCATGTCTCGGGCAGGCCAGCCAGGCAGAGGCCGGTTTGCCAGTCGAAGCGATCCCAGAGAAGCTGCATCGCCGGCGACTCGGGCCTGGGGTCCGCCGGCAATCCCGAGGAGAGAATCAAGTGATCCCGGGCTCGCGTGGCCGCCACGTAGAAGAGCCGGATTGCTTCCCGGCGGTTCTCATCCTCCTCGATTGCCCGGAACGTCAGCCAGCCCAGGCTATGTTCCGACAAGGATTCTGCTTCGCCACCTGGTCGCGTGGGTAGTGGGGCAACGGGGCGTACCACGAGCCCGAGGTCTGGATGAAAGCCCAGCCACTGGGTTCGGGAATCGCTCTCGCGATTCAAATCGGGAATCACCACGATCGGGAATTCCAGCCCCTTGGCCTGATGAATCGACATCAGGCGAATGTTGGTGCTTTCTTCCTCGGTTGCGGCTGCGAGCTCCTCGCGAGGGGGTTCATCCAGGAAACCGCGTAGCCGGGCCACAAGGTCGGCAAGTGTGAAGCCACCTTGGCGATCGAACTCGCGCGCGATGAGCAGAAGCTTACGAGCATTCGCCAGCTTGCGCGCGCCGAGAAACTCGCAAACCAGCGACGCCTCGAAGCCCGACTCATCCAGAATCTGAGTGACGATCGCGGCCAGACCGACGCGATCCTTGATTTCGCGCCATCGGGCCAGCAGGGACCTGGCCCTTGCCGTCTGGTTCCGGTCGTGCTGAGAGAGCTGAAGGATTTCTTCTGAACGCTCGAGGCCTGCGATCAGCCCTCCGGGGAAGGCGCGGGCAAGCCAGAACAAGCCGTTGTCACTGAGCGAGAAAAACGGACTCCGCAGGGCTCCAGCGAGTGCGACCTCGTCGCACGGGTCCTCCACGATCGATAGCAAGTTGATCACGTCGTGAATCTCTTGCTGCGCGTAGAAGGCCGAGCCCCCCAGCGTGTGATAGTCGAACCCTGCGTCGGCCAGGGCGCGCTCATAGATCGCGACGTCGGTCATCGCCCGAAACAGAAAAGCGATGTCGCCAGCGTGTGCGAGTCTCGGCTCCCTGGTATTGCGATCAAGAATCGTCCAGCCGGCCTCGAGCTGCTGGCCGATCCAGCGCGCCAGCGTCCGGGCTTCGTTTTCGCGCCGGTCGTGGGCCGTCGTCTTCACGCCTTCGGCGAGCTCGGGCTCGGTGGGTTCGGGAGGAAGCGCCCAGACGAACGTGACGGCTGGTTGGCCGGTCAAGTCCTTGCGGACCGGAACCAGGCGGTGTTCCTCCTGGTCTGCCGGTTCCTCACCGGGCCCGGCCTCGGCGAAATGCTCGGCGAACAGAGCGTTGACGAAATGAATCACTCCGGGAACGCTTCGAAAATTCTCGGTCAGGTTCTTGCGGCCCGCGTCGGGGAACTTATCGCGCCACTGGTCGAAGATTCCCGGTTCCGCGCCCCGAAACCGGTAGATTGACTGTCTCACGTCGCCCACGACAAACATCCGGCCGCGCTGGAATTCCGCTCCAGCCAGCATTTCGAGGATCTCGGTCTGGACCCGATCGGTGTCCTGAAACTCGTCGACCAGCACGAACTCAATGGAATCGCTTTCCCCCGCAACCGAATCGGACGCAAGGATCTCAGGCCGTTCGCGGAGCAGTCCGTGGGTCTTGACCAGCAGATCGTCAAAATCCAGGCCGCTGCGCCCTTCCTTGATCGACTCGTAGGACCTTCGCACCTGCGCGGCCAGCCGTGCCAGGTGCAGGCTGGTCCGGGCCGACTCGCGGGTCGATTCTTTGTCCCATAGAAGTTTTGCTTGAATCCGCTTGATTTTATCTCGCAAGCCCTCGAACTCGTTCTTCACGTCATCTTTGATCTGGCCAGACGGCCAGACATCGCTTCCTCTCAAGTCGTTGATGCGCGCAAGCTCCCGGGTCTTTTCCAGCAGCTCGTCGGAGCATCGTCCCGATTCCAGCTCCGGAAGCCGGTCCAGCATGTCTCGGAGGCGATCCTTCAACTTGGAGTGAGAAGCATCGATCCTGCTCAGCAACTGCCGGCAACGACTCGCCGCGGAAGACAGACCCAGAAGAGTGGCGAAACGTCCCCGCTGGTTCCAGACCGATTGCCAGCGGTCCACGACCTGCTCGACAGTCAGTTTGGTCCACTCATCCAGGTCGCCCGTGGTCCTCATGGCGACGAGCAGCCCCATGGCCTCTCGGATCTGGGCCAGTCCGTAGTTGCTGGCCAGGGCGATCAGATCCTCGTTTCTGCCGGCAAGCAGGCGCCGAAGTGTGATGCGCACGGCCTCGTCACGGAGCGAGCCGGCGATTGCGGCATCGAATACGGTGAATTCAGGATCGATTCCAATCTCGATGGCGTGGGTTCGCAGCAGGTGCGCGCAGAACTCGTGAAACGTGCCGATCGGCGCTGCTTCCAGTGCCCGGAGCACCATGCCCCAGCGCTCGACTTCATGCCCCGCGCGGAGTCGAGCGCGGCAAAGTCGTCGAATTCGCTGGCGGAGCTCGCGGGCCGCCTTTTCGGTAAAGGTCAAGGCGACCAGGGAACCAAGCGGGCGACCTTGCTGACCCTCGATTTCGCGCCGGTACCGTTCGGTCAGGACAAGAGTCTTGCCACAACCTGCGCCGGCCCTCAGGGCCACGCTGGCCTCTGCCACTTCAAGGGCTTCGTGCTGTTCTCGAGTCAGCGGCGGGCCGGAGACCTGGGCATCATTCATGACGCAGGCCCCGGAGCAGCCGCCTCGGAATCATCCGATGAGTTTTTCTTCATCGAGTCGCCCCCCCCTTGCCTCACTCACTTCGACCACGGCGTGATTGAATGCTCAATTGAAGATCGTCGTCTTCGCCACGCCGTTTACCGGCCAGACGAACCTGGCGAATTCGGCAGATCGACCGAAAATCGCAATAGCTCTCGCATCCCGCCTTCCGAGAATCCACAGCAAAGACGCCATCCCGAATGCGCTCGACGACGCCCAGGACGTGAGTCTCGAGCTCATCCTTGACCTGTTGCCAGTCCGGGAACGTGAGCTCCTTGTACCCGTCCTTCTTCAGTCCCCAGTAGCCCACGCCGGCTGGCCCGGCGGCGTCATTGCCCAGGATGAGTTTCTCGACCGCCATCGCATAAAGAAGGAGCTGGAGCATCTCTCCCCTCTTCACTTCGGCAAGGGAGGGGACCGAGCCGGTCTTGTAATCGATCACGCGGAAGAACCGGCCTGACGGAGTCTCGAGCAGGTCGATCCGGTCGATTCTGCCCCGGAGCTTCACGACCCTGTCGCCGCTGCCAATCTCGAGCATCGGGTAGGGTGTATCATCGGAACCGAAACCCTCCTCGAAAAGATGGGGGACGGGCCTCGGTCCGCCCTGCTTTTCATAGTCTTCGCGCTGAGCCAGGTAGAAAGCCATGATCCGCTCGGTCCGGCGACGCTCCATCTTTCGCAATCCGGCCTCAAGGTCAGACGCCTCGGCCGGTTCTCGCCCCAAGACCTGGTCGATCGCGGCTGGAACCAGGTCCTCGATGTTTTCCGGGCTTCCTCTTTCCTTGATGAGGCCCTCGAACTTTTCGAGAATGTCGTGGATCACACTCCCCCGCCTGGTGAAATCTTCGTCCAGCTCGTCGCTCTCCTCGAGGGGCTTGAGCTTCAGGACAACTCTGCTGAAGAAGTGAAACGGGCAGGCGATGTAGGTTTCGATCTGGCTCGGGCTGTAACAGAACGTGGCACCGAGGTCTGACCCGACCAGGGCGATCGCGGCCGGATCGCTGAGTACTCCTTCGAACTCGCTGAAGGGCGTTCCCCGCAGCCGCCGCTGGAGTACGCGCAGGGCCGCGGCGGTTGCTTCCAGCACGTGACGATGCAACGGATTTCGGGCCAGGCGGCTGAGCTCGCGATTGTCTCCCTGCTCGCTGGCCAGGGCGGCCGCACGAACCCTGGCGTCAGCAGGTGTCCCGGCCATTTCACCAGGTTCGATGAGCGCCGGATGAAACCGAGAATACGCCACGTGGCAAGCGCCCAGAGCTTCCGGAGTCAGCCGGCCCAGGAAGTGGTCGAGAAACCCCGCCCGCAGAAGCTCCTGACCCTTGCTGTCGGTCGTCGGATAGATCAAGGTCAGGCTGGACACCGCGGAACCCAGGACGCGCAAAAAACGGCACATCTCTTGCCCATATACCGTGCGGCAAGAGAGATCCGGTGCCTTGCCGGTCCGCAGCGCCAGGAATGGCTCGATCGATGCTCGCTCAGGGAAGGATCCCTCCACCAGGTCGGCGAGAATGACGTGATCCGCCCTGGCCCCCGCCGCCCTGCCGACCGTCGTTACCCGGATCGAACCCCAGGCGGAAGTGGTTGGGTCGATGCGAATCTCGGCCACGATCGCATCCATTTCCGCCACGAAGTCAGACCAGGTCATCGGCTCGTGTCCCCGTCCCAAACGGTCCAGGACATCGGCGTGATCGTCAAGGGAATCCCAGAGCGTATCGAGGGATGTCGCGCCGGCCGCGTCCAGCCCAAGACCCCGGGCGACCTGGCGAAGCTGAGCGACATGGCCCGGCCATGGTCGCGCTTGCTCCATTGGGATCAGCAAGTCGAACAGTCGTTCAACCAGATCGCGGGCCTGCCTGATCCGTTCAGGCGGGTTCCTTGGATCACCAGGTTGCTGCAAGGCCCGATCCAGCTCCTGAAGCAGTTGCGTGTGGCCCCGGAACGCGGAGGTCGCCTTGACGGCCGAGGCGGCGGAGGCAAGAGCCAGCCGATCACAATTCGGCCAGGCCGGGCGGACCTGCCCATTTCTGAGCAATCGCACTACCTGCTCTGTCTCCCACTCCTGGAGCGGGAGGCGCGCGGCCATTCGCAGCGCCGACACGGCGGGCTCGGCCTGAAGCGATCCGCGCTCATCGGCATGGGCGTGCAAACCCCAGGAACGCAAGACTTCGACGACAAGATCGGCCTGCTCGCTCCATTTGCGAAACAGGATCAGAATCTCCTCGCCGGGCACCCCTTCTTGAAGAAGACCACGAACCTGGCGGGCCACCAGCCGGCCCATTCCCTCTCCTTGCGGCACCCCCTTGACGGCCAGGCCCTGGGGGGCCGACACCGTGGGCCCGCTTCCCGGAGAGTCGCGGAAAAGCAGATGTTCCATGGAACGCAGCCCGGCCGGCCGCTCGCCCGGGCAACTCATCTCGGTCTCGACAAATCCCTGGTCGAGCAGTCGGGCGCGAACCGCGGCGGCCGCGAGATAAACCTCTCCGATCGCGGGGTCCGACTCGCATGTCAAGGCGACCTGGACCGGCCCGCCCCGCCGCAGGGCATACTCCAGCACACGAAGGTGGGCGGGCGTGGATCCCTCATATTCGAGAAATGTCCACGACTCCGGAGGGTTCGACCGGGCTCGAGCGACCGGACGATCAGCTCGGACCAGGTGGTTTGAAGCCCAGACCGAGATCCCCGCGTCATCCTCGGCGCCGAGCCGGGCCAGCAGCTCACGATAGCGAACGTAGGTCGTCCACTCCGCGGCTGCAATGGGATCAGAATCGCCAGGACCAACCCCGCGCTCGCGAGCAGGACGCTCGGCGATCGTCCAGGCCCGGATCCGGTCCCGAAGCCTCCGGCGGTATCCCGGCCAGTCGATGACAGCATCGATCGACCGGGTCAGCCCCTGGTTGTGGACCTGTGTAACCGCTTCGCGAAAGACTGCCCGGGCCGCTGACTCGGAGAGCCATGACGGTCCTTGGCTGACCCGGCTGAAGATCTCACGCCAGAGATCGTCCCAGGAGTAGACCCGAGGCTCTTTGCCTCCCGCCCTGGTCCTGGTCGCCAGCTCGCGGGCCACCTGGTCGCGCGCCAGCGGCGTGGGCACGATCCAGAGCCCCCCCGGCTCGCTTCCCAGCTCCGCCAGCAGACAGTCCCGCAGCGCGGCTCCCGGCGGGCCGGTCCAAAGCCTGTGGTGGGCGGGCATCGAGCGATCCTCCGGACTTCGACGAAACAACCAGGACCACGATTCCCAGGATGATCAAGTATACAGAAAAATACCATAGCTGCCCGGCCCGAACAACTCTTATCAGCCAGAGAATGGCCATGTAGCCGACGATCCCGGCCACGATCGTCGCGACCACCATCCGGGCGATGCCATCGGGCGTCAGCGCCAGTGCGCGGGGGCCTGTGAGCGTGTCTTTCAGTTCGGACAGGGCTGCCCCGGAGATCGCGGGGACGGCGATCAGGAGGCTGAAACCGACGGCCCAGACAGGGGAGAACCCGAGTGCCAGCGCCGAGGCGATGGTCAGGGCGCTACGGCTCACGCCGGGCAACGGCGCGAACATCTGGGCCAGGCCGATCAGCAGTGCGTCCAGGAAGGTTGTCTCGGCAGGCCCCTTCTTCCCTGCCGTTCCATGCAGCTTCAGGCTCACCAGCAGTAACACGGTGGCCGTGATCAGGAAGCCGATGCCGGCCGCTTGACTGCTCTCGAAGGTCTTCTTGATCCAGTCGATGAAGAAGAGCTTCAGGGGGATCAGGGGCAGCGTGGCGACAATCGCCAGCAGCCCCACCCGCCAGACCGAAGCGCGCTCGAAACCCGGGGGCACGTCCTTCGCTCCCAGCAGGAATCCCCGCGCGCCGGAGAAGATCGAACTCCGGTAATGGAGGAGAATCGCCGCCAGTGTCCCTACGTGGAGCATGATGTCGAAAAACAGGTTCTCCTCACCGCTGTGCGGTCTGCCGGTCAGCCAGGCAAAGATCTGCTGGGTAATGACCAGGTGGCCGTCGCTGGAGACCGGCAAGAACTCGGTGATGCCCTGCACCACGCCGAGGATCAGAGACTCAATCCATTCCATATCAATCCCTCGTGGCCTGGCTGCGCAGAGCGGGCATCGCGTTCACAAGATAAATGGCACCGCTGTAGACCGTCAAAGCGACCGCCAGCCAGGTCGAGATGTCCCGGACCCAGAGCAGCCATCCTGGCGGTGACGTCAGGGAGAGCCCCAAAAGTGCGGCGGAGATCGAAAAGCATTGCACCGTGGTCTTGAGCTTGCCGGCCAGCTTGGCCCCGAACGCTTTCCCCTGCCCTTCGAGCAGGCTGCGCAGACCCTGGATCAGCAGCTCGCGGACCACGATGGCCGTGACCATCCAGGGATAAACACCTGTCTTTTCAGAAATCGACGCCAGGTAGATGTAGCAGCCCGAGACGATGACCTTGTCAACCAGGGGGTCAAGCTGGCGGCCGATCGGCGTGCCCTGCTTGAGCAGCCGCGCGAAATAGCCGTCGAGCGCATCGGACAGCGCGGCGAGGATGAACGCAGCCAGGGCGATCGCATACCGGTCCAGCCCCATGAACGCAAAGACGACCGCTGCGAGGGCCAGTCTTGCCACCGTCAGCGTGTTGGGGACGTTCCAGAAGTGGGGCTCGGCTATTTCAGCGGCGGTTCCCGCTGCGGCCGTCGAGCCGCGGTCGTGGCTACGGTTCATGGCATCCCGTCCAGGATGGTCAATGAGGCCGCCGGCCTCTTTCGCGGCCGGGGACGGGCCCGCCTCCGTCGCGGCGCCGCGGAGGCAGAGACCGGGCGAGCGACCAGGTCGTAGCCCTGGGCGCCCACGATCTGGCAGGAGATCATGTCGCCGGGCTGAAAGTCGGTGCCCGGAATCAGCGTCAGTCCGTCCACGTCGGGGGCGTCGGTGTAGGTCCGGCCTAGCCATAGGTCCTTACGCCCCGGTGCGCGGGCGTCGATCAGCACGTCGAGCGTCCGGCCCACCAGTGTCCGATTGAACGACTCGGCGATGGGTTGCTGGACCGCCATCACGCGCCATCGCCGGTCTCGCTTGAGGTCCTCGGGCAGGTGGTCGGGCAGCTTCGCCGCCGGAGTATCGGGCTCGAACGAGTAGGCGAAGACCCCCAGGCGCTCGAACCGGGTTTGAGCCACGAAGTCGAGCAGCTCGGCGAACTCGGCCTCGGTCTCGCCGGGGAACCCGACGATGAGCGTCGTCCGCAGGACCAGGCCGGGCATGGTTGTCCGCAACCGGTTGATGATCGCCTCGGTTTCGGCGCGGGTGTGCCGCCGGTTCATCATCTTGAGCAAGCGGTCATTGATGTGCTGGAGCGGCATGTCGAGATAGGGGATGACTCGCCGCGCGCTGGCGAGCACCTCGTAGAGTTCATCGGTAAAGTAGCTCGGGTAGTTGTAGAGGATGCGGATCCAGTCGAGCTCTTCAATCTGGTCCAGCTCGCGGAGCAATTCGGCCAGCCGCGGCCGGCCGTAGAGATCGACGCCGTAATAGGTCATGTCCTGCGCGACCAGGATCAGCTCGCGGACGCCGTCGCCGGCCAGCTCGCGGGCCTCTTCGACCACGCGCTCGATGGGCTTGGTCACATGCTTGCCCCGCATGTAGGGGATGGCACAGAAGGTGCAAAGGCGATCGCATCCTTCGGAGACCTTCAGGTAGGCAAGGTGGCGCGGCGTGATCCGCAGCCGCGCGCGGTCGTCCTGGGCCTGCACCGGCGCCGGGCGGTAGACCGAGCGCTGCTCGTGCAGACCGCCCATGATCCGCTCGGAAATGCGCGCGATCTCCTCGCGGCCGAAGACGCCCACGACCTGGTCCACCTCGGGGAACTGATCGAGCAGGACATCCTTCTGGCGCTCGGCCAGACAGCCGGCGACGATGACCCCTTTGACCTGCCCGGCGCGTTTCCGACCGAGCAGTTCCTCGATCACACCGCACGACTCCTGCCGGGCCGCGTCGATGAACCCGCAGGTATTGACGATGACCAGGTCCGATTCCTGTCCCTCGGGCACCAGCACGAATCCGTCCTGCGCCAGCAATCCGAGCATCCGCTCGGAATCGACAAGGTTCTTGGAGCAGCCGAGGCTGACAAACGAGACCGTCCCTTTTTGCGTTGGAATATTGCTCATGCGACTTCCGAAGTTTCTCCGACCACCCAGACGCGCGAAGTGAGAATCAAGAGGTTACAACAGCACTCAACGGTTCGATCGTCTCCATGAGCATCAGGGATACGTCGTGCCATTTCTCATTGTCGGCGTCACCGGTCGCCGTGTAGACCCGGACGGAAGTCCGCCCAACGAGAATCATTTCGGGATGCCGGATATCGAACGACTGTCCGCTCGCCATCTTGATGCGGAAAGGGCGAAATGGCTCGGCCGTTACATAGTCGCCCAGTTTCTTGAAGGTCATCATCGCCGGTGCCTTTTCGTAGGTCAGGCTTTCCAGCCTGACTCGGAGCCTTGTCAGGCTGGAAAGCCTGACCTACTTCCTTGCCGGGGTAATAGTCATTCCCTCTGATGGACCGCGGCATCCAGTGGTTCAATGGATTCAATCAACATCAGAGAGAGCTTGTACCACATTCCCTGGGCGTCGGGGATATCGTCCGAAAGCGGAACGGAGAGGTTGAGGGTTGTCTTTCCCACCATGACGACCTCTGGATACTTCACCTCGAACGACCGACCGCTGGCGGTGTGGATTCGGAACGGCCGAAACGGCTCGGCGGTTACATGGTTCAACACTTCTTTGCAGGTCATCATCGAACTGAGTTCCGTTGAGTCAAGGTTGCGAGCGGCGTGGCGGTTACAGAGCCGATGCAGCCCATCATCCTGGCTCTCTCGTTTCGATGCGAGGGGGATCACGTGTGGGAAGACGGCTTGAGCCAGTGCAACGGAGGTGGCTGTCGCGAACGCCTCACCGCGCGACAATCTTGCGGCCCGGTAACCTGCGGTGTGAAGCACTTTTCTGTTGATCTATAAGATAGTGCTCCCAAGCCTTGACCGTCAAGCAAGCGACAAGATGCATTCATCAAGGCTTCATCTTCGGGGCATGGTTCAACTCCCGGATCTTCGCGGGTGACAAGAGCGGGGTGGCTGGGGTCGAGCTGGCGACAGCCAGCGAGCCCCAGCGCGCCAGCCTCGGATCTGGGGGCGTCGCCCTCCGGGCGTCGACCCCAGCCACCCCTGAGCTGTGACCTGCGTTTGAACCATGCCATCTTCG
>Ga0187888_1004200_pt1 | contig 10675 bp, 8 predicted proteins | sample June2016WEW_7_40_FD_132987 | JGI IMG/M metagenome (GOLD analysis project Ga0187888, IMG submission 132987) | Peatland microbial communities from SPRUCE experiment site at the Marcell Experimental Forest, Minnesota, USA - June2016WEW_7_40 | ecosystem: Environmental > Terrestrial > Soil > Wetlands... | reverse complement strand
TGATAGTTTTTTCTCACAGCGGCTCTCCTCCTAAAAAGAGATCTCACCCCAGACTCTATCCGAGTCTGGGCCGAGAGCCGCTGCTTCTGTTTCAGGTTTCAACTAAAGGCGGGACAACTTCAATGTCTCTAGGGTCCCTCGGTACCAGTCTCGACTCAGATGCTTGGAAAGAATTGGGCTTCGCCGATCGGCGCCTGGGAGTAGTTACTTGGTCGCTGATGTGCGCGTGTAGCCATCGTGACTTGAGACAGCGAGCGCGCTCGATTTCGGCGGTTTACGCCCCCAGGATGTGGCAGCGTGGGGTAGTTACGACGGGTGCGGCTTTTGGACCCGCGCGTCCTTACTTCACTTCGTTCATTTCTTTGTGACGATTTGCACTGGCGGTGTGCCGTAGGTGTGGAACGAGTCAATCGTTTTGAGGCCCCAGGCCTGGCCTTTCTTGCGTTCGGCTTCGGTCCAGCGAATCGGCTTCCAGTCCGGAGCCAGAATCAGGCGCGCTCCGGCATTGGCGATTTCCACGCGGTTGCCGCCGGGTTCGTACACGTACAAGAAGAAGGTCTGCTGGATGGCGTGCTTGTGTGGGCCGGTCTCGATGTAGACGCCGTTTTCGAGGCAGATATCCGCGGCGATCAGCACCTCTTCGCGGCTATTGACCGCGTAGGTGATGTGATGAAAACGCCCCCTGACTCCCGTATGGTCGCGCGAATAGGCGAAGTCGTAGCTTTTGTTCGTGCAGGTCATCCACATGGCGGCTTCCGTACCATTGTCCAGCACGATTTGCTCGGTCAACCGGAAGCCCAAGTATTTCTCGAAAAATTCGCGGTTGCCTTCGATGTCCACGGCCAGGCCATTCCAGTGATCGAGGCGGCGCACGTTGATGCCGCGCGCGGGAAAGCGCTGCGCTTGATTCTTCAAGGCCGGGCGCAGTTCAGGCGGCGGCTCGTACCACTGCGTTTCGTAGTACAGCTCGATCTTGTGGCCGTCCGGGTCCTTACACACAAACGCCGGACCGTGCGCCAGGTCGCCATCATTCCAGCCGATTTCGAATCCCGATCCCTTTAATGCCGCCACGCGCCGCTCGAGCGCTTGCGGGCTCCGCGCTCGATAGGCCACGTGACCAAGACCCGGCAATTTCGACGCGGTGAGCTTCAATGAGTGGCGTTCATAATCGTCATAGGCGCGGAGGTAAACCGAGTCGCCTTCCCGGCCGCTCTCGGTCATTCCCATGATGTTGACGAAGAATTGCAGGCTCTCCTCCGGCTTCGGAGTCAGCAATTCCAAATGGCCCAAATGGGCCACGTCCATGATCGGTTCAGTTTGCATGCCTACACGGTCTCCTTACGATGCGCGTCACCGGAAGCTGCCCGAGCGTCTGAACCATCCGAGCGAGTCGGAGTCGGCAAAAAGACCTCGTGGGATGATGCGCGTCTCGTAGCATACTTCCAACTTTCCGCCGGGCAGTTTTTTGTGTCCCTAATCGTCACGAACTTTCACCGCCGACGATTTCCGATCCAATTGCTCACTGGCGGGCGAATATAGCCGTGCATAATAGGATCAAGCGCGTATCTTGTCACGCAATGCATACAATGTTGTGCGAATGCCAGCGGAGGAGGCCCCAGAAGTTCATTGAATAAAAGCCACCCGGAGGAAGGGGGTGGTAGACCAACCTCCGGGCAGCAAGTCGGCCTCCCACAAATCTAGGGGGAGCGCCAAATTCAGTGATGTATACACTATGTTAGCCACTGCATGCAAATAAATTCACGGCCCTATAATTCCAGCGAACAGCAACGGACGCGAATCTCGATTTGCGGTGATTTCTGCCTCGTGCCATTCGTACCAATTGATGGCGCTCCGCCTATGATGGGCGTCTCCCAACTACATGCAACGTGAAGCAGGCAAGCAAGCGGGTTCGCGAAACCCGAGGATTCTAGGGCGCATTTCGCCATCCATGCAAGGAGATACTCCTACTTGTCCCAGCCCGAACTCATACCGTAAGGGACGGGCCATGCCAATCCTTCGATCTTTCGAATCTTGCCATTCTCAATTTTGAACAATTGGGGAACAAGATAAGTGATTGGCCGAAGAAACTCGGACGGTACGCTGACTCGGCCCACTCCGGGTACCGAGACGGATTTCACATCACCCTCATTGTCAAAGAATGCTAGGTTCAGCACCAAGCCATGCTCTGCGTCGACGACCAGTTGACGCACATCACGAACCTTCATAAGCGCGCTGAAAAATCCAGTTTCGAGCTCTTGCCGGCAACTCTGACTGAAAACTCGAAATGAAGGCTGCGCCGGGTCCACGACAGGACCATCGGGATTATCGGTGGCGGCGATCCCATTCTCTCGACGAGAGCACCGTTCGGCGAACGGTACGATCGAACCTCTGATCTCGTTGAATCCTTCGAAATACCGATCCGTTGTTGCAATCAACTGATCCCGCGTCGTCCGTTTGGCAGCATCGGATGTACTAAAGAGGGTATCGGGCGATATAAAACCGCTGGGTTTTAATTCATCGATCATTCTGGGAGTCATGACGCCGGCAGTGTTTGCACCCAAACCTCCTGATCCAGGTCTCAATTGCTCACGGGCCACAATCGCCTCCACTTCGACGATTCGCTGATCTTGCACCTTGAGCCTCAGTGCCATCACGCCGAAAAGGGTGCCTTTGAACTCGCTGAAATCGCCGTAATACCCTGCTTCACCGTTTGCTGGGTCCGCGAGATACACCCGATATTTGCCACGCCCCGTGAAAGTCTTCCAAATGCCTTCACCGGGCTTTACCAACTGCCCGTTTTCGGTGTACTTAACCCCCGGAGCCAACGCTATGCTGCAAGGACAGCGTGAACTCAAGGCATCGAAATACTTATCGACGAAACTCCTTAGGCAATCTCGATTGCATGGGGACGAGCGGGCGGGACGTGATGGTGGCGCTTGCAGAACGGATGATTTCCCATCATCGGCAGACACCGCGACGGCGAGCGCAATGCCATAGGTCGCAACACACAGGATTGCGAGAAGAGCACGATGTGGAAGGATCTTCGGCATGAAGGTCTCCGGGCGTCTATTTGTCAAAGGCAGGGCGAGCATTGAACGGAACTTCATACATAGTCATTTCTATTAATCGAATACTCCCATTTTCGATCCTATAGGCCTCGTTTGACTGGTTTGTGCGCGGTGTCATGAAGTACGGCGGAACTTTCCAAACGCGGCCGTCGGTCAAATGCATTTCCGTTACGGTCCCATCGAAATCAAGATACGCAGAGGCGAGAACGGCGCCTCGTTCCACATCGACTACCAGATATCTCCGATCGCGGCATCCAGTCGTGAAGCCAAGAAAGCCCAACTCATATTGGGCTTTGCACCCTAGCATCGTAAAGTCGCTGATGTCCGAGTCAGAATGGCCGTAGTTCTGCGGTCTGGGTTGATTGGTCGTCTTGACGGCATCTTCGATGCGATTGCAATCGTCGGTAAAAGCGTAGATACCCTTGCCGTCATTTTTCTCGAGAGCCTGATAATACATGTAAGCAGCTTCCTCAAGAGACTCACGCGATTGCCTTCGCTCAAGCGGAATCGTTGTGAGCCAGCCGGGATCGGGTTTTGCCATTTTCTCGTACAAGGCGGCCCCGCGCGGATCATGGGCGACGAACTGTTCGGCTTCTGTGATGAGTTGGTTTTCGATCTTGAGTCTGAGAATCAGGATGGCGGCGACGTCATTCTCGTAGACGACGCCAATTGCGCCGACGTCGCCACGTTCTGGATCGGCGAAGTAGTGCCGATAGGTGCCAAGACCGCTAGCGGTCGCCCACAAGGCTTTGCCGATCTTTAACGGCACATTGTCTTGGGCGTACCTGACTGTGGGCGACAGAGGCGCGCGAGAAGGATCGTGAGCCACCATCGCAGTGAGATATCGATCGACCATTCCTTCCAAGCAGGATCGATCGCACTCAGAAGAGCGGCGGGCATCCGAGCCGGCTGTTGCCTTCCCGTCGTCCGCGACGGTATCTGAACGACCGGCAACGGTGAAGCCACGGATACCGGCTACCTGAGCCATCAAAGGCCGAGCACATGCGGCTATCAGCATCAGTGGGGTAAGGACCAAAGCAGTAACGGATCGCGAACCCAGCAGTGCTCTCAATTTAGCGACTCCTCAAGGCATTCTATCAAAGTTCAGGAAATCCGCATTCGTGTGGCGTGGAGAGGGCCATCTCCAGATTCTGCGTACCCTGTGACTTCGGGCTGGTTCAGCAGAGTTGTCGCGCGGAAGGCGGAGGTCTCAACTCTGGCGATGAGCACGCGACTGACCAGGCAATGGATCCGCTGTCAAGCCAGCTTCACACACGGCTTGCGCCACCCACTCGTAGGAAAGATCAATGCCATGTTTTTCTTTTAGTTTTTCGTGGAAGGACCGTAGGCTGATGTGAGAGTACGTCTTCTGGTACAGGAGGAGAACCTTCTCAACGGTTTCCAAGGGCACATGCCTTTGACGAGGTCTACGAATCGCTCTGACCCAGAAACCGTCGTAACCTCTCCTAATGTAAAGCTGGCGCAAGCGCTCCATGGCTGAGTAGGAGATCCCAAGAACGTCCGCCGCCTGATTCCAAGTGATCTTCCTGGCGATCGCTCTCAAAATTACCTGTCGTGCTTTCATGATTTAGACACCCAGCGCGCGATAAAAAACGTGACCGATGCCAGATTGGGGTCTGGCATCGGTCAGGTGATTGCGAGGTTAGAAATCGAGTTTCACAGCAAACTGAATCTGCCGTGGCGTTACGACTGGCGACTGGGAGAAGCTGGTTTGGCCGGCACCGGGTTCTCCTATGGCGCCCAGCACAGCTCCGGACGTCGGTGACTGCGCCCCTGGGTTGAAGTGGTTAATGAAATTGAACGCTTCTGCCCGGAATTGCACGTTCAGCCTCTCTGTGATCTTCGTGTTTTTGGTGACGGACAAATCGACGCCGATCGTGCCGGGACCTGGGACGCTGTTTCTCTTTATGTTCCCCAAGAATCCCGGAGCTTGGGCCTCATAGCACGATGTGTCGAACCACTGAACATACGTTGCGGTCTTGATGTCCACGATGTGGTTCGGACTGCAGCCGGCTGCGAAACTGTAGTTTGCCCGGGAGTTCCATTCCGTTCCCAAAGCCCCGGGATCCGGAAAATTGATGCCCGAGTTGTAGATGTTCAGAGGTAATCCCGTGTGAGCCCCTATGATCGTAGCGAACTGCCATCCCTCGACAAGCCGATTCCCCTTGAAGGGTAAGGCGTAGAGGGCATTCGCGCTGAAGTTCTGACGGATGTCGAAGTTGCAATTCTCGTAATCGTATCGCTGATTGTACGTATCGGTCACAAGCTGACCCCACTCCTCTAGCGAAGACGCGAACGAGCCATCATCGACGCAGCGGGACCAGGTGTAGTTCACCTGACCGGCTAAGTTGTGCGCGAACTGGCGATTGAGGCTGACCTGGAGGGAACTATAGGCCGCTGAACCTGTGTTCTGTGCTTGGACCATCTCTCCGAACCCAGAATTGATCCGAGTTCCCGGCCCGGTGCATCCAGGTGCGCACGGGAATTGCACTCCGCTTCCGTAGCAGCCCGTTGCGTTGGGGTTCGTGGCGTGGTTCTGGTTTGGATCCTGGCAATCGTTTGCGCTAGCGGGGATGAAAGTGTAGCCGGCGCCTGAAGAGGCGGGACGAGAGCTGGGAATTTGCGGCAAGGCCGTGCAGGCCGGGAACGTGTCGCACTTCGGAGGATTGATATCCATCTGAGTCCACAGATGGCGACTCACGGACCCCACATAGCCGATTGACAAGACGGTGCCGTGCGCAATCTCACGCTGCACGTTCAAGTTGTACTGTATCTGGTAGGGTGAGCCCCTTGGCGTCTGATAAGTCACGCCAGCAAACTCGCTCGGCGCAGTGGCAAACCCGGCCGAGTATGGGTTTGGGAAGCCGGGAACAATTAAGAACGAGAAACCAGCAGGAGGCGTGGCGATAAAGCCCGATTCGTAGAGACGGGGAGCTGTGGGATCATAGAAAATGCCCGCGCCGCCCCGGATCGAGGTCTTGTGGTCTTTGAAGGGATCGTAAGCGAATCCGAAGCGAGGTTCGAAGTTTGCTGCGTTGGGGTTACTCGCATAGACGTGCTTAACGGGCGTAAAAACGGGCAGACCGTTCCCTGGGGTCACCGGCCCTATAGGTGGCAGATACGAGCCAACAAGCACACTTAGCGGCTGGTTGCCGGCAGCCCAACCCACGGGATTGGTGTCGTAGTCATACCGAAGGCCGAGGTTCAACGTCAGGCGGGACGTCACTTTCCAGTCATCCTGGAAATACGGAGCGACGCTGATCTCTCGAAAGTATCGAGTGGAGTTATTCTCCCCCTGCGGAACGGCAAACGCGAGGAGGGGTACACCCATGAGGTACCATTGGCCGGAGTAGAATGGGGCACCCACAGCATTGTCGAGAAAGTATGTACCGTTCGCATACGCCGCTTGTATGTTATTGGTTTGGACCCTTCTAACCTCGCCGCCGATCTTGATGCTGTGGGCTCCGTGAGTCCAAGCTAAGTCGTCGCCGACGCTATACTTGTTCTGAACGATCGCGTCGGGCCGATTTTGATCTGGTCCCACGACCGTGATCCCCTGGAAGAGAACGTCTTGGCCGTCTTCACGAGTGTTAGCGTCAGCGAAGGTTTTCGTGAAGTCCAGCGGATCGGCTGTGAAAGCAGCGCCACCTAAGGACGTGAAATACGCAGACGCCTTCGATATCTGAGCCGATGTAAGACGCTCTTGTACTTGAGAGTTCTCGTTGTTGCGCACGTACCCGAAACGCAGCGAGTTCACCATCGTCGCGGAAACAAGGTGCCTTTCGGTGATGGTTACGAACTGGTTTCGCGTGAAGTCCCGCTCGGGGAAAATTCCGAGCGGGTCACGGGGATTATCGGCCACACGCGCGTCGTCAATCACGTACCGGCCAAACATCGAATCATTCGCGCCGATTGTGTAGTCCACGCGCCCCAGCACGTAGTCCTCATTGATGATCAGGTTTGGCGCGGTAGCCGCCTGAAAATAGCCACCCAGGTCCGCGCCCACCGCTTGGTCGCCAGTGGTAAGGGGGTTGGGTATCGTTGGCGCAATTAGATGACAACCCTTGCAAAGGGTGTACAGCGACGCGAGTTGTTCTGCTAGGGTATTTGCACCCGGAATTTTTCCGATCGAAACTCCCGGCTGTGTACTGTTGGCGGCGGTTGAGGGAGTACAACTGCCCGCCACCGGTACGACAGTAGCAAGGCCGCACGGCAGCATCCCCTGCGCAACGTACGGCTCCGGAAGAAACAGAGGCGTTGTCGTCTCAAGACCCTGCCGGAGTCCTTCGTAGTTTCCGAAAAAGAACAGCTTGTCTTTCTTGATAGGGCCGCCGATAGCGACGCCAAACTGATTTCTCTTGAATGGCGGCGGTGATGTCAGGCCAGCGATTTTGTCAGGGAAATCGCGGTCATCCAAAGCACTGTTGCGAATGAATTCATAAGCGCCGCCGTGAATATCATTGGTTCCGGACCGTGAAGTTGCGTTGACGACGGCTCCGTTGCCGGCGAATTGTGAGGTGTACGTGTTGGTCAAAACCTGGAACTCGGCGATGGCTTCAACTCCAAGAGAGGTTCCGCCATAGCCCGAGCCCGTGCCATGCTCCCAAAAGTCTCGAATGTCGGTGCCGTCCAACAAGAACATTTGTCCAGTCGGTCGCGAACCTGAGACTGAGTAGTTGTTCTGCATTCCATAGAGTCGACCGGTCACGGCATTGAACGCCGGCGCTATCGTCGACACGCCAGGGGCGAGTGTGAGGAGCTGTTCGAAATTGCGGCCATTGAGCGGAAGGTCGCGCATTTGCTGCGGGCTGATTAGGGTGGATACTTCAGACGTTTCCGTCTCGACGCGTGAGACCTCGGCTTCGACGTTGACGGTCTGGCTGATTTGTCCTACGGGCAGTGAGAAGTCGACGACGACCGAACCACCGACAGAGAGGACGAGGCCGGGGTGCACGAGAGTCTTGAAGCCGGGGTTCGAGGCCTGCACGTTGTAAGTGCCGACGGGGAGATCGGCCAACCTGTAACGGCCGGCAGAATCGGTGACGGTGCTTTGCACAGCGTTCGTTCCAACGTTGGTGGCTTCGACTTTCGCACCAGCGATGGCGCCGCCAGACGCGTCGGTCGCGGTGCCTGAGATCGTGGCCGTTTCGGCTTGCGCCCACAGCGGCCCCGCACAGATCGAAAGAACGAACAATGCCGCAGACAGGTACAGCAGAGCGCACCTCAGTACACGAAGGCCCGTTGACATACCCCACCTCCCCTTTTGACTCGCGATCTCTTTGAACTCAGGCGCGTCGGATCCTTCCGCCACACACCCTGTGCGGCGTGTCTTACTATTGACGGCATGCGCTTGTCAATAGAAAAATGTATGCAATCAGAAAGCAGTTAAAAAATATGTCGCAGTCCTCAAAAAATCTGGCGATTTGTAACTACATGACAGCACAGCTTGTTACTTGGAAGTTGGCATGCCGGAGAAAAGTCGACCATGGACTGCATTGGCTCTTGTGGATGCATCTACTTGAATTAAGCGTACAACTGGGTTGACACGAACGTGGTCGGCGCTTATCTTGCGGCGGGGTTCTGTGAGATGCCGATTTGCGGGGAAGATGACTTGGCCGGGCGTCAGCATCAATGTTGTAGTGGCCGGCGGAGAGATGAACGCGTTTTTTCAAGCTGGCAATCTTAGCTTTCGCGGGAGCATATCGGTCGACAAACGGGTGCGAACTTTCACAAATTCGCAACCGATGGTACGGAACACGGTGAGAGGCGGTCCCATGAAGATAAATCGGCGAACTTTATTATCGTTGCTCGGAGTTGCTCCGACAGCCTTAATTAGCTCAGCAGCAGGTTCTGAGCAGCTGAAGAACAAGAAAAAAATAGCGGAGGCCGCCGGCCCTACGAAAATCGAAACTCTCAATCCTAGAGGCATTCCTCCTGCGATCACCCTGGTGCCCTTAGCGCCTCGACTGGCCAGCATCGAAGGTAAGACGATTTATCTCGTTTCTGACGGATTCCCGGGAGCCGACACGTTTTTGAACCAAATCTCAATCTGGTTCAAGAAGAACATGCCCAGCGTCGCGACTGTTTTCAGATTGAAGGCGGGAGGGTTCGCCGACGACGATCCAAAGCTCTGGGCCGAAATTAAGGATAAAGGCAACGCCGTCATCATGGCGATCGGCCATTGAAGCACGTGCACCCCAGCGACCGTCGGTCACTGCATAACAATTGAGAAGATGGGTATCCCAACTGCTCCGATGGTTACGATCGCGTTTAAAGATCTCGCCCTTACAAACGCCGCCAAGAAGGGGATGCCGCTTGAGCGCATCTGCTTCACACCGCATCCGATCTGGGGAAAGTCTGAAGCGGAGATGTATGCCTATCTTGAAGGCAATGATCCCGTCAGAGGAATTCCCCTGATGAAGGAAGTGGTCGACGCGCTGACAAAGCCGTTGACCGATGACGAAAAGAAGACCGGCGTCACCACTCCCAGTGTCGGTCCACCCACGTATGTTGATACCGCCGATAATCTTCAGAAATATTACATGGACAATGGGATGACTGACTTCATGCCAATCATCCTTCCCACTCAGGAAAAAGTGGACGCGATGCTTAAAGGCTCAAGCCATCATCCGGATGAAGTGGTCGGCCAATTGACTCCTGCCCGCGGAGCTTTCCCGGCTTGGCAGTTCACTGTGAAACAAGTGGCCATCAACGCGGTGATGGCAGGAGCCGAACCGGAATATCTTCCAATCATTCTCGCGATCGCGGCCAGCGAACTTCCTTCGCTTTCCAGCTCCACGAATTCTTTCGCTACGGCCGCCATTATCAATGGCCCGATTCGCGACAAACTCAACATGAACTATGGAATCGGCGCTATGGGGCCCTTTAATCAGGTAAATGCCTCGGTTGGGCGGGCGTGGACGCTGCTCTCGAAAAACCTGGGCAACTGCGGATTGCCGGGTGAAACGTACCTCGGCACCCAGGGTAACGTAGTCGAGTTCAACAATCTAATCATCGTCGAGAACGAAAAGGACAGTCCGTGGACTCCCTTCCATGTGCAGAAGGGTTTTAAGCCAGACGAGAACGTCGTCAGCGTGTTTTTCGGCTACGGTATTTCCCAGGGCCAGGGAGGAAAGGGCAGCGCCATAAAACCTGTGCCGCAGTTTGATCAAGGTCTGCTCTACAACTTTACTCCTCTGACCTCGATCTTCGGTGCTGTCGCGGTTTTAGATCCACTCGTGGCCAAAGATCTTGTGGAGTTGGGATACGAGACGAAAGAAAAACTTTCCGAGTGGCTCCAGAAGAATGCAACTCTGACTGTGAGAGACGCGAGGACGATGTTGTTCACTGGAGGGGCTGCGTTACGGGGACCACAAGCTGCGGGGCTCAAGGATGACGATCTGATTCCGCGCTGGCCCAGCACGGCTTTGATTAACGTCGTTGTCGTCGGCGGCCAGACCAACCGAAGTTGTCCCGCCTTTAGTTGAAACCTGAAACAGAAGCAGCGACTCTCGGAGGATTGCACCTTAAGCGACCCGGACCCGTTGCGTCAATGACGGATTCAAGCGGTGCTGCAATGAGTCGAG
>Ga0187888_1004191_pt1 | contig 10687 bp, 4 predicted proteins | sample June2016WEW_7_40_FD_132987 | JGI IMG/M metagenome (GOLD analysis project Ga0187888, IMG submission 132987) | Peatland microbial communities from SPRUCE experiment site at the Marcell Experimental Forest, Minnesota, USA - June2016WEW_7_40 | ecosystem: Environmental > Terrestrial > Soil > Wetlands... | reverse complement strand
GAACCTCGCCGCCGTGGAGGCGAGCCAGTTTGCGCGTAATCGCCAGGCCCAGTCCGGCGCCCGGCGGCGCCAGTTTTCTTGCGGACGCCACCTGGTGAAACTCCTCGAAGATGGCTTCCTGCTCGCCGGCGGCGATCCCGATGCCCGTATCGCCCACGCAGATAGTGAATACCTCTCCAGACGTCGCGGCCTCGATCCACACCCGGCCTTCTTCCGGCGTGAACTTCACGGCGTTGCTCATCAGGTTGTAGAGGATTTGTTTGAAGCGCACGCGGTCTGCTACCACGGCCGTGCCGCGAGCAACGCGGTTCTCGACCGGGATGCGCTTGATCTCCGCCAGGGGTGTGATGACCGACAGGACTTCGTCCAGCACTGCGGAAACCTCGAATCTCTCGAGGTTCAACTCGATGCGGCCGGCTTCGATTCGGGAGAGGTCCAACAGATCGTTGACCATGTCGAGCAGGTGGCGGGCGCCCTCCTGGATATTGGAGACAAACCGCGGGTATGGCGGCGGCAGGGGTCCCGCTGCCTGCTCGCCGAGGAGGTCGGCGTAGCCAACAATGGCGTTCAGCGGCGTCCGCAGTTCGTGGCTGCTGCGCGCCAGAAACTCGGTCTTCATCTGGTTCACGCGCTCCACTTCCCGATTGCGCTTCTCCAGTTCGGCGGCGATGCGTTCGAGTTGGATCGTCCGCTCCGCCACGCGACGCTCCAGGTCCTGGTTCAGGCGCAACACTTCCAGCTCCGCCTGTTTGCGGTCGGTAATATCCCGGTTGAACCCGATCATGCGAACGGGCCGGCCTTCCTCATCGAAGGACACTTTGGCGTTCGCCACAATCCAGCGGACTTCGCCGCTTCCGGCACGGCGGATCCGCCATTCCGAGAAGAACTCGCCGGTCTTGAGCGATTCTTCCAGACAAGCTCGCGCGTGCGGCAGGTCTTCGGGGAACACCAACGCCTCCCAATCCTCATACCTCCCGCCGAACGTGCCGGGCACGAGTCCGTACAACTCCTCGACTTCGGGTGTCCAGATGTTCACGTTGTTGCGGATGTCCCACTCGAACGTGCCGGAGTGCCCCACCTTCAGCGCCAACGCCAGCCGTTCCCTGGCCGATCGAGCCTCTTGTTCAACCCGTTTCAGATCGTCGATATCGGTGCAGGTCCCGAACCACTTGACGATCCGGCCCGCGGCGTCGCGCGAGGGCACTCCCCGCATCAGAAACCAATGGTAGCTGCCGTCGGCCCGCCGCAGCCGGGACTCGACCCGGTACGTCTCACCGCTTTCGACTGCGTGGTTCCAGGCCTGCCAGGCGGCCTGCTTGTCGTCCGGGTGGAAGGGCGTGTTCCAGCCCCTGCCATAGCTCTCCTCCACCGTCAGCCCGGTGTATTCCACCCACCGCTGGTTGAAATAAACATTCAGACCATCGGGATTGCATATCCAGACCAATTGCGGCACAGACTCGGCGAGCGTTCGAAACGCGGCTTCACTTTCCTGCAGAGCAATCTCCGCCCGCCTCCGCTCTTCGACTTGCGCCGCCAGGATTTCGTTGGCCGCGGATAGATCCTTGGTCCGTTCCTGGACACGCTGTTCCAATTCGTCGCGCGATCTCCGGAGGGACTCGTCGACCCGCTTGCGCTCCGTGATATCGGTCAGGAAGCTGTAGTAGAACTCCACCTTGCCGGATTCGTCGTGGGCCGCGTGAACCAGCAGTTCCACCGGCACGCGCTGCCCGTCCTTCCTTACGTATTCCTTGTCATACCGGACCGGTTTCCCGGTCCGCTCGAGCTCGGCCAGCGCCGCCATTTCCTTTTCGGCCCACTCGGGAGGAGTCAGCGGCGCCTCCCACGAAATACTCTGCAACTCTTCCAGGTTGTAGCCGGTCAGTTCACAGTATGCGCGGTTGCAGATTCCCAGCCGTCCATCCGGATAGCCAATGGCGAAGGGCTGTTCGGACGTTTCCAGAATCCCCGCCAGAAAGCGTTCGCGGCGCACACTCTCTCGCAGCACCTCTTCCGCCTGCTTGCGCTCCGTGATATCGACGCCGTAGATTCGCAGCCGCTCCTTTTCCGCGATGTAGCTGGCGGATTGCTCATAACAACGGTCGCCAACCATGACCTCCCGGCGAACGCTATCCCCACTTCCTTTGGACGCTTCCGCCACCTGCTCCAATCCCGCCAGCCAGGGATGGGAGAGCCCTCGTTCCTGCAGGTCCGGAAAAAGCCGCCGGCCTGCCGGATTGACATACTGGACCACGCCTGTTAACGGCTCGACCTCTGCAACTGGACTTACGTTCCGCTCCGGGAACGACGACAGCCAGGCCATCTGCTCTTCCGCCCGCTTGCGCTCGGTAATATCGAGTTCGATGCCATCCCACGTCGTCGAGCCATCCGGATTGCGGGTTGGCGTCGAGCGCATCATTGACCAGCGGGTTTCTCCTGTTGTTCGGTGCCTATGGCGCACCTCTACTTCGAACCGCGTTAACCGTTCGCGCGACAATGCGATTGCAGCGTTCAGTCGATCGCGGTCTTCAGGCAGAACACTCCGGATCACGGTGCTAGCGTCGGCCACGAACTCGGCCGCAGGCACGCCCGTCAGCCGTTCGATGCCGGCGCTGATGAAATCGACGTGGGGTTCGCCATGGGCGTCGTGACGGTACCGGTAGATCGCGCCCTCCGGCAGGTTGTCGCTCAGTGCGCGCAGCCGGGAATCGCTCTCCCGCAGTGCCTCTTCCGCCCGCGTGCGCTCGGTCAGGTCTAGGTATGTGTCCACGGTGTGCCTTTCAAGCACCTTTCACACGGCGTTTTCAAGTGAGCACTGGAGCGCGGGGGGGCTGGCGTCACCATGGGCTCGGACGGCTTTCTCGCGGGCGTGGAAACTGCCAGGGTGGACTCTCGGGCAGTCCAGGAGTTGTCGGCCAGATCATGCTGCCTTTTCCGAAAACTACGAGAGGATCAGGCTGCTCTTCAGCCCTGCCTGTCACGGGGATCCGCTTCGGTAATTTAGGCTATTCAGCCTCTTTACTACTGTATCCTCCCGCGCGGCGCTTTACAAGGATCGGGTAGTGCGCTTATTTCGGGTTGATGTCGCCGCGAGAACCTCACGACCCGAAATTAGCGAACTACCAAGGATCGTAGATGCGGCTGGCTTGCCGTTGGCGCCCGCTGCCGTGCGAGATTCATATGTGTTACGCGACCCACGCCTAGCGGTTTCTCGGACAGCATCCGGCAGGGGCAGCACACTGCTCTCACTTGCTGTCTGCTGCATCCTCCGCTCGAACCGACGTTGGCTGACCCGCGACGGCGCTCCTCCCCGTCAACGGATCAGCTCGACTCGGACCGTCTCATCGAGACTGATTCGAGATCGCCGAGCGGAGGTCGAGCGTGAGGACGACGCGGGCGCTTGTCGTGAGAGGCAGATTCAACCCCGAAGTTAAGGCCGAAAACTGAAACCGCCGGAGCGGCATGCAGCCACCCCGGCGATCTTCTGCTTAATTCGTTTGAGCGCGGCCCACTACGCAGCCTGCCGTGTTCTGTGCTTTAAGGCCTCACCAGCCGGCGGCGCATCAAGAAGATTAGGCCGGCGAGGGCCGAAAGCTCGACCGCTAAAGTAGCTGGCAACGACGCCTCGGGTGTGCTGACGACCAGGAATTCCTGGGAGGCACCTAGGGGAGAAGGCGTGTACACGGTCGTATCGCTTCCCACGTATCCGCCTTTAGCGGCGGCGAAGGCTGCTGCTATTAGGCTTGCCGCCCCTCCGTCCGGGTCAATCGCCTCGCCATCGAAGATATCCCAAATCGCAAACGAATAATTAGTCTGGGCGGTCGCGTCGGTAACGTTCGGGCTAGCCAACAATCCGTTGGCGAGCCATGCGACAGCATCGTACGCCTGCTGATCCGTGACCGTATCGGTTGTAGTAGCAAACGGGTCGGAGTACGATGACGCGGTGAACTTCTGGTCCCCGTTCAAGGCTCCCGCATTAGTGGAGCCGGCGCTCCAGGGATCGTCCGGATACGACTCTGTATTGAAGTCATCGCAAATCAGGTACCCGGTGTAGATTATGCTGCCCCCTTCGCTAATCGTACCCCAGTACGGACTGACGTACACGCCATCGGCATTAGCTCCGTCGCCGACGCCCGTTAGGTCTATCGTGTATTGTGCGAACCCGACAGAAGCAAATACCAGCAACAGAAGACCGGCAATGCTCAAATAACGAACCTGTCTAATCATGCGGCCCATATTTCGCGTCCTTTCCTCCGAACGGAATACCAACTACCCTTCGACATCATCACGCGTTACCCTGAGTTAATACTTCATCAAGATTACAGCCCCTTAACGGCCCTGTCAATCGTACCAAAGGGCAATGCAAACGCGTGGGAACAAAGGGATTATCCTGGCGCGTTGTCGCCAAAGCACTTGGCCCGTCGAAAAGTCCTAGTACTTATGGAAGTTTGTAATCTGGTACTGCTGGCAATGTATTGAACTGTATCCATTGGTAACATTGTGCCAGGGGCAATCGGCCCGAACCCGAGTTGTTTGGGCACTGGGTGAGTTCATGGATTTGACACACGGCACCACGCTATATCGAAGGGTTCTGCTCGCCTTGCTGGCAATCGCTTTGGCCGGTTGTTCTTCAGATCCCAATCAGCGGAAACTCAAATACCTGAATAGCGGCGAAGCGTACTTCAACGCCGGCAAATACCGGGAAGCGGTCATTCAGTTTCGAAACGCGGTGGCCCTCGACCCCAGATTCGCGAAGGCTCACTCGATGCTCGCTCAAGGCTACTTGAGGCTGGGCAGTTCCGAGGCCGCCTACCGGGAGTTCCTGGAGGCGGTAACCCTGGATCCCAAGGACTCGAACGCGCAACTGGAGCTGGCGGACCTGCTGATCGCCCACAGGCAGTTCGACCAAGCCCAATCGGCCGCACAAACAGTTTTGAAATCCGATGCAACGAGCGCCCGTGCTCACGCGATACTCGGCGAGAAGCATCTGTTGACCCGCGACATGCCGAGCGCGATTCGCGAATTCCAGCAGGCCATCGATCTCGCTCCCCACCAGGTCGAGCACTCTACAGTCTTGGCGGCTGTCTACCTGTCCGCAGGGCAGGCAGCAGAAGCGGAAGCCGTTGACCGGAAGGCAATCGAGAGCAACCCGAACTCGGTCCAGGCGCACATCAATCTAGGGCAATGCTATTTCACGCAAAACAAATTGGCTGAAGCCGAGGACGAGATGCGTCAGGCGGCCGAACTGGATCCCAGTGCGTTCCTGCCGCGGGTTTTCTGGGCCCGAATCCTGGTCCGCGCGGGCAAACTGGCCGACGCCGAGAAGCTCTATCAGGGAATCAAAACGATTGCCCCCAACGACCCTCAGGCTTACCAGGCCCTCGGGCAGTTTTATGTATCCACCGGTCAGGAAGAGAAGGCGGTCGCCGAATTCCAATCGCTGATGACCTCCAAACCCAAGGACGATTCCGTCAAGATGAGCCTGGTCGAGGCCCTTATCGACCTCAATCGCATGCAGGACGCAGCCGCCCTCGAACATCAGGTTTTGGCCACCAGTTCAGATAATCCACGGGCGCTGCTTTCAGACGGCCGGATCCTGATCGCACAGGGCAAGCAGCAGGAAGCAGCTTCGGCTCTCGAGAAGGCGGTCCGTGCCGATCCGCAGTCCGCCACTGGATACTATTTCCTAGGCGTCGCCCAAAGGGCGCTCCGGATGTCTGACTTGGCCAAGGCCTCTTTCAGTCGGGCTCTTTCCCTCTCTCCCGGAATGGTCGACGCTCAAGCTGCGTTGGCTTCGCTCTCGGTTGCAGCAGGAGACAACGACGAAGCCCTGCGATTGGCCGACAGCGCCCTGAAGGCGCGCCCTGGTTTGCCTCTGGCGCAGCTTGCCAACGCGAAGGCCCTGCAAGCGAAGGGTGAACGCCAGCAAGCTGAAGCCGCGCTGCAGGACTTGCTCAAACAAGACCCCACATCGCTTCACGCCCTGGCGCAATTGCTCAACCTGTACCTGGTTCAGGGCAGGACCGCGCAAGCCGTGCAGCGCCTTGCCGGCTTGGTTCAGCAGAACCCGCAGAACGCGGGGTTACACTTCCTTCTGGCGCTAGGCTACTTCGACCTGAAGGACCTGGATCAGTCCGAATCCAGCCTGAAGCAGGCGATGGCGCTTGATCCGAAGACGCCCCAGGTATACAGCCTGCTCGGGAACATTCACCTCGCCCGGGGCGCCGCTGACCAAGCCAAACAGGACTTCCGCAAGGCGATTGAGGCCAATCCCCATAACCTGTCAAACTACCTCGCCCTGGAGGCTCAATACGAGCGAGAAGGCAACTGGGACGAGGCGAAGAAGCTTTGCGAAAAGGCGCATGAGATCGATCCGGAATCTGCCATCGCCGCCGGATCGCTGGCTGTTCTGTACCTTGATCATGGCGGCGATGTCAACGTAGCGTTATCTCTGGCCCAAAAGGTGAAGCAGAAGATGCCCCACTCTCCGCTAGCTGCGGATACGCTTGGCTGGGCCTACTACAAACTGGGATCTTTCGGCTCCGCCGTGGCGCAGTTGCAGGAGTCCGTGAAAGGGGCTCCGAATAACGCCATGTTCGGATTTCACTTGGGAATGGCCTACCAGGCGGATCGCCAACCCGAAGCAGCCCGAAGAGCCCTGCAAAAAGCCCTCCAGGACGATACGCAATCGCCTTTCGCCGCTAGCATCAGAGAAACGTTGGCGAAAATCACGACCGGCACGAGATAACCAGCCTTGTGGGCGTCCTAAATCTGGCCCGCAAGAACGTGCGCGCGGAGCGTCCCGCTCGCATCGCGATTGGACTTGACCCTTAGAGCCGGCGGCTGCACTGGAACCCACTTGCCGGGAATGGCCGATCATTGGTTCACAGGCGAACGATTTTGGGGGAGCGAAGCCGCCTCAAAGGGTTTCGCGCGTCAACTTACACGGCAGCGAACAACTGTCGACGATCGTGCCCGATGAGGTGAGCGGGCAAGCCTGGCCAGAACAGATCAGCCTGCTACGAGTACTCGAAAGTCACGGAGCTTCCCGCGCCTGCTGCCACCTGTGCCGTGTGAAATCGGGGAATTTCACCGGGGAGCTGCCAGCGCCGACGGACTGTTCGCTCAACGGGCCGGGGGCGCTCCAGGCGGCGGCATCGTAGACATCGATATCGGGCGCGGTGCCTTCCTTCATGCATTCGATCAGCCGGTATGCCATCACGAAATCCATGCCGCCATGGCCGCCAAGCTGGCGCGCCAGTGCGCCTACCCTGGTCCAGTACGGGTGTTCGAATTTGGGCTTGTACGGGTCGATGGATGCGAATTCCTCTTTGGGCGAGCCATCGACGTAAATGCGCGGCGGGTAATCGCGGAAGATGCCTTTGGTGCCGGCCACCAGGTTGATGCGGTCGTAGGGCTGCGGCGTTGAGGTGTTGTGTTCGAGCGTGATCACTTTCCCGCGCGCGGTGCGGATCAGGCTGATGTTGAGGTCGCCGCAGCGGTAGATTTCTTTCTGGCGCGGGTCGCCGGCGGCGAGATGAGTTTTGCGGTACTCGGGGAGAGAGGCAACCGGCGAGCTCATCGAAACCAGCGTGTCGAAGCGGTCGCCCCGGTTGATGTCGAGGTAGTGCGCCACCGGGCCCAAGCCATGCGTCGGGTACAGATTGCCATTGCGGTCCAGGTGCTCGAAGCGCCGCCATAAACCTTCGCCTTCGTTGGAGAAAAGGACCTCGCGCAGGTCGTGATTGTAGGCGCAGGCGGCATGGGTGATTTCGCCGAACAGGCCGGCGCGCACCATGTTCCACACCATCATTTCGTTGTAGCCGTAGCAGCAGTTTTCGAGCTGAATGCAATGGCGGCGGGTAGCTTCGGAGGCGTCAACCAGAGCCCAGCAATCGTCGATGGTTCGGGCGGCAGGCACTTCCACGGCGACGTGTTTGCCCTGTTTCATGCCGGCCAGCGCCATCGGCACGTGCCAGATCCACGGGGTGGCGATGATGACCAGGTCGAGATCGTCGCGCGCCACCAGCTTTTCGTAAGCGTGGTCGCTTTGCGTGTAGAGCGCCGGCGCGGGCTTGCCGGCTTGGAGCAGGCGCGCTTTCGCCTTTTCGGTTTTCTCCGGCACCACGTCGCAGAGCGCCAGGATCTCGACGTCCGGGACGGCGGTGAACTCATCGATCAGGGAATTGCCGCGGCCGCCGATGCCGATGAAGCCGAGCCGGACCTTTGCTCTTTGCTGGAAGCGCATGCCGGCCACGCTCTGCCCGGGCGGCCCGGCGTCCTGAGAGGCGCGCGCCAGACCCGCGCCGAGCGAAGCCAGCCCGGCAAGGCGCAGCAAGTCGCGGCGCGAGGCCGCCAGATCGTGGTCGTCCATAGTCACCTCCAGATTCGTTGGATCACGCGTATCAGCGCGCTTCCGCTAGCCAGGAAAATCACCAGCAGGAAGAGCGTGTAACCGGTTCGTCCATAGAGAAAGTTGCCTACTGTAAACAGCGCCGACCAGATCATGGTGCAGCCGAGGAACCAGCCGGCGAGGGCGAGCGGCACATGGGCGGCGTCTTCAGCGGCCTGTTCGGCGCCAATGCCGGCCATGGCGCGGACGGCGTTCCAGCCGGGGCCGGGTGGGTGCACCTTGTGGTAGAAACTGATGAGCACGTCGGCGTCGGTGCGCGGCCCCAGGTAAGCGGTGAGAAGCCAGCACACGGTGGTGCAGGCGACGGTCAGCAGCAACTGCCGCGTGGTGCCCAGGGCGATGCCGCTTTTTACCAGGATGAGAAAGACGGTCGAGATACCGAAGGAACTGGCCATGGCCACGATCTCGCACCACGCCGTGACGCGCCACCAATACCAGCGCAGCAGGTACAACAGGCCGGTGCCGGCGCCGACTTGCAAAATCAGACTGAAAGCGTCCTTGGCGGTATCGAGCAGAAAAACCATTCCCGACGAGAGCACGAACAGCAGAACGGTGGCGGCGCGGCCGGCGGTCACGTAGTGGTGTTCGCTCGAGTTGCGGTTTATGAAGCGGCGGTAGAAATCGTGCACCAGGTAGGACGCGCCCCAGTTGAGGTGGGTGAGGATGGTCGAGGAATTGGCGGCCACCAGACCGCCCAGCATCAGCCCCAGCCAGCCTGCCGGCAGGTAACGCAGCATCACGGGGAAGGCGATGTCGTGGCCCACCAGCGAGGGGTCGAGGTTCGGGAAGGCGCGCCGTATATCGGCCAATTCGGGGTACACGACCAAAGACGCGAGGCCGACCAGGATCCACGGCCAGGGACGCAGCACGTAATGCGCGACGTTGAAGAACAGCGTTCCACCAAGCGCGTCCTTTTCCGATTTCGAGGCCAGCATGCGCTGCGCGATGTAGCTGCCGCCGCCCGGCTCGGCGCCCGGATACCAGACGGCCCACCACTGCACCGCGATGGGCATGATAAACACGGCCACCGCCAGATCCCAGTTGCTGGTGAAATCGGGCAGCATGTTGAGATAGTGCAAACCGCCGGGCCCGCGCACGTGGGAAAGCTTGTCGACCAGGCCGGTGAGACCGCCCACTTGCGGCAGGGTGACCGCGAAATAAGCGGCGGCGATGACGGCGGCCATTTTGATGAAGAACTGGATCATGTCGATGACCAGCACTCCCCAGAGGCCGGAATGGGCGGCGAACACCACGTTGAGCAGGCCGACCGCCAGCAGCGTCTCCCAGCGGCTGAAACCGAACAGCACCGCGGCGATCTTGCAGGCGGCCAGATTCACGGTGGCCATGATGATGCAGTTGAAGAACAGGCCGAGGTAGACGGCGCGGAAGCCGCGCACGGCGCTGGCGGCCTTGCCGGAGTAGCGCAGCTCGTAGAATTCCAGGTCGGTGAGCACGCCGGAACGGCGCCACAGCCGCGCGTAGAAGAAAACCGTGGCCACCCCGGTGAGGGTGAAGGCCCACCATTGCCAATTGCCGGCCACTCCCTGGGTGCGCACGAAGTTAGCCACCAGGTTGGGGGTGTCGCTGGAAAAAGTGGTTGCCACCATGGAGAGGCCGGCCAGCCACCACGGAACGGAGCGGCCGGAGGCGAAGAACTCCGCCGTGCTCCTGCCGGAGCGTTTGCTGACAAACAGCGCGGGTGCAAAACAAACGGCGACCGAGGCAAGCGCAATGATCCAATCGATCGCGTGAAGCTGCATGGGTATCTAAACGAGTCTACGACGTTTTGGGACAGCGGGATGGCCCACGCCGACGGTACCGCCGACTTTACTTTGGTGGGTTGGGGATGCTAGCCTAAGTGTCTCATAATGCGTACAGTTGACTTGATCCAGCGCAAGCGCGACGGGGCCGAGCTGGCTCCCGAGGAAATTGAATTTCTGGTGGACGGCTATACGTCCGGCGAGATACCGGACTACCAGATGTCGGCGTTTCTCATGGCCGTGTTCTATTCGGGCATGACCGACCGCGAGGTCAGCCGCCTGACCGAGTGCATGTTGCGATCCGGCGAAACGGCGGACCTTTCCGCCATTCCCGGCATCAAAGTGGACAAGCATTCCACCGGCGGGGTGGGCGACAAGACCAGCCTGGTGGTGGCGCCATTGGCCGCCGCCGCGGGCGTGGTGGTGCCGATGATGTCCGGCAGGGCGCTGGGCCACACCGGCGGCACGCTGGACAAGCTGGAATCGATTCCCGGCTTCCGCACCGACCTCTCGAGCG
>Ga0187888_1004190_pt1 | contig 10694 bp, 6 predicted proteins | sample June2016WEW_7_40_FD_132987 | JGI IMG/M metagenome (GOLD analysis project Ga0187888, IMG submission 132987) | Peatland microbial communities from SPRUCE experiment site at the Marcell Experimental Forest, Minnesota, USA - June2016WEW_7_40 | ecosystem: Environmental > Terrestrial > Soil > Wetlands... | reverse complement strand
CACCGATGACATCTGGCTGCGGCGCACGATCACCCTGCCCGGCGCCAAGTACTCCAACCTCCGGTTCTACGTGGATCACGACGAGGACGTGGAAATTTACGTTAACGGGGTTCTGGCGTCCTCGGAAGGCGGCTTTACCACCAGCTACGTCCTGTTGGAAATAAATCCCCCAGCCCTGGCGCTGCTTCAGCCCGGCGCGACCGTGACACTGGCCGTCCATTGCCACCAAACCACCGGCGGCCAAAATATTGATGTGGGACTCGTCAACGTCGTGGGAGGTGATTAGTTGCATCGCCTTGACAACCTCTGAGGCGCGAAACTAATCTCGGCCGTGCTGGGTAAATCCGAGATTCGGCGTGGGTTGCGCATTTCCACATGGGAGGGCGCATCTGCCCAAGTTCATAACGTGCTGGTCAGCAATGCCCTCCTCTCCGGGTTTGCCCTGGCTTGGGGCGCCAACGACTTCCACCTTGGATTGCTGGGCGCCATCCCTTTCCTGGCCCAATTATTCCAATTCGTGGGCGCCTACCTGGTGGACCGGTGGGCCGATCACCGTCGCATAATCGTGGCCTCCCTTGGCCTAACCGCCCGTAGCACATGGTTTCTCATCGCCCTGTTGCCCTTCTTGTTGAGCGCAACATCACTGCCCGTGTTGCCGCTGATCCTGGTGGTTTTCCTGCTCTATCAGTTGGCTTATTGCGCCAGCGGGCCTGGGTGGGTGGCTTGGATGGCGGTGCTTGTTCCCGAACGTCTGCGCGGACGATACCTGGGCCGTCGCAATCTGGTCATCGAACTGGTCGGCGTCCTGGCCGCGTTAGGCGCCGGTGCGGCAATTGATGCCTTTCGCAGTGCAGGACGCGAGCGCGCCGGATTTGCCGTGTTGCAAGTGTTGGCGGGAGGAGCAGGCGTGGTCTGTTTTCTGCTGATGCTGCGCCAACCCGATCCGGGACACCATTCGCCTCAGCCAGAAATCCGTTGGGCCTATCTCTTGCGCCCGCTGCAAGACAGCCGGTTTCGCAGGTTGTGCGTATTCAACCTATACTGGTGTTTCGGCTTGAATATCTGTCTGCCGTTTCTGAACGCCCATCTCCTGAAAAACCTGGGCTGGGATTTCAAGCAGTTGGCTGTCCTGGGAGTGATCACCTCGGTGGCGTCCGTCCTCATGAATCCGGTGTGGGGGCGGTTGGCGGATCGCCGCGGTTGCAAATCGGTGCTCAAACTCTGCACCCTGGGCCTGATGCATGTGCCATTGTACTATGTATTCTGTCCTCCGAATATGACTTGGCCAATCTATCTGAGCGGCATCTTTTACGGCGTCTTCATGAGCGGTTTCAATTTGGCGATGTTCAGTCTTACCCTGGCCAGCCTGCCGGTTCAGGTGCGCGCGATGGGGTCGGCGGTGCTAAACGCTGTCACCGGCCCGGCCACGTTTCTTTCTGGCGCGCTCAGTGGCTGGGTGGCCCAACATCTGACCACCCTTCACTGGAGGGCCGGGACGTTTGCCCTGGTGAACTATCAACTCTTGTTCTTATCCTCGATCCTGCTGCGGGTGCCGGCGCTGGCCTTGTTGAACCGCGTTCACGATCCCGAAATCGGTCGTCCGCGCCAGCCTGCCTCAGATCCGGTTCCATAACCCGCTCCGATGGCGATCTGAGGTTGTGTTTAATGTGCGATTTCTTCAAATGGGCCGAACTTAGCCGCGGAGGGACAATGCTGCGGTGGTTGCGCCGGCAACGAGGCGTCCGCGAATCATGATGTGCAGCGCCGCGGTGGCAGGTTCGATGCCTCGGCGCAGAAGCCGGCGCACGGCGGCGGCCCCGATATCCTCAAAGGGCCAGTCAATGGAGGTCATTTTTGGCAGCTTATCTGTGGGGTCCAAGTTGTCAAAGCCGCATAGGCTGACATCTTGCGGCACCCGAAGGTTCTCGCTTTTCAGGAAGCGGAGGAGGCCGTAGCTCACATCGTCATGATTGCATATCCAAGCCCGGACACCCGACCGGATTTGTGCCAGTACTTGTCTGTAGGAGTTTCCCCAGTCGCCGAGCGAAGCGGACGCGGCATTGAGAATCACCCGCTCAGGCCTATATTGAAGACCGTGGCGCGCCAAAGCCAGGCTGTATCCCGCCAATCTCGCCTGAATAGGCCAGAAATGCGGCGGTTCACTCAAAAAGCCGATCTGCGCGTGGCCTAAACCGCGGAGATGTTCGACCAACTTGTCCATTGCATCCAAATCGTGTTGTCCCACGCAATCCAAGTCCAATTCAGGTTCGTGGACATTCAGTCGCACACACGGCAATCGCCGTGATATGCACCGCATTGCCGGGATGCTGTAGCGGCCAATCAGGAGCAATCCGGCTAAATGACGTTCCTTCAGAATCATCGGCTGACGTTCGGACAAGTGGATTTGGTCGGCGTCTCCAACGGGGACGTAGTCCACATGAATGGCGATCCTTTCCATGCGCACGGCCTCGCTGATGCCGCGCAACATGCGGCGGGACACTATCGGCACGTCCAAGTGCTGCAAATCGTTTGATTCAATCATGACGCCCAGCAGCGTCAACTCATTCTGTCGGGACCTCCCCCGGCGTACCGTGGGCCGCAGATGGCGATAGCCCATCTGCGCCGCAAGGGCCAGCACACGCGCCCGAGTATCATCATCGTGGTTCGACGAGTTGTTCAGAACGCGGCTGACCGTTGCATGTGAGATACCCAACTTCGCGGCGATGTCATGCTGAGTGACCATGCGCTTAATTCTACACTTTCCCCCAGTCCAGATCAAGATGGAAATACATGGAAACAAAAGATATTTGTGGCGTGATCAACAAGCCCGATCCAGTCCCGGGATATAAGTATTCAGACTTCACCTCTTCAGCATTTGTAATAAACAGACTGCAAAAGCCCGGGATACATGTGTTGACTTGGCCCTCATTTTCGATCCGCCGCCACCGGCGGGCAAACCCGGGATTTTGAAAATCCTCGTCAAAATATTTGGCAGTGCGTATTGTATGTGCCACATTGCCAACTATTTAGGACAATTAAAACAAACTCTGAAGTTATTCCTGCATGCACAGGTTCACTCGCGCGACATGCGGGAAACAGCACGTCTTTCGATGAGCAATACATGTTTGCCTCACCAACTGGATAACACCTAAAAAGGCTCGCCAGTTGTACCACGACCGGATGCTGACCCCGTTCGTCCAGGCTCAAAATAGAGGGTTGACAAGTTCATCGAAGCGTGTAAATATCCGTAAAAGTACACGGATATTAAGTATGCAACTGGATTTTCAGTCGGACTCTGCGGAGTCGGGTCGTTTGGCGAATAATGGTCACAACGGCTCGCCCTTTCCGGCCGCTGCATTCCCTGAAAGAAGGGCGAGTGGACACCTTCAAGAGGCCTGTTTTGAAGATCAACCGTTGACGGCTCGCTCGAAAATCACCACCCCGTCTACGCGAACTGAATTTGACAGGCTGGGCATCTTGCCCATGAAAGGGGCGCAACGGAACCCTGTGAACGGTGCAAAGCCGATGAAGCAGTCGGGGGTTTTGTCGGAAAGACATCGTCACCCTCGCGTGGCTTTGCTGATTGAGACTTCGCGGTCCTATGGCAGAGACTTGCTTGTCGGCATCGCGCGGTATGTCCGGGCACACGGCCCGTGGAACATCGAGTTCGAGGAAAGCAACCCGTGCGATAAACTTCCGCACTGGTTTGATCGCTGGGAAGGAGACGGCATTTTAGCCCGAGTAATGACACCTCAGATCGCGAGCGCCATCACCAAGAGAGGAGTCCCTGTCGTTGATCTCTTCTGCGGGTTGCCAAACTTAAGAATGGCCAGTATGCGCTCCGACGAGGCAGCCGTCGGTCGCTTGGCAGCGGAACATCTCCTGGAACGAAACCTCCGACTTTTCGCTTTTTGCGGCTTTAACGGCACAGAATGGTCGGATCAGCGTCGCGCAGGCTTCCAACGGTGTGTTGCCAAGGCCGGTTATCAGTGTCATTTATTCGGGAATCTCCCCTCCGCTCAATTCAAGCCTGCAGTCATTGACTTCGAGGAGCACGGAGTAAAACATGAGCGCGAGCTGCAGCGCTGGTTGCTGACCTTGCCCAAGCCTATCGGCATTATGGCCTGCAATGACGTTCGCGGACGGGAAATTCTGAATGCCTGCCGTGTCCTCGATCTTTCGGTTCCGGACACAGTGGCGGTTATCGGGGTGGATAAGGACGAGGTGCTGTGCGAATTGTCCAATATACCGCTTTCCAGCGTCATTCTCAACAGCCCGCGCATTGGCTACGAAGCCGCCGCACTCTTGGATCGGTTGATGGCCGGAGAAAAACCGCCCCGGGAAACTATTCTAATTGAGCCTACTGCGGTGGCCACGCGCCGCTCGACCGATGTGTTTTCAGTGGCCGATCCCAACTTGTCGAAGGCCCTGACTTACATTCGCGACCATGTGTACGAACGATTTAATATAGATGTCGTGGCCGCCTTTGCCGGCCTTTCCAGGAGCGTGCTCCAGCGGAGATTTCGCGCCGTCTTCCATGAGACCGTTCATGATGCCATCGTGCGGCTCCGGCTGAAACGTGCCTGTGAACTGTTGAGTCTGACGGATCTCCCGCAGATCGATGTGGCTGAAAAAGCTGGATTTAAACACTGTGAATACATGGGAGCGGTCTTTAAGGCCCGGGTTGGCAAGACTCCGGCCCAGTATCGCCGGGAGTTCAGGATCCTTGGCACTGAGCAGCACGCTTAAAAGAAAGAGCACTTCGGTGTTTCTTTGCCGTTCAGGCGTGGGGAGAAGGTACTGCTTCCGACGGGCAGTTTATCGTGAAGTTTCCGTTCTGCTTGGACAATCGAGTTATCCGTTTAGTTGCCGCCGGCCAGCCCCGTGTCCGTGTAGCCCGTCGCCGCCGAACTGGCGATGATTGTCTCGTTGTTTGGCCCCCAGACTATCGCTGCTTGCGCCATTATTGTTTGATTGGACGATCTTCGCCAAGACGGCCAACCACTGCGCCCTCAATTGAGATATCCTTTTCATCCTCCGCGATCCCAACGCACTTGTTGTTGGAAAACTCGACGTTGCGGCAGCCTCGAATCGAAATCGCCGCCATTGGCGCCCGCTGGGTTTGTGGATAAGCTGTCGTCCGTTCGATCGTGTTGTTTACGAAGCGCAGCCCCTCAATTGATCTGCCGCTGAACACGCCGATGTTAAAGAGTTTGAAGAGATTGCTTTCGATGGTGATGTTCTTCTCAAACGGCTCGCGCCCGTTAGACGGGCCGCCGAAACTAATCGCCATATTACCCCAAACACCGTATGTCGGGTTGATGAACTGGTTGCCTCGAATCGTCACCTCTTTTACCGGTCCCGATTCAAACCAGAAATTGGCGTCCACACCCATGAGCAGACATGAGCCGGGTTCTTCCATGGTGTTGTTTTCAATCAGCACCTTCCCCGCGGTGCCGATCAGGAATCCCCGGGCGCGGTTGCGGCGCGTCGTGCAACCTTTGATGGTCAGATCCGGCTGCCAGTCCAGATCTTCGATGACGTTGTGCGGCACCATCACCGCCGGGATGTTCTCTTCCAAAGCAAGGATGAAATAATCAATGCTTAAAATCTTCACCGCCTTCACGGTCGCATTGGCGTAGGCACTCATGGACCGGTTGTCCACAAATCGAATATGTTCTCCCGGGGCCGCTACTTCAACGCCCACCTGCTCTGGATGTACCAGCCGCATGAGCAATGTATGATTGTCCATCTTCTGTTCGATCTGGCTGTAAATCCCATGCACGTTGCAGGCATCGTCAAGCTGGTTCTCGAAGAGGCAATCCTCCATGAGGATCTGGCCGCGGCAGTAAACAAAATGCGTCGCGTCGGCGTCGCATGTAAAAAGGCGATCCGAGCCTTCTCGAACACGGACATTGGTGTTTCTCAGCACAATATTCTCGCATCGCTGTCCGATGAATCCCATGCCGCTGGAATGGTAAATATTCACGTTTTCTGAAAGAATGTCCTTGCTGTTGACGCAGAAAATTGCCGGCGTATCGCGATGCAGTCCGCCGCGCAACACCACCACGTTCCCCTTTTTCGGCGGGGTCCGCATCCGGTTGAACGTCAGGCGCACCACGCCCTGGCCCAACCCCTCGGCATTCTTGGGCTTCCCCCCGCCGGCTGAATCGTCCACCTGGCAGGCTGTCGCTTTGGTCTTTGGGTCAAACTCCAGGAAATCCCGGAGCGGATATTCCAACGCTCCGTCCGTGAAGACCAGTTCTCCCTTGACGATTTTGTATGGATACTCCTTTGCAATACGCAGATCAAAATGGGTTTCGTCGGATTCAATCACCTCGCCTTGCGAAAGAGAAGGCCGCTGCCAGTCGATCGAAAAGTTTTTGACCGTTACATTTTTCGTGCTGTCTATGACTACCGGAAGGATCAAACCATGCATGACAAATTCACTTCCCTGGCCATCCACGGTGATTCCGTCAAAGTCCCACAGTGGAAGGGCCACCCGTTGCAGTTTGTGCCAGTTGTTCGCGATCGAGTAATATTTCTCGCGCGCCTTGTCCGGGAAAAAATGATAAGTTCCCTTGGGAAAAACCAGCACCGGATTCTTGACCGCGCGGCAAGCCTCCAACGCTTGGAGAACTCCAAAGGTGACATCCCCGTCCCCATCTGGTTTCACCCCGAATTCCGTCACGCTGACAATCGTTTCTTGACGGGGGGTGGCTTGAGGCTGATCCGCTGTGGCAAATGGCGGGCTGAGAATGAAACCCGCGACCGCGAGCAGGCACGCAGACTTTTCAATATTTTGCATAGTGATGACCTTCTATGCTGGCAATTGGAATTGGTCAAGGACTGGGCACCAACTCATGTGGGCCTGGTCTGAACTCAGCCAGGGTGACTAAATGCGACGGCACGCCTATGGGATTGGCCCGATAAGAGATCTGTGCATACTGGACCAGACTGAAAATCTACAAACTCTGACCGGAATTCTACTTCTAACAAACTGTTTTCGATTTAGATTGACTCCGTCCTGAGGAGAAACCGGGTTGGGATGTGAAAAATATTCAGGCAAACGCCCACAATATTATTATGATTTTGAAACTTAGACGAACCCGGATTCGCCTCTGCCTCAATTGCCTGACTATGGCCTTTGTTACCGTCGGTTTGCTGGGCGGCGCCTTCGGTGCGGCCGCGTCCATTTGGACCAATCTGGTGGGAGGCAATGCGAGCGGGACTTGGGGAGTGGCGGCCAACTGGTCGGGGGGCATCCCCGATGGCACCGGCGCCATCGCTGAATTCAGCACGCTCAACCTGACGGTTGATTCGACTGTGACCAATGACACCGCCCGCACCGTTGGGACACTGCTCTTTGCGGGCGCGGTGGCGGGCAATGATTGGACCTTGATCGGTTCGGCGTTGACTTTGGCGGTGAGCAGCGGGAGTCCCTTGATCAACGTGAGCAACCAGACGGCTACGATCAGTCTGACGCTGGCGGGCAGCCAGGGTTTCACCAAGGGCGGCGCGGGGACACTGGGGTTGGCCGCTAGCAACAACTATACCGGCGCCACGGTCATCACCAATGGCACCCTCCAGCTTCCAGGAATTCCACCCATTCCCAGCGGGACGGTCGGGTATTGGCAGTTCAACAACTCGACCAATCTTGGCGCGGATAGCAGCGGCGAGGAGAACACTCTGACGACAGCCACTGGCGCCGCGCCGACGTATGTCACGGGAGCCATGAATGGCTTGCCGGTGGTACGATTCAATTCCGCGAAGAGCACCTGCCTGACATTTCCTCGCCCGGTGCAGGATGACTTCACCATCATGTGCGTCTATCAGAGCAGCCAGGGGATCGGGTCCGGCGCACAGTTTTATCAGGGTGCCGGATTGGTTAATGGCGAGGTGGGTGGTGTGGTCAATGATTTCGGCACCAGCCTCAACGCTAATGGCAAACTCCTGGCCGGCACGGGCAATCCGGATACGACGGTGGTGTCCTCCGGTTCCATTTACGCGAATGGTTACCCGCACCTTTTTACGTTCAAACGCACCCGCAGCGCGGGGGCCATTGTATTGTATGCGGATGGCGCGCAGGCGGGCATGGCCATTGGGGGCACCCAGTCGCTCACGTCTCCGGAGAACTTGGTATTGGGAGCCCAACAAACCCTGAACAACTACCTGACTGGCGACATTGCCGAAGTAAAGGTTTTCAACTCACCACTATCCGACAGCGACCGCATCGCGGAGGAGAACGCGCTCAAGTGCAAGTATGGCTTGGGCGGGGGCGCGCCGCCGCCGGTCCCGGCGGGTTTGACGGGTTTGGCGGGCGACCGGCAGATTTCGGTGAGTTGGGCGCCGACGGCGGGAGCCATGAGCTATAATCTGTGGTGGTCCACGAATAGTAGCGGCCCTTACACGCTGACCGCGACCGGCCTCACGACCAACAGCTATGCCGATAGGAGCGCCGTGAGCGGCCTGACTAATTCTTACAAAATAGCTGCAGTGGACGGCTGCGGAGCCAGCGCCAACTCGGCAGCAGTGAGTGTATTGTTACCATTGCCTGCGCTGGGGATAAATGTGAGCGCAGGATCGCTGACGATCAGTTGGCCGGGCTGGGCCGGTGGTTGGACATTGTATTCCACCACTAATCTGGCTCCGCCGGCCGTTTGGCTTCCGGTGACCAATACGGTTGGCAGCAGCAACGGCACATTCAACGTGACGGCGCCCATTGGTTCGAACGTCCAATTCTTCCGTCTTTCCGGCCCGTGAACTTTGCAATTGATTCCACCAGTTAATGCCTGTGGATTATGAAGAAACAATCTATAACTCATCCGCACGAAGTTAATCCCAATGTCATCCGATCAGGATTCGCTGGACAAGCCAGACAAGCCGGTTGCCCGCGCCGTCTCGACCAATCTCCGGCGGAAGCGACTGGCTCAATCTCTGGCGTAAATTCTACAAAGATTGACCAATTCCCTTATTGTGCCGTGCAGAAATGGGCTTAAAATGCTGTCTGATTACTTGGAGATTGTCGCGATGAACCGATTCACTCTGTTCGCTTGGGATGCCTGCCAGATCACTTGGGCAGGCCTCCTGGGTGTTGTTTTCTTAAACGGAGTTCCGGCCGTCGCTGCGGAGCTGCCCACAACTCCCATCCGTGTGGATTTCACCGAATATCGCGAGCATTTAAACGCCGCCATTCGCCAGGAAAATGACCGGGTGCTCGTGGAATGGCCCACCTCCAGGACCGAGACCGGTTTTGTGACCGTCAACTTGACCGCCCGAAGGCCGTTGATTGAAAGCATCGCCGTCGCGACCTCAGGCCAACCACCCAAAACGATTGCCCGCGACCTTGATCCGGTCACTTTGCTCACCATCGGAGAACGCGACATGAGGAATCCCGCGGGATGGGTGGCGTTTTTCGATGACCCCATGAGCCGGCCTCATCAAACTTACGCGGTAAAATTGGAGCCGCGCAGCGTACGGGTGTCCAGCGCCGGTGTGAGATCAACCATCCATATCGGTGAAGTTCGCGCGGGTTCATTCCAAGGTGAGCTGCGATTGAGTTTTTATCGCAACAGCCCTTTGATTCACTTGGAAACCGTGGTGCAGACAGGTGAGGACGGACGCGCCATTCTCTACGATACCGGCCTCACCAGCCGCTCGACGAATTGGGAGTCCATGGCTTGGATGGATGCGGAGAACAAGCTCCAATCCTTGAAAGTCGGCCCCGAAACGGAGGCGACCGCTGTTGCCGTCTCCGGCCGCACCCTGGCCGGGGAAAACAAGCTCGGTTCGATCGCTGTCTTTCCGCCTCCGCATCAATATTTTTACCCGGTGGATGAGGTGACCAACCTGAAATTTGTTTGGTACGGAAAATCGTATCAATCCCTGGTTGATGACTTCGGTTTTGGCATTCGCCAATCGCCCACCGGCGCCAACCATTTTATTCCGTGGTTCAATGCGCCTCCCCATACGGAACAACACTTGGGTGTGTTCTATTTGCTCACTTCCGGGGATGCCCCCCGCGCCCTGGCGCAAGTGGCCGAGTACACTCACGGGGACCAATTCAAGAAGCTGCCCGGTTACGTGACCTTCAGCAGCCATTATCACATCGAGCACACCCAGGAATTTGTCCGGCGCCAAAAGGAGCAACACACCGGCCAGGTGCCGAAAGGAATGGAGGTGCCGGGATTCGTCAAGACTTTCAAAGCCCGGGGCGTTAATATTGTTCACCTGGCGGAGTTCCATCTCGGCATTAATGCTCCCAAACTGACGGATGCCCAACGCCTGCCATTGCTCAAAACCCTGTTTCAGGAGTGTGAGCGTCTCTCCGACGATCAACTGCTGGTGCTTCCCGGCGAGGAGGACAATGTGCAACTTGGCGGCCACTGGATGAGCCTGTTTCCCAAGCCGGTTTATGTGGTGCTGAATCGCGCGGCAGGCCAGACGTTCCTGGAACAGAATTCTGATTACGGCGCCGTGTACCATGTGGGCAGCCAGGCAGACGTTCTTCAACTCATGGAACGCGAGCACGGGCTAATGTGGACGGCTCATCCCCGCATCAAAGGTTCACTCGGATTTCCCGACAAATATAAAGACCGGGACTTTTTCCTCTCAGACCATTTTCTCGGCGGCGCTTGGAAGGCCATGCCGGCCGACTTGTCTCAGCCTCGCCTGGGGTTGCGCGTGCTTGACTT
>Ga0187888_1004188_pt1 | contig 10698 bp, 6 predicted proteins | sample June2016WEW_7_40_FD_132987 | JGI IMG/M metagenome (GOLD analysis project Ga0187888, IMG submission 132987) | Peatland microbial communities from SPRUCE experiment site at the Marcell Experimental Forest, Minnesota, USA - June2016WEW_7_40 | ecosystem: Environmental > Terrestrial > Soil > Wetlands... | reverse complement strand
TTTCGCAATCAAGGGCGCCAATTGCCTGATCGCCTCGAAACCTCTGATCATCTCAGTCTCGGGAGCCGGCAACCTTTCAATCCCCATAAGCGAGAGACCGATCGCGTCATGGCGTCCGAAGGCGTAAAGCAATCGGGCTTCCATGTCGCCCCTGTTCTCGGGTCCGAACAGGGGGTTCCCGGATCGGGTGTAGGATGCCGTGGTCGAGACAAAAAAGTCGGAGCTGCCGTAAATGTCGGGCGAGAATATGTCGATTTGCGGCCCTCCGGCCCTCCAGACGTCCATCAACTGAGCCAGAGGGCCGCCGCTATGTGCGTTTGCGGGTGGCCCTACTCTCGCAAATCCCATCACCGCCGCGTTCACGTACATCGGCAGTGGGTATTCGGCTTTACCCGCCTCGGCCACCCGGCCGATGTAGCGCGCATAGTTCCAGGCCATGAAGATCTCATCCGTCGCGAGGCCCTTCCCGAACACCTCTTCCCACGTTCCGGATGTCTTGAAGCCGGCTTTCTCCCACACCTGGCGCAACTCCGATATGAGCGCGTCCTTGTGCTTCTGAAGGTAGTCCATCAGCTCCTTCGGCACCGGCTCCGCGAATGCCTTGTTGGCCACGGGCGAGCGGTCGCGGGAGTCCCCTATCACATTCACTTCGTTCTCCACCTGGATCATGATAACGGTGTGCTGCTGGCCATCCACTTCCTTGACGTGCCGCATCAAGGCGGCAAAGGCGCGTGCATCGGCGTCCCGATTCGCATCGCTGAGCGTGGAAAGGAGTTCGATGGTCTCACCATTCTGTACCTGGATGCGCGGGAAGCGGTTGAAGTCCTTCTTCACCCAGTCGGGCGGGTAGCTGGACAGAGCGTTCTTCCAACTTCCGAACCATAGAAGCACCAGACGCAGGTTGTGATCCCGCGCGCCCAGGATCACGTTGTCCAGCACACTGAAGTCGAACTTTCCTTCCTGTGGTTCAATCTGGTTCCAGGAAACGCCCGCCAGGACGGTGTTCAGTCCTGTCTGAATTGCGAGCCTCTGCCAGACCAGCTTCATGTAGTCGACGCTGGTGGCGCTGCTGTTGCTCAGTTCGCCTGCCAAAGCCAGGAACGGCTTGCCGTCCACGATCAGTTGTGTGGCTGTCCCCTGCTTCCGCAAATGCGGGATTGCCGTTGCACCCGCGGTTGAGACCGGAGCGCTTTTTACCTGACCCGCAACGAGGGTCAGAGAGGACATTAGAACGTAGCAAAATAAAGCGCGAAATTTCATGAATATCTCCTCTGCATTTTCCTCAAGCCGTTTTACCGGAGCCGGCCAAGCTCATCCTATCGACTCTGTTCTTTGCCCAATCGTACCACTGGTTTTGGATACCTTGACGTCGTTGCAGCTTGATATCCTCTGCTCCGCGCGCCCAAGTTCCGTGAAAACGGGTGGAATCCGAATGTACCAAGCTGTGGACTATAGTAAGTTGTTCGGAACACAATGCACCTGCCCATTGCCGACAAGCTGCGGCTGATTCTCTCCCAAGGCGGTTGGGACCAGGTTGTCGAGCTGTTGCAGCGCATCGATCCCGCTGTCGCCGCCGATTTCCTCATGGACCTCCCCATCGAAGACCAGCAGGTCCTCTTCGGTAGATTCCCCATCGAGTTCGCCGCCACGCTGGCCGGCATCTTCCCCTACTACCACACCTATGTCTTGTTGCACTCGCGGCCGCTCGACGAAATGAATGCCATCGTCGACAAGATGAATTCCTACGAGCGCCTGCAATTCATCGACGATCTGCCCGAAGAAGCCTGGCAGCGCCTGATGGACGAACTTTCCGCGAAACCCACAATATCCCGCGAGGAAGCCGCCGGGGCGCCCTCTGGGCCCGCCGGCGAAGAGGTCGGAACCCCCGCCACCCCGCCGGTGCCGCCGATTATCGAGGCCCAGCGCATTTCGAAGGGCTTCGAGCGTCCCGCAGGCGGCCAGGTTCGAGTCATCGCTCCCACCGACCTCTCCCTGGAACCAGGCGCCATCGTCGCCCTGCTGGGGCCTTCCGGCTCGGGCAAGTCCACGCTCCTTCGCATCCTCTCGGGTCTCACCCCGCCATCCGGCGGCGAGGTATTCTGGCACGGTGAGCCGCTGGCCGAATCCCACCCCAACGTTGCCATCGTCTTTCAGAGCTTCGCTTTGTTTCCATGGCTCACCGTCCAGGAAAACGTGGAAGTACCCCTGCTCGCGCGCGCCATGAAGCAGGCCGAACGCCATCGCCGGGCCTTCCGGACGCTGGGTTCGGTGGGGCTGAAAGGCTTCGAAACCGCCTACCCGAAAGACCTCTCCGGGGGCATGAGGCAGCGCGTGGGATTTGCCCGCGCCCTGGTGGTCGAGCCCGAAATCCTCTTCATGGATGAGCCGTTTTCGGCCCTCGATGTCCTTACCGCCGAGAACCTGCGTGGCGAGCTGATGGAGCTCTGGCTCGAGAAGAAAATCCCCACTCGCAGCATTTTCCTGGTCACGCACAACATCGAAGAGGCGGTTCTCCTCGCCGACCGCATCCTGGTTCTCGGCCGCAATCCGGCCAGTATCCGCGCCGATTTCCGCATCCCCCTGCCGCAGCCCAGGGACCGCCGGTCCGACGCGTTCCTCCTCTACGTGGATTACATTTACAAACTCATCACCCAACCCCAACTCGAGCCTGGACCGCCCTCGGCCGCCGATTTCGCGGCCAAACCGCGATACCAGATGTTGCCTCACGCCCGGCCGGGCGGCATCGCCGGGTTGCTGGAAATGCTGAATGATCACGGCGGCAAACAGGACCTCTATCGCGTGGCCGAGGAGCTGCGCATGGAGGTGGACGACCTGCTGCCCATTCTCGAAGGCGCCACCTTGCTGGCTTACGCTAAAGCCGAGCGTGGCGATGTCGAGATCACTCCCGCCGGCAAGGCATTCGCCGAAGCCGATATTTCCACGCGGAAACAACTGTTCCGCGAAGCCGCTCTGGCCCATGTCGCCCTCATTCAACAAATCAGCGGCGCCCTTGCCGGCAAGTTGGACCATGCCATGCCGCTCGATTTCTTCCGCGGCATTCTCGAGGAGCACTTCCCCGCCACGGAAGTCCAGCGCCAGATCGATACGGCCCTGAATTGGGCCCGCTATGGCGATGTCTTCCGCTACGATTCCGATAGCGACCGGCTGTCGCTCGATGATCCGGCCAGTTCCGCCGGGCCCGAAGGGCACCCCGGCGCAGGCGACCGGCTATGATGGCGCAGAGGCACCCGGCAATGTCTACCCGCATTCCGCCCTGGGGAATGCTACCCGCTTCGGCGTGGACCCTTCTGAAAGATTTCCCCATCGTTTTCGCCGCATTGGGTTTGTTCTACGGATTGCTGGCGCTGGCTCGCTACTGGGCCGGCCCGGTCAACACCCAGCCCGAGATTCATCTCAACCCGGGCGCGTTGCCGGGGTACGCCTTGTTCTCGGTGGCTCGCATCACCGTGGCTTACGCTGTCAGCCTGGCCGTCACCTTGATCTATGCGTACGTTGCCGCGCACAACCCCAAGGCCGAACGGTTCATGATTCCGCTTCTCGACACCTTGCAGTCCATTCCGGTCCTGAGCTTCCTTCCTCCCGTGATGGTCTCCATGGTCGCGCTCTTCCCTTCCCGGCAATTGGGCGTTGAACTCGGATGCATCCTGCTGATTTTCACCGGGCAGGTCTGGAACATGACTTTCAGCGTCTATGCCTCGCTCAAGAGTATCCCCACCGAGATGCTGGAAGCCGCCCAGGTGTACCGTCTGAGCTGGTGGCAGAAGTTTGTGCAACTGGAGCTGCCATACTCCGCCATTGGCTTGGTTTGGAATTCCATGATGTCGGTTGCCGGCGGCTGGTTCTTCCTGATGGCCTGCGAGATGTTTGTGCTGGGGAACCGCGACCTTCGCCTTCCCGGCCTCGGATCCTACCTGCAAACCGCCGCCAATGCGGGCGACACTCGCGCCATCGTATGGGGCGTGGCCACCATGGTCGCGGTCATCGTCCTAATGGATCAGATCGTCTGGCGTCCCGTCATCGCCTGGAGCGAAAAGTTCAAGTTCGAGCAGGTCGAGGCATCCCAGCCGCCCCGCTCGCCGGTCCTCGATCTGCTGCGCCGCTCCAAGATCCTGTCGCGCGCCACCCGGGCTTCCGTCGAGCCGGTCCTCGAAGCCTTGACTCTGCACTTTGCCAAAAAGCGCGAGTCGCCTCATCCCCAGCGCCGGCGCGCCCTGTGGAAATGGGCCGCGCGTGTGCTGTCGGTAGCCGCCCTGCTCGGCATCCTCTACACCGTTGTAAAGATGGGTATCATGATCGCCGCGCTTTCTAAACCGGAGCTGCGCGGCATCTTCTGGGGCGCCGGGGCGACGTTCCTCCGCGTCGAGCTGGTTCTGGTGCTGGCGGGCCTCTGGACCATCCCCGTGGGAGTTTATGTCGGGCTCCGGCCAAGACTCTGCGCCGTCGCCCAGCCCATCGCCCAGGTCGCCGCTTCCGTGCCCGCCACCGCTCTGTTTCCCATCGTGCTGCTGCTCCTGATTCGCCTCGGCGGCGGGCTCGGCATCGGCTCCATTGCGCTGCTGCTGCTGGGCACGCAGTGGTACATCCTGTTCAATGTGATTGCCGGCGCCATCGCCATCCCCACCGACCTGAAGGAGGTCTGCGGCGTCTTCCACCTGGGCCGATTCGAGCGTTGGCGCAAATTACTTCTGCCCGCCATCTTCCCCTACCTGGTCACGGGTTTCGTCACCGCATCCGGCGGTGCCTGGAACGCCAGCATCGTGGCGGAGTATTTCCGCTTCCAGGGCAAGACCTATTCCACCACCGGCCTGGGGGCCGTCATCAGCCGCGCCACTGACGCCGGAAACTTCCCCGTCCTTCTGGGAGCAACCGTGGTCATGGCGGTGATGGTTGTCATCATCAACCGCCTGCTCTGGCGCCGCCTTTACGCTCTGGCTTCCACCCGCTTCCGTCTGGAAAGCTGACGCTCCTCGTGGGATGATCCCAGCATTCCGGAAGGCCATAAAGCGTTGGGCTGAGGGCCTGATGCTGTGACCTAGGATCGCGACCAGGGGGGCGCCGCACGCGAACTATGGCGTCCGGCCCACTTTGTCCTATTTAGTCAGCGCGATGATGAAGCCGTCGCTCAAGCCTCCGCCGTAGCCCTGGAGCGCATCGCCGGTACTCGGCAGGCCGGAGGTACCCCAGCCAACCAGATAGATGGTTCCATCGTGTCCCAGCGTCAAGGCAGTGGGTGAAAAAACGCCGCTCTGGCCGATGTAAGTCGAGGATTGGAGGCCGGCCGGCCCCGGGATGCCGGGCTTCAACTTGGTGAGGAACAAATCGATGCCATCGCCCCAGTACGGCTCGAACGCGTCGCGAGTGGTAGGAAAGTCAGGCGAAAGCGTGTATCCGGTAACGTAGATGTTGCCCGCGCTATCGCCCGCGATGCCATATGCCACCTCTCCTTGCGAACCGCCAATATAGGTGGAGTACACCAGAAAATTCGGGTAGGCCATGGGATTGACCACCGACACAAACCCGTCGCCATTGCCTCCCGCTTTGGGCTGGACGGCATCCGGCGTGACCGGAAAATCCGTGGCCAGGGTATAACCCGTCACCAGCAGGTTGCCGGCGTGGTCGAATGCAATGCCGCGCACTTCCTGTATGTCCGAACCACCGAAGTAAGTGGAGTACACCAGCGAAGCCGTCCCCACTTGAGTCATGTCCATTACGCCAAGGACCATGCCGATGGGCGAGGTCAGGTTGTAATTGTAGGCAAGGCCGGCCATGGGGAACTCGGTGGAATTCGTGGAAACCGCGAAGTAGACCAAACCGTTGGGAGCGACCGCGATGGCGCGGCCTTGATCGGCGTTCTCGCCGCCGAGGTAGGTGGAATAATCCAGTTGGCCAGCGATGGGGTCCACCTGGCACAGGAAGGCGTCCTGCGGTCCCCATGTCACGCTTTGGTAGGCGCTGGCGGTGAGCGGGAAGTCGGTGGCATTGGTGGCGCCGATGACGTAAATCAAGCCCTTCTTATCCAAGGCAATGCCGTAGGCGACACTGTTTCCCGTGGTGCCGCCCAGAAAAGTCGAATAGATGAGGGAAGTTGGGCCGGACATGCCCAATGGATTCAGCTCCAACACGAAGGCGGCCGTCACGGCGCCGCCTCCCGTGGTTTGCACGGCATTGACGGTCGTGGGGAACTTGGTCGAGGTGGTAGAACCGGTGAGATAAACGTTTTCCTCCGCGTCCACGGCCATTCCCAGGGGAATGTCAATGCCTCCTCCACAGATATAAGTGAAATAGAGTATCGGGTAACCGGCGCCTGGAGTGGTATCGAGGATCGCCACAAAAATGGCAGTCACGCTGGTAAAGTAGGTCGAATATGCGTTGTTAGTGGCCAGCAGGTCTCCGGTAGTAGTGGTGCCCGCCACGTAAAGATGGCCCTGCGAATCCACTTGCACGGCGTTGATCTGGTCGCTACCGGAGCCGCCCAGGTAACTGCAATACACCAGGGTCGGATCGATCACCAGTGGCCGCTTGCGATCATAGCCATCCACGCGAAGCCCTACCACGTTACGCGCCACCAGAACGTAGCGGCCTCGAATTTCGCGGCGGGTCGAAGTCGCCGGGTCTTCCTGGTAAATCAGCGGCTTTTTCTGAACCATGCGCCCGTTTCCGAATTCGAACGCCAGATCGCCCTCGGATGTGATGCTGAGATGCCTGGCTCCCCGGAATCGCAGGCTGATGGCATGGGGATCGGCGCCCGGCTGAAGCACGAAGTCGAACTCCAACTGGTTCTGCCGTCCGTAGTAGACCACATCCACCCCAGGGTAGACCGCGCCATAACGGATGCGCGAGTAGTTCGCGATGTTGGTATGCCAGTGCTCCCTGGTCCCTACGAAATAGTCGGTGCGCGTGGGAAGCTTGCCGAGGGCTTCGATGGTGGGCTTCGGATTGGAATTCGGCAGCGAGATATCGACGCGGTGGGAGCCTGCGAGCGTCAAGGCCGGCCCGCTCGCGGTGAACATCAGATTGTAACCGCCTAATCGTGCGGCGTAAAGTACGGCCGAATCCCACTGGCCCTGGTTGGCCTCAAAACGCATCGGCGTCTTGGCCAGCGTGGCCTTGGCCTGGGTCATGGCGGCTTCGCGCGGCGCCGCAGCCATTGTCAGAGCGGCACACAGAGACAGGGCCAGGCGAGAATTCGCAAGCATTGCCGAGGTGGAGATTGATAAACGGTGAATTCCCATCAGAACATTCCTAGGGCTGCGACATTACCAGGAAGAAACCGTCGCTATAACCGCCGTCGAACGCGGGCTGGGTGGCGCTCGAGCTCGCCGGAAACTGGCTTCCCGCATAACCGCCCACGTAAACGGTACCGTCCGACCCCAGCACCAAAGCCAAACCCGAGTTGCCGCTGCCGGCGCTGAGATAGGTCGACCATACGAGGCCGGCAAGCCCCTTCACACCCCGCTGCAGCTTGGTAATAAAGATGTCGGTGCCCGGCCCCCATACTGGTCGGGGCACGTTCACCGTGGTCGGAAAATCCGCCGATAGCGTGTAGCCGGTGAGATACAGGAAACCGGCGCTATCGGCCTCGATATCGAAACCCACCTCGCCATCGGATCCGCCCAGATAGCTGGAATAGAGCAGGAACGCCGGGTTGGCAGGGTTGACCACCAGGATGAAGGCATCGCTGTTCCCGCCGTAAGCCGGCTGGATGGCATCCTTCGTAACCGGGAAATCGGACGAAAGGGTATAACCCGTCAACAGCAGGTTGCCGTTGGCGTCGAGCGACAGCTTGCGCGCTTCGTCGTTGTCGGAACCGCCGAAGTAAGTGGCGTACACCAGCGACGGGGTTCCGGACTGGGTCACGTCCACGGCGCCGATTATGATGTCGTAGTTGCCTATAGGGTTGCTCTGGTAGGAAGCGCCGGCCAGGGGAAACATGGTGGAGTTGGTATTGACCGCGAAGTACACCAGGCCGTTGGCCCCTACGGCAATGCCCCGGCCATCGTCTTCGAGCTCGCCACCTAAATACGTGCAATAGAGCGGAGTGGTCGAGGTGGTGCTAATCTCGCACAGAAAGGCGTCCTCAAGTCCCGCCAGTGTCGACTGATAGGCGGTTGCCGTGACTGGAAAGTCGCTGGAACCGGTGGTGCCGATGATGTAGATATTCCCGCTCGGGTCCAGGGCAATGCCATTTCCACTTTGATTTCCGGTGGTGCCGCCGAGGTAGCTGGAGTACACTAGAGTGCTGGCGCCGGTGGAAAGTCCGGGATTCAGCTCAAATATGAAGGCCGAGGCGAGACTGGATCCCGTCCCGCCGGTTTGCACTGCGCCGCTGGTGGTCGGGAAATTAGTCGAATCGGTGCTTCCGGTAAGGTAAACGTCCTGTGACGAGTCGAGAACCATGGCCAGCGGAATGTCCGTGCCCGACCCGCCGGCATAGCTGAAATAGAGGATCGGATAACCATTGCCTGGGGTGGTGTCGATGATGGCAATGAAACAATCGGTCAAGCCGGCGTTGGCGCTCTGGTAGGTATTGGTGGTGGCCACCAGGTCGTTGGTGGCGGTGGAACCCGCAAGGTAAAGATTACCGTAGCCATCCAACTGCACCGCCGTGATCTGGTCGGCTTGCGAGCCTCCCATGAAAGTGGAATAGACCAATGTGGGATCGATGACCAGCGGCTCGGTGCGGTCATAGTGCTCGAGGCGGATACCCACCACGTTCCGCGCCATCATGACGTAGCGCCCCTGGACCTCGCGGCGCACCGCGGTCCGCCCGTCCTCCTGGTAGATGACGGGTCTCTCTTGCACCATCCGCCTGCCGGCCGATTCGTAGGCCACATCGCCTTCCGCGGTGATCCTGAGATGGCCGGCGCCGCGAAACTTCAAACGGATGGCGCGAGGGTCGGCGCCGGGCTGGAGCACGAAGTCATATTCCAGCCGGCTGGGGTTCCCGTAGTAAACCACGTCAATGCCCGGATAGACCGCGCGATAGCGCACGCGCGAGTAGTTGGGGACGCCTGTGTGCCAGTGTTCCCGGCTGCCTATGAAATAGTCCGTGTGCGCAGGAAGCCGGTCGAGCGGCTCGATTCGGGCCGCCCGATTGGAATTCAGCAGATTGATGTCCACGCGCCCGGAACCGGGAAAGGCGACGACCGGGCCGCCCGCCGTCAGCAGCAAGGCATAACCATTGGCGCGCGCGGCGTAACGCACGGCCGGGTCCCACTGTCCACGGTTGGCTTCGAAGCGCAGGGGCAGTCGCGTCAGGGCCGCCTTGGCCTGCGAGAGCGCGGCGTCGGTGCGGGCAGCCCCACCCGCGGCGGCCAGCGCGGAAGCGGCGCAGACCAATAACCCCAAGCGGGACGAACGCAGCATATGGGTAGCGAGCATGGAAGAGCGTTAAGCTCTATTAAAACATGAACCGCCACCCCATAGTAGTGGGCGCTTTCTTCACAGGAGTGAGGACGCATCACGAGCGCGATACGGCCGCGCATGCCAAAAGGCCGCCGATACCATCGGCCTGGCATCGCGCCAGCTATTCGGAGATCTTCGAGCGGACGCTCACAGAACCGCAGCCCATTCGCCACTGGTGCGGCTTTCGGCATTCAGGGGAGATGAGCCTTCGGAGATTTGCGGCGCGATTAGGCCCGTGCTTGTCTCAAGTTTATTTGCCTGAGAATTTACGAAAAATCAAACGTCGCCTGACGTGTTTGATTTTCGAGCGCCATTTCAAACAGATGTTTATGATACGCCACGATCAGATTGTAGCGGCTTCCGACGCCCAGACGATGATATATTTCCGAGAGGTAGACTTTTACAGTGCCTTCCGTGATGTTCATGCGATAAGCAATTTCCTTATTGGCGTGACCCTCACAGACTAAACGGGTCGCTTCCATTAGACGCGGACCAAGATGAAGTTTCTCGATTGTGTCTGTACCGCCGAATAGCTGGGGTGGCAATGATACCGGAGCCGGTGCTTGATTTAACTGCATGATCTACAAATATCACAACGGTTGGACGAAGCGCAAATACATTTTCCCTTACTCCACTTCCATCTAAAGTACCATAAGCTAATTCAAAATACTGATTACTTTCAACTTATAAGTCAGCTTGTCAGTGAGCTTCACGCGTCGACGGTTTACGGTTACCAGCGGCAAATGTCAACGCCGCTCGAATCGCCCCATGTACTCGGCTTCGGCCAGCACGTGCCCTTTGAGCGCGCCATCCAGCGCGGCGCGCTTCACGCCCGACGGAAGTCCCAGCGTGGGCACATCGAGCGCGTACAGCCTGAAGAAATAGCGGTGCGGGCCATGGCCTTTGGGCGGGCACGGGCCGTTATATCCTAACTTTCCGAAATCGTTCTTGCCGCTGACACCGGGCCCTCCCGGCCGGTATCCCTGCGGCAGGTTGCGCACATTGGCTGGAATGTCGTAGAGCAGACAGTGATTCCAGGTTCCGCCTGGGGCATCCGGATCGTCTACGATCAGGGCAAAGCTGCGGGCGCCCGCCGGCCCTGGGCTCCATTCGAGCGCCGGGGAGATATCCGCTCCCTGGCAGGAGTGCAGGCTGGGTATCCATCCGCCATTCTCAAATGCGTTGGTGAACAATTGAAATGCCATATCAGTTCGATCGTAGCGCGGGACAGGCTCGAAAATCCCAGTGGGTACGAACTAAAATGAGGGGTGA
>Ga0187888_1004184_pt1 | contig 10708 bp, 11 predicted proteins | sample June2016WEW_7_40_FD_132987 | JGI IMG/M metagenome (GOLD analysis project Ga0187888, IMG submission 132987) | Peatland microbial communities from SPRUCE experiment site at the Marcell Experimental Forest, Minnesota, USA - June2016WEW_7_40 | ecosystem: Environmental > Terrestrial > Soil > Wetlands... | reverse complement strand
GAATATGATCTGACCGAACTTGTGAAGGGGATCACTCGCGAGAATCTTCATGCGGAAGTCGCTTTTGGCGGTCCCGTCGGCAAAGAGGCATGGTAAATGGCGCGGTCCTATGTGCCCGACGCTAGTGACATTGTTTGGATCAGCTTGCCTCCTTGTGTGATCAGCGCTATGGAGATGCCGATCCCTCAAACGTTTCGCCTCTGGTCCGTGGCGCGGAGATGCGCGTCGCCGAGATCCGGGCGGTCAACCGAGCTCTGCGATTTCGGATGCCGAAGCGGCCTCCTGATCGCCGCTGCAATTTTCCGATGGCGCTTCGGAGCTTTTACCACGGCTCGGAGCCGTCATCACTGAAAACTCCGGCGGTGGGGCCGTCGTCGGGAAGCAGCGCCAGGCGGACCGGCGTCGCGGCACCTTGTTCAACCGTCCTCAGTCCGCGATGCTGATTCATATCCGTCGCGGTGAAACCCGGATTGGCTGAGTTTACCTTGATTCCGGCACTTTTCAGCTCATTGGCAAACTGAACCGTGATCATATTGAGAGCGGCTTTCGACGAACAGTATGCGAGCGACATGTTTCGGACCGCCAGCGGGCTGTTGGGGTCCGCGTTGCGGGTGAGGGAGCCCAGTCCGCTCGACACGTTGACGATCCGACCGTGCTTGGATTTCTTGAGCAGCGGGAGCAGGGCTTTGGTGACGCGGAAGACCCCAAAAACATTCGTTTCGAACGTTTTCTGGAGCACCTCGACGGTCAATTCCGAGGCCGGGAACCAATCAAGCGCGATCCCCGCATTGTTCACCAAGATGTCGAGCCGCCCATGGCGGCGCTCCACCTCAGCTGCGGCGTGGTCCACGCTTGGCTGCGAAGTCACATCGATTTGAATGAATTCGACGGGAAAACCCTGGGCTCGAAGATCTGCTACAGCCTTCTCTCCGCGTTCGCGGTCGCGGGCGCCTATCAGCACGAAAATGCCTTTGGAGGCGAGTTGCCGGGAGATTTCCCTTCCGATTCCTTTGTTCGCGCCTGTCACGAATGCAATTGTGTCAGTCATAGGATCGATATAATAACAAGGTTCTGTGCTCATCCATCACAAGCACTGCAAACCGAAAGGAGAGTTTCAAATGGGTGCTTAATGCCAAAACTGAGGCTTTACTAAGTACCCGTGCCCGATATCGGTCGACACCCGAGTCGTCGCAGCACGTTCGCATACATTTCACCAAGAGTGCCCTACGAAGACCTCGCGTCATGGCGTGGCATGGGCGAGGCAGATCCGATGTCATTTCTCTGGCCGGTGCGCGGTCGGCTCGCGAGCTTTGAGCACCTACGGCGGCGGGGGTACCAGCTTTTGTGCAGACTATTCCTCGTCGGGCCGGTGTTAGTGAGGTTCAACACGCAAAACGCGAAATGTTTATCGTGCAGCCCGACGCCTTCTGGGCGTAGCCTAACAGCGAGGACTTAAAGTTCATGATTACAGCGCGGAAGAGATGGCTGTACTTGACGGTGGGATTCGCCTTCGGACATCTGCTCATTGGCACGAGTCCCCTGAAGGCCCAAGGCGATTGCAAAGTGGTGTTGGAAGCAGCTAGCAAAACCATGACCACTGCCACTCACACGTACACCACGATGAACATTGGCGGCAAGGACCAGACCGTGGAGATGATTTACATGCCTGGTGTCATTTACTCACGGATCAATGGAAAATGGAGTAGCGTCTCGATGACACCGCAGGAACTGGCGGAGTTGCGGCAACCAAAGGCGCACAATGACAAGGCTACATGCAAGTATTTGAAAGACGAACTAGTGAACGGTGAAATGGCGGCGGTATACAGTTCGCACGATGTATCGCCCAAGGGCGTGGTCGACAGCCAGATGTGGATTTCCAAGGCAAAAGGGTTGCCGCTGCGCGTGGACGTGGACATTGATGTCGGAGGCGGCGGGGGCAAGTCCCACACCTCTTCGCGCTACGAATACGGCGACGTCAAGCCGCCAATGTAAGATGTCGGCCCCGAAACCGTCGATCCTGGGAACCAACGGCCACATCACGGCGAAGGGCAGTCCTCCCTTGCCCTAGATGGGCGCAAGACCGACATTACCGAGGCCCTCTGCGCATTCGTGCTTGCCGAAAGCTACCGTACAACCTACTCATGCTTCGCTGGGCCGGGAGCAGTTTGTGCCCCCTGTGCCGCCTTCCCCCAACAGTATGCAGGCGCTCCTGATTTCCAATCAGTTTCGTTTTCGTCGCGGTACAGCACTTTAGTAAGTTCGAGTCCATCCGGTCCGATATCGAACTCGTACCTGTACTCAGTCGGAGGCCATTTCATATAGGATTCCCAGAGCCCGCGATGCTTCTCCGTAAATTTTTCAGAGGCAATGAAAGCAGACCCGCTGCGGATCACTTCAAGATATCAAAGAAGCCCACGCCAATTCTCGCGAACGTACGATGCTGATGTGTGGCACAGGGAAGCGGATTTCCTCTACGATGCAAACACTTGGTTTGAGGGGCCACGTCACTGCCAGCACTAATCCCGGTCATAAGATAACAGGCGAGTTATCACCGATTAGCTCGGGCACTTCGTGGCCTCAGTGGCATCCCACTTGCCGGCCCATAGGTGAATGGTCATCTCGCCGGTTGTTGACGGGGTGACTGGGGGCCATCGATTCGTGGACGGATCGAGTTCCGGGACGTCAGCAAGACGGACCGATCCGCTCAAATCACATTAAAAGGAGATGTGGATGAAAAAGTACATAAAGCCTAGCCTAACGGGGCTGGGTCTGCTGCGCGAGGTTACGAAATACAGCACGATCATCCTCAGGCCTGTCTAGCCTGATTTAGTTTCGGGAGGCGGGGAAGCCGGACTCAGAAGTCGCGATAATTTTCCCGCCTTCCGGAGATTCCCCGCTTTGGAAGAAAACCATCCATTGGACGATTGTTTTCGACATCATCGTCTATCGTCTTAGAGAGTTCGATCAGCCGGTTGGTAAGCCTTCTGTCAGCGAGAACCTCGAGAGCCGCCAGAACGGACTCACGTTCACGCACTAGGTTGTCGAGCCATTCTTTATCAACGACATACTTTTCTTCGTGGCGGCGGCTCTGCACCAGCAGCACGCTGTTGTTCTTTGCTTTCCTGAGCTTGTCCCGGAGACGATCGCGCAGGTCCGTTGCCGTCACTTTTTTTAACGTTCATAACGGAGACGGTAGCCATATCAACTGTCCGTCACGTGACTGGAGAAGGAAAAGTGTCTGGGCAATGGGTACGAGAAGCCCCAATTTGGGGCCTTGGAATTTTCCCGCAACCCCGGAAAAGACCATGCAGTCAAGAACCGGGCTGAGGCGTTGCAAGCTGAAGCGGTCAGGTATAAATTATCGCTCGGCTGGGAGGTCAAAACGGAAATTCCGGTTGAGATGGAACCGCAGATCGCGGATTTTTTGGAAAGGGCAACTGACGTGTATCCGTGGGCTTATCAGTTGCCGGGATAATCACAAATTATGATTCCATCTCCCCGGCAGAAAAAAGCCACTTTTCGAGACATCCTCAAAGCCGAACATCCGGTGATTCAATTCGGCGCGTTCGACGGTCTGAGCGCCCAGTTAATAAAACAGGCCGGATGCAGTAGTTACTTTATCAGCGGTTTTTCCGTCGTTGGAGCGCGATTCGGAGTGCCTGACATTGGGCTGCGAGCTTTCGGGGATATTTCCGCCGCAGTTCGCGACATCATGCAAGTCTGCGATTTACCTGTTTTGGTGGATGCCGATGACGGATATGGGGATGTTAAGAACGTAGTGCAAACGGTTCACACATACGAACAGCTCGGCGCCGCCGCCATTCTGTTGGAAGACCAGACCTGGCCGAAACGTTGTGGCCACATGGCGGGAAAGATCGTAGTGCCAATGGAAACCATGGCAGCGAAAGTTCGGGCCGCAACGTCCGAACGGATGAATCCCGACACCTTCATTTTTGCCCGGACGGACGCGCGAGCGGTTCACGGTTTGGACGATGCCTTGCGGCGCGCGGAGCGCTATCTCAACTCGGGTGCAGACGGAATTTTCATCGAGGCACCTGAGTCGCTCGCCGAGCTCGAAAAGATCGGCCGTACCTTCGATGTGCCGCAACTTGCGAATCCTCTCGAAGGCGGACGCACGCCCATCTTATCGCCGAAGGAGTTCTACGAACTCGGTTTCAGCGTTTTGCCCTATGGGATCACGCTCATTCTCCGGGCAGCCAAGGCCATGCAGATGGCGATCGAAGATATCCAATCGGGAAAATTCGCCCTGTGGGGAACTGGACTCAGCTTCGAGGAATTTAAAGACGCCGTCGGTATGCCTGAATGGACTCGCATCGACGAAACGTACGGATCGTGAATCTGCCGTAAACGCCACCCGCTTGAATCTCGCAACCTCGGTACGGCAAGGGTGATACAACAAAAGAAAGCCGGAGGAGACGAACATGCGAAGCAAGAATCGCCTTGTTGGGGCGTATGTGCAAATGTGGCCGAGGGCGGTTTTTGACCGCATCGATCCAAGCGGACGCCGCCAACAAGCATTGGTAGAGGGTCTGGAACTTTTCGATAAGGCTAGTGTGTATGCCTGGATTGCCGCACGACAGAAGAAAGACGAGAATAATTGAAAATTGATACCGTTATCGTTCACACTTATTTAACAGGCTTGCACTTTCTGGGGCGGAGCGCAGGCGGGAGGTTCTGTGGACCTCATTCGACAATGCCGGAATCGAGAATCATACCCAGCACCGCCGAGATGGTCGTCAGTTCAGCTGAATGTGCCCGATCAGGACAATCAAAACCACCGCGACGCATACGAAGACGAATGACAGCGTGATAATGAGAGCAGCGGCCCACATTTCACGCGATGCCCGGCGTGCGCTCTCTTTTTCATCCAATTGCATGGCAACATTCTACCTTAACCGGGATTTCCATTTTGACTTCCCGGCCGACCGATAACGTACACCCACCCCCCGTCAGTATTCAATGCTCCAGCCAGGTTTTTGAGTGCACAGCCTTTCCGACGGCTGCGGCAAAATCTCAAAGCCAATTTATTCCTCATGGCGCTGTCCCAAGCGGCTGGTACCAGTTGACGGGGTGGATGGTCCGAGTAGCCGACCATCCGGAATGTATGGTCCGCCGCTTCCACGCGAAAGAAAAGAGTCTGAAGAGGCGCGGCGCCACTGGAATCGAAACGCCGTGCCTGATGAACAGGTTAACCGGCCAAGTGCCTTATTCGACCTTTCTATCGTCAGCAACTCGCCACCTGACCTCGGAGCGGCTAGACTTGTTTTTGGATGACACCTTGGGACCTCGGTCCCAATCTCTGTGATTGCTACAATGGAATTGGGCGCAAGGGGCGCCGTAAAGTATGGCCGACATCAGACATTCAATTTCTATTGATGCCCTAAGAGAACGCGTCTTTCCACTAATCGCTTCTGGAAGTGGATTTGCCCGGTGGTGGACCGCTGACGTGCTCGAAGACTATTCAACGGGAATTATTGAAGCCGCGTTTTACAACCGCGCGACTGTTTACCGTCTTAAGCCAATCCAGAATTCAACCTCTTGGACAACGGAGTGGATGTGCCAAACGGGCGAAGAATGGACTGGCACGAGATTATTGTTCGAACTGAGGGAAACGACCGGTAAAACAGAACTTCGTTTCGCACACGCCGATTGGAAGGCTGAAACGGATTACTTTGTCTCTTGTACGAAGATTTGGGAGGATCTGATGCTCCGTCTCAAGGCTGCTGCTGAAGGTGGGGGTCTCGGCCCCCTCTTCTCCAAGAACGTTTTGGGATCTTGATGGACGTTCTCAAAAAGCTTTTTGAAAAGCATTTTCACTCGCCGGTAGGGCGCGTGCAGCCGCTCCAGGGCCAACTTGGCGGTTCGGGGCGTAAGATCATCCGGCTTGCCAACGAAGATCTCAGCGCGATTGGCGTTCTGTACGACGTACGCGAAGAAAACGTCGCTTTCCTCGACTTTTCCAGACATTTTCGGGGGCACGGTTTGCCGGTACCAGAAATTTATGCTGAGGATTTGAGCCAAGGCGCTTATCTCGAAGAAGATCTCGGGGACACAACACTTTTTGAGTTTGCCTCGAACAATCGTGTCGGTGAAAACCTTGCTCCCCAAGCGGTTGACGCATATCGCAAAGTTGTGGACGTGTTGCCACGCTTTCAGATCGAAGCGGGCTACGATTTGAATTATAAAGTTTGCTATCCGCGTGCCGTCTTCGATGGGCAATCCATCGCGTGGGATCTGAATTATTTCAAGTATTACTTTCTTAGGCTTGCTGGCATCCCCTTCAACGAACAATCGCTGGAAGACGACTTCAGTCGATTGACGAAGTTCTTGTTGAGCGCGGACCTTGATTACTTTCTCTACCGGGATTTTCAATCGCGCAACATCATGTTGCGCGATGGCCATCCATTTTTCTTGGATTATCAAGGCGGCCGCAAGGGCGCGCTTCACTATGATATTGCCTCTCTTTTGTACGATGCCAAGGCCGATCTACCGCCAGAATTGCGCCAGCAATTGCTCGATCGTTATATCGACCGGCTAGCTGATTTTATCGAGCTTGAGCGCGAAGTGTTCATGCACCACTACTATGCCTACGTTTACATCCGCATCATGCAGGCATTGGGCGCCTACGGGTTTCGGGGCTTTTATGAGCGCAAAGCTCATTTTCTGCAAAGCGTGCCATACGCAATAAACAACCTGCGCTGGCTGCTTCAGCACGTCGAGCTACCCATCCCGCTGCCAACACTAACGGACGCCTTTACCAGGATGGTGACCTCAGAGAAATTGCAGAGCCTGAGTTTCAAGGAAGAAAGTCTGATCGTACGCCTTTTCAGTTTTTCATTTCGCCGGGGTATACCGAAAGATGAGACCGGGCATGGTGGTGGATTCGTTTTCGATGCCCGCAGCATACCGAATCCCGGACGTGAAGAGAGATTCGAAACTCTTACAGGCAAAGACGCGCCGGTGATTGATTATCTCAATCAGCAAGAAAGCGTGCATCAGTTCCTCGCCAGCGTAATGTCGCTGGTGGATGCTAGCGTGCACACCTATCAGGATCGCGGGTTTACGAGCTTGACGGTGTCGTTCGGCTGCACGGGCGGCCAACATCGTTCGGTTTATTTCGCGGAGCAAGTGGCGAAACGTTTGACTGGCAGGAACCGAGTGGAGGTGGTGGTACGACATTTTGAGTTGGAGAATATGAACAAATGAAAGCGATGATTTTGGCCGCTGGTCTCGGTACACGCTTGCGGCCACTCACCGACAATCAGCCGAAGGCGCTAGTAGAAGTCGCTGGCCGCACGATGTTGGAGATCACACTTTCGCGCTTGCGCGCTTTTGACATTCGGGAAGTGATTATAAACGTGCACCACTTTGCTGACATGATTCTCGAGTACTTGAAAGCGAACAATAACTTCGGAATGCGTATTGAAGTTTCTCGCGAGAAGGTCTTGCTCGACACCGGAGGCGCCCTGAAAAAGGCCGCCTATTTTTTCCTCGAGGACGGTTTTGAAACGCCGTTCATATTGCATAATGTCGACGTCATCAGCACAGTTGATCTCCGACGCATGGTGCAATTTCATCGTGACAATCAGGCGCTTGCCACTCTCGCAGTGCAACATAGGGAAACATCTCGGTATCTGCTTTTTGACGAGCACCTTCAGCTTTGCGGCCGTCAATCTGGACACGATCAGAAAAGTGAACTGGTTCGATCTTCAAATAAGGTCCAGCCGCTGGCGTTTGCCGGCATTCACGTTATATCTCCACGTCTTTTGGGCATGATGATTGAAGACGGTATTTTTTCCATCATCACCTCCTATCTGCGTCTCGCTGTTTGCGGGGAGAAAATCCTCGCCTTTCGAGCCGATGATTATTATTGGCGTGATCTTGGCAGGCCGAACAGTCTGATGCAAGCCGCCCAGGATGTGAAACAAAAAGTTCTTCTGTAATACCTTAAGAAAACTATATTCTTGTGCGCCAGCGAACCCGCAGGTGCTGGCCCGCGTGGTGCTGCAGGATCGCATCCCTAGTCTTCGCTGGTTCTCCGATGGTAAGCCGCTCGCAATGCAGATAAATCGAGCCGTCGATAACGGCATCAGGACGCAGATCGTCGTTGGGCGTCGCGTCTCGCTTCGGGACGCGATCGGAACTTGGAGTAATTGATGGATAGGGGGTTGTGTTGGCCGGTTGGCTCGCCGGCGCTTCGAATGGTGAATCAATTGTGCCCGTCGAGCACATCTGCAGGCCAGTGTGAGCTATTAGGACCAGAGTAGTCCGATTTTTCGGAACACGAATGCCTGCCTGTTTGACATTCTACGCAATATGCGTAATAACATACGCAATATGCGTAAGACATCGGTGTTGGGTCACTTTTCCCGCAGGTCCGGCAAGGCGTTCTCGCGGCCACGCTCACTCAACCGGACAAGTGGTGGTATCTCTCGGAACTCGCCGACAGTTTGGGCACGAGTCCATCCAGTCTTCAGCGAGAGCTATCGTCCTTGGTGGCAAGCGGAATCCTGGTGCGTCGTCGTGAGGGTACAAGGGCCTACTTCAAAGCAGAAACCAAGTCCCCGGTTTTCCCAGAACTGCGGCGGCTCTTCGAGAAGACCGCGGGACTGATCGCGATGTTGGAGTGGATGCTGAAACCTCTCGGGAACGCCATTCGGTGTGCGTTTATCTACGGGTGCCCCGCGCTCAGAACCACACGTAGACCGGAAGCTTTCCGCGGCTGAGGCGATTGAGGCGAAAAGAATTCTCCATGGTCCTGGACGTCGATAAATCCCCTTCCGACCAACAATCCGAGATATGCGGTGGTAAGCCCTCCTACCAACAGTGATCTGGAAGTATGCCGCTTTCCGATAAGCGCGAAAGTTGGTGCTTACTTGTGCAACACGATACTGAGGAGGGAATGGTGAACCCGAAGTCCGCCATTGTTGTATTGAATGAAGCCGAGTTTCCTGAATTTATTCATGAACAAGTTGACTCGGGGGCGCGTTGTGCCAATCATTTCCGCCAGCATCTCCTGGGAAACTTTGGGAAGCATCTTTTCTGGTTGGGATTTCTTGCCATACCGAGCGAGCAGCAGAAGAGTGCGGGCCAGTCGTTTCTCGGTGGAGTTAAAAAGCTGATCGATCAAGTCCTCTTCGATTCGGATGTTTCGGGAAAGCATATAAGACAGGAAGCGGTCAGAGAGCGCATGTTCAGCGTGGAGCACGCGCATCATCTCGTTTTTCTCAATAACGAGTAAACTCGTGGGTGTAATCGCGGTCGCAGTCCCCATTCGAACAGACTGACCTGCCATGCCCCCCTCACCAAAAAAGTCAGCGGGTCCCAATATCGCCAGGACTGCCTCTTTGCCGATCTCATTGACAACGGAGAGCTTTACGCCGCCTTTTTGAACGTACATGACGCTCGTGGCGGGGTCACCTTGGGAGTAGATCTTCTGTGATCTTCGATATTCCACAACTTTTCTCGCCACACCGGCCGAATCGAGAAAAGCTTGCGCATCGAAAACCAGCCCCCTTGGATTTTTAAGTTCTTTGACCATCGCAGCCAGATGAAACCTCAAAACCAATTTAACTGCAAAGGAGGATTGCTGTCTGCAGGGTATCGAACATTATCTGTGCGCTATTTCAGTCCAATCTCGCGATTATATTGTTGGATAACTCCGTAACACTCGCAAGTGCAGTCTTCGAGTTTCGTGCGGCTCAGAATCCGCACTTCACCACGCGTGTACTCGATAATCTGCTTGTTCTGCAAAATACCAGCTGCCAAGCTTACGGTGGGTCGGTCTGTCCCTAGCATCGTCGCAAGGAAATCGTGGGTGATAGCGAGCGTCGGGGAATCCACTCTGTCCTGAGTGATGAGTAGCCAGCGCGAGAGGCGCTGTTCAATATTGTGGAGCCGATTACACGCGGCTGTTTGTGCGAATTGCATCCCCTGAACTACTGCATAGCGAGTCAGAATCCGCTGAAGCTCCGGAGCTGATTGCAAAACGCTTTGCAATGCGCCAATTCTCACTCTGAATCCGTCTCCTGCGATTTGTACGATCTCGCGCACTTGGTTCTTGTTTATGCCAACCGCCGCCTGTATCCCTGCAAAGCCTTCCCTGCCAACCTCCCCCACTTCAACAGTCCTTCCATCTTCGGTCGCGATTACAAGAGACACCATACCTGTATTCGGAAAATGCACAAACTCGAGCGCTTCGCCCGGTTGATAGAGAATAAGATGGTGAGGCATGTTGAGAAATTCTAGGTGAGGACGAATCAGCTTGTACTCCTCGTCGGGAATTGATAAGAGGATCTTGTTGCCTACTCGGTTCCCCGCAGTGGTTATTCGTTCGTCCGGCTGCATGATTTGAAAGTCTCCCCTTTCCGCAATAACGTTGGTATCCGCTCGCCCGCTTGCAACGCAACGCTCCAGAGATTGCTCGACGCCCACCCCCGGCGCCCCCTCCATGCGCGGCAGGATAGCACGCGCTGGTATGGGCTTTACGCAAAAGGGCGGCTCCTTCCGATCCGCCATATGACTTTCGCTTTGTCGGGTATCGAACAGAGATTCCTTTCCCGCTTAGAAGCTGTTGCACAACCTAGGACAAGCCTCTGAAATGACGATGGTTGAGTTTTGGGAAATGAGGGATAAACAGAGTCAGCAGCGCCGAAGGAGGGCCGATGGCGCGATCCGGTCCGTTGCT
>Ga0187888_1004176_pt1 | contig 10724 bp, 10 predicted proteins | sample June2016WEW_7_40_FD_132987 | JGI IMG/M metagenome (GOLD analysis project Ga0187888, IMG submission 132987) | Peatland microbial communities from SPRUCE experiment site at the Marcell Experimental Forest, Minnesota, USA - June2016WEW_7_40 | ecosystem: Environmental > Terrestrial > Soil > Wetlands... | reverse complement strand
GGAGATGAGCAGCTCGTCGACGTCCACGCCGATCGCCCGCGCGTACACCGGGTCCAGCGCGTACTCCGCGTCGATGTAGGCGCAGATCCCGCCGTTGCGCTGGGCCTCGGCCACGACATGCAGTGCCAAGGTGGACTTTCCCGAAGACTCCGGGCCGTAGATCTCGACGATGCGGCCTCTCGGTAGTCCCCCGATGCCGAGGGCCATGTCGAGAGCCATCGCACCCGTGGAAATCACTTCGATCGACATGGTGGGGCTCTCCCCCATCTTCATGACCGAGCCCTTCCCGAACCGCTTCTCGATCTGACTCAGCGCCGCGTCTAGCGCCTTCTCGCGCTCCATCGCTTCCTCCCTTTCGGATTGCCTCGCCAGTTACCTCGTCGGCCGAGGGCTAAAGCTACGGCACGGGTGTATTGCTGGCGCGCCCTGCCGTCCCTACTTTCATGAGTGTAGTTCAACGAACATGTGTTCGTGCAGATGGGATGAGGCGAATCTCGAGGGGCGAGGGAGTGACCAGGTTGGACGGTGTGGATCGAAGCTAAGGTGGCGAGGAGATGCGGTTCCGCTTGGAGTTCGTCGACGACACGAGTCTTCCCGCGCTTGGACTAACTCCTCAATCAGGAATCGGCGGTTCTTCGCCCCACGCCGCCGTGCCAGCTCGGTTCACAAGTGCCGAGCCCATCACGCGTCGAGGAGAAAACGACGAGCCAACCGCGGCACTTTGAGCTGATCGGTAAATCAATCGGTCGTTGACCAGCGTCCCGACATACCTTCCGTCCGGTCCGAAGGCTCGATCGCCCCGAAGTCTCGCGACCTGAAGTCCAGACCTCGCGAAGAGATCATCGCCAACTCGTTGAAGTGGACGGCCGTTCTTTGTGTAGATGGTCGAGGCCATTGCTGAGCTAGGCGAGGCTGACGGCGACGTCGGTCAAAACGTCGAGCTCAAGATCGCTCATGTTTAGTCCTAGCTCGGTGGCTGCGTCTCGCAACGCGCTCTGGACTACCTGCTTCGCGGCCCACTGGAAGACAACTCGGAGCACCTTGACGAAAAGGCTCGGTGGAAAGCTCGCCTGCATCTGTCGGGCCGCGAACTCCCAATTGCGGTTGTAACGAGCCTGTTGCGCAACTTGAGCAAGCCATGCTTTGAGCTTCTGCCGCCAGGTCATGAAGACTCCTTTCGCCACGGCGAAAAGTACGCCGGGGGTGTATCAGTGCCCGGCGAAGGACCGCGTCGCTCCATCGTGCGAGACAACTGACAACCTTCCAGCAAAAAAGGGTCCGTCTCGGGCGGAGCGATACAGCCATGGATAAGAATCCCATCGATGACCGTGATGGACGAGCCGAGCGCAGAACTTCTCGCTCTCCTTCGGCGCGAAGGACAAACGCGAGACCCCGTAGACCCGACCATCGCGCTCGAGCTGGGCGCTCGGTTGGAAGACGCCGCGTCAGCCGCGCTCAGGCTGGCGGATGGCCTCCCGATCATCGTCACCAAGGACCGCCTCCAAGAAGTTCTCCTTTGCGAGCGTCACCACGTCGAGCAGTTGCGATCCCGAGAGCGCGAAGCAAGTCCCGAGATGATCCGGGGACAGATCGTCGATCTCCTCTTCACGCTGGTCGTTTCCGGTATGACGGTCGGCGCTGACCCGGTGTCCGACGCGCTTGAGGCAGACGCAGTCGCACAGGAGCCGTCGCTCGCAGCAGCCTGGGAGCGGCTCGACAAAGGCGTCCAACAAGACATGGGTGATGAAGTCGCAACTGCGGCGATGCACCTTGCGAACTGGCCGCGACTTCCGGCAAATGCCTTCCCGCGGCTGCAAGAGCCGATGCGCGTCGAACTCGCAGGAGGCAAGATCGTTCTCCTGGGCCGCGCCGACTTGCTGCTCGGCCGGGCGAGCGCCGAGCACGTCGGGACAACGCTGATCGACGTAAAGAGCGGGAAGCGCCGCAGGGAGCACATCGCAGACGCGCGCTGGTACGCGCTGCTCGACCTTTTGCGTGAAGGCGTCGCGCCATTCCAGACCGGTAACTACTACACCTCTCGTGGCGAGCTCGAACTAGAGATCGTTGAGCGCACACTGCTCGAGCAGGCCACCAAGCGGGTGATCGAGGGCATGGGACGGATGGTTCGCATCGCGTCCGGAGACGACCCAGGGACCAATCCCACTCCCCTGTGTCCATGGTGCCCGGCCTTTGACGATTGTGAGCCCGGACGCTCTTTCGCCCGAAAGCGTGATGGCGCCTGGAGTACCGAAGAGGACGAAGAAGATGCCTGATCTAACCGATCGCGAGAGCAAGGTGCTCTCGGCGATCACCGACCAACTTCCCGAGGAGCCAAACGTCGACAGCGCGCTCCTTGCTGGGTTGCGAAAGCGGCTTGCGGACTCGCTGGCCGACGCGTCGACCGGATCGCCCGGCGTCGAGGTGCGGATCGATAGCTACCGCCTGAAGCCGGCCCTCGACTGTCCAGCGAGCGCTCAGAAAGAATCGGAATTCAGATGGTCAACGCTGTTCGCCGCGCGGGGACTCGCCCTGGGCGCTCTTCGCGATATGTCGGATGGACGAGTAGAGCTGCTTGCCGCGGTGCACGACCGGATCGCCGCAGAGATCGCCGAAGGCAAGTCGCTCGGGATCTGGCTTGGTTCGCTTCCACCGCCCGCGCTCGGGGCGATCGTCGTCTCCGCCTCCGCATGGGCAACACGGGCGTGGCTGTCGACCCCCTGGCGCAGCTTGGAGCGAGTGATTTTCACTCCTCAATCGACGTGGTACCGACCCGTGCCCCGCTCAAACGCCGTCGTCCTCGTCGGTCGGCCGGACGCGATGGTCATCGTCCGCGGCACGCGCGCCCAGGAGCGTGTCCTCGTCAGGATCGGCAATCACGACACAGTCGCCATGGAACTCGACATTCTTGTTGCTTCGCTCGATCGTGGTCGCGCGCCACTTCGGTACGTGACGGTCAGCCCGGCCACAGGAAAAGTCAGGGCAAACGCCGTCGACGAGGACTCGCTGCGGTCTGTGGTGGACCGCGTTCAACGCGCGTTCCCGATCCTCGCCGGGCACTCGAAGGACGCCACTCCAGGCCCGCACTGTCGGTGGTGCAAACTGCAACCGGATTGCCCGCCGGGAAAGAACTGGATGGACCAGCACAGCCTGATGGGGCGGCTCCCGGTCGCGACGCTCGACTCGGAGCTCACGTCGGACTGAGATGGCTGGCAAGCGACAGACGGGCAAGGCTGGGGACAACCGGGTTGACTACGAGCCCGACCTGAACTGGCCATACGAACAAGAGCGCACGGGCTGGAGCTGGAAATACGTCGTCTAGGACGCAGGTAAATGCGACCTTCGAGTTATGAGACCGTTCCGAAGCGTTCACGCTAGTAGGTCGGGTCCCCCAACGTCCTCCAGATTTGCCCATTGACCTGCATCTCTGTCGTGTAACACGACGAGAGCTGCCCTGAGCTAGACGGGACAAGTAGTTGGCAGGCCGTCTTGGCCAGGAAGTCCAGGTCCCTCTCGACGACCAGCCACACAGAGTGCGACAGTCTGCTCCATCTCGACAGGGTTGAAGTAACCCCACGGCCGATACCCGAGGTCGGCGAAGCCCAAAGCATCGTCCGTCTCGGCGTCGAGTTCCGCGACGTACCAATCCCAGCCGCCCACGAAGTAGTGCGCGCGCCTACTTACCGGCTTCGCCCGATTGCCGTTTTCGCTGCCAGGCATCGAATCGCTCGTGCTCGATTCGGTGGCGTCCCAGAGCATGAATTCGTTTCGCTGTGAGCGTGGAGTCCCGCAGCGCGACGAACCCCGCGATGTCATCCGGCGCGCGGACGGTGACCTGATACCGGGCCAGGAACTCGTTGCAGGCGCGGCAGCAGGGGACGTGGTTGAGAAGATCCTCGATCCACTCGACCGGGATCCCGGCCGCCGCTGCGTTGCGCGGGACGACGTGATCGACCGAGAGGTTGAGCCAGTCTTCGTAGGAGGCAAAGAGGTCCCGGTCGCAATACGCGCAGCGAGTCCCAGCCGCTCGACGACGGGAATGGCGTAGCCGCCGCGGCAGGTGCCGTCTCCCGAGGACGGACGACCGAGCCAGACGGGCTCCGCGCCCTCTGACGCCGGGATGCTGACTGAGGGGTGAACCGGCTGGTTCGTCACGCCTCGAATGATCGCGGGATCGACGTCACGGTGCCAGTGCGGCTGCGGCGAGCCGAGGCAGGATGCTGCACAGCGGTCACGCCACCGCACCGCTCGGCAAACGCGAGAATAGCGACAACCAAGTGTTCCGTTCGGAGGCGTTCGTGCGTATCTTGCGTTGCTCCGTCCACAATTTCCGCGGATTCGACAACGTTGAGGTTCTGCCGCGGGATCACGTCCTCCTCGTAGGCGAGCCGCGCTCGGGCAGGAGCGACCTGCTCGCCGCGCTTAGCAAGGTCTTTGAGGTCGACCTGACGAAGCTCGACGAGCGGGACTTCCACGCGGGTGATCTCACAGCTGACATCGAAATTGAGGTGACCCTCGGAGATCTCAGCCAGGATCTGCAGCAGAGGTTTATCGACGAGCTTGAATTCTGGGACTCGGAGACGTCGGCGCTGCTTCCCGGGACTGACGATTTGAGTGCCGTCCCGGCAGGCGCCGTTGTCGCCCTACGCCTCGCATACCGAGGCCGCTGGGACGAGGTGGACGAACGCGGTGACCAGACGATCTACTGGCCAAAGCGGAGCGATCCGTCGACGGACGCGTTGCGCCGTGTCCGTCGGGAGGACCGGCGGGCCTTTCCGGTCCATCGCCTTCCCGGTGGGAAGTCGCTGAACCTGGCGCCGCGGGGTCTGCTGCGCTCGGCGCTTACCGTGACCGAGGCCGAGGCGCTGGACGAGGCGCTCCAGCAGATGCGCGCTGGCATTGATCAGCTCTCGGACGATCTCGCCGGAGCACTGCCGGTGATCGAGGCGCTCAAAGCGGTCATCGCGATCTTGCGACCGTACATCGGGAGCGACGCTGCCGTGGAAGAAATTGTGCGGTTCCTTCCGGACGAGGGTTCCCTCTCGGGGCTCCTGCGGGCTCTTGCGCCAGCCCTCGACCTTGGTGATGGCGCAGGATTCCTGCCTATTACGCGGCACGGGTCGACGACGCATGCCCAGGTTTCGACGGCCGAAGCGATCGCTACCGCGAGCCACGATGAGGCGGTCGTCATCGTTGACGACTTCGGAGACTCGCTCGACACAGCTAGCGCACAGCGGCTCGCCGGTCTGCTCCGGCGAGCATCGGGGCAATTGTGGCTCTCGACGCGCCGGCCCGAGACGGCACGGAGCTTTGAGGCGTCAGAACTGGTTCGTCTGACTCGGGCACCGGCCGGTGAGCGTCCGTGCCGACGCGTCCATTACGGCGCGACGCCGGAGACCCGTGCTGAACGAGTCGCCGCACGCGAACTTCACCGGCAGATCCTCCCCGCGATGACCGCGAAAGGAGTGATCATCGTCGAGGGAACACACGACGCTGCTGCTTACGCAGCCCTTGCGGATCGGGCTGAGCCGGCTGCGGGCACGTTGCCGCCCGAAGCTTACGGCGTCCGCGTGATAGACGGCGGCGGAACCGGCGGAGAGGGTCAGGTGGCCCACCTGGCACGCGTATGCCGCGCGCTGGGCTTTCGGGTTGTTGCACTTGTCGACTACGACGACGAAGTTGGTGCCGCAGCGCGGCTTACGAATCTGCAGGCCGCCGCCGACGCGGTTGTCCGGCTCCCGCGGGGCAAGGCAATTGAGGCAGCGATCCTCGAAGGCATGCCAGACACGGACATCGTGGCGGCGTTGTCAGACCTCAATGCGACGTACCGCCTGTCTCTTCCCGCCGACTGGCAGTCTCTCACGGGTGCCGAGTTGGAGCGCGAGGCCGTCAAGGCGCTCAAGAGCAACAACGGCCTGCACGCTCAATTCATCGACGCGCTCCCAAACACGCTGCCGGAGCTTGCAGACAGGGCTCTAAAGACGGCGTTGGGGTGCTGTCGTGGTGTGATCACCAATGCCTTCGAACAGTTGTGATCGCGGCGTCGTGACAGTTCTCCACCGATGAGCGGCATCCTGTTCGAACAGCTCACCGACGCACAGAAGGAGGTCACTGACAGCTCAGCACCGACAATTCTCGTCCTCGGCGGAGCGGGCGTCGGCAAGACGACCACGGCACTGTGGGCTGCTCGCCGCGAACTGACCGACCACGGCCGACTCACCCGATCGGTTTCAGGCCGGCGCGTACTGTTCGTAACCTTCTCCCGCACCGCCGTGGCACAAATCAGGAGTCGTGCCGGTGGAGTCCTTGTCGGCATCGCCGATTCGGTCGAGATCATGACGTTTCACGGTCTCGCGTATTGGCTGGTATGCGCATTCGGGCGCTACCTCGGCGTCCATGGCGACCCCACGATCAAGGGTCTGGCTCGGACGAAACTCGGGCGTGACCCAGCCTCGAGTAGCAATGCACTTGTCTACGACGACCTGTTGCCGCTCGCACTTCAGTTGCTGGAAACGCCTGGCCCGATCGGGGACCTAATCCGATCGCGGTGGTCCCTCGTCATCTGCGACGAGTTCCAGGACACCGACGACCTCGAATGGCGGCTGCTCCAGCAGCTCGGTACGCATTCAAGGCTTCTGCTGCTCGCTGATCTGAACCAAATGATCTATGGGTACAAGCCCGGCGTCGGTGAACACCGTCTGAACTTGGCACGCAGTCGCGCCGGCTTCGCCGAGTACACGCTGCCACCCGCATCACACAGAGATCCCACGCAGGTCATTCCAGATGCTGCCGCGGACATCCGATGGAGACGCTTTGACACTGACGCCGTTCGGAAAGCAGTGAGGGAAGGACGCCTCGTGGTGTGCGCGAACGTGCCCGACGATGACACTGAACGCGGGAGACAGATTGCACACCACATTGCTCAGCTGAGGGCGGAGGGACACTCCTCCATCGGCATCTATGCAAAAACGAACAGCGACACTGCAGATCTTTCTGCCGCTCTGACAGAGTGCGGGGTCGACCACGTCCCAATCGGCTTCGGCGAGGCGTACGGTGAATCACTCGCCGCGATGGCAACGATGCTGCAGTTCGCCCGTGGTGAGCAAACCTGGAAGGAGGTCTGCTGGTCACTCGGGGTTGCCCTGACCGCGAGCGTGAGATCAACAAACCCCCCGAAGGTTGCGGTCGCGCTCCGCGATGGGATCGATCTGCCAGGTCAATTGGGCAACCGTATTGCAGCACTGCGCTCAGCTTTGACGGACTCGAACAGTGTCTCTGAGGCGACGGAGGTGGCAGCCGGCGCCTGGGAAGCGATCGGTTTTTCGACTGGGCGGCGCGCATGGCGCCGGGCAGGCCGAGGTGTTGTCGCTCTAGTGGCTCAATATCGTGGTGGATCGGGCGACGTCGTGAACCAGATCGCGGCGTCCGTAGTTCGGCTCCGCGACGAGAGCTTCGTCGAGCTGGACTCTGGCGATACAGGCGCGGTCCAGTTGATGAACTTCCACCAAACAAAGGGCCGCGAAGCCGATGCGGTGGTCCTCAGCCACACGTCCTCCGACTGGTATGGGTATGGCGGGGAACCGTTCGATGAGCCTTCACGGGTGCTGTACGTTTCGATGACAAGAGCCCGGCACAAGGTGATCATTTTGCTTCCAGCATCGCCACATCCCCTCGTTGCGCCATTCCTTCAGCACGTCGTGGGATGACAAAGACGTCGTGGTCGATACGGCATCGGCGAGCATTGAGAAACGGTCGAATCGCCGAAGTCACATGAACATTCGGTAGGGGCACTCACCATTTGGGAGTTCCGGGACTTGCGCGATCACCTGCGCCAATCGCTGCAAGTACAGGATGGTGACAGGTATGGGGTCATAGAGCGCGTCGTTGCTTCAGTCCATCTTTGTCAGGCCAAGCGCCTCCTGCGCCGAGAGCTCCAGCGGGCCGGAACCGTGAAGGGTCCAGAAACCCCTCTGGCCCGGCTTGACCCGCCGGAACGCCCTCGGCGAGGCTCCCCCCGGTGGCACTGTCCTTCCTCTACCGTTTGGTCCGGCGCGTGCTCGAGGTCGTTCGCGTCCACTGGTCGGATACCGCGGCGAAGGACGCCGAGATCCTCGTGCTGCGCCACCAGCTGGCCGTGCTTCGCCGCCAGGTCGCCTATCCCCGCTTTACCTGGTACCACCGTGCCCTCGTCGGCCTGCTGGCCGGACTCGTACCCCGAGGGTGCCCGGGATCATTCCTTGTCACGCCGCAGACAATCCTCGGCTGGCACCGCTCGCTGGTCCGCAAGCGCTGGACCTACCCACACCGCCGACCAGGTCGTCCGGCCCTTCCCAAAGAGACCATGGACCTGATCTGCCGCCTGGCGAGGAGAACTCCGGTGGGGCTAGCTCACCACCAACGACCGCACTGTCGCTCGCGCCGAAACTCGGAGAACCACTTAAGGTTCAACAGTCCTGAGTCGACATAAGAAGAGGAGACAAAGGCGCGCCCCGGACCTTTCTCGGCGGGAGAGCCGACATCTTGCGGTGTGGCCCGAGAAGGGAGGCCCAAGTGCAAGCGGATCTGGAGGTCGAGGCCGCCGAGCTGCAAAACGCGATTGCCGCAGGTCAAATGGTTGTTTACTACCAGCCCAAGGTCGGACTGTTCACCGGGCAGGCGCTCGGCGTCGAGGCCCTCGTTCGCTGGCAGCATCCCGAGCGTGGCCTCATCTTCCCCGACGACTTCATCCCCGCCGCCGAACGCAGCGGCGTCATGACCGAGCTGACCGACTTCGTCCTGGACCAGGCAGCACACCAATACGCCCAATGGCAGGCGAATGGCATCGATCTACCAGTGGCGGTGAACCTATCGGCGAGTTCCTTGGTTGATGCCGCTCTGCCGGACAAGATCACCGCCGTATGCGATCGGCACGGGATCAGTCACCGTGGCCTCGATCTGGAGATAACAGAGACGTCGGTCATGGCCGATCCGAAGGCGGCCATCGCCGTGCTCACCGCCCTGGCGGAGCGGGGCTTCGTCATGGCCATTGACGACTTCGGCACCGGGTTTTCGTCTCTGGCCTATCTCGCCAAGCTACCGGTGTCGGTGGTCAAGATCGACAAGTCCTTCGTCCTCGATGTAGTCGACAACAATGCCGACGCCCACATCGTCCATGGAATCATCGAGCTCGTCCACGGGCTGGGTAAACACGTTGTGGCCGAAGGGGTCGAATCCCAAGACGCCTTGAACCTGCTTCTCCTCATGGGGTGCGACCAGGGTCAGGGGTATCACTGGAGCCGACCGGTTCCGGCCGAGGAGCTGACTGCATGGGTGACCAAACATCAACATGCCATCACCGTTGCCGGTCGTGAAACCGGGCTGTTCACAAGAGCGCCCATCCCCGCGAACGAAGCCAAGCGCTTGGCGGTCTTGCAGCGCTATCGAATCCTCGATACCGCCTACGAGGCCATCTTCGACGAGATCGCCACCGTCGCCGCCCAGGTGTGCGGGACTCCCATGTCGGCGGTCAGCCTGGTCGACGCCGAGCGCCAGTGGTTCAAGGCTCGGGTCGGGCTAAAGGTGGCGGAAACGACGAGGGACCTTGCCTTCTGTGCCCACACCATCATGGACCCGGCTCACCTGCTAGTCGTGAACGACGCCACGACTGACGAGCGCTTCGCCTCCAATCCGCTCGTGACCGGGGAACCCGGCATTCGCTTCTACGCAGGTGCACCCCTTGTTGCCCCCGATGGCTCTGCTGTCGGAACCTTGTGCGTGATCGACTCGAAGCCGCGTCAGATCAGCGTCGCTCAGCTCGCGGTCTTACGCCAGCTCGCCGCGCATGTGATCGCCATCTGTGAAGCCAAACAGCAGCTCGCCGAGCTAGCGGAACGGCGGGAAACCTCCAGTCAGCGGGATCTTCGTCTGGCCAGCTGAGAGAGTTTGCGACTCGTCACCACCGTGCAGGCTCGCCTGTGGTCATCTTCAGAGCTGTTGCCGCGCCGCGAGAGGCCCTCAAACCCCACTCGTTTCCGAGGTGCTACTAACTCCCTAACGGCCTCCCGCCTCGGCCCGCAGCCCCCTTTAGGGTCTTGCCGCCGCCGAGCACTCTTTTCGTCCGTGTGCGCCCGGGCGTCATGATTAAGCTGGGGTTCCTACCACCCACCCCCGACGCCGCCACGCGGGCGAACGTGGGCGCCCGACGTGGCCGACGGCCGGCCAAGCCCAGACGCGGAATCGACCGGCCTCCACTCACGCCCCGCCTCGACCGCGGACCTGACCCATCCGGGATCTCGGGCGTCCCCTTTTCGGCCACGAGGCGGCGCTTGTCCACCTAATGCCACCACATCGTCGTGCGCCTAACGCAACGGCCCGGCAAACGGCCGAACCGCCCGTACGCAGGACTGTAGCGCGGCCGCGGCGGGCGCCTAGTTATGCACAAACGGGCCGAACCGCCCGCCACCAGGGGCAGAGCACACTCGAAGAGAACTACATTCCCCTTGAACAACTGAACTTTTTCAGAGAGGTACCGATGGCTCCGCGATCTGCAGCGTGGAAGACCGAGTCGGGGTCGATGAACCGGAGGCGGCTGAGAAGTCGCACTGTCGCGAGACTGATGGTGGCCCTCGTGATATCGGCAGCGGCAGGGTACGGGGCATCGACCTTGTCCAGTTCGAGCGCGGTGCCAATCGTTCTTCGATACCCGACAGAGTTGGCAGTCAGCCCGAAGGGCAACCTCTACATCGGCG
>Ga0187888_1004172_pt1 | contig 10730 bp, 7 predicted proteins | sample June2016WEW_7_40_FD_132987 | JGI IMG/M metagenome (GOLD analysis project Ga0187888, IMG submission 132987) | Peatland microbial communities from SPRUCE experiment site at the Marcell Experimental Forest, Minnesota, USA - June2016WEW_7_40 | ecosystem: Environmental > Terrestrial > Soil > Wetlands... | reverse complement strand
CAATTATGAGATTATCCAGTTTACTATGACCTAGAATGGGCAGATGATCTGAAGTATCGGGGCGCAGTCCTGCCCAGGAGCGAAGCAAGGCACACTCCTTCAGGAAAGGCGCGAACTTCATTGTTCCATTGAGGATGGATTGCAGTCCTTCGGCGGTCACGCGTTTTTCGAACCCGGCGTACTCGGATGTCGTGCCGACTACGACGCGGCGGGCAGAGCGGGGCACGAGGTAATGCGTTCCGGCGCGGACCACGTGGGGAATTTCACGAGGCGATTCGAACTCCATCATTTGGCCTCGACAAGGCTGCATGGCGAGCTGCAGCCCCGCCTGCGCGGCGAGTCCTCCCGACCAGCAACCCGCCGCCAGCACGAACGAGCCTGCCGAAAGCAGCGCGGGCGCGTCGTCATGAGGGCCGGTCCGGGTGTGAACGGCTTCCACGCGGTCGTCGCGGACGACCAAGTCCTCCACCGCGCAGCGAGATTGAAATTTCACCCCCAGGCGGTGAGCGGCTTCGATCACGGCCCGCGTCAATTTCTCGTTATCCACCCAATGGTCCTCAGAAGCGCCGAGGGCGAGGCGGATCTTCTTCGAAAGCCCGGGCATTTTACGTTCGAGGCTGGCCACCGTGAGCCTTTCCAGCGGCAGCCCGGCCCGGGATTGGTTCCAGAAAAGCTTCTCGAGGTTTGCGACTTGCTTTTCGTCTGTCGCAACCAGCAGGCTCCCGTCGCGACGAAACCCCACGTCCTGCCCACTCAAATCCTCAATTTCCGCGACGAAATCAGGAAACAGAGCGTGGCTGGCTGCGCACAAGGCGAAGAACGCATCCGGCACTGCGGTTTCACCCTGCGGACCGATCATTCCCGCCGCCGCACTGCTGGCCTCGGCCCCAGGCTCGCCACGATCGAATACAGATACTCGCAGCTTGGCCTGGGCCAAGCGCAGCGCAATGGATGAACCGATGAGGCCGCCTCCAATAACGATCACGTCAGGGTTGTTGGCTGAGGTGGATGTGGACGTCATGGAATTATTGTATCACTAGTGTCGCCGGGGCGGCTCCGTGTTGTCGCAGCGTCCGTTGGGGCGGTCCGAGGAGAACCGTGCGGGTTGCCCTTACACCCCTGCCGGATGCCTGGAAGTTATGTCATAATCGAAGCTCCGTCCCACGCGGCCGGCGCTCAGCGCCGTCCGAGGAGCCAACCCTTGATCTGCCCGATCTGCAATAAACGCAAGGCAAAGAGGTTCTGCCCCGCCCGAGGAGACAGCATCTGCGCGGTTTGTTGTGGAACCGAACGCGAAGTATCCATCGACTGTCCCTCGGACTGTCCTCACCTGGTGGCCAGCCGCAAGTATGATGCCGAGCGGCGCCAAATCGACTGGAGCAACATCCCGTTTTCCGATGTCGAAATCTCGCAAGGGTTCGCCGAGGCCCACTCCCCGCTGATGATTGCGCTGCTTTCTTGCGTTGGGCGATATAGCCGGGACCACCGCCAGGTGGTGGACGCGGATGTGGTGGCGTCGCTGAAGGCGCTGGCCGAATCCTACCGGACGCTTTCGAGCGGCCTCTATTACGAGAAACCTCCCGACTTCCTTTACCAGCGAGAGCTCTACCAGGAACTGAAAGCCGCCCTGGAAGAATTCCAACGGATCGAAACTCAAAGGCAAGGCCTGATCAGCACGCGGAACAGCGACATCCGCGATGCATTGATCTACCTCACCAGGCTCGCCGCCATCCGCTCCAATGGCCGGCCAAAGGGCCGAGCCTTCCTGGACCTGATCCGGGAGGTTGCTCCCGATGAATCCGCCAAAGCCGACTCGAAAATCGTGCTTCTCAGCTAGACGGTGGAAGGGGTAGCCCTTGTGGTTGCCGAAGGGCGGCGGCAAGGGTCACCCCCAAGAGTGGACGGCCCTTTGTTTTGATAGACATTCTCGGTTTGTTCCCTCAAGAACCTCTTCCGGCGTTCAGCCCAGCCTATTCACTTTCCCGATTCAAACGGCGGTCGGCGGCCAGCCTGCACCTCGGCGCCCGATCTGTCACTTGAATAGGCTATCACAATAGCGGTTCGTTGTCAAGAGAAACTCTCCGAGGTAGACTTATTGACCTAGCCCATTGAACGCGAAGCCGGAGGCGCCGCTCCTGCCGCTGATCCGTCAAAGCGCTCGGAATCGGATAGTGTCCGGGATTTTCTCGAAGGCGCGGATCAAGCCGTCGTCCCACTCGTGATTGATATCCAGGATGGCGTAGCCGACGGTCCCTTGGGTCTCGTAGACCTGCCGCTCGACGTTGATCCCTCGGTCCGCAAACACCCGGTTGATGGCCAGCAGCATTCCGGGAATGTTCCTGTGGATGTGCGCTAGCCGGTGGGTCTGCGGCGTGCTCTCGAGCTGGCAGTTTGGCAAATTCACGCTGAGCTTGGAACTGCCGCTCTGCAAGTAGCGGTGGACCTGCGCCGAAACGAATTGTCCGATGCTTTGCTGAGCTTCCTCGGTGCTTCCTCCCACGTGCGGCGTCAGAATTACGTTGGGCAGGTTTTGGAGCGAATCGGAAAACAGCTCGCCGCTGGCCGGTTCCTCGGGAAAGACATCGACGGCCGCCCCGCTCAGCTTGCCGCTCCTCAGATTCTCCGCCAGCGCTTCGTGATTCACCACAAAGCCGCGGCTCAGGTTCAGGAAGAACGCGCCCTTTTTCATGATCCGGAATTCCTCTTCACCGAAGAGATTCCTGTTTTGCGGCTTGCCGTCGACGTGGAGAGAAACCACGTCGGCGGATTGGAGCAGCTCCGAGAAGGTGCAGTTCCTGGCGTTCCCGCGCGCCAGGACATCCGCCACATCGCAGAAGATGACTTTCATGCCGACCGCTTCCGCCAGCTCGGAAAGCTGCGAGCCGATCTTGCCATAGCCTACAATGCCGAGGGTCAAGCCGCGAACTTCATGACATCCTTTGGCGCTCTTGTGCCAGACGCCGCGGTGCAGGGCGAAACTGCTGTGAAAAACCCGCCGCACCAGCATGATGATTTCCCCCAAGGCGAGTTCGGCCACGGAGCGTGTGTTGCTGTGAGGGTCATTGAACACGGCGATGCCCCGAGCGGTGCAACTCGGCAAGTCGATGTGCTCGACGCCGATGCAATACGCGCCCACGACAAGCAATTCAGGAGCAGACTCGAGGACGGCCTTGGTGATTTTTGTCTTGGACCGGACCCCGAGGACGCTGACATCCCGGAGTACCTGAAGGAGCACGCCCTCATTCGGGCTTCCCGGCAAGGTCCTGACTTCGTAGCCGGCGCGTGAAAACGTTGCGACCGCATCTTCATGCACGCCCTCGAAGAACAAAGCTTTCATCGCCATCTCGTTCCCTCGCCAATAAAAGTGATGCGTTTATACCATACTTCGGAGAAGTTGCTGAAAGAATAGTACTTTAGAGTCTAGAATAGACAAATCCGTGGAGGCGGCCGCCGCGGCCGCCCTGGAGCAATCACGGGGTTGCTGCTACTTGGGGGGTGAAATGCCCAGGCGATTGGAAAACTACGTGGAAGGCGGCTGGCGTGCTTCTCGCGCCACCGAATCATTGAACGTACTGAACCCGGCGTCGACGCAGGTGTTGGCGGAGGTTCCGCTCTCACCGCCGGAGGAAGTGGACGCGGCGGCGCTGGCAGCCGAGCGGGCATTTCCAGAGTGGCGGCGCAGGCCGGCCGGAGAGCGGACTCAGCCGCTCTTCAAGCTTAAGGCGCTGCTCGAAGAGCACCTGGACGACCTGGCGCGCAGCGTCACCGAGGAGTGCGGCAAGACCTACGCTGAAAGCGCCGGCGAACTGCGGCGCGCCATCGAGAATGTGGAGGTCGCATGCGGCATCCCCAGCCTGATGCAGGGCTATAACAGCGAAGATATTGCGCCGGGGATCGACGAGCACATGATCCGGCAGCCGTTAGGTGTGGTGGCGGCCGTCACGCCGTTCAATTTTCCCGCCATGATCCCGTTTTGGTTCATGCCCTATGCCCTGGCGGCGGGAAACTGCTTCATCCTGAAACCCTCGGAGCGCGTGCCGCTCACTTCCAACCGGCTGTTTCACCTGCTGGAGGCCTCCGGTTTTCCCCCCGGCGTGGTGCAGTTGGTGAACGGCGGCAAAGAGACGGTCAACTCGCTGCTCGATCATCCGGCCATCCGGGCGATCAGCTTCGTAGGCTCGACTGCGACGGCGCGCCACATCTACAGCCGGGCGGCGGCCAGCGGGAAGCGCGCCCAATGCCAAGGCGGGGCCAAGAATCCGGTGGTGGTGATGCCGGATGCCGACCTGGAGATGACCACCCGGATCCTGGCCGATTCCGCCTTCGGTTGCGCCGGGCAGCGCTGCCTGGCGGCCTCCGTCGCCATCACCGTGGGCGAGGCAAGAAGAGCTTTGACGGAACAACTGGAGGAGGCCGCGAGCAGCCGCAAGGTCGGATACGGCCTGGAGGAAGGCGTGGAGATGGGGCCCGTCATCTCGTTTGAAAGCAAAACGCGGATCGAAGCGTTGATCGCCAAGGGCGAGCGCGAAGGAGCGAGCCTGCGCGTGGACGGGCGGGGCAAAAAAGTGAAGGACTACGAGGAGGGATTCTTCGTTTTTCCCACCGTCCTGGACGGGGTTTCCCCGCAAGGTGAAATCGCCCGCACCGAGATCTTCGGCCCCGTTTTGAGCCTCATGCACGCCTCCTCGCTCGACGAGGCGATACAAATGGTCAACGCACGCAGCTACGGCAACATGGCCTGCGTTTTCACTCGCGATGGCGCCACAGCGCGACGTTTTCGGTACGAAGTCAACGCCGGCAACATCGGCGTCAATGTCGGCGTGGCCGCGCCTCTGGCAACCTTCCCCTTCAGCGGTTGGGGCGAGAGTTTCTTCGGCGACTTGCACGCCCAGGCACGGCACGGCGTCGAGTTTTATACCCAGACGAAGGTCGTGATCGAGCGTTGGCCGCGGGAATGGAACCGTAAGTTTTGATTGATTCATTGTATCATTGAGTCATTGAATCATTGAACGCGCCGGGCCTGGCGGGTTCCGCTGTAATTGCGGATGGAGAGATATATGCCGTCACTCAAAGACTTCGTAGGAAAGACGATTTTCGCCCTCATTCCATTTATTCACGGTGAGATTGTTCAGGTGTTAAAACTTCACGGTGTAGAACCGGGCGGAATATGGGTCGAGAGCCAAACCCTTACAGACCTATTGCTCGCAAGAGTCGGCAGGACTGCCGCGCCAAAAACTGCGATATTCTTTTTGCCTTACCAGCAAATCGTCTTCGTGCTCGGGTCCCTAGACGTTCCGTCTCTTTCGTAAAAAGCAACGCTTTGATTATTGCTATGTTTGCTGCTGACTGGAGTAGCTCATCGATGCTTGACATGGGCGCAAGTCTCCTCTATCGTTGGATTGCGCCTATAATCGGTCGCGATTCCAGGTCGGGACGTTATTTCCCTCTTCGCTATATCATATTAGACAAACTCAAAGAGCCAGAGGTTCCCCATGCTCGTAAATCGCAAAACGACTTATGCTATATGCCCCCACTGCGGTTTCAAAGTGGAGGTTCGCCATCATTCGCAAGCAGCCTGTGAGATCAAGCGGCGTGTGGCTGAGTTGCGGGGCTCTGGCATGACAGGTGCTCAAGTAGGACGTGAACTTGGAATCTCAAGGGAACGCGTCAGGCAAATCTGTCTGAAGATGGGGCGAGAAAAGGCAATCGAGACAATTGCCGCAAATGTTGTGGCTAGATCCCGCCAATTAGGTAACGAGCTTGTTCTGTCAGACGTAATTGAATTACTCAAAAATCCAAAATAGTGCGCATTCAAACGGAGGTCAACTGTGCTGACTCTTTGAAAGCGTTCAGGAAGAGGTTCCCCGACGCAATATGAGGCCCGTCAACACATAATTAATTCAATACCGCCTGGCGGTTCAATGACTCAATCGCTCAATGGGTCAATGAAACAATGAGCAACGACTACGCTTTCGAGATGGCGACCTCTGCGGTTCGCTTCGGCTTTGGCGTAACCCGCGAAGTGGGCGCAGAACTCGCGGACCAGGGCAAGAGGCACGCCTTGGTATTTACGGATGCCAACTTGCGCTCATTGCCCCCGGTATCTGCGGTGCTTGAATCGCTCGGCGAGCACAAGATCCGCTATTCAATCTTTGACCGCGTACGCGTCGAGCCCACCGATGAATCGTTCTGCGAAGCGATTACTGCCGCTCAGGCCGAGGACTTTGATTGCATGGTCGCCGTGGGCGGGGGATCTACAATCGACACTGCAAAGGCGGCCAATCTCTATAGCACTTATCCAGCCGACTTCCTCGACTATGTCAATCCACCCCTTGGCAAGGGCAAGCCCGTTCCCGGCCCTCTCAAAACGCTGATTGCCGTTCCCACCACCGCGGGGACCGGAAGCGAAACCACCGGAGTGGCCATTTTCGACCTGACTCGAATCCATGCCAAAACCGGCATCGCGCACCGCCGGCTTAAACCAACCTTGGGCCTTCTCGACCCGGAGAACACCCGGACGCAGCCGCCCGCCGTGGCCGCTTCCACCGGGCTGGACGTGTTGAGTCACTCTGTGGAGTCGTATACGACCTTGCCCTTCGATAAGCGCCCGCTGCCCGCGCGGCCGATTCTGCGCCCGGCGTATCAAGGGTCGAATCCCATCAGCGACGTTTGGAGCCTGGAGGCTCTGCGGCTTGTGGCGATTTACTTGCGGCGCGCGGTAGCCGATCCGGGGGACGACCAGGCGCGCGCCGCCATGCTGCTCGCCGCATCCTATGCGGGGATCGGCTTCGGAAATGCCGGACTGCATTTGCCTCACGGCATGTCCTATGCCGTCTCCGGCTTGGTGCGTGATTACAGGGCGCCAGGCTATGGCGCCGGACATCCTCTGGTCCCGCACGGAATCTCGGTGATTCTCAACGCCCCGGCGGCATTCCGCTTCACCGCGCCAGCCTGTCCCGAGCGCCACCTCAAGGCGGCGGAAATACTCGGCGCCAAGATCAACGGCGCTCGCCCGGAAGACGCGGGTAAGATACTGGCCGAGCAGATCATCGGCTTCATGCGGGATCTGCGCATTCCTAACGGGTTGCGAGCGCTCGGCTATCAAACTTCCGACATCCCCGCACTCGTCGAGGGCACCCTGCCTCAACACCGCGTCACCAAGCTATCGCCCCGCCCCTTCGAGCCGGAAGACCTGGCTCAAATCTTCAGTGAAGCTATGGTGGCTTGGTAGGTTGAAGAGTAGCGCGGACCTGCATTTTAGGTCCGCGGTCCGTCCCTTTCTGTCCGCAAAAAAGCCGCAGACCTTGTAGAGCAGGTCTGCGCCGCCAGATTGAATTATTTGCCGGGCACGCGGGGGAAGGAACGCGGGATAATGCCAGTTCCTTCTTTCACCGTGATGATCTGGTTGATGGGGACGTTAGTGAGCTTATCCACGATGCCACTGGGCCAGGTGATTTCCAGGCTCTCGATGCTCTTGCGCTTTGCGAGGCCGAAGTGAATGCGCGGATCCTGGGCGGACATGTAACTCATGCCGCCCTTCCGCTGCTGATACTGTGTGAATCCTTCTGAGACCAACTTCAGCGCCGCGCCCACGCCGTCGCGATTCGACTTGGTTCCCACCAACATCACTTCCAGCCAGTTGTTGGCATTGCCGCCGTCGTTGCGCAGCAGTTGAGGGTAATCGCCGCTGACCGAAACGGCGATGTCAAGATCGCCGTCGTTATCGAAATCGGCGACGGCCGAGCCTCGCCCCACGACCGGCTTCATGAAGTCGGGCCCCAGAAGTTCCGAGACCTTCTCAAATTTTCCCTGGCCCACGTTGCGGAACATCAGTTTGGGTTCCGGGAAGGTCTCTTCGCTGTGATAGAGCTTAATATTATCCAGCATAGATCCATTAACTTGAAATATATCCACCCAGCCGTCATTATCGTAGTCGAAGAGCTTCGTGCTCACCCCGCTCAAGTAGATCGCCTTGTTGCCCATCCCGCAACTGTAAGTGGCATCGTCGAACGAATTGTCGTGATTGTTGTGGTAAAGGCGGTTGAGCTCGAAGTCCAGGTGGGTGACATAGATGTCGAACCAGCCGTCGCCGTCCACGTCGGCGGCGTCGGTGCCCATTCCCGCCTCGTATTTTCCATCCTCGCTGGCCGCCACGCCGGACATGAACGACACATCCTCAAAGGTGCCGTCCTTCTTGTTGATGAAGAGCGAATTCGGCCACGTGTCATTGGCAACGAAGACGTCCGTCCAGCCGTCGTTGTTGAAATCCGCGAGGACCAGGCCCATGCCTTTTACTTCGGGGATACCCAAACCGGATTTCTCACTGACATCGGTAAACGTGCCGTCGTGATTATTGTGGTAAAGCTTCAGCCGCAACCCGCGATAGTTATCCGGATGGCAGTAGGCGCGGTAGCCGGGCCGGTGCTCGCCGCAATACATGTTGTTCTTGGGCGTCCAATCGATGTAGTTGCAGATGAGGAGGTCGAGATATCCGTCCTTGTCGTAATCGAACCAGCCGGCGCTGGTGGACCACTGGCCTTCGTCGGCGACGCCGGCCCGGGCGGTGACATCCGTGAAAGTGCCGTTGCCGTTATTGTGGTAAAGGATGCCGTGGCCGAAGCCGGTGACATAAAGGTCCGGGTAACCGTCGTTGTCGTAATCGCCCACCGCCACGCCCTGACCGTAGAGGCCCACGGCGCCCACTCCCGCCTTCTCCGTCACGTCCGTGAAGGTGCCATCGCCATTGTTATGATAGAGAGCGGAATGCAGCGGGTGAGGAGGCTTGTACCACGCGGTCTCGGCCGTCTGCACCAGGTAAAGATCCATCAACCCATCCTGGTCGTAATCGATCCAGCCCAGGCCGTTGCCCATGGTCTCGATGTAGTTCTTTTCCGCCGTGAAGGTGTGGTCGTGCTGGAAAGTGATGCCGGCTGACTCGCGGATGTCCGTGAAGCGAACCGGGACAGAGATGGGAGGTGTCGCGGCCGGCTCGCCGCTCAGGTATTGCAAGCCCACCAAGCCCGCGGCTAATGCCATCACGAAAAGGGCTAGAGGAACGAGCCGTCGGAGTCTGCTTCCTGAGCGTGAGGGAAAGTGGGTCATCTGCTTTCTGTTCACAGCCGATCGCAAAAGTTAACTATAACCCCAGCCGCCTCTGGCGCTCAATCGACATTCTTCACGTCGTAGGGGCGGCCCTGGTGGCCGCCCTGGGGCAACCACAAGGGTTGCCCCTACAACCCGGTATCGATTACTTCCCCAACAGCTCGAAATACTTCCCCACGGCGTCAATCCCACGATAGAAATTCGGCAGGTGGAACTTCTCGTTGGGAGCGTGCAGGTTGTCGTCCGGCAGACCGAAGCCCATCATCACGCTGGGGATTCCCAGGCTCTTCTGGAACACTCCCACGATGGGAATGGAGCCGCCGGAGCGCATGTAAACCGTCTTGTTCTTGAAGACCTGCTCCATAGCTTCGGCCGCAGCAGCAATCCACTTGCTCTCCGTGCTCACCACGGAAGCGGGCGCCGAGCTGATCACTCGCACCGAGGTCTTGATTCCCTTGGGCGTGATCTTTTTCACGAAGGCGGTGTATTGGCGAATGACTTCCTTGGGATTCATCTCTGGAACGAGGCGCATGCTGATCTTCGCCACGCCAACGGCGGGGATCACGGTCTTGGCGCCTTCGCCCGTAAAGCCTCCCCGGAACCCATGGACCTCGAGCGTCGGTCTCGCCCATGTGCGCTCGAGCACCGAGAAGCCTTTCTCACCGGTCAGAGCGATCGCGCCGACTTCCTTGCGCAGATATGCCTTCTCGTTAAATGGCAGGCGTTTCCACGCGGCCAACTCCTTCGCGGTGGGTTTCTTCACGCGCTGGTAAAAGCCCGGGATGCGGATCTTCCCGTCCGGCCCCTTGAGCTGGTTGATCATCTCGGCCAGGGCTTGGAAGGGGTTGGGCGCCGCTCCGCCATAGACCCCGGAGTGAAGGTCGTGATCCGCGCCCCGCGCTTCCAGTTCGGTGTAGACCAAGCCGCGCAGGCCGGTGGTAATGGTCGGCAGATCGGGCGCGAACATTTCCGTGTCGCAGACCAGCGCGGCATCGGCCTTCAGCCGGTCCGGGTGGGCCGCCACGTACTCCTCGATGTGTTCTCCGCCCACTTCCTCTTCGCCTTCGAGGAGGAATTTGATGTTGATGGGAAGCTTGCCTTCGGTCTTCAGAAATCCTTCCACGGCTTTCACCAGAAGATAGGTCTGCCCCTTGTCATCCACGGCCCCGCGGGCGTAGATGTTCTGGTTGCGGATCGTCGGTTCGAAGGGCGGCGACACCCATTCCTCGAGCGGATCGGGCGGCTGCACATCGTAGTGCCCGTAAAGCAACAAGGTCGGCTTTCCGGGAGCCTCCAGCCACTCCGCGTAAAGGAGCGGGTGCTGGCTTTCTTTCCCCGCGATAATCTCGACGTTCTTCATCCCCATGGCGCGAAGTTCAGTGGCCAGGAACTCGATGGCGCGCTGCATATCCGGCTTGTTTTCAGGCAAGGTGCTGATGCTGGGAATCTTCAACAGATCCGTTAGCCCTTGCAGAAATCGGTCACGATTCTCGTGATAATATTCGAATATAGTGGTTGCCACAGTTAATACCCCCGATGTTGAGATTTTGAAGTGCTCGACTCCTCGACTTTTCGACTTATTCCGCGTGCTGCCCATAACGCTTGCGGACCACCACCCCGTAATGAAT
>Ga0187888_1004167_pt1 | contig 10744 bp, 8 predicted proteins | sample June2016WEW_7_40_FD_132987 | JGI IMG/M metagenome (GOLD analysis project Ga0187888, IMG submission 132987) | Peatland microbial communities from SPRUCE experiment site at the Marcell Experimental Forest, Minnesota, USA - June2016WEW_7_40 | ecosystem: Environmental > Terrestrial > Soil > Wetlands... | reverse complement strand
TCCAGTCCAGCAAAATGGTCCATGCTGCGTTTCTCCTTCTGATGCTCGAGGCCGTCCACACGGACCTCGTATTCACCATCAGCCTGAAGCGCAGTACCCAAAATCTTCAGCTATCCACAAGCTCGCCGGCCGATTACCCCATCTATCCCCCCGATAGCGACTGAATCGCTGCGTTGCGGCAACTGACGCGACGGGCCATCACCGGACTCATGCACCGCACTCCTGGTCTAGTACGACAGGATATAGGCGGTTAGACGCGGTTTCGAAATTGCTCGTTAGCGTGCAGCTCAGCTTATCGAGCAGCGCTTTGGCTTCCATCGACCATGGTGACTACGCAACTACCGCGGACGAAGCCGGGAAGGCTGCGACCGGTCGAATGCGACGCCGACTGGTTGGTACGCCGGATAGCTGGAACCTCCGTGACGTACCGGCGATCACCCGGCCGAGCCCGGTTCACGACGTTGCGGCGGATGTCCCACAATCAATAGGTCCGGGTTCAAATTTGCGACGTCGACCAGATCATGGCGGAGCCATCGTTGTGCCCAAAGGCCCATCTTCTCGACGACCGGGAAAAGTTCTCGCCCGGCTGGTGTCAGGTGATACTCGAAACCGCCACGCGCGCCGCGTCGACGCTCTACTATGCCGGCGAACTGCAACTCCTAGAGGCGTCGCGCGAGCAGCGCGGACGACATGCGCGGGACTCCCCGGTGCAGGTCATTAAAGCGGACGCTGTCGCTCGCGAATAATCAGGCGTCGGTCCGCAGAGCGCCCATGGACTTCCAGATCGTATCACCGTCTTCAGCCGACGCGCGCGGACATTCCCCCGTCCACCGGTAGCAGCACACCGGTGATGAAGTTGGCTTCATCGGAGGCCAGGAATAGAGCTGCATGGGCGGTGTCCCAGGCGGTTCCCATCTTGCCGCGCAGGGGCACGCGGGCGTTGCGCGCTTCGCGCACCGCGTCCGTCGACGAACCGACCGCGGTGGCGATCCCGGATACGGCCATGGGGGTGTCCATCAGCCCCGGCAACACGACGTTGCAGCGGACGCCATGGGCGGCGTTAGCGTTGGCCACGCTGGTGGTCAACCGGTTCATCGCCGCCTTGGAGACCTCGTAGGCCACCTGATTGCTGCCAGCAAGTGAGGCCAGGGAGGAGATATTGACGATCACGCCGGCATTTTGACCGCGCATGATCGGCAAGGCGTGCTTGATGGTCATCCAGGCGGATTTGAGATTGACGGTCAGAATGCGATCCCAGGCCGCCTCTTCGGCCCGGTGCGCGGGGCCATCGCCGCCGCCGCCGACGCCCACATTGTTGACCAGGATGTCGATCCGTCCCCAGGTCGACTTGGCTTCGGCGATCAGCGCGGCGCAGTCGGCGTCGCGCGAGACGTCGGCCTGATAGGCGGCCGCCGATCCGCCTTCGGCGGAAATCATGGTCACGGTCTCAAGTGCGCTCTCCAAGTGACGATCGACGCAGAGCAATTGGGCGCCTTCGCGGGCGAACAGGACCGCCATCGCCCGGCCGTTGCCAATGGTCTCGCCGGCGGATTGGCCGGCGCCGACGATGATTGCGGTCTTGCCGGCCAAGCGTCCGCTCATCTCAAAACCCTTTCAGATCTGGATCGAGCACCTGGCCCTCGTCAAGCTGAACGCCAAAGCTGTTCAGCAGCATCGAGACCTGGGTGTACTGGCCAACGGTGAACACCAAATCCATGCGCTGGTGTTCCTCAAAATGCTGGGCGACCTCAGCCCAAACCGGTTCGGTGATGAACTGCTCGCGAAGCAAATCGTCAGTCGCCCGAAGCAGCGCTGCATCGGCAGCGCTCCAGCCAGACGCGTCGGCGCCGATTTTGATGCGGTCAATCTCCTCCTCGGTCAGGCCCGCACGGCGACCTATTGGCACATGCTGGGTCCACTCATAGCCGCAGCGGCAGAGGAAGCCGGTGCGCAGGATGATGATCTCGCGCTCGCGCGACGCCAGCGTGCTTTTGCGGCTCAGGATATACCCGCCCCAAACCAGAAAGGCCCTTGCCGCAGCCGGATGGGTCAGCAAGGTGCGGAAGATATTGAGAACCGAGCCCCGGGCCAGCATGGGCTCGACAATCTCGCGTTGCTCGTCGGTCCACGTTTCGGCAGGGGCGGGCGCTATGCGCGGGGTGGTCAGCCGCATGTCATCTCCAGAATCAGCCCAGGTCGTTTTTCCATTGATTTTTGCCGAGTCACTATATCGGGCAGTATTTCCAAACAGGGCGCGCGACTGCCCATCACCGGGCGTGTCACGGCCAAAAGGTGGAGCCCTCTAACTACGTTCCAGATCGGCACTGATCTTAGTGCCAAGGAGATCGTCGGTATCATTGGCGACTGAACGACTTCCGCTCTTCCGCCCAAAAGCCGACATAGATTGCAGCGCAATATTCGTCGCGAAGGGCCAAGAACGTCATGTGTCTACCGGGATTTCTCAAGAAAAATAATGCTGAGCGCTCTGAGCCAACTTGCGACGGCAAAAGTCATAAACGCCGTAATAGCGCTCAGATATACTGCAGGCATCTGTTCTTGAACAATTCCGCTGGCGTTCCCAACAAAAACAATGTCGATAAAAATAATAACCGCAATGTTCATTTTGGCGTACCACGGCAGAGACTCGCGGATCGCTGTGCGGCGGCGACGTGGATAAGTTAGGATGAACAGTAGCAGCGACACGCCTATTAGTGCGCTTGATACCCGCCAGACCATCTGGGGACCTAGCCCCCAAAATGAAAATAGCGGCGGTAGCAATGAACCTACGCTGACGATAAGCCCAAATTCCATATAAACATGAGCGATCAAAATATCGAAACGTTGCAATGACTGGCCGGAGGTCTGACGCAACATCATCACGATCGCCGAAAAGCCTATAAAGGTTATACCAATTACCGCAATCGTGTAGAGATATGCCGCTCCTGTGACTTCCATCGAGTTACCCAATCATTGCAGAGCGACACTTGCACCACATCAAGTCTGCTCCCAAGTTTATGACCGAAAGCAAGAATAGCTCAGTCGGGCGTCCAAGGGGACAATTTTCCCGCCATCAAATGTAGGATATCAGCTTTATCCGTGAAAAGCGCATGTCAGAACGCCAATCGATTCAATCTGAAGCGATTGCGCTCTGGCAGCCAAATTATGCCGGCCCGCCACCGGTACGGCGGCTTGCGCTAGCGCTCGCCGATTCGACGCTGTTGCAGCAGCGCGGTAATCCTGGGGAGCCCGATGCCGACGTAGCGGAAGTTTGCCCGCTGCATTTCGTCGGCGCGATAGACATTGCGCAGATCGACGATCGTCGGCTGCGCCATGACCTGCTTGAGCCGACCGAGGTCGAGCGCGCGGAACTGCTCCCATTCGGTCGCGATCACCAGGGCGACGGCGCCCTCCGCGGCTTCGTAAGCGCTCTGGCAGTACGTCACGTCGGGCAGTTGCGGCTTCGCCTGCTCCATGCCGGCCGGGTCGTAACAGCGCACATTGCCGCCCATGTCCTGCAGCGCCGTGATCAGCGGAATCGCCGGCGAGTCGCGCGTGTCGTCGGTGTTCGGCTTGAAGGTGAGGCCGAGCACGGCAATCGTCTTGCCGCGGATCGAGCCGTCGACCGCGGCCACCACCTTGCGCGCCATGGCGCGTTTACGCTGCTCGTTCACGGCGGCGACGGTCTCGACGATTCGCAACTGGGCGCCGTGATCGTGGGCGGTCTTGATCAGGGCCGTCGCGTCCTTGGGAAAGCACGAACCGCCAAAGCCGGGACCGGCGTGAAGGAATTTTTTGCCGATGCGGTTGTCGAGACCCATACCGCGCGCCACGTCCTGCACGTCGGCGCCGACGCATTCGCAGAGGTCGGCGATTTCGTTGATGAAGGTGATCTTGGTGGCGAGAAAGGCGTTGGACGCGTATTTGATAAGCTCGGCGGTGCGCCGGCTGACATAGACGAGCGGCGCGGCGTTCAGATAGAGCGGCCGGTAGAGCTCGGCGAGCACGGCGCGCGCCCGCTGGTCCTCGGTGCCGACGACGATGCGGTCCGGATGCTTGAAGTCCTGGATAGCGGCGCCTTCACGCAGAAATTCCGGATTGGACACCACCTGCAGATCGGCCCCGGGACGCGTTTCGCGCAGAATATGTTCGATCTCGTCGCCGGTCCCGACCGGGACCGTCGATTTGGTCACCACCACGGCCGTCTCGGGCAACAGCGGCGCGACCTCGCGCACGGCATTGTAGACGAAGCTCAGATCGGCGTGACCGTCGCCGCGGCGCGACGGCGTGCCGACGGCAATGAGTACCACTTCGGCATCGCCGACCGACGCCGCGTCGCCGGCGAATCCGAGCCGGCCCTGGCGGACATTGGTGTCGACGAGCTCGGCCAAGCCCGGCTCGAAAATCGGCATCGCCCCGCGATTGAGCGCTGCAATCCGCCCGGTGTCCTTGTCGACGCAGGTCACATGGTGACCGAAATCGGCGAAGCAGGCGCCGGAAACCAGGCCGACATAGCCGGAGCCGATCATGGTCACGCGCATAACGCTCTCCGTGGCAGCGCAGATCGCATCCGGTCCGGCCGCTCGTATCGAGGGGTGTCCCGGCGCGGTTCCAATACCGGGCTTTGCGCCGTGACGCTACCCTGCCCCGCGGGCCTCTCCGCTCAGGCGGCCCTGCGCGAGCAGCAGCGAGACGGCGGCCTCGAGCGAAGCAGATATTTCAACAACAAAATCCGGCGCCTCGAGCTCCCGCGCCGCTTGGCGATCCGGATCGTCCGCATGCGGCGAAATCAGGATGCCGCCGGCAAGATGCGCGGCGCGCCCCGTGGCGATGTCCGCAGTGCGATCGCCGACGATCCAGGAATGCGCCAAATCGAGCTTCATCCGGCTGCCCGCCGCAAGGATCATGCCCGGGCTCGGCTTGCGCCAGGGGTGATCGGCGATATTGAAAGGCGCGCTGCCGCCGGCGTGATGGGCGCAGGCGAGCGTGGCGTCGAGATGTGCTCCGGCGTTCGCCAGCGCGCGTGACAGCGCGGCCTGCACGGCATGAAAACCCCGCCAATCGTAGAGCCGGCGCGCGATGCCCGACTGATTGGTGACCAGCACGACGGGAATTCCCAGGCGGTTGCATCGCGCGACGGCAGCCGACGCGCCTTCGAGCATGCGCACGTCTTCCGCACGGCCGAGATAATGCGTGTCCTCGACCAGAACGCCGTCGCGGTCGAGAAACAGCGCCGGGCGGTGCGCGACATCCCGGGCGGTGATTTCGCACCAGAGCCCTTCGTCCGTCCCGCTCACGCTTGGCTGCCTTGAGGGATCGCTCGTCATTGCTTCCTTGAAGTCGGCCGAACACTGCCTAACGCCGATTTGCCGTCGGCAGTTACCAGGGGTTTACCTCATAATCCAGTAGTTGTTCGGCTCCGATCACGTCCGCAGCGCAAGCCCGGCGCGGCAGCAATGTGGCCGAAAAGCATACGCAGGATCAATCTGGCGGAAGTTGTCTTCGTCGCGACGAATGACCTCCGCGGTCTTGCCCTCATTTGGTCCGATTGAATTCTTACTCCCGCCGGCATGAGGCGTGCCATCGAGATCACGGGTTCCGTCGCCTACGCCGGGCGTCCGCGGCACACGCTGGACATTTGTCGGCCCGTTGACGCCGTCGCCGCGCCCGTTGTCGTGTTCTTCTATGGCGGCGGATGGCGCCGCGGCAACAAGCGGCTTTATCGCTACGTGGCCAAAGCGCTGGCCCGCCGCGGCTATGTTGCGGTCGTGCCGGACTATCGCATCTATCCCGAGGCCCGTTATCCCGATTTCATCGAGGATGCGGCGCTTGCCGTGCGCTGGGTCAAGGACAACGCGGCGCGCTTCGGCGGCGATCCCGACACAATCTTTTTGCAAGGCCACTCGGCCGGCGCCCACATCGCCGCGATGCTGGCGATTGATGGGCGCTGGCTGCACAAGGTGGGCTTGGCGCCCGGTCGCGATATTGTCGGTTTGATCGGCATCGCCGGGCCGTACGATTTCATGCCGCTGCGGGACGAAATACTGAAAGTGATTTTTGGCGGCGCCGAACGGCCGGAGACGCAGCCGATCTTCCATGTTTCGCCCGGCGCGCCGCCGGCGCTGCTGATGACGGGCAGCCACGACCGGATTGTCGAGCCCGGCAATTCCGCCCGGCTTGCCGCGCGGCTTCGCGCCGCCGGTAACGCCGCGACGGTGCTGACCTATCGGCGGGTGGGGCACTACCTCATCATCGCCGCGCTGGCGCCGCTGCTGCGTATTCTGGTCCCGGTCCTGCGCGATGTCGATGCATTCATCGCTGACACCGTGCTGCGGTCATCGCGGCGCGTCGGCCAGATCGCGAAATAACTCTGCGTCGTGCGCTACGAAACGCTGCGCAGCTGATAAGGGTTGAAATTGCGGCGCGATGATGGATGCGGTCGGCAGGGGCTATTTTGTGCGGGTACTACCCAAACCCGCTGCAGCGGGTACTTAGTAAGCACCCGAAGTCAGCACATTCGGACCCAATGTCCGCATGCTGAATTCCACACCGACTGTATTGTTCGGAACGGGCGAGGTGGTACCGTTGTAGGTATATCCGGTGCCGACGTTCAGGGCGAACATATAGCAATCGTCGACGTAGGCCAGGCTGACCCGCGTGTTGGAGAACTCGTTGGCAAACAGGTCGTAACTCGCCGACGCCGTGACCACCCAATTGGTTGTGAGCTTGATCGATGTCCCCGCGGTAATGCCTTCGCGCTGCGTCAAGAATCCGAGAGCGGGCTGCGCGGCATAATCGCCATAGAGAACATACACGCCCCAACGGCCGAAATTGGACCGTGCCTCCACTTCGAATCGTTCCGAGGCAAGAGTCGCTTCGTCTAAGCGGCCCTTGATATCGAACATGTATGTGGAGTTCGGCTGATAGGCGATGCGATAGACGTAATCCGAGAACGTTTTATCGAGACCGCTGTCAAGCCCGGTGTTGGTGATGTCGCCGACCGCGTACGAGTTCAAGCCGAAGAGTTGATACGATTGCCCGAACAGCACGTTGAAGGTACCGGCCTTGTTGACCTGGGCGGTGTACTCGAAACCGGCATTGGCGCGACCACCGCCTTCGACACGATCCCAGCCGGAGAACTTATCGATCCTGAACAAATTGGTATCGTCAAACACCAGACTTTGGGCATCCTCGTTGGGCCACTTGCCGATCTGGGTCTCATTCGGGCGCAGGATCAATTGAGCGATCGGCTCGATCGTCTGGGTGCCCCACGATTCAACATCGATAAACGGATACCGGTACTCGACACCCGCCGCCGGCATGGCGCGGGCAAGGTCGCTTTGTCCGGTGCCTATGTAGTTGGAGACACCCGGCTGATTCAGCACATCCAGCGAGGCAACGTCGCCGCGGAGCTGTATGAACGGCGTGATCTGCATGCCGTTGCTGGTGGTGAAGGTGCGCCGCCAGTCGATTTCGGCGGAGGCGCGGGTATAGTCGCCCGGTATGCCGCGCAACAGACAATTGGACTTGGTGAGGGCGGCCGCGTCGGCGCTGGTAGGATTCGCGCAGATGCCGCTGGCACTAGCCAGCTGGCTGATCGCATCGAAACTCGCGTCCTGTCTGGTCAAGCTGGTCAGGTTGACCTTGTAGCTCAGTTCGCCGCCCACCACCGGCTGACCAAACACGCCGTTATAATCCAGCACCGGGAGAATAACCGGAATTTGGCCTTGCTGATCCACCAGCGAGAAGCCGGTGTAATAAATCGAGCGCAGATCGAAATAACTGCGATCGCCCCGCCCGACCAAGTAAAGCTGCGAGACGCCTTCCGTGCTCGGCAGGTTGGTGCCGACCAACGAGTCGATGGCCCCCGTTTTAAACGGATCAAGATTGTAGCCGTTAAATCGGCCCAGATTGTAGTCGGCGATAAAGGTCGGGTCGGTGATCAGAACTCCGGTCCAGCCCCACACCCATTTGTCGGCCAGATCGAATTGGCCCGCCGATATCGCGACGCCGCGGAACGGTTGTGTGGTGGGTGCGCCCACACCGTCGCGGGTAGCAAAGTAGCCGGGGTCCTGTTGGTAAATGCCGGCGGCTTTAATCGAGTAATTGCCGGATGCGAGTCTTTGCTCCCAATCGGCCTCCATCAGCAAACCTTGTTGCGACGTATATGTCGGATAGAGGGTCAAGTCATAGTTCGGTGCCAGCGCCAAGTAATAGGGCAGCGTGACGCCGACCCCGTACGCGGTGCCGGATGTGAAGGTCGGAAAAAGAAAACCGGTCTTGCGTTTGACTGTCGGATCGGGCGTCGACATGAACGGGAAATAGGCCATCGGCAGACCGAAGAAATCGATCTTCGCGTCTTCGAAATAGATCATTTTCTCGCCCTGATCATGAATGATGCGGGCTGCCCGCACCTGCCACAGCGGCGGCTTTTTAGGATCGTCCTTGCAGGCTTCGCATGCCGTGTAGACGCCGTTGTTCAGGACCGTGTAATTGCCTTTGCCGCGGTCGGCCCGCACCGCCGCCATGCGGGTATCGTCCGGCATTTCCAATCGCAGCGAATCGACAAACCCGTCTCGATAGTCGTCGGTAAGATCGATAACCTGGCCGTAGGTGATATTGCCATCGGGCTGGGTGAGCCTGGCATTGCCTTCGGCCCGCAGGCGCTTTGCTTTCTGGTCGTAGATGACCTGGTCGGCCTCGATGGTGGATCCCTTGTAGTAAATTTGCACATTGCCGACGGCGGAGACGATGTTGTTCGAGTAATCGTATTTGACCTCGTTGGCTTCGACGAGCATCGGCGCATCGCCAGGCGGCGGCGGCGGCACGTGTTGCTTCGGGCGGATCGGGAAGGTCAGTTCATTCGGATTGCCGACCTGGCTGAACGCCGATCGGCCGCCGACACCAAGCCCCGCCACCGCGGCAGCGAAAACGAGGAACACCGCCAGCGCGCGCGGCCGGCGCAACCTGAGATGAAGACTGCTGATCAGATGCGCCACAAACCGTGCTCCGGTACCAGCAACAGAATCAGGTCGCTCCGATTGAGGTGCACGGCCGCTGCCATTCGCGCGATAGTCGCCGCATCGTGCGAGAGCGGGCGTCGATCGCCAACCGCGTCGCGCCGCCCTCAGGTCGACAGCGCAATCGCGTTGGGAACGTCACATTCGCGCTGCGAATTCCGCGCTCCCAGTACTCGCCAGGACAGAGTGTTTGCATTGTGCGACATGCCCCTTGCTCGGAATTCAATTCCACTCGCGCGACGATGGTTGGGTTGCGCTTGTGGAAATGGCGCTATCGCACCAGCGCGGTGCGAACGGCACAACGAGCAATGGACGGCATGAACTCCTCTCCCCGCTGACAGCTGATCGAGCGGCCGAACAGAGACCGCGCGATCGGCAAAGCTGCTATCCCCACGGCCCGTTTCATGGGCGAAAAAAGTGGCTTTGCCAAGGCGGAGGCCCTTGAAAACGAATAAGAAACCGTCGGGAGTCCCAACCTGCGAGGAACGCGCCGAACCGCCATCAATCGGCAAGATGCCCGCCGCAGCGTTCGTGAAAGTTGGATAAAAATTCGAAGACAGGGTTAACGCTTTCGTTGACCCTGAGGATCCTCAGCGACCAAGCCGAGAAGGTCAGGCGCCGCTCACGTGCCGGCTACAAAATACGATGCCAGCCGATTGCGGATGTTTTGCGCAACGACCTGGACGGCGCGGTCTTCGGCGTCGCGCCAGGCACGCTGCCGCGCAAAGCGCTGTTCCGAACCGGGAATGTCGTACGAGGCGCGCGCAAAAGTGGAGGCGCTCACCACCGTCTTCTGAGTCGCAATTTCGACCAGACTGAAGGAGGCATTGAGTCCTTCGAACTGCGTCTCCGGCCGGCCGCTGGTCAAATCGATAATGACGGATGTCGTGGTCGTACCGATAGTTACCTTGAGCTGGTATGTCGGCGCGATCGGATTGCCGCCGCCATTGAAATTGTACAACAGCGCGTTGCGGAGATCGACCGCCAGACGGGCGTTGGCCGAACCCTTCGGCGCGGGAATATCTACAACGTCAATGGCACTGAGCTTGGCGCCGACCGAGTCGTCGGGTGACGCCGACTGCGTGCCGTACAGCGGCTGGAAACAAGCAGCCGTCAGCATCCCGACCGCGAACACGACGGCCAGGCGAAAGAGATGGCCGGATGCTGTATGTCCCGTGATCCCCGACATTGGCAGCGACCTCCTACAGCCGCACCAGTGTAGCCCGCAAGTCTTTAATATACACAAATATGGCTGTATTGCGCGTGACATCGGCGCCATCGCGTCGCGGCATGTTCCTCAAGCGGCCGCGCCCCGGAAATCCGGCACGGCTTCCCGCAACACGCGGTAGATGGCTTCGCGCTCCTCCCGCGCGAGCCCCTGATCGAGCATGGCAAGCCAGCCGCGCATCGCTTCGATCGAGGGCTGGGCCGGGCGGGCCGCAACGACGCCCATGAATCCGATTTCCACCGTCGGCTCGCCGCGCGCAAACAGCACTTCTTGCATACGCTCGCCCGGCCGCGTGCCGGTGAAGACGATATCGAGGTCGCGGCCGGGCTCGAGGCCGGCGAGCCGGATCATGCGCTCGGCAAGGTCGACGATTTTCACCGGCTGACCCATGTTGAGCACATAGACCGAGAGGTCCGAGCGCTCCGGTCCGAGCGCGTGACTGGCGGCGGTGAAGACCAGATCGCAGGCTTCGCGAATGGTCATGAAATAGCGCACCATG